>JAABUX010000009.1_pt1 | contig 305315 bp, 278 predicted proteins | sample 5561851 | NCBI WGS metagenome assembly JAABUX01 (sample SAMN10711883, study PRJNA513361) | rock metagenome | isolation source: Antarctica rocks | place: Antarctica: Victoria Land, Richard Nunatak red sandstone | collected 2016-01-03 | reverse complement strand
TTTGGACCTATGTGCGCGATGGCCGCCCATGCGCCGATCCTGTTCCGCCGGCGGTCTGGTTCGCCTTCTCGCCCGACCGCCGCGGAGAACATCCGCAGACTCATCTCAAGGGCTTCCAAGGAACACTTCAGGCCGATGCTTATGCGGGCTTTCATCCTCTCTATGAAGGAGGCAGGATTTGCGAAGCAGCGTGCTGGGCTCATACCCGGCGCAAGTTCCACGATATCTTCGCCGCAACCGATTCAGCCACCGCAGAGGAGGCCGTCCGCCGCATCGGGTTGCTCTATGCCGTCGAAAAGCAGGTGCGCGGCTCCCCGCCGGAGATCCGGCTCGCGGCCAGACAAGCACGAGCCAGGCCGATCATGGAAGACCTTCGGCGTTGGCTCGATCAGACGCTTCAAAACCTCTCCGCCAAGAGCGACATGGCCGGAGCGATCCGCTATGCGCTCACGCGATGGACTGCGCTCACTCGATACCTCGATGACGGCACCATCGAGATCGACAACAACGCAGCCGAACGCGCGTTGCGCGTCGTCGCGCTCGGAAGAAAAAACTATCTGTTCGCCGGTTCCAACCGCGGCGGAGAACGCGCCGCAGCTATCTACTCACTGCTCGGCACCGCCAAGCTCAACGGCACCAACCCCGAACGCTACCTCAGATACGTCCTGACCCACATCGCCGACCACCCGATCAACCGCATCGCAGAGCTCTTGCCCTGGAACATCCCATCCACTCACACCACCGGCATAACGACTGACGCCTAATAAGTGTCCACCTAAAATAAGCGGACACTTAGCTCAAGCACTGCACGATGTTCGCCATCCCGCCAGATGGAAAGACCAAACGCTTACTATGCTTCCGCAGAAGTTCTCTGATCTTGTTGATGGGGTGGTCGACAATGCGTTCGAGGATGTGGTGAAGATAGATCTCCGGGTCGAGGCCGTTGAGCTTGGCCGAGCCGAGCAGTGAGTAGATGGCGGCGGCACGTTCTCCGCCGGCGCTAATAGCGTTACAGCGCGGTGGTACCGCGCTGTTCAATGTAGTTGCGTTATGTTGCCCAAATGGGCGTGGAAGGGCGCCTTGCTACGGGAGTATACAAAGTCCTAAGCTGCGATCTGTAGCCTTGGATCCAGAGCGATTCCCATTGCCGGTATTCGAAAGAAGGTATGCATCACTGAACAAAGCCGTCTCTTGGTTTGAACCGCCGACGAGGGTCCAATAAGGGTCCAATAACAGCAAAAATCTGTGTATTGAGTCGCGTAGAGTGCGGTCTGTCGCGTTCAGTTTCAATGAGTTGCGTTACGCTGCCGTAATGGCATGGAAGAGGTCATCGGTTCGATCCCGATCAGGTCCACCAAACAACCCCCTCCGAATGAATGGTTTAGCGGAAGCGAGCTACCTCCCCCTGGGACAGCTTGGTGTCATTTGGTGTCAAATCTCGAAACACCTTCAAAGACACTGGTTTGCGTTTGAGCGGCTTCACCCCAGGAAGAGTAGCGGTAGGTAGCGGTTTGGCTACTTTCCGTCGTTCTTTTCCTGCCGATCTTCTTAACTCCAGATGAATCGAGTTGACGGTGGCCTGCACGCTCTCTGGGATCGACTGCATATAGACATCGGTTGTGGTTGCGGCTCGAGAGTGCCGCATCAGCCCTTGAACGTCCTTCACTGTGCCCTTCTTCTGAGCCAATGTCGCGATCGTTCTGCGAATCACCTGAAACGTCAGCTTCGGCAGTTTCAGGTTACGAGCCAGTTTATGCAGGACACGTTTGCGGTAGTTGTCCGTATCCATGAAGTTTCCCGCTTGGTTGGCAAAGATAAAGGCGTCAGGGCACCGGTCAAGACACTCCGACTTCCAAGCCTCAAGATCCAAGGCGAGCGTATCGGGGATATGGATGATGGCGAGGCTCTTCTTGGTCTTGCCCCAGGGACGAATGTTTCCCTTGTAGACAGTCTCAGCAACGGTCATCGCGGACGCTTCAGCGTTAAAGCACTTCCACTTTAGAGCGAACAGTTCACTGGGACGAAGAGCGTTGGTCATGTCCAGTTCCAATAGAATACGATCTCGCGGCGATAAGGCGTTGAGAGCTGAACGGAGCTGATCCCAAGTCAGACTGGTTGTGTCGGTCTCGCGTAGTTGCGCCGGAACCTTCACCTTGCGCGCGGGATCCTTTGAGAGGAAGTCTTGATCGACAGCCTCGGCGAAGATGTCCCGAAGGTATGCGCGCATTTGCAGCACTCTGTCCTTGGATCGGGTTGTGGCCAGCTTGTTAAGATGAAGCTGCAAGCTGAACTTGTTGAAGTTAACCAGCGGAATCTCACCGAGAGGTTCGATCAGATCGCGTTGGATAAGGATCGTCTTCGTCTTGGCTGTCTCTTCTTTCCAAGCTGCCTCTTTCAGAGGAAGAAAACGATTCTTGACGAACCAGGAGAAGGTTACGGAGCCATCGTTCATGACTCTGGTAGGGGAGCCCGGCTGCCCTATCTGTTTTGTGATTTCACGTTGAAGCGCTTCACGGGCCTCGAACTTCGACATGTTTGATCGAAGGCCGAGAATAACTGGCACGCGAAGGGTTTTCTCTTCTTCGGAGGTTGGATCGTTCACGACCTTGCGGTAGTACCCGTACCACTGTTTCCCCCGAGGCGTTACGTATCCACGTTGGTGCGTAGTACCCATTTGTTCCTCAATCCTGTGGCGGGAAAAAGAGGGCACTCCCAACATTTTACCGGGTATTCGCGGGCCCAATCATGACATTCCCGTTGTTAGAGGTTTCGTATTCCGGGCATTGTGCGAGCATCTCAGCGTCCGCCGACTGCGGCTGAATGATGAGCAACAGTTCTGAACTCATGCTCGCCGCCGCATCGCGGAGAGCCTCTCGCGCTCATCAATGAACGCTTCAATTCGGCTTGTGCGGTAGCGAAGAGCCCCGTCCCCCATACGTATCACCGGCAGTTGGGGAGTCTTCCTAAAGGAGTGGTCCCATACCCAATCCCTGCTGACGTTGAGCCGCCGAGCGACATCTTCGACCGTAAGAAGAGGGTCAGCGGCGTCCCTTGCCATAGCTCTCTGTGGTGGCTTGCGGCGCGGTGTGTCGGCATGAACGCCCGACTCCAACTCCGACTCGCTGTGCGGGCTAGGATGCGACAGATGAGAACCCGAGGTGGGCATGGGGCGACTCCGAATGAGCGATTCTTGCGCAATCCGCAGATCATAAGCTGTCGATCCGCTTCTTGGAGCTTCTTCAACTAGTTATTGCTTCTGCCTTCACCATCGAAGACTGAATCCGCTGTTGTCCAATGCCAATTTAGAAGTTCTTTATTCCAAATAGGCATGAAGTTCGTTGACGGCTGTTCTCTATCAGGTAGATACTTCACGGCACCCGCGATGGGCGAGTGGCAAGCATGACTTGCTTTCGGCATTATTAGTGAAGTTTGGGCCAATGAGTCTTCCTGATATTCATCTACTGCAAGCCGCGATCATGCTGGCCGAAGTCCGCAACTATTCGAGGGCTGCGCGAAAATTGGGCATCCAGCAGCCAACCCTCACCAAGCGAATCCTAGAGCTTGAACACCTAATCGGCTTTCAATTGTTCCTTCGATCCACCCAGTTCGTGGAGCCCACTGACGCTTGCCGGCAATTCGTCGAAGAGGCGAAGCAATGCATCTTTCATGCGGAGCGTGCGCTGCATGTGGCACGGCTTGCGGAGCAGGGAGCACAGGCGGTCCTTCACGTGAGGAAATCTCAGTACACAGACCCTTACCTAATCTCGATGCTGCTCTCTGTGTCCCTGCCGCTCTTTCCGAACCTGGAAGTCTCACTATCAAGCTTGACGTCTACGGAACTTGAAATGGAAGTCCTTTTGGGCAAGCTAGACATCGCTCTCGCAACGGGGCAGTTCGAGAATCCTAAGATTACTCAACTTGAGTTGATGCGCACACCCTTTTACATAGCAACCCCGGAACGCAGTTCTTTGGCGGAATACAAAAAACTTACGCTCGCTCAACTCCACCAGAAGAACTGGCTGCTGTTCGATCGTCATGTTCATCCGCCGCTTTACGACTCGATTCTCAGGGCGGCGGCTCAGGAGAGTGTTCAGCCGCATTCCGTCCATCATGTGGTCACAGCGGAAGAGGCCGCTCAGGAACTATATGCCGGAACCGCGGAGATCGCTTTCCTCACACGCGCAGGAGCTTGGCGGATCGCACGGAATGGACTGACGATGAGACCGCTAATACACGCGCAGTTAGCAGTGTCCATCAAGCTGATAGCGAGGGCTGAAGATTCCTCAAGAATCATCAGCGAGTTCGTAAGAACTCTCAAACGCAAGCTGGAAGCGTCGGGACGCCTCCAGCTGGAACTGCCTCTAAACGGGCGGCACGCCTCGTGACAAGGCCTCTAGCTCTGAGCGTGACACAATCTGCACGTTCAATGCTTCGGACTGGTGGCAGAAGGGACACTCATACAGCCCCCTTACGGAGTCGCGAGCGGAAAATTGCTCAGGCAAACTGAAGCGTCGGCATGATGGACACTGATGCACATGTACCAGGTCTTTTTCGGTGTCTCCGTGTCGCATCAAGTTTGCCTCGCAGACTGAGTTCTAAGGTTCGTCGCCACTGTGATGACGCACCTTCAGCGTTGCGGACAATGCGTCCGTAGCCGGTGAGTCTTACGAACCTGTCTTTCCGCTGCTCTGTCCACTTGGGGCGTGATTCAGTCTTTGAAGTAGTTCGCCTGGTCTAGATCGGCAAATAACCCGGGGTGTTTTGGCAGCCGCCGAAGTTTCTCATTCAGCCGCTTCATCGATCTCAGCAATGTGGATCTCTATCGGACCAACCTACGCGCACCGAGGACATTCAACGATCCCGGTTGTAACCGTCCGGAGACCGATCTGAGAAAGATTGATAACGAATGCGCACTTCGGGCAGACGTGCACGCTCTCCCAATGCTTTTTGCCGTTCGGATTCGAGCATTCAGGATGCATATCCGGCCCCTTTTTGATTCCCTGAGTGGCGTCTCAAAAGTTCAATCAGCTACCAGGGAACGGGGCCGGCACCTCGATTACCCTGTAAAGCTACTGTCCGGCTCTTAACCTCTGAACATCCTGAAGAGGCGGTGCCCCAAAGAAACGCTTGTACTCACGATTGAATTGCGACGCACTCTCATACCCAACTCGGAGACTAGCGGTTGTGACATCGACATTCTCTGCCGTCATCATCAAGCGCGCTTCTTGAAGGCGTAAACGCTTCTGGAACTGTAATGGACTCAAGTCAGTGACATTTCTGAACCATGCGTTCATAGAAGACGTACTCATATGAAGGCGATCTGCTAATTCTGTCATTCGTATATTTCGAGTTGCATTTTCCTTAAGCCATGCGAGGCCGGTGAGAACTCGCTGAGTCTTCCCATTTTGGTCTCCCATACGACGAAGGAGTGTCTGGTTCTCGCTCGTTAAGAGCTTGAAATAAATCTCCCGCCGAAGGATCGGGGCCATAATCGGAATCTGATCCGGCGACTGAAGCACTTCCGCCAAACGCGCCACCGCATCTATCAGGCTGGCATCCATTTTGTAGGCCGCAACAGCAGCACTTCGCTGGTGGCCTCCCGCCCCCGACAAACCAGCGTCGCGAACTACAGACGCTATCTCTGTGAAATTGAGAACCATGCTTAGACCTAAATAAGGCTGCTCTGCTGAAGCTCTCGTGATCTGCCCGGACATCGGGATCCCTAATGTACAAAGCAGGTAATTCCCAGGAAAGCAACGGTATGGCTGCGCATTAACCATGAGTTCCTTCGCGCCCTGTGCAACGATGCAGAACACCGGTTGATTGCTCGCCTGCCGAGGAACGTCGGTCGTCGAAGAGCGCGTCAGGTATACCCCGTCAATAGACGCGGCTGCCACGCCATCCTTCAAGATCACCTTCCCGAGCGAATCCGCCAAATCGACTAAACTTCGCATATTTGCCTCCCTTGTAAAGATGCCTGCGGATTGTGCGACGGGTTCCAGGATTGGCGAATTAGGCAAACCTTTCGGCGAATTGTGTAGGGATTTCTTTGCCCCGGTGGCACACAATCTAACAGGCAGAGGCATCAATCAGAACGAGACGAGGGTTCTATGGAACTGACGCTGCGGGTGAATGGTGACGACCACTCACTTGATCTTGATCCACGAACGTCGCTACTCGACGCTCTCCGTGATGCGCTGCACCTTTTCGGCACAAAGAAGGGATGTAATCAGGGAGCCTGCGGAGCTTGCACGGTGCTGAGTGATGGAGAACGTATCAACTCCTGCCTTGCGCTGGCCGTTCAGTATTCGGGACGCGATATCACCACCATCGAAGGACTCGGCTCTGTTGCGGGCCTGCATGTACTACAGCAGGCCTTCATCGAGCACGACGGTTTCCAGTGCGGATATTGCACACCGGGACAAATTTGCTCCGCAGTGGGCATGATGCGCGAGTTTCGTTCGGGTCTTCCAAGCGCGGTCACAAGAGACGTGAGAAAGCTGGACATAGAGCTTCGACCGAGGAGCTGAAGGAGCGGATGAGTGGAAATCTGTGCCGCTGCGGAGCCTACGTGGGCATTACAGAGGCAATCCTCGAAGTCGTTCAGACAGGAGCCCTATGAACAGTTTTCTCTATCATTCGGCCAGCGTCGAATCCGAAGCGCTCCAGCACTTAGGAGATCTTTCCGGCGCAAAGCTGCTTGCAGGCGGCACCAATCTTATCGACCTGATGAGGGAGGGCATCGAGAGTCCGGCTGCGCTGGTCGATGGCACTCGCCTGCCGCTGGCCAACGTGAGCGAGTTGCCGGAGGGCGGTCTACGTCTCGGTGCAATGGTGAAGAACAGTCATCTGGCCGGGCACAAGCTTGTGAAGGAACGCTACCCGATGTTGACAGAAGCAATCCTGTCTGGTGCGTCCGCCCAACTTAGAAACATGGCGACCACAGGCGGCAACCTGATGCAACGAACACGGTGCCTCTATTTTTACGAGGACACGGCCCGCTGCAACAAACGTGTTCCCGGAGCAGGGTGTGATGCGATTGACGGTCTAAACCGCATCAATGCTGTATTGGGCACTTCAGACCAGTGCATCGCCGTTCATCCCTCCGACATGTGCGTCGCGCTTGCGGCACTTGATGCCCGCGTGAATATTTCCAGCGCCGGGGGATCGCGTACGGTCAACCTTACCGCTTTTCATTGCATGCCCGGCAACACTCCGCATGTCGAGACGGTGCTCTCGCCCGGAGAGCTCATCAATTCCGTGGATTTGGACTCGGTGCCGGCAGGAGTTCGCTCTCACTATCGCAAAGTGCGTGACCGGGCCAGCTACGCATTTGCACTGGTTTCCGTGGCCGCGATGATTCTGGTCCAGGATGGAACCGTCAGCTTCGTTCGAGTCGCGCTCGGCGGAGTCGCGCCCAAGCCCTGGCGAGCGAACATGGTTGAAGAGTTTCTAAAGGGCAAGTCACCGTCCACAGCAAACTTCGAAGAAGCTGCAGCAATCGAATTCGCCGAAGCGAAGCGATTTCGCCACAACGCCTTCAAACCAGAGCTGGCGCAACGCACGCTCGTCAGCGTTCTCAAGCAACTGTCAACTTCCGAGGTGCAGGCATGAGTCTAATGGGCAAAGCGATGGAGACGGTCTCGAAATTGGTTCCGGATCGTCCAGAAGATCCACTGATCTCCTCGCGCAAAGTGATCGGGCAATCTATCAGCCGAATCGATGGGCCCGTGAAGGTTACAGGCGGGGCTCCCTTCGCTGCCGAGCATCCTTTGCCAGGCATGGTGTACGCCTCTCTTGCCTGCAGCACGGTAGCAAAGGGGATGATTCTGTCGATCGATACAGAAGCGGTTACGAAGGCTCCCGGGGTTCTTCTGGTCCTCACTCATGAGAACGCACCGAAGCTGAAGAAGCCCCCTGAGTTCAGCCAGAGTGGCGGCGCGGATGCCAGCGGCACAACAGCGGAAGTGCTGAACACCGCAGAAGTGCCATGGAACGGCCAGCCTATCGCGGTAGTAGTCGCGGAAACCCAGGATCAGGCGGAATATGCAGCATCGCTCATCTCAGCCACGTACAAGACGGTCGCAGCCGACCTCTCGTTCGACGCAAAAAAGGCCGAGGCGGAGGCTCCGAAGATCATCATGGGAGAGGATGCCAGCGTCTCGCGTGGCGATGCTGAAGCAGCACTGGCGGCGGCGCCGTTCTCAGTAGATGAAACGTACACGACACCAAGGCATACACAGAATGCAATTGAGCCTCACGGCACCACGGCGCAATGGGTTGACGGGAAACTACGCGTGTACGATGCGACTCAATTCCTGCATGGAACCGCTTCGTCTCTGGCCAAAATTCTCTCAATTGACAAGAAGAACGTAGAGGTCCTTGCTCCCTTCGTCGGCGGTGGGTTCGGCGGTAAGGTGGCTATGTGGTCGCACGTTCAGCTGTGTGCCGTGGCTTCAAAGTGTGTGAGCCGGCCAGTCCGGCTGGTGCTCACCCGCGAACAGGTCTTCCAGACAGTCGGAGGAAGAACCCCATCCGAGCAACGCGTTGCTCTAGGAGCCGATGCGGATGGAAAGCTCACCTCACTTATTCATACGGGCGTCACAGCGATGTCCTTCGACAACAACTTTCCCGAGCAGTTCACCTTCCCCGCCCGTCACCTTTATTCAATGCCCACTTACCAGATCGGACAGAAGGCTCTTCGCTTGAACATGCCGGCGAACACCTTTATGCGAGCTCCGGGCGAATCGATCGGCACCTTCGCACTCGAATCCGCGATGGATGAATTGGCATGGAAGCTCGGCATGGATCCGATTGAACTTCGCCGACGCAATGAACCCGAGCGCGACCCGACGAAGGACACGGAGTTCTCAAGTCGTCACCTGTTGGAAGCCCTCGAACTGGGCGCTGAAAAGTTTGGTTGGAACCGCCAGCGAACGCAGCCTCGTTCTCAGCAGGAAGGCGAGTGGTTGATTGGATACGGGATGGCATCCGCCTATTACCCCGCGATTCGTCTGCCGACAGCGGCGCGTGTCCGGATTTCGAAGGACGGCACGGCTCTCATACAGACATCGGCTCAGGAGATTGGAGTAGGGACCGCCACCGCCCAGACTCAGCACGCGTCCGACCTCTTCGGTTTGCCAATGGACAAAATCCGATTCGAGTACGGCAATACCGCCTTCCCTGCGGCCAACCAGGCCGGCGGTTCTTCACAGACGATCAGCATCGCGCTTGCCGTCCAGACTGCTTTCACCAAGGTAATGGAGAGTCTCTTAAAGCTCGCTGGGTCAATCGACAAATCCCCTCTTCAACACACCAAGCCGGAAAACGCTCACGCGACTCAGGAGGGTCTCTTTAATAAGGACTCTCACCAGGGTATGACTTATGCCGCCCTCCTCACGGCAGCTGGCAAGGACTTTATGGAAGCAGAGGCAGACGCAGCGATGCCCGTCGAGATGATGAAGTACTCCATGCAATCTTTCGGTGCGCACTTCTGTGAGGTACGTGTGAATGCGATCACCGGCGAGACTAGGGTGCATCGGTGGGTTGCAGCTTTCGATTGCGGGCGAATCGTCAACCCCAAGACTTCCATCTCACAATTTCGCGGTGGAATCATCATGGGGCTGGGCGCAGCGCTTATGGAGGAAAGCTACTTCGATGAGCGCAGCGGACGCATTGCCAATCCCAGCCTTGCGGAGTATCACGTTCCGGTGAACGCGGATGTACCGCACATCGAAACCTACTTCCTGGACATCGCCGACCCGCACAGCCCGGTGGGCGCACACGGAGTAGGCGAAATCGGTATCACTGGCGTCCCAGCAGCCGTTGCAAACGCGGTCTTTCATGCGACGGGCAAGCGTGTTCGCGACCTCCCTATCACGCTCGACAAATTGTTCTAGACACAATAAGGACTCGCATGGATCTGAAATCCTTTCGTACGCTCGGCCGTTCGGGACTCGTCATCAGCCCCCTAGCACTTGGCACCATGACCTTCGCTGCGCCTGGCTGGGGTTCTGCTGACGATGTCTCCAAAGCCGTCTTCAATGAGTACATCGGTGCTGGCGGCAATTTTATCGACACCGCCGATGTCTATGGTGGCGGTCGCAGTGAGGAAATCGTTGGCGACTGCATCGCGGAACGTTCTCTGCGGGACAGCATTGTGCTCGCCACGAAGTTCACGTTCAATAGCCAGCCAGGCAATCCCAACGCAGGCGGCAACGGCCGCAAAAATATTCATCGTGCTCTTGAGAGCTCGCTCAAGCGGCTAAAGACGGATTACATCGACCTGTACTGGATGCACTACTGGGACCAGACGACACCTGTTGAAGAGGTGCTCGGGACCTTCGCTGCACTGCAGCAACAAGGCAAGATTCGCTATTTCGGATTGTCCGATGTGCCGGCCTGGTATGCGACCAAGATGGCTGTTCTTGCTGGCACCATTTCGTGCCCTGCACCCATCGCGCTCCAGATGGAGTACTCGCTCATAGAACGAAGTATCGAGCGTGAGCACGTTCCGGTGGCCGTTGAATGTGGATTGGGCGTGGTGCCATGGGGGCCGCTCGGTTCCGGGTTCCTTTCCGGGAAATACCAGCGTGGCTCCGGCAAACCCGAAGGTCAGGGTCGATTCAGTTCGCAGCAGCCATTCCGCCAGTTCACAGACAAGCACTGGAACATTCTGGACTCGCTTCAGGCTGTTGCAGGCGAGATCGGCCGGCCGCTCTCACAAACCGCGCTGGCATGGGCACTTGCTCAGCCAGGCGTTTCCGCGACCCTCGTCGGAGCGAGCAAGGTAGATCAACTGAAGCAGAACCTTGCGTCGCTGGGAGTTGAGTTCAGCGCTGCGCAGCTCGAGACCTTAAACAGTGTCAGTGCGCTCGAACCGGCACACCCTTATGCCGGTTTCACCCCGCAGGTGAAGAGCAGCATCTTCGGCGGAACCGACGTGCAGACGTGGTCCCCTGCCCACTCACAGTCCCCGCGTAGCTTAGCGATTTCACAACGGAAGAAGGAGCATTCATGAGCAATCTCGCAGGTAAAGTCGCCATCGTCACCGGATCTTCCAAAGGCATCGGAGCCGGAATAGCTGCTCGCCTTGCTGACGATGGAGCCTCCATCATCGTCAACTATTCGCGTTCCGCAGAGGACGCCGGCGTCGTTGTCGAACGCATCACGGACGCTGGAGGAAAAGCATTCGCTGTGAAAGCAGACATTTCAAAACCCGAAGAGATCAAGCCGCTAATCGACGCTGCGATTGAGCAGTTCGGTCGCCTCGACATTCTGATCAACAACGCGGGCGTTTACAAGATGGACTCTCTCGATACCATTTCAGTAGAGAGCTTTGACGAGCACTTCAACCTGAACGTTCGTGGCCTTCTGCTAACGACGCAAGCAGCAGCCCGCGTCTTGCCTGAAGGTGGAGTGATCGTAAACATCAGCTCAGGCCTTGGCAAGAGCCCATTCCCGATGGTTCATGTGTACTGCGCGACCAAGGGTTCGGTTGACACCCTGACGCGATCGCTCGGCATGGAGCTGGGGCCACGCAAGATCCGCGTGGTTGGGATTGCGCCGGGCTTCGTAGCTACGGAAGGCAATGCAGAGTCAGCCAAGGGCATGACCGATTTCCTCGTGGGGAAGACCCCTCTCGGGCGAGTCGGCCAGCCCGACGATATCGCTGCTGCTGTGTCCTACGCTGTTTCTGAAGATGCTAAGTGGGTCACCGGAACGACCATCGACGTGGCAGGTGGCATGGTGTTCTAACCATCTAAGCAGCTGGCGCTGAAAGAGCCCTTACACATATCAATAGCAACGTATCGAGCAGGACCGCAGTAGGCCTTGATCTGTTCGAGATTTGATAAGAAGGAGATAACAACGATGCAATTCATTGTGGGACTTATCCTGTTCACCTGCGTTGCAGGATGGGTCGATCGCCGTGTGCCGTGGCCTGTTGGAAAGAAATCCGGAGGATCGCTATGATCGCTGGACATTTTGGCTTTGCAGCAATGGTCAAGGCACGCGAACGCACGCCACCGCTGTGGGCGCTCATGCTCGCCACCGTATGGTTGGACATCGTCTTCACTCCGCTGCTCCTCGCACACATTGAATCAGTTCAACAAGTGCGAACGCATCCGGCATACGGGGGCGCGATCATACACGCCGACCTGACCCACTCCTTCCTCGGCATGCTTGTGCTTTCAGCAGTTCTTGGTCTCGCTTTCCTGCCAAAGTGGGGGAGACGAGTTGCCACGGTGATCGGGCTGGTCGCTGCTTCGCACTGGTTTTTAGATCTTGTAGTGCATCGACCGGATATGCCACTTTTGCCTGAGAACCTTGGACATCTTCCGCGTCTTGGGCTGGGATTGTGGACCCATCCTCAACTGTCCGCTGCGCTTGAGTTGCTCCTGGTATTAGCCGGCGCGGCGTTTTACGGGAGAGGTGCACGAGATGTGTCGCGGCAGGCGGGGCAAAGCGGCAAGTGGCCTCTCATCTCGGCAAGCCTCATCGCGATCTTCGGCTTGCTGGTGCTCTATATGGATTACACAGCGTAATGCTGAGCCTGGGAGAGAAGTATTGGACGTCAAGCACAAGCAGATCGACGCAAATGGAATTTCGCTGCACGTGGTCGAGGCTGGCAGCGGCCCAAATGTCCTGTTCGTTCACGGCTTCCCAGACACGTGGCGCGGCTGGCGGCGCCAGATGGAAGCAGTCGTCGCAGTAGGTTGCCGCGCCATCTCCCTTGACATGCGCGGCTATGGCGAGAGCGCCAAGCCGTACGAGGCTGCGGCCTACACGGTGTTTCAATGCGTCGGCGACCTGGTGGGAGCCCTCGATGCGCTCGATGTCGAGCAGACGGTTCTTGTGGGTCACGATTTCGGCGCGGCGGTCGCTTGGAGCGCTGCCATGATGCGGCCCGACCGCTTCTCCGCAGTATTCTGCCTAAGCGTGCCGCCACTCCCGCTCACCCGCCCAAGCTTGATTGAGCAGCTTCGTGCAGCCGGCAAGGACGACTTCTACATGTTCCGCCAGATGCGTCGCGAGGCCGATGCGGAGTGGGCCGACGCGAGCGTCACAATACCTGGCATGTACTATTGGATGTCTGGCGTCGCCCCCGCCGACAAGCGGTGGGATCCGCTCGACACTTCGAAGGGACTGAACCGGCCGTCGCCAGTTGGCTTGCCCGACTTCGTGGACCCGGACGATGCAGCGGCGGCGATTGAGGAGTTTCAACGCTTCGGCTTCCACGCGCCGCTCAATTATTACCGCGCAATGCAGCCCTATTTCGACGAGGCAGGGGCATTTGTCGGGGCCAAGATCGCGCAACCGTCGTACTTTGCCTTTGGCACCGAGGACGGCATGGTCAATATGCGCGAGATCCCAGAAGACGCCCTGAAGAAGTCGGCGACCGACCTCCGCGGCTTCCTGCGGCTCGACGGTATCGGCCACTGGCCGCAGCTCGAGGCGACTGACCGTGTGAACGAGGCGCTCCTCGACTTCCTGCGCGAGATACGCTGAGCGTATGAGGGAGATCAGGCCCGGCAAGACGCTGATCCTACCGGCCATGGACACCGTGCCCAGGGCTGGATGCACAATTGAAGGCACGGGCCGTCGACAGCGGCGATTTTCGTGAAGGTGCAGCTCCTGAAGACATTAACCACGCCATTATCAGTGTCTTTTACACCCCGTTCTGCCGGGCTAGGAGTCCAGCGCCCGCAGGAGTGTGACATTCTGATTGACGGTTCGCGCCCAAGAGGTTAGTCCTCGTAAACGCTCTGTGGTGATCTGGCGATCGAGGGAAGGAATTAGGGGTGCGGGGAAGGAACGGCCCTGCCACACGCTCCAATGGAGCGTGTCGAGTAAGCGGGATGAGGGTACGGGAGAAACCGAAGGGGGTTCTCCCGCGCCGCTGTTTTTACGAAGCAAAGCGGGAGCCTTTGGTGAGGCTGTTACGAAACTCACGAGACGAGTCAGAACCGGTGAGGATTCGCCGATCCACCGAACCAAGGCTGTATTCTCTGCGATGCCGCCGCTCCTCCTAGAGCTTTGGCGAGAGCAGCACCCGAAAGGTCATGAATTGACTGCGTAAGAATCGTCGAAGAAGGCTGTCGGATGCTGAAAGGTGACGACGATCATCTTGGGAAAGGTTGCTGAGATCCACTGTCGATAGAAGTCATAGCCTGAGATCAGTCCGCTCTAAAGGAGTTCTCCTTCAGACGTCGGCGTGGCAACCGGAGGCGAGGTGGTGAAGTCCAAGGGGTTGCCCGAGAGTAGTGCTCCTGCTCATAGAGAACCGGATAATGGGCGTTCGAGTGAGACTCGAATCCCGCCGGTACCAGGATGGTTGCTGAGAGGAAGATGGGAGTTCCCCAGAACCTGGACAGCAGTTCACTCTGAATCCTGACGTGTTTGACCCATTGTGTGTCTGACAGCGGGGGACTTGGGGGGATCTGCTCGTCTAGTCGAAGAGTGATCGGATTCGGTTTCGGCCCGAGTTGAACCCGCTGAAACCGCGCTGTAGAAGTTTCCTGGGGAGCGTGCTAACTGTTGTCCTTCACCGGCATCGGCGTGAGCCCAAATCGTATGTCCATCTGCGCGGTGGAAGCGAGTATAAACGCTCAGTAATGCCTGAACGTAGTAGGTTCCAGGCTTCAGTTGACGCATGGAGGGCCGAGGGAACGACAGTTCTGAACCATCAAACCTAACTGTCGAGCCCCGGTGAGCGCCTGAAATGTCGGTACCCGCCATTTCGACGCGAGAGTACCACGTGCCGGCGTTCAGGCGAGGTTCCGGGGTAGAAGTTCGCGAAACGAAGACGAAAACACGACCGGTTATGACTTTTTGCTTCGCTTGGGGCAAAACGACGCTGACTCGAAGACGAACCTGTGCTCGACATGCAGGACTGTGCACGGTAACCAGGACCAGCCACACGGTAAACAAGTTCCAACCGGTTCTTCGTAAAGCAGCAAAGGCCTGGGAGAGCAGATAATGCTTCATTGAAGTTCGGAACGAGTGCGTCTAGCGCTTGACGATCGAAGTAACGTACGGTGAGAACGACGGCTTCAATCTTTCGTAGGTTGGAAATGTCGTTAAGGGGGTTTGCGTCCAAGAGGACAAGATCCGCGATCTTTCCAGTGTCAACGGAGCCAAGGACTTTCTGCTGATTGAAGATGCGCGCCGGATTGAGGGTTGCGACCTGCAAAGCAGCCAGCGGCGGGAGGCCCGATGCTGTCCATCGTTATCGCCATTCTGTATAGTCGCGTTATAGAAGCAAAGTGTAAATGTCGGACTTACGCGGCCATCCTCTTCTTGCGTCCTTGAGACTTAGGCGTGGTGTTTGCAACTGGCCGTGCGGCCGTGCGACGTTTCGCTCGTGAGGAACTATCAGTTTTATCGACTGAGCTCAGCGTTGGGCTCACAGGCGGACCAGGTTCTTGGGGATCAGTTTGAATCAGCCACTCAATGTCATTTAGGAGTAGCTTTCGTTCGCTGTCCGTCCAGGTATGCCAGTCGACGAGTTCAAGGAGCTTCACTCCCTCCATCGCAAGAAATGCGAGCATGGCGCCCCTCGGGTGACTAGAGGTTTCCCTGATGCGCCCCACGGTGCATTTCATGGCGTCCTTACCCTGACGACGTAGTTGCGGGGCGTTTGCAACGGTTGCAGAGAGGTTCAAAGCAACCGAACGAAATCCCTCCGTCATTGGCCTGCTAGCCGCGAGGATTCGTCCGCGAATCACCGCATCCTTTACTCCTTTTAGACTGTTAATCGCAGCTTCGTTGATCGCTGCGTCAGCACTGACGATTCGATCTACTACCGCCTTGATTAGCGCTCTCTTCGTCTTGTAGTGATAAAGGACACTTGCCTTGCTGATGCCAGCCTGCAATGCGACTCCCTCTATGGTCAACTGGCCGGCACCCTTGTTTACAACCACGTGTTCTGCTGCATCGAGCACTTGCTCTTCACTAATGACACGTTTGCGGCCCATGTTTGTCTCCTACGCCTGTATAACCGTCCGGTCGGATAGAAGCAAGCAAACGACCGTTGAGCGTTCCGCGCCAGTTCTACACCGTCGTCGTCGAGAACAAGGCCTGTGTCGACATTCCTCCCCTGTTCATGTGAAGGCAGCAGAATTGCAACGGTTCCTTCCTCCTTCGCCATCTTCACAGCGCGCTGGCGGAGCGCAGCCACACGCAGCCGCTCAACCCGTGACGCAGCGTTTAGAGGGCGGCGGTCCAACCGTGCCGCGGGGGACGCCTGGACCTTGCAGCTTCCTGAGTTCATCTTCGGTGTAGCGGAAGGAGAGGGGTTGATCCAGTTCGGTGTTCGCCCGCGCCGCCCCAAGGCAGGACGATTCTCCCTTTCAGGGTTCCCTTGTCGGTGTCCAGTTCGCCGCCGTCCGTGAGTAGAAGGTAGACGATTTCGCCAGAGACCGGACCGCTGGTAGAAGGTGACCACACTGCTGCCTCCATCCATATGGGCTCAGGTTCCGGTGTTAGAAGGCGAGTTGACCTGGTACCTGCCCATGCCAAACTCGTCCCAGTCTTCAAGATGCGAGTTCTCCAGGCCGATTCTGGTCAAAGCGTCGCGTGTCCACTCGTTGGCTTTCTTCATATAGGGTGACCCGGGCAGGCGAGGTCCGATGCCCTCGCAGAGCGCGCTGGCGAAGTCCATGGCCTTGCCATTGTTAACGCCCTCGTCGCGGATAAGCTCATACGTGGTCAGATCAATCGATTCGACGGAAAGCTGTTGACCGTAGTAACCGCCGGGTTGCGTACCGAGCGTTTCAGCCTGGGACGTTGCGGGGATGGGATGAGCTGGATTCGTCTGTGCGGACATCGAAGCAGAGGGCGCGACAAGAATGAACGCGAGCGGCCATGCGTAGCCTTTACGCCAAGAGTGCTTCGAAAACCTCACCATCTACTCGTACTCTCCAAATCTGTAGACAACACTTTCAACCGACGTGCATAGCCATGTTTGCACGGCGAGGTCCGCGTAAGCGCGGCCGGCACACCGCAATGTAGGCAACGACGCGTCTGATTACCCGACTGACGACATTCGCCTCCAGACGGGTTGCCGGAGAATTAGCGATTCGGGAGTTACGACAGGTTGCGGTCGTGACGCGGTTCTCACTGGCCGGCGGAGGGCGGTGTCAATCAGTCAGATCCCGTCGTATCGTGAGTATCCCCGCACACGCCAATAATCTTCCGGCTGGTCGGCAAGGAACGTGATGCTCGTGATAGCTTTGACGTTCTTAAGACCTAGCTTTACTGGAACCAGAAGCCGCAAGGGCGCACCATGCTCCAAAGTCAACGGATTGCCGTGGAAGTGCGTTGCCAGAAGCGACTGGGAATGCTGGGCCGTTTTCATATCAAGCGAGATGTAGTAGGGGTCAGAGTTGCCGTTCGCGTCCAAATTCACGGAGGATTCTATGCGAGCCCATTTCGCTTGAGAGACGGGAGGAAAGGCTTGAAGCAGGTCGGCAAAACGAATCCCGCCCCACCAAGCAATTTCACTCCAACCTTCCACGCAAACGAATCGTGTGACCTCTTCGTGCAGGGCAAAACGCTTGAGCAAGGTTCGCAAGTCAAGCGACGCTGTCAGGCCAGACTGGAGTCCACTCAGGGTCAGAGTCCATGTCGGGATGTAATCTGCTCCAGGAGTGGCGCCGTTGTAATTGTTCTTCAGGCCGGTCACCTGAGACTTCGAGTAGGTAGGCACGCGGCGATTGGAAGAGTACAGCGCTTCGGCAACATCATCGTCGATATTGATTGCCCTATCGAGTAGCCAATCCTTTCCCGGCGGGTCGAGCTTGCGAGGGAGGCCGAGCCGCTGCAAGGTCTCGTCGGGAAGTAGCACGGTTCCGGCTGTCAGGGCCGCAAGCGCACTTGCCCCGAAGATCAGGACATCGCGGCGAGTTCGATGCTTCAGCGTCTTGAACGGCACTTCAAAGCTGCCATTGGACCGTGAACCACGGTCCGACACGTCGACCGGCTGCCTTCTTTGGGGAACAAGCAACTTGTTATTTGGCGTCACGGCTTCTCTCCCCTACTGTTTCTGTTCTTGTGGACCAGCCGGTAATCATGCTGCGCATTGTGTCCCATCCATCTGCCAACACCAGAAGAACGTGGGGGACAACAAAGAGGATGAAGAAGCACATGAGGCAGAAATGCCATACGCGCGCCGCGTTGTAGCCGCCAAATGCGGCTGCCAACCAAGAGAGCTGCATCGGTTTGTGAATCGCCCATCCGGAGAGAGCGACCAGAATGCCAGCGACTACAACAGAAGCATAAGCAGCCTTCTGAAGCGCGTTGTACTTGCCAGGATGTACTGGATGAAGCAATGGCCTGCGAAGAACGAATGCGAAAGGCACCAGCGAGTAGTAACGAGCCATGTGCAGGCCTGCAATGAAATCATCCCGCTGTGGAATCAATGCTCGCCAGCCTCCTCCAAGAACGAGGCCAAGCAGGTAAAGCGCCCCATTGGCCATAAACAGGTAGGTGCAGAACCAATGGAGCCGGAGCGCGACACCCAGCATTCCTGGCCCAAGACTCAGGTGGTTATACACCCAGTCTGGCGGACTGCTGTAGTGATGCAGGCTAGGCACATGCGCGCACAACCAGATGCCAATGTCTGCGGCGCGATCGAAGTTCCCCGTCCTATCGGTCGGATGTTGAAATATAGGAGCTGACCAGTAGATCGATATGCCGCTCAGAATCAATCCCAGCAGCAGCGGAATAGTAGTCCAATGCGCCCAGCGCACAAGGATGTGGTGCTTGCGCTGGACGCGAACAACAGCCACACCACTGGAGGCAGCAGCGGTAAACGACGGGATGCTTGAAAGCTTCATCGGCTTCTCCTAACCAGGTGGAGGCTCAGTCCCGGACGCACCTGAGACCGAGCTGCACGAAGAGAGCTATTTTGCAGGCAGGACCAGAATGGTCTGTCCATCGAAGCTGCCATCGTTTTGCTTTTTCGCAGGGATCAATACATGCTGTCCTGGCTGAAGCGGCTTCTTGGTGGCGGCAATCAAGATGACGGGCGTGCCGGCGGGAACCTCAATCTGCTGTCCACCAACAGCTAGTTCGGAAGCGGACCCTGTCTTTGTTACCGCGCCATTGGTCATGCGAGAACCCGAAGCTGGGCCCTTGGGCTTGGATGAAGCTGCGACTGCGCCGTTCGTCATGCGGCTGTTCGAGGGAGCGCCCGATTGTGCTCCCTGCATGTAGCTTCCTTCGGCGAGGCCGCGAAACGCTTCCGGGAAGATCTTGATGTCGGTTGCCTGCTCTTTGCCATCCGGACTTTCACTGATCCGACGCCGATATAGTTGTTAGCCGAAATGTGGCTCATATCCGAAGGTTGTCCCTCGTATACGGTGGCCGGCTGCACAAGGTGGACAGTTACAGGGCCCTGCTGCGTCTGAAGGCTAATCGCGGTGGAGCTTACGTTTACGACGGCGCCGGCAACCGGCGTGACCCCGGGAGGAAACGACTGGCTGAACGCTGCGGAGGCGGGGATTGCGGCTGCTAGAAGTGCTAAAGAAAAGGAAAAGCGCATTGTTGACTCCTATATTTCAGGTTTGGGTTTAGCGGCTGTGGTTGTGCGATCCGGATGCGTCGCAGGCTTCGTCACACCGAAGCGCCGTGGCTCTAAGCCACATGAACGCTCACTTGATATTGTTCCGAGTGGAATTAGTCCAGGAGAGGTCTGATGAGCAGCGTCGATCAGTTGCTTCACTGCGATCGATTCCCGGCAGGTTGACGCTGAGATTGGCTCGCAAGAAGAGCAACTTCACGGGCGTTGGTAACGATCACTGGACTAAACGGCGGTGGCTCCCTCCCCTGTCTTATTTCAGATCTCTATTTTATCCGTCTGGATGGTTATAAACAAGTGGTCAAAAGTCGAAAGTTCTATGATTCAGATTGTGGCCACTTCTCTTTGCCCAACAAATCGTCTTTATCCTAAGTCGGTTTCACTGAAGTTTGTTGACCTCGTCACCTCCTCCCAATTAGCGAACTCGGAGTGGAGCGAGTCCATCTCTTGCTTACGTGGTTTGCGGCATCCGGACCAAGAAGCAGGTGAAGTGGAGGATTGGGCGTGGTCAGGAAATCCGCAATCACCTTTCCTGCTTTTGCGGGATCGCCCTGCTGTTGCCCGCTTCTTGCCTTCCGAGCCTCACGGATTGGATCGAAGATCACGTCGTAGTCGGCGATCAGCCTTTCCGTACGAACCATGGATCGACCAGCCCAGTCCGTTCGGAACATTCCGGGCTCGACGGCGGTGACGGAAATTCCCAGCGGGCTTACTTCCTTTGCGAGCGAAGAGGAGATTCCCTCCATGGCAAACTTACTGCCGTGATAGTACGAAAGACCCGGCATCGTCATTAGCCCCCCCATGGAAGTAACATTTAAGATGCGTCCTTCGCGCCGCTTGCGCATATGAGGCAAGACAGCCTTCATCATCGCAACTGCTCCGAATACACTCACCTCGAACTGTTGGCGTAGTTCTTCCATCGAACTCTCTTCGAGGGTTCCTTCATGTCCGTACCCGGCATTGTTGATTAGCGCGTAAACCGGACCGATATTGCGCTCTACCTCCTCAACCGCCTCGAAGAGGCGAGCAGGCTCATTCGTCACGTCGAGAATTCTCGCGAAGGACGATCCCGGCTGAATTGCCTCGACTTCAGCCACCGCCTCCTCCTTTCGCACCGTTCCCACGACAACAAAGCCTGCGCGCGTCAGAGCGATTGCGAATGCTCTTCCCAATCCGCTGCTTGTCCCGGTGACAATCACAACTCTTTTCATCTCTCATCCTCCGAAAGGATACCCACGGTATCGTTATCCAGGGATACGATACCTGCGGTATCATGAAAGATGCAAGTTTTTAGTTGGGGATATGCATGACAAATCCGGTTGGCCGGCCTCGGAGCGAGGCTGCTCACGAGGCCATTCTTAGATCAACTCTGGGTCTTGTGACCAAACGAGGATTCCGCGCTGTGACTGTGAACGAGATTGCAGCAGACGCCGGTGTGGGGAAGATGACCCTTTATCGCCACTGGCCAAATAAAGCAGCGGTGGTCATGGATTCGCTACTCGCGCTCATTGGAAGTGAAACGGCATTTCCGGACGCTGGAACCGCGTTGGAAAGTCTGCGCCTCCAGTTAGATCTGCAACTCGCTTTTTTTCGAAGTCAAAGGGGGAACCTGATCCGATCTCTGGTTGCGGAGGCGCAATCCGATTTAGAGCTTGCCGTAGCCTTTCGCGAACGTTGGCTTAACCCGCGGCGTAAAGAAGTTCAGCGAACAATCCTACGAGCAATCGCCGAGGGTTCCCTTCGGGAGGACCTCAACATAGACGCGGCCATCGATCTTCTTTATGGGCCGCTTTACTACCGGCTTCTGCTAGGTTCCGGTCCGCTCGATGAGCAACTCATCGAGAACCTATATCGACAGTTCTGGGAGGGTCACAGGGCCCATAAGACGGGCCGGGCAAGCAGAGGTGTTCCCAAGGGACAGAACCGCGTTAACAGAGCCAAGTTGTGACACATGTACGGACAAGCGTCAGAAACGGCGGGCCTTAGAGGCTGTTACGAAAGTCCTTGGCGGCCGTTCGCCCCGACCGGGCGGCTGACTAGAAGCCGAGTTCTAGGGCTTTATCGCAATGAACTCGGTCAAGGCGTTCCTAAGACCACGCAGATGACAACAAGCAGGTGACTGCAGAGTAGAGAGAAGGGAGGCCTAGCCTACGAGATACGACAACAGCGAGACGGAAGTGCAAGGCGTTGAGGACCGTTTCCACAAGTCGGAGACCTGGCTGGTCTTAAGGGTTAGATGTCAGCGGTGCTGGTCTGTCGCGGCGACCATGTAGGAATGGCAGAGCAGCACAAGATGCTTTCGTAGATTAGCTACCATGGCGGGTGCCGCACCCGACTCTAAGACGAATCGCGTCGCGCCTGACATCGCCGCGAACATCATCTCGACGGCAAACTTGTCAGGTGGTATCGCGATATCCGGTGCCGTCGGGATCAAGTCTCCGAGCGCCTTTTGAGATCGCTTCGTGGTTCGTTTGACGATTGCGGGGCCTCCGATTTTGGCAGAGATTTTATAGAGCGCCGTCGAGATGTCCGTCCGCGCAAGTTTAGCGTCCAGAAAGCGTTGCACCACCTCACCTACCATCTCCAGGAGTGGCCTGCCCCGTGCATTGTTGCAGGCCGCCTCCATTGCCTCGGAAACCTTTTCCATATGCTGTTCGAGCAGTGCAAAGAGGAGCGATTGCTTATTCGGGTAGTACTGATAAAGCGTTCCCACAGAGACGCCGGCGCGCCTGGCTACGCGATTCGTGGTCAATCGCTCTAATCCGCCCGTCAGCAAAACCTGAATAGTGGCTTCTTCGAGAGCCTTTACGGTCACCGCCGACCTCGCCTGAACGGGCGCTTTTCTTGGCAAATACCCGAGTGTTGAGGATGTCTTCATAATGCGAGCTTTGAAACTGAAGCTTTGCTCATCTAATCATTACATGATGGAGAACTCCTCTCCAAGGGGTACCACCATGCAGCGCCACTGATGAAGCAGTGGTATCAAGAAGGTCCTGCGTGTTTGAAATGCACGAAAACAGACAAAGGAGAAAAGCATGGCAACCCTGGAAGGGCGTATTCAGAAATTAGAGGATGAAGCAGCAATTCGTGACTTGGCGGCTACATTCGCCGACGCAGCGACGAGAAACGACAAGACCCTGCTTGCGTCGGTTTGGAAAAAGGATGGAGTGTTCACCATCGAATCTCCGTTGAAGAACGTCTGCAACGGAGTCGACGAGATCATCGCCCTGATCTCCAAGCTGCGCGACGACAAAGAATTCTTCGTGCAATTTGTGCATTCTGGTGTGATCGAAGTGAAGGGTGATCACGCGACGGCCCGTTGGATTATGCGGGAGGTCGGCAAGGGCGGAGAGAAGTATTACCACAACTACGGTGTTTGCTCCGATGCCATGGAGAAGGTTGATGGGAAGTGGCTTTTCTCTGAGCGGGCCTGGCATTTCGCCTACCTTGACTTCTCGCCTTTCACGGGAACTGGCTACGCACTTCCTGATCCGTTGCCCACTCGCTAGCAACAGAGCATCACTATGACCTACCGGAATGAGGCGGTGAGGTGAACGCGCTCACCGCCTCATTCTACCGAGGCGTAGTTTGTCGGAGCTTAGAACACACGAGGGAAATGGACATGATTGTCGTCACTACTCCTACGGGAAAGATCGGATCACAGGTACTCAGTAACCTTCTGCGCACGGATGTTCCATTGCGTGTGCTCGTTCGCGATTCTTCGAAGCTTTCCCAGGAGATTCGAAACAGAGCGGAAATAGCTATCGGCTCCCTGGATGACGAGGCGACGCTAGAGCCCGCGTTTGAGGGTGCCGAAAGTGCATTTCTGCTGGTACCTCCCTTACCGAAAGAGGCTAATGATGCTGACTACTATCTTCGGTTCACTCGGCCGGCGCTAACGGCGATCATGCGTCAAGGCGTGAAACGCGTTGTAGGCGTTTCAGTATTGGGACGGGGCTCAGAATTGTCCAAGCACGCCGGGCCGATCACAGCGGCTTTGGCTAAGGATAAAGCGATCGAGGCGTGCGGGGTGGACTATCACGCTCTGTGGTGTCCGGCCCTCATGGACAACATACTCGGGAACGTTCAGAGCATCCGGGAGCAAGGGATGTTCTCCTCTCTGAGCCAACCAGACCTCAAGGCGCCACAGGTTGCGACGAAGGATGTCGGGATGATGGCTGCCAGCTTCCTCCTCGACACGTCCTGGTCCGGACAGGGCGGAAGCGCTATACTGGGGCCGGAAGACGTATCTTTCGATGATATGGCTTCCATCATGACAGCCGTGCTTGGAAAAACGATCCGATTATCAACAAGCGCAGGAAGATGCTTTCAAAGCTCATTTGATTCAGCACGGGATTAACGGCGTCTTTGCGCAAGGCATCGTTGACATGCTGATCGCCAAGAACAAGGGTCTTGACAATCTTGAAACAAGAACGGTGCAGAACACCACACCAACGAGCTTCGCGCAATGGTGCGAAGAAGTGTTGAAGCCCGCGATCTTGAGCTGATATGAAACCGCGAGGTTCTTCGTACGGGACCAGGTGAAGTCGGACTAAAACGCAATAAGTGCGAAACGATCAGTACCGGGGGACGCGCATCTCGTCATCTGGAAGATGCTTGCAACAACTTCCGTTGAATTCGCTCCGCTTTACTGCTTCGCCTGGCGGAACGAACGGCTGTAGTGCTGAACTGCGCCGGGCCGTACACGGTAACCCGGTCCATTATCGCCGAGGTCGCTTTGCACATGGAAAGTCGAAAACGAAGAGAGAGTCGTTCCGGTTGTCTCACGCCGGCCCTGGTGACGGGCAACGACTTGGGAGAGCAACAGATGAGAATGCCCTCACTTAGGCTGAGATAGCGCGCCAGCACTGGATCACATAGGGGGGTGCGTGCTTATCTGTCAGAAACTGGCAGCAAGCAAGGACCGGTCACGAACCAGCCCGTCCTGCGTACAAGCGCTTCGTCATCTCCTGAACGACGTCAACCGCTGTGAGTGCCTGTGAAGCCGGGCCGAGAGACAATCCCGCCAGCTCGATCATTGCCAGACCGTGCATGGTCATCCAAATCCAGGCTGCAGTTGCCGGGGTCTGGCTCGGCACGGCGCATTGCACCTGCTCCAGCAACTCTTGGAAGGCAAGCTTTGCGCTCTGCTGGAGGGGTTCGTCATCGTCGCGATGCAGCAGCTCCGAAGCGAACATCAGTCTGTAGAGCCCGGGATTTCGCCTACTGAAGTTCAGGTAGGCAAGACAGCAGCGTTCCAGGCCCAGCTCGGGGCTTTCGACTTGAGCTGCATTTCGGATTTCAACTTGAAACTGCTGAAAGCCATCCGCAGCGACAGCCGCGAGCAGCGACTCACGTGTGGGGAAATGCCGGTATGGCGCTGACTGCGAGACCCCTAAGCGAGTGGCGAGAGCTTTTAGGGAGATCTTCTCCGGAGCACCTGCTTCAAGCGCTTTGCGAGCCGCTTTCAGGAGTGCTGCCCGTAGATCTCCGTGGTGATACGCAAGGGGGTCATTCTTCCTTTTTCCGGAACGCGGGATCACCCCACTGGTCTGGTTCATACCATGTCATTGTATCGACCGAGCTCGGAGTGCCTAAATACCTCACGGAGGCCAGCAAACGATTGACCTCAGGAACGCTTTGGAGAACGTTTTGGTCTCGTCGCGCTCTAGCAACGCTTTCGAAAGCCTCGGTTCTCTAACTTTCTCCCCGTGCAGGCAAGGCACCTGCCTGCACGAACCACGCAAGCGCCCTTTCAATCGCTTCATCCACCGAAACGGAAGGCTTGTAGCCGAGCTCTGATGCGGCGACTCGCCCGTCAAGAAATTGCCCTGAAGACATGACCGCCATCGCCGTCTCGGAGATCGTCGGGACTGGACCGGACAAGAACTTGTATCGAAGCAGCTGGAAAGCGTAGAGCGCTTTGGTGAGAGGGAGGGGCATGGTCTTCGGCATCGGCGCCTGTGTGATGCGAGCAATCTTGCCCATCAACTGCTCCATGGTGAGGTTCTCTCCCGTGAACAGGTAACGGTGTCCTATGGTCCCGCGCTCCACCGCCAGAATGAGACCGTCCGCGGCATCACCCGCATACACCACGTTGCGCTTTCCATCCACAAACGCTCTAAATGTTTTCTTAGCCACGCCCAGAATGAAGTTTCCTGTCGTGTTCCCGGGATCGAATTCACCGAAGGTCATCGCAGGGACGCCAATCACGACAGGAAGCCCGTCTGCGGCGTGCTTCCGGGCGATGGAGTCCTGGAGCCACTTCACCTGAAGGTAGCTGTTGCTGCTGGACGGTTCCTTCGTGAAGCTGGCTTGCCCGTCGCTCGCCATCCCACCGCTAGTACGGGGAACTGCGATGGCTGCGCCGACGTACACGATTCTTTGTAGGCCGAGACCGACGCAAGCCTCATAGAAGTTGTTGGACAACTTCGTAGCTTCGGCGAGTTCGAGATGCACAGGCCGAGGTGCGGCGGGGTAGTAGCCCGCACAGTGCACCACTGCGTCCGCGCCCTCGATCGCGCGGCGAAGCTCAGGAACATTCGCCAGATCCGCCGTTCGAGCCTCAACCCCTTTGAGATGAAGCGCAGCGCCCGTTATAGGTCTTCTCGAGATCGCGATCATGTCATGGCCGCGCCTCGCGCCAGCCTGAAGTACGTGGTTTCCGATCATGCCTGTCGCGCCGATAACAGCAATCTTCACAAGACTCCATCCTTCCACTACGGCTTTGCTCCACTGCGAGGAGGTTATGTATTAGTATAGTACATAAGTACAGGTGTTAGATGTTTACAACTTTCCTCACCAGAAAGATCCTGCATGCGGCTTTCGTGGCGTACCTCCTCTCGGCGAACCCTCTCACCTACGGTGCCGCCCGCGTTGCTCCCCGACAACGTGAACCATGCAGAACGAATGCCCTTCCCCACATCTCTCCGAACAGAGATACACAGGACCTATCCTGAAAGCTCAATACACCGCCGCAAGTCTCTCCGCCTCCACCGCCACTTCGCTTTACATGCTTTGCTCACGTCGAGGAGTATAAAATCCGAGGTTTGTCTTCCGCGCAGTAGTAACCGTGTCGATAAGAAAGAGGAGATACCGTGCCCGCAGTCTTTGTTCATGGAGTACCGGATACATCCCACGTGTGGGACGGGGTACGAAGCTGCCTGGCGCGCAGAGATGCCGTCGCTCTCGCGCTGCCTGGTTTTGCCAGCTCACTACCGGCGAGCTTTGGATCGACAAAAGAGGAGTACGTGGACTGGCTTATTGAACAGCTTGAACAGCTGGGAGAGCCTGTCGATCTGGTCGGCCACGATTGGGGCTGCCTCCTAACGGTCCGGGTCGCATCGATCCGGCCTGATCTCGTCCGCACCTGGGCGGCGGGAAGTGGGCCTGTCAACCGGGACTACGAGTGGCATGAGCTTGCAAAGGTTTTCCAAACCCCCGACGTTGGAGAGCGATGGATGGCGGAACTCGATAAAGGTGAGTTTGCAAAGCAAATGGAAGGTGCTGGATTCCCGGCTGATTTGGCTGTGGCTACAGCGGAACGCATGGACGAAACCATGAAGGCAAGTATCCTGCGCCTTTACCGGTCAGCCGTTTATGTCGGCAGCGAGTGGGGACCGGACCTGGTGAAGATGGTCGCTCCCGGCTTAGTCTTTTGGGGTGTTACAGACCCATTCTGTCCGATTGGCTTTGCCGATCGGCTCGGGCAAGACACGAAGGCTTCTCGTGTCCTCAAGCTAGAGTGCGGTCACTGGACGCCGATTCAGAGACCGGCGGAAGTGGCGCGGGCACTCGAGCAGCACTGGGCCGCTGCAAACTCAAAGTAAAGATGTCTCGTCGGAGCTCTGCTTCAGCAGCGCACTGAGATATCCGTTTCAAAGTCTGAACTGGCGGTATAGCCCTGGATGTAGAGACAATTTTCATCTGTTCGATGAGCCACAAGGAGAATGGAAATGAAGGTTCTTATGATCGGTGCGAGCGGCAAATATGCTCGTTATGTTGTGCCCGCGTTGAAGGGACGTGGGGCAACCGTCAAAGCGCTCATCACGAGTGCGGATAAGCGAGCAGAAGCCATCGCCCAGGGAGCAGACGAAGCTGTCGTAGGAAACCTCGAAGACGACCAAAGTCTTAGGAGTGCAGCTGAAGGCGTTGACGGTGTCTTTCATATCAACCCTGTTTTCAAACCAAACGAAGCAGAGCTCGGCGTTGCGATGGTCACTGCAGCGGTGGCTGCAGGCGTCAGGAAGTTCACTTTCTCTGGGGTTATTCACCCGTCCATTTCGAAGATGAGCAACCATGCGGGGAAGCGGCCTGTCGAGGAAGCGCTGTTTGAATCGGGCCTAGCATTTACGGTGCTCCAGCCGACGATGTTTATGCAGAACTTCGCAGATGGATGGAAAGAGATCACTGAAAAAGGTACCTTCGCGTTGCCGTACCCGAGCAGCAAGCGAGCGAGCTACGTGGACTATCGTGACGTGGCGGAAGCAGCCGCGATCGCACTCACGAGTGACAAGCTTGATTACGGAACATTTGAGCTGTGCTCGGCCGGGATGGTAGATCGGGTTGAGTTGACACAGATCATGTCCGAGGCTCTCGGTCGAACGATCACTCCGGTCGAGATCACCTTTGACGAATGGGTGAAGCAGGCGCACATACCAGAGGGAGCTTTCAGAGACGGCATGCGACGCATGTACGCCGATTATGCCAAATACGGTTTTTCCGGTGGCAATGCGCTCGTCCTCCGAGCCATATTAGGTCGCGAACCGCGCTCGCTTAGAGAGTTCTTCACTGAACAGGCAAACACACAGAAGTAGCTGTGTTCCGTCACATGCCTTGTCCGTTTATGCCAGGCACTCTGGTGAGGTTGTGTGAATGCTGTCGGCCAGGTGCAGCTGGACCGAGCAGCAGCAATGAGTCGGCGCCCTTTGTTGCTCCCTGAGAGCGCCGGGAACTGCTTTGGTGGACGTTGCAAGGTACCCCGCAGGGTGGGTGCCGGACGACGCCAAGCTCCATCGCCAGTTGTAGGCAAGGAGAAGCTCTCCTCCTTCATGCTCCTGTCATGTTGGGCTCCCACTTGTTATTTCCTCCAGCAGCTTTTCAACCTTGAGCGCCACCTTGACCTACAAAGCTTTACCTCTGATTGCATGGCTAGCGGCGATTACAATCACCTTATTGTTAGTTGGGTGGCGACTCGCACACGGATGAAAATGCCTGAGAAAACGTGCAACCTACGGATAAGCTTACAAGTGAAGGGATTCCGCGAGCTAACTGCTATCGTCGGTCATCTTCGCCGATGTTCCCTGGGGTATGTCTTTTCACCTTGCCCGGTTGAAACGTACTCGATACTCTGTCGAGCAATGACCCACAGTTGTGACCGGCTTCGTCGGACCCGCTGTTAACGATCTATCGGCAAGCGGCTCGTGAAGAGAAAGTCGGTGTGGAAGCCCCCACGTAAACCTCAGGAGTGTTCAATCTCTACAGACGCAAGCGGCGTATCCATCAACCTTCTCCTATGGGGAGCAACGAAAGGCAAACTTCACGTTGGCCAAACTTGAGAAGTAGCGATCATCGTTCCATGGGAACTCGGTCCAGTCGGCAGACAGAACGTAAGAGTCGTCTCCATCGATCCGTCGAACTACACCCTCACCCTTGAACGATAGGGTGAGGGCGACGCCGCGAACGAGATTAAGAAGCTCTCCTTGGTAAAAGATAAACACCTATGCGGTGGAGGTCTGCGGGGAGGGCGAAGTGGGAGCGGTTTACCCGACATTTGGCCGTGGCGTCATCCAAAGCGACGTGCTGGTTAGATTTTCGCGAGGCGCAACCTGATGCCGGAAGGGTCCGTCAGTTCGTACGCATCGCCTACGTCAACGGCTGCAGGGTTTGCTGCAAGTGCAGACTGCAGGTTTTCGGATGTGGCGAACCGCATTTCAAAGTGGCGCATGCGAGCCGTGCCCGCAGGTGACGGAGGAGCCCCAAGACCCTGCCAGGTGTTGATGGCAATACGGTGCTGAAACGGGCCACCAGCGCCAAGGTCTGCCACCTGCATGGGAGGCCACCACCGCGCGAGTTCCATGCCAAGGCCGATGTAGAAGTCCCTAGCTCGTTCGAGATCTCCGACGTGTAAGTGAATGTGTCCGACCTTGGTCCCCTTTGCCGCAGACTCATGTTCCGAACCGGGTTCATACGCCTGAAAGACTTTGTCGAGATCCAGTGCATAAGCTCCGGGGCGTCCCACTCCATCGGCACCGACAAAGGTCAGCCGGTTCCCGGGGCCGGGGACGCACTCCTTGAAACGCTCCGGAGTCTCCAGCGTGATCTCGATGTTGATGCCATCCGGATCGTCCAGATAAATGGACTTCGAGAAGGTGTGGTCTGTCGGGTATATCGGGTACTTGTGGTCGATCAGCCGCTTGAAGATCCGCGCAAAGTCCCGGGCATTCGGCGGGTGTATGGCGGTATGGTAGATGCCGCTATGTCCCTTCTGGAACGGGACGCGTGCGCCGCCATGCAGGACAAGCAGAGTTTCCTCGGCAGTGCCGATCGCGATGCCGCTGCCGTCGCTCGCGCGCCGCTGGAATCTGAAGAGCTCCTCCCAAAAACGGGCGGTCCGTTCGGGGTCTCTGACCTCCAGATGAACTGCTCCAAAGGTAATTACATCCTGATCTGCCATGTTGTCTCCGGCAAGGCACGCGGGGCAGGAAAGCGGCTGCCCCTGCTCTGCTGAGCAATAGCGAACCGGCTCACAAGGCAAAGCCTTCCGAAGCCGGCACACACTACTGGATTTGACCTGCCTGCGTCTGGACCGCCTGGAGGTGCGGTGCAAGAAACTCATTGCGGTCCTTGCCCTGGCGGAGCGCCATGGTTCCACCTGCGGTCAGGAACTTCGATTCCTTCACACCTAAGAAACCAAACACGTCCTTGAGGTACGGCTCCACATGGTTGAACGAAGCCATCTGTGTTCCGGCGTCATACATGCCACCGCTAGCAACTACGAAGGTGACCTTCTTGCCAGTAAGCAGGCCCTGCGGCTTGCCCTCGACGTAGGCGAAGGTCTTGCCTGCTCGCGCTATCTGATCGATCCAGAGCTTGAGTGGGGAGGAGATGCTGAAGTTGTGCATGGGGACGCCAATCACCCACTCGTCGGCCTGCTGCAGTTCCTCGATCAGGGTGTCGGAAAGGGCGAGTTGCTGCCTCTGCTCTTCGGTACGCGATGGCTCGGGCGTATAGGCGGCCGCAACCCACGCACCGGTCACAGGTGGGATTGTTGTGGCATTGAGGTCGCGATCGATCACGGTCGCGTCAGGGTGAGCGGCCTTCCACTCGGTAACGAACGCCGCAGTCAGTTCGCGGGAGATCGACACACCGTAGAGAGGGCTTGAATCGACATGAAGCAGGGTGGGCATAGGGTCTCTCCTCCTTAAGAGCAAATGACCATTGATGGACATCTGTCTTTTTAGATAATAGACAGATGTATAGGCTTGTCCAACGATTCAGAAAGGCTATGCTTAGACATGCCCATCGTGCCAACGTCGCCCGAACTCACCGACTCTATGGATCGCCGTGTGCTCCGTAGCCGACGGATGCTGGTCGACGCTCTTGGCAAACTCTTGAAAAAGAGAGACTTCAACGAGCTCTCCATTCAGGAGATCGTGGACAAAGCGGACCTCACCAGGGCGACCTTCTATCTTCACTATTCTGACAAGACTGCATTGCTTGAGGCTATGTCCACGGAGCGCTTTGGGGAGATGCTCAGGAAACGCGGCATCACTTCAGCCATAGGCGAGGGAGCGCTCTACGCCATCGCGCTCGGCGTGTGCGATTACCTCGCCAAAGCGCTAGGGTGCCCCAGCAGCCTCAGCAAGATGCCGCAGGACCGGTTCGTGATCCCGGTGCTGGAAACCCTCTTCCGAGAGAAAGCAAACAGCTTCACGCTACTGCCAGGCGTTGATCTGGACACCTTTGCGACAACTCTCGCGTGGGCCATCTTTGGTGCCGCAAGCCGCTGGGCTCAGACGAAAGATCGAAGACCGGCGGAGCAGATGGCGAAGACCATCGAATCGCTTGTCAAACCCTTGATGTCCGCTGAGATCGTCACCAGAAGCGGCAAAACTCATTGAGTATGAGCCCTCATGAACGCATTTGTCGAAAATAACCAGGGCGGCCCGCTCGCGCCGAATCACTTCCCATAATGCGGCCGTCGGCCCGATTCCATCGGGATTCAGGTGCTTCGGTGACAGGCCAGGTCGAGATAGGCGCGTTCGCCGGAAAGCGGAAGCTCGGCTGGAGCAGCCCCTTTCAACGCCGCCCCGTGATCGCGATCAGCGGATCGCTCTCGGAGCCGTCCCGCAGCACCTCTGCGCTAATCTCGCAAAAGCCTGAACGCTCAAGGTAGAGGCCCACCAGGGAGGCATGTCCGCGGGCGTCGAGGGACCGCCAGATCGTCACCGCCTTAGTCGGAAAGCAGCGGTTGGAGAAGCTGACGATGAAGGGCGCGCCCGGCCGCAGGACCCGCAGGACCTCAGCGAATACCTCCAAGGGACGCTGTAGGTACTGGACGCCGACACAGCACAGGGCGGCATCGCAGCTGTCAGTCTTTAGCGGCAGGATGGGGGTGCGGTTCAGGTCCTGCACGAAACTCCGGCTCAGCCGGGGGTTGCTCCTGAGCTCCTCGGCATTCATGCCCTGACCGATCACCTCGGTGAAGGCCACCTCCGGCGGCAGATGACTCACCCAGCTCGACATAAAATCCAGCAGCACGCCCCCAGCTGGCAGGGTGGCTCGGTAATAGGTGGTGAGCGCCCGCGTCGCCGCCTCGTCGATGTGGGTGACCAGCCGAGCAGGCGCGTAGAAGTCGGCGTCGGCGCCTCCATCCTCTTTATGGAAGGCGTCGGGCGGTAGCTCAGGCAGGCGGTCGTTCATCCCTTGCCATTGGTGTCTGTTATCCCTCATAGACCGCCTTTCATGCACTCGATTATCTCCCGGACGCGGTGGTCTGGTAAGTCCGGAGGGACGCTCTTGGTGGAAGCAATCGGGCCGTTACTAACGACAAGCCGACTTCTCGGGATTTACAAACGGAGGAGTGGTGCGGCCACCCGCTCTAAGCGCTGTGCATGGTCGGAGGAAGTGCTTGCGCCTGCTTTGGACCTTGCTGATCGCGTACGCCCCAGACCAGCAGATAAAGGATCAGTGAACCTTCGCCAATCAAACCCACACTTAGGGGAAGCGGCCCGAGCACCCGGGTGAGACCAAGTGACATTGTCGTTAGCCAAGCGACACCCGCGCAAGCCATCAATACACCCACGACTTTAGACATCAATGTTGATTTCAGGATCAGATACGCCAGCAGTAGACAGTACAGACCGAAGAAGATGAAACTTGTGACGTGGATTGGTAGATCGAGAGCTTGATAGCGAGCCAGCGGCAACCAGCAGCCGAGCAGGCTCACGAGCGCTGCCAAGCTCGAGATCCACGCCTGGGCGCTATAAAACAGGTGCCACAGCAGCAGGGTGACCCCGGTGTAGAGCACAGCGGCAATCAAGTTCATTGTGTCGCCGGCTCCTTGCATCTTTCGACTCAGCAGGACCATCGCCGCGATACCGGTCAGCATATTGAGGAGGTAAAGCACGCCGCAAACACGAGCTTCTGCCCGAGGCGAGATCATGTTGGTTGTCATGAGCTCTCCTACGTTGTTCCTACCCAATAAGTTCCTTCTGGAGAAGCCGGGCGAAGGGACTAGTACCGAGAAACGCGCTTCTCGTCAGTTGACGCCGTTACTGACGAGAAGCCGACTTCTCGTTACTAATCCGAACACCTGATACGGCTGAAGCTATCGGGTCTTCGACAGTTGTTCGCGCGTTCGCTTTGCAAGCGACTGTTCTCTATGCTTTTGCCAAACCATGAAGACTCATGCACAAGAATTTCTATCGTTCATCCGGAATGTCAATTGGGACTGTATTGCGCGTGCCGGTTGCGACCATACTCCGCAGGATTTTAAGGATTTATTGATCCGGGTTGGAGCCTCTGTTGAGGTCTTTTTCAAAGATCATGTGTATAGTGGCGTCAATCGCCGCAAATTCGCAGCCCTGATTGACGATCTCGAAGCTTTCGGTGTCAGCGCGGCAGCGCGCGTCTCATTGCACGATCTGCGGCTGGCATACAACAAAGCGAAGCATGATCCTTATTACGCTGCGGAGATCCAGTCGATTATGACGGTTATCCGAAACTGCGAGGTAGCGCTCAAAGAACTCACGCAGCTCCCTTTGGGCACAATGCGAACGTCCGTGCCAACATCTTTCCGCCGACTTATGTGGCTCTCGGCTTGGGACCACATCATCGGCGGAGATACGGAGATCGGGATCTTTCTCCCTGCTTCCCCCGAGATTAACATGCCGTATGACGTCGACGGCATCTACATCGACATGAAGAAGTGGGACGACGCAAAGGCAGAATTGGCGAAAGTCGGGAAGCTTTGCTTCGCGCCGTCGTGCACCCCAGAAAGGGCATACAACTTCTGGAGTGGGGAGGGTGATTTCCTCGAGGCGGGATCGTTCGAGGGTGATCTTCGGTCCATGATCTCTGTACTGGGCCGTTTCGAGAGGGTTGAAGACATCCTCCCTGATTTAAAACGTGAGAATCAACCGAGATCGATGCTCGCGGCGGCACTGTTCGCTGTCGTGGACCTTTCCTCAGAAGGCAAGTTGACTGAAGACGCACGCTTGATCGCCGAGGACATTGTCAGCGTCTCCGCGAATTATGCCGCTCCGGCTACCTCGCGTTATCTGAAGGTCTATGCGACGAAGGTTGCGGAGCTGGTCAGTTCCGCCCCATCTACGGTCAGAGACGGCCTCAGTGGACCCATCTGGGTAAGCAGTGTCAGATACGCGCAGCTCGAAGCCGAGAGGGTAGCGTATATCGAGTCTCCCCACCTGATGATTCTCGACGATGGGATGCTTGTAGCACGCAGTTGAACGTAATGGCCGCTCTTCTGCGCCTTGTCTACGGGGGCAAGGCAGATTAGTCCCCCATAGACGCCCTTAGCGACTGCAGCCCTCAGCCGGCGGCAGCGCCCAAATATCCCGGTCGCAATGCCGACTTCCCGGTATCAACGACGCATTGTTCAAACCCAACCCTGGCGAAACGGGCAAGTTCCATTACTGACAGCCTTTGATGGACACGGCGAAGTATCTTTGAATTGTTCGAGGTTTCTTTTGAGATATTCCTTGGCAGCAACGATGAGTGACGCGGTGAACCGTAAATCCATGCGCATGGATACAGGCGCGCTTTACGACTCCATGAAGAACAGCTTCGTCGACGGGATGCCCCAACTGCTCAGCCACGACAGGCATAGGCTGATTGGGTGGGTGATACCTGCTGCGGTTTATCTCGAACCCGGCCTAAATCGAGTTCTGGCTCACGTCATCGAGGCCCAAACCGAAGCAGATATTCTCGAGTTGAAGCCAAGGTGGAAGGACTTTATTGCCACGACCATCCACGGCGTTCCTGAAGAATCGGTCGGTCGGCTCAAGGAACTTCTAGGCCCGGACAAGCTCACCGGGTCTGAACGCCCTTGGGACACAGGAGTGCATGCCCTAAGGGACAAGGGAATTGCGGAGAAGGTATTCCCAGAGCTCTTCCAGAAAATGGACAAGGATGGTCTTGTGCCGTTCTCAGAACTCCAAATGATCCGCCCGGGCGTCTTTCAGTTTGGCGAGCTTTGTCTGTTCGCCCCTCACTATATGAGGCGTTCGGAAAGCGCGTTCAACAACTTCAACGAGGAACTCCTTGCAACGCTAAATCAGATGAGCAAGGATCCCGACGTGAGCGTGCGTGTGCGCCTTGACCCGGACATGATGGGACTAGCAGACACAGCACGGCACACGATCGAGCTTGACTACTGGTATGGGCCGAAGTTTACTGACGATCTAGCATCCGTCCAGCCAGGCGTAACAACGCATGGAGCGGACGATCGACAAAGGCTTTTTCATCAAATTTCGCGTACTGAGTTCTGGTGGCAAAAGAGGACGAAGGGGCGAGATGTCGAGCTCATCCTGGAGGCCGAGGAATTGCGGGACGCCGAGAGCGGTGCCGACCGAACCAAACTTCGTTGCCGATATGTCCATAGCGTGATCGACGAAGCGACTCAACGGATCCAACATCTGGATGGATCGATTAGGGCATACACCCAAGAGGAGATGCTCTCGCGGATGGACGTCGATCTGAAGCGCGCTGGCCGCCATACGGAATACACCAAACTGTGGCGGATAGATGGGAAGATCGAGCTAGGCCGCTGGAAGAACGCAATCCACAATCATTTTCGCGACAATACACTTGTCTCCGAGTACTTCGGAACCGCGAAATCTGAAGCTGAGGTTCGAGGAAAATTGGAAGAGACGGATGTATTTCCGCAATCTCTCGTGCTCGATTGGCGCGTCGTGTGGCACTGCGATGACGCGAGTTCTTTCCGAATCCTAGCGACACATCAACCGTCGGTACTCGACTCGGTTCCTCAAGAGCTTATGGCGTGGCCCTACACATCAGCGGAGATCGGTGACAAAGAGTATGCCGTCTTCGATCTTCGTGTCCTAGAACTGAAGAAGGTCTTGGCACAGAGCGGTCACCAATTGTCTTTCCCTCCGAACGCTCGGTTCCTAAACTTCGAGGATGACTACGTGCAGTTTCCGATCATCATCCATAGAACCCCGGAGGATGTAGCGCATACCATCGAAGCCTACCGAGTGCTGTTATCGAAGGTGGCGGAGCATCTGCCTTCCTCACCTGTGCTCGTCAATGTTTCGACCGCGCTTCCTGATCTCACCCTTTCCATCTCGATATTTGGCCGTTGCGTCGATGTTCTTGCATGGCTGAGCCGGCCACAGCCTTTCCCTACAGAGGTGAACGGAGCGGACTGGGTCCGTGATGCAGCGGAGATCATAAGTACCTTCGGTGAGGGCGTGGATACGGGCCTAGAGGATGTCCAGGGGAATTGCCTGACTCTTTATCCTAGGCGCACTATGGTCGACCAAGCAGTGGACGTCCCGATCTACAATGCCATGGATTTCCGCGGTTTGGAGAGCTCTTGGCACCTCGACAGGAACTTGTTGGAAGTTCCGTGTGAAAGCAGGAAGGGTAGACACAATTGCTGACGGTGCCACAGGTGGACCGCCATCCGGCATGAGCGAAGAATGGGAGTTCCGTCCATTATGAGCAATCTGCAGGAAGATGAGACCGCCGGCGGAATGGACGGCATTTGTTACTATCTTCCAGCCCTCAATCTGTTCCCGCGTGTAGATTCCAGGAGCGTTCGGGTAACCCTGACCTTGCTCGCTTACCGCAGTTCCTTCCGCGATGATCAGTCCAGCGGAGGCTCGCTGAGCGTAGTAGGTGGCATTCAACGCTGTGGGTGCATTGCCAGTTCCTGCACGCATACGGGTGAGAGGGGCCATAATAACGCGGTTGGGGAGTGTAAGGCTCCCCAACTGCAACGGTTCGAAAAGGACGGATGGTTCATAGGTCCCTCTCAACTTGCCTTTAGGTTCACATGACAACTTGCATGCACTGGTCTCAACTGGCCGTAATCTCGCCCATATCAATCTTGACCAAGAGCGGTTCTGGAACGAGTTGGTAGTCGCCTTCGTAGGCATAGATCCGGCGTTGTGTGGGAAAGATGATGCCGCCTACATCGCGATAGGCTGAGGCGTAATTGAGCCCGGTCGCTCCGCCGAGAATGTCTACGGTGTAGTCGTGACGGCGCAGCAGGCCATCAGGTCCGAAGCAGGAGATCTGTTCGCGGCTATGGCTCTTGATGTAGTCGGGAAAAGTGATCTTGAGGCGGCGCCATGACTCTCCGTCCGCATCGATCGCCTCGATCTCTTCTGTCTGGAAGCCTCTCTGCGTGTAGAGGAACGGTGTATTCAGGTACGTCCAGAGCGCCTCGCCTTGAAAGTATGCGACATGGAGGTCATCCCATGGAGTTTCGCGAAGCTGCCCCTCAAAGGACTTCTCCGGATCTTTACGCTCCTGAATGAGAGTCCCATCTCGTTTCTCCATCACAAGGCGGTTAGGCTCGAAGATGAACCGCTTTTCCTGACCGGGAAAGTCCGTGACGACCCGCTCTTTGGTTGTGTCGATCGCCATCACCACATCCTTGAGATAGTCACCCTGACTCTTGACGAACCAGATCGCACCGGTAATCGATGCTGCAACAGTGATCTTGCTGATCTCGTTCCAACGTTTGAGCCCGCCATGTGCGTCGACAGCCTTCTGCAATAGATCATTCATTTGCTCTCCTCATTTCAGACCGTTGGCGCTTGTAGTGGGACTCGCGGACGAGCCGTTACAAGCGGCGCTTCGTGGACTTCAGGCTTGTGGCGTTTCCAGTTCTTCATTGAAGCTGTTGACAAACGTCTCTTCCGCTGAGCCCACTTGGTCTCGGAGGAACCTAGCCTGGGGAACCATGATTTCGTTGGCATCAGTGGCCAAGGCGTCCATGGTTCCGTGGAGAAACTCATCGAGCGGCATCGCGCGAGGCTCCTCGCTGCTATTGAGCAACTCCGTGCGTACCCAGGGCGGAATGATTTCGAGAACTCGTACGGATGTCTTTCTCAGTCTGAAGCGGAGTGATTGAGCGTACGAATGGAGAGCCGCTTTGGTGGATGAGTACACCGCAGCCATGGCCATCGGCGTAAAGCCGAGTACCGATGAGACGATCAGAATCGCTGCAGATTCTTGTTTCTTCAGGTGCTCCACAAACTCGCCGGTAAGCCGTATCGGCCCCATCAGGTTGGTGGTAATGGTTGACGTGATCAACTCGTCACTAATGTTTGTTCCGGCATCGTCGATCTGCATGACGCCGGCATTGTTGATCAGGACGTTAAGCTTGGGATACTTCGAGATCAGTTCGTCTACTGCACGGCGAATGCTGCCAAGGTCAGTGAGATCCAGTTCGATCGAGTCCATCCCTGGATTAGCCTCCAGGGTTCTCGCCAGGTGTCCCTTTCGACGGCCCGAGATAATGACCTTGTTTCCGCGTTTATGCATCGTCTCGGCAAGAGCCCGTCCGATCCCAGACCCGCCTCCAGTGATGAAAATAATGTTTCCGTCGAGTTTCATTGCTTCCTCCTTGTACTTGCAGAGTGATCTAGATCAAGTAGTCGCCCGATGGGCCATAGATCGATGGCACCTTCGCTCCAAATCCACGAAGATACGTTGAGATCTGACCGCGATGATGAATGGAGTCGACGTGAAAGAGCCAGAAAATCTGACCCAACGGCTGTCGCAACAAAATCCGTTCGCCCGCTTTCACGGTGCGTTCCTCTATCCATGTCTGTTGGTTCATTCCGAGTAGTTCGGCGGCTAACATTTGGGCCTCGGTCTCGAAGTCTTGAACAAGCCCGTCATGGTCCGGTGGGTTTTCGCGAGATACTTCAGACATGACGGATTTCGTTAGCTGATGACACAAACGGAGGCAGCGGACGATCGTCCAAGCGGTGACGCCAACAGTCGACGAAGCAGGATGCGGCCTGTATTGCAGCATTTTGGGAGACATCGCACGCAGCACCTTGCCGGTCACTTCAGATTCGACGCGGTGACGTTCGCGGAAGAAAGCTATGGTTCCGATTGGGTCGAATTCAGCCACAAGTCACCGCGCTCGTTTCGGCTGTAAGATGCGAGAGGGTGGGATAGTCGGTATAGCCGTCTCCATCAGGTCCGTAGAAGCTCTCAGGCCGTTGCTTATTGAGCGGAGCGTCCAATCGAATGCGCTCTACCAAGTCAGGATTTGCAATGTAATCTCGCCCGAAGGCCACGAGTTCTCCCAGACCTTGCTGCAACAGATCTTCTGCATGAGCCGCATCGATGCCCGCGTTGAGCATCAGCGTTCCCCTGTAGAACTGACGGAGATGATGTAGAACGTTATCGCCTTCTAAGGTCTGGAGGGGCGTACCCGTCAGGTCTGCAAGCTGACGCATGACCATGACATGCGAGAGGTTGTAGTCAGTCAAACGATGGTAAAGATACTCCGACGTGGGAAGAGTGGATGGCAGTGATTTGAAGCCTCCCCGCTCGGACATCATTGGCCCTGCTTTGACGCCCACCCTTTGGCTCGGCCACACTTTGAGGACTGCTTCCAGCACCTCGAACAGTATCCTTGCCCGATTTTCTACGGATCCGCCGTACTCGTCGGTTCGCAGGTTGAGGTTTTCCTGCAGGAACTGCTGAAAGAGATAAACGAAACCGCCCTGAATCTGCACACCGTCGAAGCCGGCATCTCGAGCGACTTGAGCGGCGTGCCGAAAGTCTGCGACTGTCTGCTTGATGTCATCGCGTGTCATGGCCTTCGGTACAGGAGTCATTTCCGTTGCCTGATAGCCCGTATGAAGGAGTTGTTCTGGATCGACCGCTGAGGGAGCCAAGGGAGAACGCCCATGACCCACGAGGCCACGATTGGTGACGGAACCCTGATGCCAAAGCTGCACAATCATGTGGCCACCGGCGCGATGCACAGCGTCCGTGATCACCTGCCAGCCATCCCGCTGGGCTTCGGTGTACACGCCCGGGGCGGCAAACCAACCTCTCGCTTGATCGCTGACGAAGGTGCCTTCGGTGATGATGAGTCCGGCCGTAGCGCGCTGCACGTAGTACTCGCGCATTATGGCGTTAGGCACTCCTTCTGGCTTGGGCACACGCATCCGTGTGAGAGGCGCCATGACAATGCGATTCGGCAGTTCTAAGTCCCCGAACAGAATTGGTTCGAACAACAGCCTCTCCTTCCGTACGGAGCGAGGGGTCGATGTGGTGTCAATCATGGCCGCTACCTCCGCTCACATTCGGCTGAGGCTCGGCGGCAGCGAACTGTTTGCCGAACATTGGCAAACCGCTCTTCGATTCCGCTGCTGTCGCTTCGTCCTGAATGACATCCCAGTGCTCAACTAGAACTCCGTTTTCGAGGCGGACAATATCCGCGACGATCCAGTTTCTAGGCAAACCATGGCCAGAAAAGCGCCCATGCAGAATCACAAGATCGCCTTCTGCAACAGCGAAGTGATTTTCGTACCGGAGCGTTTCCGGCAGTGCCTTGGTCAATTCGAGAAGCCCCGTTTGGCCGGGGCCGATATGCGCGCTGTGCTGGATATAACCAGGCGACCAAAACCTCTCGGCCCTTTTGTAGTCGCGCTTATTAAAGAGTGTGTCGAAGGCTTCCAGGACGATTGCCTTATTGGTTGCTACTGTGGTCACAATCATGATGCTCCTTTAGAAAAACAGAATTGCCCGACGAAGAGGCTTGATAAACGGCATCAATCAGGTGATGCATTGCAACCGCATCCGAAAAGTCGCGGGTCGTCTTGACTCCATCGATACGATCGCGCGCGAACGCCGCGTAAAGCTGTGCCAGATCCTGCACGCTGACGTCCAGGTCCGACGGTGGAATGAAGTTAAAGCGATCCGGAGTGCACAACTCTCTCCAGGGTCCGTCGCCACCTTGCGCACCTCGAATGATGTCCTGATGCTTGGTGACGAACGACTTCTCGTTGATGACCTGCAGGTCGCCATCCGTGCCCGTGATATCGATCTGCAGACCAAGCTGGTTGTGCTTGCCGCCTTCGAGCTGAATCTGAAACATTGCACCGTTTTGCAGAGTTCCCATGACCATCACGGCATCCGGAGTCTCATTACGGAATATTTGACCTGTGCTGAGAGTTAGTTCTGGAAATTGTGTATCGACAAGAGCGGTGAGCCTTGAGGGTTCGCCAATCGCATGAAAGTGCATGTCCATGAAATGGCCGCCATATATGGAAAGCACGTGCGAGAAGTTCTTTGCAGGGATTGTCCAGTCGAGAGATTCCGAGCGGACCGGACCGAAGCCTGCCATGCTGACATGCATGCGAACGGATCGCAGCCTGCCGACATAGCCTGCCGACAGGAGATCGCGCAAGTGAAGTGAACTTGCCCCGACTGTTCTCTGAAATCCGACAAAATGTCTTACGGCGCTCCGTCTGGCAAGCAGGAGTAGCACTTCCGAGTCTTTCGTGCTGGTTGTGAGCTGCCATTCGCAGTACACATCTTTTCCCGCAACGATGGCAGCCTTTACGCTGGCGGCGTGTTCCGGAGCCGGGGAGAGCACGGCAACCAAATCCACCTCGGTGTCGTTCACAAGTTGTTGCATTTGGCCATAGGCATGTGGGATATCAAATGTTCTTGCAATCTCTGTAGCCTTCTCTAGGCTTCTGCTCGAGACGGCAACGATCTCGTATTCAGGCAATAACCTGAGAGCGGGAATGTGGCCATAGCGCCCCCAATTACCAACTCCAACGAGCCCTATCCTGATTTTGCCCCGCTTTGCCATATCGCACCTCGTTCGTTCAGGCCTGTCTAGTAGCGGAAGCGTTCCGCATATCGGTGGGCGAAGTCGGCAAGTGAGCGTGGCGCTCGGCCTGTTAGCTGGGGAAAGTTATCGAAGGTTTCATCAGAACCGATGTTTTTTCCATTGGTCATGTCTGTGTAACTGTCGAAGACGCACTTCATGTAAGCCGGCTCCGCGCCGGCGGCGAGCACATTGCGAAGAAAGTCGGACGGGGGCTGAGGGTCATACAGGAAGGGCTGGTCAAGCACGTCACTGAAGATCGCTGCCAGCTCGTAGTAGGTCTTAGTCTCATAGCCGAGACGGTAGGTCTTGCCGGCATGCAGCTCTGGATTTGCTAAACAAACTGCAGCAATTGTGGCAACATCGTCGCAGTCCACCCAGCTGAGCCGAGCGCCGCCCACGTAGTGTTTGATCACGCCCCGCTTCACGTAGCTTTCGCCACCGTAGCCGAGTAGATTTTGCATAAAGATTTCTGGGCGCAGGTGCGTAAATGTCATGCCGGACCACTCAACATAACGCTCGATGAATTGGTGTCAACCGTAATGAGCGACACGGGTGTCGTCATCGCCGCAGGCACCCAGATGGACGATCTGCTGCACGCCTGCTCGCTTCGCAGCATTGACGAGGTCCTTGCTCTGGCGCAGCATATCGACCGTATAGCCGGTGGCCATGAAGATACGGTCTATGCCCTCCAGCGCCGCCGCGAACGTCTCTATTTTGTCGAGGTCAAGTGTGACTACTGAAACACCTAGGTGCATCGCCCTTGCCGGAGTGCGAGCTGCGGCGATAACTTCAATGCCCGGCTCGTTCTTGAGCAGGGGCACCAGTGCACCGCCGACCTGCCCCGTAGCTCCCATCACCAATACTCTTGCTTTCGTGTTCATATCGCTCCTAAAGGAAGCATTTTGAAGCATGACGCCGTCAACTCCGCAAAGAGGCGGCGACTGCGACAGGGTGGGTTTCCGGCTACTTGTTCAAGGATTCCGCTGCCAGGACGATGATGTCGGCGACTTCTTGCGGCCGTGACATGAAAGGCGAATGGCTCGATGACACCGTTTGGACAGAGGCCTTCATACGCTTCGCAAACATCTCCTGCGCGGGCGGTGGGATCATCTGGTCGTCGGTGCAGACCAGATACCAGGACGGAAGCGTTTTCCAAGCTACTGACTTCTCTGCTCCAGTGAAGCTGTTCACGCTCAATGGTCTTTGAACCGCCGCCATAACAGCGGCTTCGTCCTTGGTCGCGTCCGCGCAGAATGAGTTGTGGAACTTCTCCCGGGTAACCCATAGAAAGCCATGAGCATCCGGCTGGATGGCCGCTGAGCCCGGAGACGGAGGGCCCTGGTTCGCCAGGGACTCGAGGCTTTCGCCTTCATCCAGACCGAACGCTGTGATGTATACAAGGGCTTTGACCTGCGGAGTCTCGGTTGCAGTAGGCTAAGCCAAACTGATTCAAGTGCTCTGCGACGTAGGTGAAGAGAGCTTTTGGATCACTATCCGAAATCCCATTCCATGTCCCACCGGGACTAAGTCGAACAGCCACCCGACCTGGACCCCAAACTGAAGTCAACACGGCGACGATCTCCAAGAGAAAGCGCGTGCGATTCTCGATTGATCCACCGTAGTCGTCTGTACGCTTATACTAGCGTTCTGAAGAAACTGATCTACCAGGTACCCGTTGGCAGCGTGTAGCTCCACGCCTTCAAAGCCCGCATCCATCGCACGTCTTGCCGCCAGCTGATAATCCTCAACGATTCCAGAGATCTCCGCGATGGTGAGCGCGCGATGCGGAGACGGCTGTACCCAGCCGCTAGGGATAGAGACGAGATGACTTGGATGTTGCCAGTAGCTTGGGTCGACGGAGGCGGAGACGGGCGTCGCTCCGCCGGTCATTGCAATGTGTGACGAACGACCCGTATGCCAGAGCTGCGCGAACATATGTGCGCCTTTGTTCCTAATAGCGGCAGTGACCTTCTTCCAGCCTTCTAACTGTGCGTCGGAGTACAGCCCAGGCGCTCCGAGCCAGCCGCGGCTTGTCAGTGAGATGTTCGTGGCCTCCGTAACCATGAGGCCGCCATCGGATGCACGCTGCTCGTAATACTCGCACATCAGGTCACCTGGAATGGAGTCCGGCTGAATGGAACGTGAACGTGTCAGTGGAGCCATGACAACTCTGTGCTTGAGCTCAAGGCCGCCGATCCTGACGGGAACAAAAAAGGCGTTTACATTCATCTCGATCATCGTTTCTCCTCGCAGCCACTTCATGACCAACCACAGTGCTCGCGTGAACTGATCCCCAGACCCACCGCCGAAGCTGCGGCGGGTGTAACTACCTTGTAGTTGAATTTCTCTTTCAATCGACTTACTGACCCTAAGAGTGCGAAGCAGGTGCGCCAGAAGCAGCGAGTCCGATGAAGTCGGCAACTTCTTTGGGTTTGGCGAGCATGGCCACATGACTGGTCGCAAGCGTGAGAGTGGTGGCGTTCATTCTTTTCGCTGTGACCCTCTCCTGCTCAGGTGCGATCATGCGATCGTTTGAGGCGATAACAAACCAGCTGGGCTTGGTGCGCCAGGCAGCCGTGGTGACGTTGGCTCCAAGGGCTGCGCCATGCGTTGGCGCCTGAGTGGCAATCAAAGCGGTCTTTTCCGCAAGTGGGAGGTCCGAGGCGAAGTCTTCCAGTATGCCTTTAGGAGTGATGACTAGAAATCCATCTTCTATGGGCCGAAGCTCCGCGATGCCCGGAGTAGGGCCATAAGGTTTCGATAGGCTGGCGGAAGATTCGCCTGCGTCTGGAGCGAACGCGGCAACATAGACCAGACCAGCGACTTTGGGATTGTTGCCGGCTTCTGTGATGACTGTGCCTCCGTAGGAATGCCCAACGAGAAGAACGGGGCCGTCCTGCGCATCGATCATGCGATTGGTAGCCGCCACATCGTCGATAAGTGAAGTCAGAGGATTCTGTACGCACACGACGTGAAACCCTTTCGCCTCCAACATGGGAATGATCTTGGACCAGCTTGATCCATCTGCCCATGCACCATGTACGAGAACAATGTTCTTGATCGGAGCGGCGGGGGTGCGTTGAGCTGAACTCTCATTAGGGAGCAGAGTGAAAGAGAGAGCGACTGATACAAGAGGAAGAAATATTTTCTTGAAATACATGGTTGTTGTCCTTTCGGGAAGGCAGCATTTAGCGCAAGCGGTCGCCATAGATGGCCGTGGGTCCGCACTCTGTGACTGTTTCTGGCTGAGGATTACTCACTTAAAATCGAACCTGATCAGGGCATAGTGAGCACGATCCGAAAACGTGCCTCGCCATCCATCATTCGCTTGTAGGCTTCGGCAGCCTGTGCAAGCGGCATCGTTTCAACAATGGGTCTAACGTCTTGCAAAACGCTGAAGTCAAGAGTGTCCTGATTGTCGATGGCTGACCCGGTAACCTAGATACCTGACGCTGCGATGAAGCTGGAGGATGTTGTCACCAGCGTCCACCTCCAAACAGGCCTAACAACGGAAGACTACGAAGAAGCGCCGGTCAACGCGCTCTGAGCCATGCCGCAGCGGAAGCTATCGTCCTCGCATCTTCGGAAAAGTCGAACGCGGCTTTCTCCCTGCAGGACTGTCGGGCTAGAAGGGGGCACTGCAGCAAACGTCAGAAATCGTACACTAAGAAATTTGCACCACTCGTTCGAGGTTGCAAAAGGTCGTAGAGACCTGAAGCCGCTCTTCCGGAGCCGTCCTGCGGTTTACTGGGTATGTCTCCGGTCAGCGCTTAGTTCCATGAACATCTAAACGATGCAAGATTCAAAATTGATCTTTCCTCGTAAAGCGGTTTGCCTTCTGGTGCGTTTTAGAGTTCTTCTTACAAAGTTTCATTCCGACGCTTTCGATACTCTGCCTTGAGAGTGGTCTGAAGCGGAAGGGCTTGCTCGGCGCTAAATGAGATCGGTCCCTGTGCCAATCTGCAGGCGGAATAGAGCGGAGCGCACAAGAAATCCATCGCAGCGTCCACGTCGATATCGGCTTGTACCGCAGTTGGCTGATCGCCTCTTACAACATGTCACCTACCGGTCTTTGACGCGGAAGAGTCCAGGTTACACGCATAAGACTTTGGCCGTCTGCCGGATCTAGAGTTGCCGGATCGCTATAATGATTATGGCGTTCCCGGCCTCTCTGCTCCGCCTGTTCTCTGGTAAGGGTTTAATGCAGTCCTGGGCTACGCCTGAGATGTCATCACCGCAACGCTTGCGGGCCATCAGGGAGACATGACTATAGCCGCTGAACATCCTCTTCATAAGATCTTGGAAAGCCGAATCGCCATCATCGATGGCGCGATGGGCACGACGATCCGGACTTATGGTATGACCGAAGCGGACATTCGCGGGGAGCGCTTCAAGAACTCCACGAAGGATCTGCTCAATAATGGAGACATCTTTTCGCTGACTCAGCCGGCGATGATTTGTGATATCCATCGCCGGTTTCTTGAGGCAGGAGCAGACATCATTGAGACGAATACCTTTGGCGCGACCAGCATAACCCAGAGTGAATTTTTCGTCGAGGATCCTCGGGAGCAGGGTGGCCGAAAAGATCCAGCGTTCTATCAAAAGATTATCGAGGATCCGTTCCTCAGCACCCTGGCGTGGGATATCAATGAGACATCGGCGCGCCAGTGCCGTGAATGGGCTGATCGGATCGGAAATGCAAGCGGTCGCCAACGGTTCGTGGCTGGTGCGATCGGACCTCTTACTGTCTCTCTCTCGAACTCGCCGGATGCCGATGATTCAGGCTTCAGGGTCGTCACGTTTGATCAGGTCAAAACCGCGTACGCACAACAGGTGCGCGCCCTGATGGCCGGAGGCTCAGACCTGCTGCTGGTTGAGACCATCTTTGATTCGCTAAACGCCAAGGCGGCGCTTGTTGCTATTCGCGAGGTCTTCGAAGAAGACGGCACTGAGTTGCCCGTAATGATCTCGGCGGCGGTGGGGCGTGGTGGCGAGACACTCATCTCCGCACAGACCACCGAGGCGTTCTGGAACGCGGTGCGGCACGTAAAGCCGTTTTCGGTGGGACTCAACTGCTCTCTCGGTCCCGACCTGATGTATCCGTTTCTGAGCGAACTTTCTGAGAAAGCGAACGTGGCCATCTCGTGTTACCCGAACGCTGGTTTGCCGAACCCCCTTTCTGAAACCGGTTTCGATCTAGGGCCACAGGATATGGCGCAGTACCTGGGTGATTTTGCACGTGGGGGGCTCATCAACATTGCCGGCGGTTGCTGCGGCAACACGCCCGAGCACATTGCCGCTATCGCCAAGGCGCTCGAAGGGAAAGCTCCGCGCAAGTTGGGCCTAGCAGAGGTCGCAGCGTGAGCGCGGCGCCAGAGACGAAGCCGCTCCGCTTATCAGGATCACAGCCGTTTACCCAGCAGCCCGGCGTCTACATCATGCTTGGTGAACGAACAAATGTGGCCGGTTCGCCCAAGTTCGCAAAGCTGATCAAAGAAGGCAAGTACGAAGAAGCGGTAAGCATCGCCCGGCAGCAGGTTCAGAACGGCGCCAATGTCATCGACGTTTGCATGGACGAAGGCATGATTGACGGCATCGCGGCCATGACCCGGTATCTCCAATTGCTGGCAAGCGAGCCCGAGGTAGCCAAGGTACCATTCATGGTGGACTCCTCAAAATGGGAGGTCATTGAGGCTGGGCTTAAATGCCTGCAAGGTAAAGGGATCGTCAATTCTATTTCGCTGAAGGAAGGCGAAGAGAAGTTTCGCCAGAATGCCGCAAAGGTGCTGAAATATGGCGCGGCTGTGGTGGTAATGGCCTTCGACGAAGATGGTCAGGCAGCAACATACGAAGAGAAGATCCGCATCTGCGAACGTGCTTACCGGATCTTGGTCGATGAGGTCGGGTTTCCGCCCGAAGACATCATCTTCGACCCCAATATCCTCACCGTTGCCACCGGCATGGAGGAGCACAACAACTACGCCGTCGACTTCATCAACGCGACGCGCTGGATCAAGGCGAACCTGCCGCACGCGAAGGTGAGCGGTGGCGTTTCGAACATCTCGTTCAGCTTTCGGGGCAACAGCAAGGTTCGCGAAGCCATGCACTCCGCCTTTCTTTTCCACGCCATGAGGGCCGGGATGGACATGGGCATCGTGAACGCGGGGATGCTTGAAGTCTATGAGGAGATTGAGCCCGAACTCAAGGTGCTGGTCGAAGACGTACTGCTCAACCGGCGTCCGGACGCGACCGAACGCCTTGTAGAGCACGGCGAATCGCTAAAAGGTATCGGCAAAGCAGTAAGTGAAAAGCAGGCCGAAGAGTGGCGCCATGGCACGGTCGAGGAGCGTCTTTCTCACGCACTCGTTAGGGGAATAGACGCCTACATTGAGGTCGACGCGGAGGAAGCCCGTGTCAAGTATGGCCGGCCTCTGCTGGTAATCGAAGGCCCGTTGATGGCCGCCATGAGCGTCGTAGGTGACCTCTTCGGATCAGGCAAGATGTTCCTGCCCCAGGTGGTGAAATCTGCGCGTGTGATGAAGAAAGCCGTTGCACATCTAACGCCATTCATGGAGGCTGAAAAGGCCGCGATGGAGGCGGCTGGTCAGGTAGTCAAGGCTCAGGGAAAGATCGTGCTCGCAACCGTGAAGGGTGACGTGCACGACATTGGCAAGAACATCGTCGGCGTCGTTCTCGCCTGCAATAACTACGAGGTCATCGACATGGGTGTGATGGTCTCCTGCGAGAAGATCCTCGAACGCGCCAAGGCGGAGAAGGCGGACCTGATCGGTCTCAGCGGCCTGATCACGCCGTCTCTCGATGAGATGGTGCATGTCGCGAAAGAGATGGAGCGACAGAGTTTCAAACTGCCGCTGCTTATTGGCGGAGCCACGACGAGCAGAGCGCACACGGCGGTCAAGATCGCACCGCATTACAGCGAACCAGTAGTCCATGTTCTGGACGCAAGCCGCGCGGTCCCTGTAACAACCAGCCTTCTGAGCGAGGAAGGCAAGCCGGCTTTCATAATGCAGCATCGTGCTGATTACGAGGCGCTCCGTAAAGCCCATTCCGCGCCAAGGCAGAAAGCCGTCCCTCTGGAGGTCGCTCGCACACGGCGAACGCCCATCGAGTGGCGTATCGAAGATCTACCTGTTCCAGAGTTCACCGGCGTGCGTGTGTTGGAAAACTTTCCTCTCGCGACCTTGCGGGAGTTTATCGATTGGTCGCCGTTCTTTCACACCTGGGGAATGAAGGGCATCTATCCCCGTATCTTCGAACACAAGGAGCAGGGAGAGCATGCGCGCCAGATCTTTACTGAAGGCGCGTCTCTCTTGCACCACATTCTCGAGAAGAATCTGATCACCGCGCGCGGTGTATACGGCTTCTTTCCCGCGAACGCCGTCGGCGACGACATAGAGTTATATACAGACGACACACGCGAAACAGTGCTCGAGCGATTCCACTTCTTGCGCCAGCAGTCCAACAGAGAAGGCACCCAGCCTTGCAGATCGCTCGCTGATTTTATTGCCCCAAAGGAAACAGGCCTGCCCGATCATATCGGTGCGTTCGCAGTAACGAGCGGCATCGGGCTCAAGGAATTATGCGATTGTTTCAGGGCCAAACACGACGACTACAACGCAATTATGGCGGAGGCCCTTGCTGATCGACTGGCTGAGGCCTTCGCCGAATGCCTGCATAAACGGGTGCGCGATGAATGGGGTTACGGCCGAGCAGAGCGTCTCAGCAATACCGACTTCATCGACGAGAAGTACCGGGGGATCAGGCCCGCCGCAGGGTACCCGGCATGCCCGGACCACACAGAGAAAGGACCGCTCTGGAGTCTCCTTAATGTGCAGGCGAATACCGGAATGCTGATCACCGAGTCCTTTGCTATGTGGCCTGGCTCCAGCGTAAGTGGGCTTTACTTCGCCCATCCTCAATCGAGGTATTTCAGTATCGGCAAGATCGACCGCGATCAGGTTGACGACTATCACACACGCAAAGGAATGAGCATGGCGGAGGTCGAACGATGGCTTGGGCAAATCCTGAACTACGAACCTGCGGAGTAGCGACGCAGGTTGCCGTAAATCGATACGAACTAACCTGAATGCAGTTACTTCTCCTTCTCGCTTTTGCTGAGAATGCTTAGAAAGCATCAAGGCCCCTCTTCAAAGAAAGAAGAACTCATCAGAATGAACCGTTTCGCCGACGCTTGCCCGTCTGGTATTACCACCTTGCGCTTATCACCCGGCGAGTCTATCGGCACCTTTGCTCTGGAATCTGCGATGAATGAGCTCTCCTACAAGATCGGCACTGATCAGTCGAGTTGCGCCTCCGCAACGATGCGGAAACGGATTCCGCCAAAGGTCTACCATTCTCCGCAAGGAACTTTAAAGAGGTATATCGTCTCGGCGCCGAAAAAGTTCGGATAGCAGAGCCGTCCAGCACAGGTCCGCTCTCAGCGTGATGGTGATTGGCTGATCGGCCAGGGTGTTGCGACCGTATTCTATCCCGCCTACCGCTTTCCTGCGGCTGCACGTGTCCGCCTCCATGCGGATGGACAGCGGTGTCCAATGTGGCGGCCAGGAGATGGGGGTGGGAACGGCTATTGTGCAAACGCAGCACGCCGCGGAACGTCTTGGTATAGCCATGGAGAAGGTTCAATTTGAGTATGGCGATAGTAACCTCCCGCAGGCACCTGTCGCTGGCGGTTCCAACCAGACCATCAGCATCGCCCTCGCCGTGCATGAAGCCTCCGAGAAACTTCACAAAGAGATGCTCGACCTGGTGAAGCATGATGACCGTTCACCTCTCAGAGGAGCGAGTCTCGAAGAAGTGGAGGCCGGCGGAGGTGGTCTCTTCCGCCGCGACAACCGCAGCAAGGGAGAGACCTACGCCGCTATTCTTGCGCGCGCCGAAAGAGTTCGCTCGAAGCAGGCGATCTCCGGCCAACCATTCGAATTGATGAAGTATTCGATGGGCTCCTATGAGGCGCAGTTCTGTGAGGTCTGCGTCAACGAGGTCACGGGTGAGGTGCGCGTTTCGCGGTGGGTCGGTGCCCTCGACACGGGCCGCATCCTGCAAAGGTGAGCACCGGCTGGCCTCGTTCTGTAAGGTTTGGGAAAGGTTCTGCTAAACAGGTAAGAATGATTGGTGGACCTGATCGGGATCGAACCGATGACCTCTTCCATGCCATGGAACTGTCAAAAACGTAAGTTATTGACGGCGCAGTGGTTAGCAGACGGCTGAACCGGTAAAACCGGCCCAATCGGCGTGCTTTGACACCAATTTGACACCAAATCTAGGGCCGTGAGCTGCACTGTGGCGGGGCAGCTCACAAGCATTTTGTCTCCCGAGGGAGCTAACCTTGTACAGCATGGATACCCTCCAGTACGGCGAAGTCCGTACTCAGATTGTCGCACTTCTGCAGGTCGCACGTGCCACCTCGGCGCGCAGCGTTAACGCCCTGATGTCTGCTAGCTACTGGGAGATTGGGCGTCAGATTGTGGAGTTCGAGCAAGGCGGGGAGGAACGAGCCGAGTATGGCGAGGCCCTCATCAAACAACTCGCAGAGGACCTAACGCGCCAGTTCGGGCGCGGGTTCGGAGCCGTCAATCTGAGTCAGATGAGGCGATTCTATTTGGAATGGCCGGCGCAGAAGATTTTTCAGACACCGTCTGAAAAATCCCTTGACCTCTCGGAGGTCGCCTCCCACTTCCCTCTGCCCTGGTCCGCCTACGTCCGGCTGCTTTCCGTCAAGAACGCGCAAGCCAGAGCCTTCTATGAAAAGGAGGCGCTTCGTTCCGGCTGGTCCGTTCGTCAGCTGGACCGCCAGATCGCAAGCCAGTTTCACGAGCGTCTGGCACTGTCCAAGAACAAAGTGGCCATGCTCGATAGAGCAGCGGTCGCGAAAGGGGAGGATCAAATCACGCCGGAGGAAGCGATCAAAGATCCTTTCGTGCTGGAATTCCTGAATCTCAAAGATGAATACTCGGAAACCGACCTTGAAGACGCACTCATCGAACACCTCACTGACTTTTTACTTGAGCTCGGGGACGACTTTGCATTTCTCGGACGGCAAAAGAGGCTTCGGGTTGATGACACATGGTTCCGCGTCGATCTGCTCTTCTTCCACCGTCGTCTTCGTTGCTTAATTGTTATCGACCTTAAGGTTGGCAGATTTAGCTACGCTGATGCCGGACAGATGCACCTCTACCTGAACTACGCCCGAGAGCACTGGATGAAAGAGGGTGAGAACCCTCCGGTCGGTTTGATTCTTTGTGCTGAGAAGGGCACGGCCGAAGCTCATTACGCTTTGGATAATCTACCGAACAAGGTCCTCGCCGCTGAGTACCGGATGGTACTGCCTGCCGAAAAAGCGATTGCCGAGCAGTTATCGTCATCGGCTCTCCAGATGGTAGGACGGGGCCGCAAAGCGGCAAAACGACCCGACGTTTCATAAAGGTAGCTAATCGGGTGTCCTCGCCGCGATCTGCGCATTTCTTCTGCTGGTACTGGCGGCTCGCATCGCGCAGATTCAAGTGAGCAGTTCCGATCTGATCTTAAAAGTCAGATCAGCCGTACCTCCAATCTCCCTGCTCCCCACAGAGGCAAGGAACTGAAGCAGCGACTCGCTAATCTGTTCACTCGCCTCCTGCTGAGGCCAGTGGCCAACGTTCGGAAGAGCGAGGAATCCTCTTAGCCCAGGAACAATCGATCGGAGCTCATTTCATCCGGTTTGCGCATTTCCGCTACCCCGTCCACTTCGCCATATGCAAGAACGCCGACTGATGAATGAGGGCTGCTCGAAAGGGACGGGCAAGATCGAAAAACGGCTCGATTGAGCGATAGTAGTTCAGCGCCGGAACGAAGCCGGTTCTGTTGAATTCTCTCGCCACATAGTCAACGTCCATCGGATCAGCCCATGGTGGCACGTCAACAGGAGCCTTGCGATACATCGCGCGCTCAGCGTCGAACGGATTCCAGCGATCGGGTGCAGCAGGCGTGCCGGAAGACCAATACATAGAGCCCGGAATGGTGATACTGGCGTTACTCCATAGTTGCGCCGCCTCCGGCTTCATCATGTCGAACATATAGAAATGCTGGCCGGCTTTACGCATCTGTTCCACCAAGTTTGTCAGCTGGTTGCAAGTACGGAACGCTGACGCAATAGACCGACTTGAAAATGTCGGGACGCATCATGGCCGCAAACCAAGCGATCGTGGCGCCGAAATCATGCCCAACAATGGTCACCGTCGGGATCGCCAAGACGTCTAGCAGCTTTACCAGATCGCCGACTGTATGAAAGGCGGCGTAGCCATACGGATCATCCACGGCAGAACTTCGACCGTAACCGCGCATATCTACCGCAATCGCCCTGTAACCTTGCACCGCCATTGGCTCCATCTGTCTGCGCCATCCAATCCATAGATCGGGAAGCCATGACAAAACAAAACTGGCTTTCCCGAACCAAGTTCGACCACATGTAACTCTACGGGCCTACGTTTACTTGACTGTGCCTCATAAGTAGTCACTCCTCATCCGATCGAACCGCTCTTCCAGGGTCGTAAAGTTAAGTAAGTGCGTTTCATATTGAGGAAGGTATGGTCGCTGGCTGGCTTCTTCATGGCCACCTTTCTCGCGTTGGAAGTGATGTAGTTTCGGTCTTGCCCTGCCGCCGCACTTGCTTCCTGAGATGCATCTTGGAGCCCTCGACTGTGAGAGCACAAACTTCTGTCTCTTGGCTGCTAGGCTCAGGCTGGCTCCGATAGGAACTGCATCAATTCGTTTTTCAGTTGCTCCGGCCGCTCTTCGGCTAAGTAATGCCCGCATTGGTCGATCATGACGCTGCGCATTTTGCTTGCAAGTGGCCGGATTTCAGCTTCAAGATTACGCCCGAAGCTTGCCGAGCCGCCGATTGTCAGGACGGGCATGGGCAGTTTTGTCTTTGCATACTCGCGGTTCTGCACCGCGTCGGCGGTGTGGGTACGGAAGTACTCGATGCCGCCATGCAACGCTCCGGGCGCCGCAATGTGCCGGGCGTACTCATCAAGAGTCGCCTCGTCGAGCGCTGTCGTGTCATATGCCTGTTGCCGCATCATGTGGGAGACGAAGAGCTTCTCCCTTCCGGTGATCAATGCTTCCGCCAGTCCGTTCGGTGCGCTAAACAGCGGAAGGTGGAACATGCGCGGGTTCTTGGTCGAGTCGAACAGCTTCTCCAAACCCAGCCCCGCCAGCGCCGCTTCGGTAAGTACCAGACGTTTCACTTCAGAAGCGTATTTGCTCGCGTAGGCATATGCGACCATCATGCCCACATCGTGGCTGACGAGATTGATCGGCCCCAGTTTCAGGTGCTGAACTAGCTGGTGGATGTCTTCAGCCACCGTGCACTTGTCGTAGCCGCTTGTGGGCCGGTCCGAGTCGCCGCAGCCGCGGAGATCGGGTGCGACGATGGTAAAGCGTTCCGCTAAGTCGGGGATGATCTTCCGCCAATAGTACGAGGTCATTGGAAACCCGTGTAACAGCACAACGGGCTCACCGTTGCCCGCCATCGTGAAATGTATCTTGATGCCATTCACCTCGACTATGTGGTGAGTGCCGGGCATCTTCGTTGATTGCTGGCTCGTCATGTAAGCCTCCTTTGGCAGACAATCACGTATCGCCGGACGTTGGCTCTTCTGTTAAATGGTCACGGCTTCGGCCAAACTGTAGCTTGTTTCCGAGTGCCGGTCGCCGATGAGGACATGACGTCATCCAACATCCGCGTGAGGCGCACCGCGTGTTGGCAGTCCGGAGCCGTGAAGGTTCCGGAGACGATATCATCGCGCAGGGCCGCGTAGATTCCAGCTACATTCTCCGCCGTCTCGGGCATTGAGGCGAGCTCGCCTTCGTTCAGCTGCTGATTCTCGCCATTGAGTGAGAGCGCAAGCCGACCCGATTGAAAGCCGCGCGGTGCACCGCCTTCAAGCACAAGCACACCAGTCTCTCCGGTCACCTCAAGGCGAAAGGCAACCTCTTCAGGTCGGCGCCCGCCCGCCACCTCGACCGAGAGCGCACCGCCATTGCTGAGGCGAGCCTCGACCAGGATGTGGTCTGGTATCAACCGCGATTGGCTTGTCGCGTCGTCGCCGATCTCCACTTTTGGAAACTGGATTGTCGTCATAGCGTTAAGTGCAGCGTATTCCCCAAGTACCGCAATCATCAGGTCAAGCGTGTGCGCACCCTGGATGGTTAACAAGGTGACGCCATTTTCGGGCTTCTCCGCGAAGGCCATCGCCTCCTCGACAGATCTTCCGAAGGCGACGGTCGTGGAGACGACCCTAGCACTGAGAACTCGCCCGATAGCCCCTGAAACAATCAAGGAACGTGCCTGCTTTGCAGCAGGATTTGCACGCGCCTGAAGTCCAACCGCGACATGGACCCCCGCTGCTTGAGCTGCCGCTGCAAGCTCCTCACTCTCAGCAAGATCTTTCCCTAAAGGCCACTCGCAATAGACATGCTTTCCCGCTGCTATGGCAGCCAGAACGAGTTCATGATGATCGGGAACCTTAACCGCGATCGACACGATATCGACGTTGGCGTCAGCAATAAGATCCTTGCCGCTGGCGTAGCCAGCTCTTACACCAAAGGCCTTGGCCGCTGCATCGCCTTTTTCTTGACTGCCACTGGCTACGGCAACGAGCTCTAACCCTGCCAACCGCTCGACTGCAGGCACATGAGATACACTCGCCCAGCCTCGTTCTGCACTGGCACCTATTATTCCAACGCCGAGTTTCTTGTCCATTCCAATTTCCTCCGTAGGTCGATCTACACTCTTGCGTTTCTGATGGTTCATGTTGACAAATAGGAACTCACGCAAAATGTATTTTTTTACCCATCAGGGTTGTCTGCTCCCAACGTGCAGGATCGAAGGGCTAACTTTTGTAGAGCGGTTGCTTGCTTGACACATTCACTCTGAAGCGACACTAGCCTTCTTGTGTTCAAGAATATGACCCCACTCTGTTAGGTTGTCCAACAATGAGCAAATAACCTCCCTCATATCATCGGAGAAATCGTATTCGACATGGAGGACTGCCTCGCTCATATCCCGCCGTACCACGATCTGCGCCGACTCCAAGGATCTAAGGTTAGCCCGAAGGGCCTTCTTCGAAGCCAATGGGAACAGTCGGGTTAGTTGACTGAGCCGGACCGGTTCGCTTCGCATCGCACGGAGAATCGGCAGCTTCCATTTACCTTCCAAGATGTGTGTCACTTGGGAAGCAGCTCGGATTTCATCTGTACAATTTGGATGCATGAGGGCTGCTTGCCTCGTTAACTTATCAAGGTTGTGGTTTTAGCAGAGTGCCGCATCTTAGAAGCTGATTAGAGCCTTGTTGCGACTTGCTGAATAGCCGTTGCACTTAATCTCTACAGCGGTTTCGGATATGGATGATGCGACAAAAAGCCGCGATCTTGACCTTTTTAGAGAATCCTTTTCCTCATAAACAGTGTTGCCTGTGGGTTGTCGTTGTAGCGCGAGCACTGTTCATACCCGCGATCCCTATATAGCGCTATGGCGTCGTTCAACTCGTCATAAGTATCGAGATAGATCCACTTCAACCCTTGCTTAATCGCGTAGGTTTCCTGCGCATCTAGCAGGCTCGTTGCAACATGATGACCCCGAGCGGAAGGTTTCACATAGAGCCTCTTGCATTCGCTTGAGTTCGGGATTAGGTCAAGCCTGCGTAGTACCACACAACCGACGGCCTCGGTGCCTGAGAAGGCCAGCCACATGCCAGACGCCGCATCAGTAATCATCCGCTGAAGAGCTCCCGGCTCGTCTCGTTGCACGACGTTGACTGCTAGGTAGTACTCCTGCAATAGATCGCTAGCTTCGGGGCTAAATTCTGTGAGGCGCTCGATCCTTATGCGTGGTGTTTCCGACCGACCGGCGATGGACTCAACATTCGGGACATCGATGGATTCTTCATTTTGATCTCTCATCTGTGCGCTCTTGTGTTTTCTGTTGGAGAGCCTGCGGGCACTAAGTCTTGAATCCTTCGAAAGCCGGCTCGGACCTCGTTCACGAACAACTCGGGCTGCTCGAAGGCGGCGAAGTGACCTCCTTTCGCGACTTCAGTCCATCGAACGATGTTCTTGAAGCGTCGCTCTGCCCACCTTCGGGACAAGCCCCCAATATCCCTCGGAAAGGCACTGAATGCGAGCGGCATGTCTACCGGACCGTAATCAGGAGCGTTGCGAGCGTTCTCCCAGTACCGCCGCGCAGACGAAGCCCCTGCATTCGGCAGCCAGTACAGCATGATGTTGTCGAGCATCTCGTCGAACGTGAAAAGGTCTTCCGGGCTGCCGTCGTTGTCGGTCCAATCATGAAGCTTTTCGTAAATCCATGCGGCTTGGCCTGCGGGTGAGTCGGAGAGCGCATAGCCCAAGGTTTGTGGACGCGTGCTCTGCTCTTTGTTGTAGCCGGATAAGTTCTCCTCGTAGTAATGGCCACGCTTTAGCAAAACGCTTTCCTGTTCGTCAGCGGTCTCTATTTCCGTCAGCGTCGGCTTCCATGCAAGGCCATTGAGATGAATGCCAATGCAACCCCTGGGATGAGCGCTACCGATCGCTGCCGTGACCTGCGCGCCCCAGTCTCCGCCTTGGGCTGCCCAGCAATTGCTGTAACCCAAACGGTCCATGAGTTCGATCCATGTACTCGCAATTCGGCCCAAGCTCCAGCCGGGTTCCTGCGGCTTGCCGGAAAAGCCATATCCAGGAAGGCATGGGAGTACCAGATGAAAAGCGTCTGCCGCGTTGCTGCCAAAGGCGACGGGGTTCGTCAAGGCGGCGACCACTTTGTGGAACTCGATGATCGACCCAGGCCAGCCATGCGTGATAATCAGAGGCAGCGCGTCCGGCTCTGGCGATCTCAGATGGAAGAATTGAATATCAACTCCATCAATGGTCGTGTGGCTTGGGTTCCAACTGTTCAGCATGCTTTCACATCGGCGCCAGTCGTAACGATCACGCCAGTACTCGGTGAGCTTCTGTACTTTGTGGAGCGGTGCGCCCTGCGACCAGTCATCCACGGGTTGCGCATCGGGCCAGCGAGTTCTACTGAGGCGGTTGCGCAGATCGTCGAGTCAGCTTGCGGGATGGAGATGGGAGAGGGTTGGATGGCCATATCAGGCGGGTTTCCGTTCTGAGCCGCTCACCATGAGAGCGACCCCACTGAGGGTGATGCCTGCCGAAGTCAGCTTCTGCCAGCCGAGGGGCTCCTTCAGCAGCCAGGCTGAAAGAAGAAGCGCGATAACAGGTGCGACGTAATTGAAGGTGTTCGCGAGAGATGGCGAAGCCCTGCGATTCAAGGTGAGAAATGCGGCATACCCTATGAGTGTGCTGACGACGACCAGAAATGCTAGAGCACCCCAGGCGCGCAGCGAAACCGATTGAAAGTCGGTTCGTCTTGCATTGCCTGAGACCCCGACCCAGACGCCTAGCAGCACTGCCGCAGGCACCAATTGGGCTGCTAGGTCCAGTATCGGATCCTGTGGCAGTCTCAGCCGCGTTGAAGCGAGCGAGCCTGCCGCCCAAAGTGCCGACGCGACAAGGGTGAGAACAGCGCCTATCGCTCGAAAGCCTTGGCCGTTCGATGAGAACCATGCCATGAGAGCAAGTCCCGCAAAGCCAAGTGCCACGCCTCCAAGCTCACGCTTAGTCAGCGATTGATGAAGAAATGCCCAGGAAAACGTCGCAAGAAAGATCGGAGCCGCCGACCCAAATACCGATGCTATGCCCGCCGGAAGATAATGCGTTCCTGCAATTGCTAGCGTCTGGCTGCCAACCAGCATGACGATCCCGAGTAACCCGGCACTAGCCAGTTCTCGCCTATTCGGATGGTGCTTACGCCATCGCCAAAAAGCCAGCGGAAGAATCAGGAGGGCGGCTATGCCGAAGCGCAACGCGGCAAGCATAATTGGGTGAAACGCATTCCCACCGACTTTGAACGCAATGAAGTTGGCTCCGTTATAGAACCACTGGTAGCCAACGAGGAAGACGAGCAGTGCGGTGCCTATCGGACGTTGCTTCGTTTCCGCCATCATCACTGCACCTCCCCGGGCCCGAGATCGCCGAGCGTGCAAAGATCTTGCCGCAACAGCCAATTTTGAGGCGTTTCATCTATCAGTTCATTCGCGAACTGGGACAACACGATTCCATGTATGTCCCCAATCAGAAATACAAGCATGGTTAGGTCGCTTTCGGCGAAGGCCTCCAGCCGAGATGATCGAGTTGAAGGAAGAATTCAGCTATCTCGTGAGCGGCCTGTGCGGGTTGTTCGTGATGCGGGAAGTGACCAGCGTCAGGAAACGGCTTGTAATCAAGATCGGTGAAGAACTCACCAAGCCGATCAGTCCACTCGATTTCAAGTGCCTTATCGCATTCGGTCCAGCGAATCCGCGTGGGCAGGGTGATCGGCGCAGGCTTCTCGCCGTCTTCTGCTTCTTTTACCCGTTGCGCTGCAACTGTGCGGTAATAAGTTGACCCGCCTTCGATGTTCCCCGGCTTGCTGAAGTTGGCGATGAAAGCGTCTAGCGTCGCCTTATCAAAGGCTTCCGGATGATACGCCCAAAGTTTGATGAAGTAGGTAATGAAAAGACCGATAGCGTCTGGCGAGCTCCGTAGCAGAGGAGCCGCCAACTCGCTTTGATTGAAAAAGGTGTGCCACACATAGTTGAGGTGGGCCGGCTTATTGAAGCGGTCGCCGATCCCCGGGTACACAAAGTTGAAAAAGAACAGCCCCGCAATCTGCTCTGGATGCTGGCGCGCAAGCACCTGCGCCACGGAACCACCAACATCGTGCGAGACAATGCCAACAGGTCCAACATCAAGTGCCTTGATAAGTTCGGCCATGTCCGATGCCTGATCCTCAGGGCCGAAATCGCCGACAGGCTTATCGCTGTCTCCAAACCCCCGAAGGTCCGGAGCAATCAGCTCGAACGGTCGGAGAGCCGCTCCATCATCGGTTTCCAGGTGAACCAGAACTCCGGCCAGCCGTGGAGCAACAGCAAAGGGCGTCCTTCACCTGTTCGCGCAACGTGCAGCTGTGCCCCGTTCACCTCAACCATGCTGTGTCGAATTGAAAACCCCGCATCGTCACCGCGAACGGATTGATCTCTCGGATTTGGTGCTGCTTCTGTATTCACATTGGTCATAGTCCTTTTTACCTCGATTTGAGGTGGCCTGACTCTTGTAGAATCGGCATGAGCTTTGAAGTCTAACTTCACAGTTGAGGTCTGAATGCGCAGAAATGACTCGTTTGAAGGCATAGCAGTATTTGTCGCAGTGGGTAGGTGCCTGAGCTTTACGGCAGCGGCTAAGCAACTGTCAATGTCCCCATCGGCCGCGAGTCAGGCCGTACGCAATCTGGAGGAAAGACTTGGCACGCTCTTGCTGCAGCGGACGACGCGTAGCATACGCCTCACGGATGCGGGCAGCGATTTCCTTGCGGCAATCGCCCCTGCTTTAGACCAGTTGGAGCGCGCGACACAGGACACAAAAGCGCGGAGCCTCGAACCTTCTGGACGCTTGCGACTGATTCTTCCTCGTGCCGCTTTCGAGTGGCGCATAGCGCCATTGCTGAAGGACTTCCTGACCGCTTTCCCTAACATAGTGGTCGAATTGGCAGTGGAGGGACGTCTCGACGATATCGTGGCTCGGCGCGTCGACGCGGGAATACGCTACGGCCCCCTGCTAGAACCTGACATGGTGGCCGTGAAGATTGCCGGTTCATCGGAATCCATCGTCGTTGCATCTCCTGCCTATCTTTCCTCTCATCCAAAGCCCTCGCAACCGTCGGACCTTACCAATCACGTTGCAATTATCGGTTGCAGAGAAAGACCGGGATATCTGATTCCCTGGGATCTTCAACGAGGAAAGGAGACGCTACAGGTTTTACCAACGGCAAGGGTCATCGTTCAGGATCTGGTGTCAGAAATTGAGCTTGTAGTCCGTGGCATCGGTATCGGTTGCGTCCCAAGCAAGGTCGTTGCGGACCAGCTTCAAACAGGAAAGCTGATCCGCTTACTGGAGTCATGGTCAGTACCACTGGGGAGCCTCTTCCTCTTCTTCCCGGGTCGGCGACATAAATCTGCCGCGCTAAGAGCGTTTATCGAGTTTCTTCGCGCTCACCCAGACAAGGGAGTGGATTCGTCGCGCACCTAGCGGGTTCTTCCTGCCGCCGCTAGGTCCGAGCAAATAGCTCCAGAAAGTGCGGAGCTCAATCGCTCGCTGGCCGACCCCAGAAGTTGCCGGCGAACCCCGAGAGCGCAGAACCTGCAAGCATTAGCTCGTGTACTGCAACCAACTTGACTGTCTCGGCGTGCCAGACCTAATCCACTCGTTCGCAGAGGGTTTGCCTACCGAGGATAGAATCTCCACGCGGCTGCCGCTCGGGTGTAGCAGATAGCAGAATCCGAGAAGGCCTGGACCATCGTGAACTGGTGTCACTTCCCGCTCGAACCCGATTGCTTCAAACCTCTCAGCGGCGGCGTCCAGGTCGTCAGCCCAAAAGCAACAGTGATGAAGTTTCAAGCCTGAGGATGATTCTTCAAGATGCCACGGAGTGTTCGGGCCGCCTTCCCAAAATTCAATAGGTGTGGGCTGGCCAACAAGCCATGCGCTACGTCCGCGAATCCTCACGGGCGTAGCTGAAACTAAAGGTTGGTGGACTAGCATGTCGAACTCCTGCGGCTCGGTCAACCGTCCACCCAAGGCGGAATGGAAGTCCCGCAACGACCGTTCTAAGTCCCGGACGGCATAACCCACGTGGTAGATCTCAAACATGAAGCTCCTCTCGAATCTCAGAATTAATTGAATCAGGTGCGCCAGCCCGCTGAACGAACGAGCTTCAAGGGTGAGCGGAAGGCGTCGTCAAAATCGATCATCGCGACTGCCGGTTGCTCACCTCCTCCCAGTCTTTTGTTCAGGCGCTCCAATAAGCTTCTTGTTCTGGAGCCAGGTGCGGATGGTCAGGATGAGTTCTGCCTTGCATTCCAGCGGCAGCCAATGGGCGCCGGGTAGACTCGTTATAGTGAGGTCTTGACAGGCTGCGCGCATTGGATCGCCGGAATGATTTCCGTTGATAGTGTTAATCGCATCGAGATCGCCGTTGACGTATAGCACCGGCTGCGAGATGCGGCCTCCGTTAGGCGCCTTGTGCGCATAATCGATGTTGGCGTCGTCGTTCAGGTACCACGCGCAGGGCGCACGGAAGCCATGGGCATTGAATGCCTGCACCAGCACGTCGAGGTCCGCGGGCGGCCAGAGAGCCGCGTCCGGTTGGGTGGGCGGGGCGCGGTGCGCGGCACCGAAGCGCCCTCCCTTACGCGTGACCATCGCATTCGGCGAAGGCTTGCCGACGCTGGCGGGGTCGCCTTTTCGAAAGATCGACGCCAGCGATGCCGCCTTATCCGCATCCAGGTCGGCAACGGCTGACTTGAAGTGCGTCGTGTAGTAGCGATAGTAGTCCCATTGGCCATCCGGATACTGGTCAACCGGATAGATCGTTCGGTCGACGAGTGGGACAAGCGTCGGCAGAGCGTTCGCGTTGGGAAAGTACGGAACCGAAATCAGCACGACGCCACGGCTGCGCTCGGGCTGATGCGCGACCAACGCAGCGGCTATGACACTGCCCCAGTCGTGGCCGGCCCAGATCGCAGGCTTGCCGCCAAGGTGGTCATGGAGCTCCGCCATGTCCTTTACGACTTGCTCGTTGGCGTAGGCGTCGTTGGCTGCGGGAGCGGAAGAGCCGCCATAGCCGCGCAGATCAGGAGCGACGCAGCGCCAACCTTCGGCGGCGAATGCGTCCATCTGGGCGCGCCAGATTAAACTAAGCTCCGGCCAGCCGTGGAGGAAGATCAGAAGTGGTCCGTCGGCCGGCCCGGACTCAATGTAATGCGTTGTGTGACGAGGCGTGCTGAAAGTACGCGAAACCAGCGTGGAGGAGGGCATTCCCCAGGCTGTGCCTGACAGGGTGGCGGCTGCGCACATCCCGAGGAGCATGGAACGTCGGTCGAGCGTCGGTTGGGCTGCAAAGCTGTGCGGCTGTAGTGAGGCTGTCATGGTCGAATACTCCGGTTGAATTGAAATGGTTCTTGAACGTGAAAGGCGTTTTCTGAGCGCTCGCGCTATTTTGGGCGCTGGAAGCGAGTGGTTCAAGAATGCTATTGTTTCGCCAGCATCAATGCCCGGTTAAAAGTCGAAGGGTCAGCAATCTGATCTCTCGAATCGGCGCCTTCTATGGATCCCGTTGCTCTTAATCTTTTTACATCGATCGAGGTGGATCTGAGTCACGCTGCGTTAGCATGAGCTTTGAAGTATTGCTTCACAATCGAGGTTCTGTGCGGGAGCAAGTCGTTCCTTGTTTCCGGCTTTGACGTCAATTCAACGACCGAGACGATTCATCCCTTGGTGGTGAAGCTTGGACTCGAGCCGATCGATCTGGTAGATCACGATGTGGGTGCTGGGGTGCCGTACGCACATGCGTCTTCTCATCGTACGAAGTCGCACTTGTGCTTTCCTCGTCGAACATCGCTACTCAAAACCAACCGGTACATTGCATAGAATCGCCCACGATCACGTTCATCTGTTCCGACAGTCGACGAAGCTTGGCACCCAATGCGTACTGCTTCCTGCAATTTCGCTGAAGAGAGCCGATGCCTGCATCGCAGTGGCTAAGAGCCGAGGACTCGTATCCGCAGTTCTGGTTTCCACTCGACGTATTCGATTTCAGACCCGTCGGGGTGTACGGCATAGAAGTAGCGGCCGGTCTCGCTTTCTGCCTCAGGCTTAGCGATTGTCGCGCCGTGCGCCACAAGTAGCGCCTTCGTCTGGTTCAGATCGTCGACGATGAGTGGGCCCTGAGATGCTCGAACCGGTAATAGCTTTTCCGAAGGGCCTGCCACAACGCAAAAGTCCGCGATACCAGCGATCTCGAGCCCGAGCTCGTTCATTGTGAAGCGATAGTCAGGAACGGTTCCGACCAAGGCTTGGAGGAGCTGAAGACTCTTATCCATGTCGGTTGTGAATATTCGGGCGTAAGTTTTAAGAATCATCAGCTCTCCTTCTTCTTCGGTGTGACCGTAGCTGCAGAGAACGGAGGATCGATCCTGCGAGTTCGTCTCCCCCCGCTCTCTGGCGGACCATCTAAATTGCCGACGTGCCGCCGTCTACAGATAGCTCCACTCCGTTAACGAAGCTCGAATCATTTGAGGCGAGAAATAGCGCGACCGTTGCAATTTCCTCCGGGGTGCCCATTTTGCCTCGCGGGATCAATGCTTCGAACTCCCGCATGGTCGCCTCGTCGAAAAGCTGCTCCTGAATGGGTGTGGCAATCTGTCCCGGACTCAGCACGTTTACGCGGATTTTCCTATCTTTCAGCTCGTTGAGCCAAGTGCGGGCAAACGAGCGCAGTGCAGCTTTGCTGGCTGAATAGACACCGTAATTGGGCCAGCCTTTCACCGAAGCGATCGAGCCGGTCATGACAATTGACCCACCGTTGTTGAAAAGCGGCAACGCCTTCTGCACCGTAAAGAGCGTGCCGCGCGTGTTGAGGCCGAAAACTGTATCGAAGTGTTTTTCAGTCACTTCGCCCAGCTTGCCCGATTCTCCCGAACCAGCGCTTGCGAACAGCACGTCGATACTGCCCTTTTCCCGTCTAACGGTTTCGAATAAACGGTCCAAATCGTCGAGGTTGGCCGCGTCGCCCTGGACGCCGGTTACGTTTCGCCCGATCAGCTTTACTGCCTCATCGACCTTTTCCTGTCGCCGTCCCGTGATGAAGACATAGGCGCCTTCTTCAACAAAGAGCTTGGCAGAAGCGAGCGCCAAACCGCTTGTTCCGCCTGTGATAACTGCGACTTTCCCTTCCAGCTTTCCCATAACGATCCTTTCTCCATCGTCGGCATCAATGTGACCACTGTGCGGGCATCATGAAAGCCGATTCGCCATTATGCATTAGTTCCGAAACTATGTACAAATAAAATTATGGACATCGGAAGCGCATGCGCGCTATGGCCGCTACTATGGAAGCAAGCCCCATGAAGCCTCTCGTTCATCCAGCCATCGAAGACGTTCCGCTCGAGAGCATCTTATATGCGCTCGCTGATCCGGTGCGGGTGGCTTTGTTCGTAGAAATCCTGAATCAGGATGGTCCGAGCAACTGCACCAGGTTGGTGAGCGTACTCGAAAAGCCCATACCTAAGTCCACCTTGTCGCTGCAGATGAGGATTCTTCGCGAAGCAGGCCTCATTCGAGGCGAGCGCCACGGAGTGGAGATGCGGAACAGCTCACGCCTCGAAGAAGTGGATGCACGTTACCCAGGGCTGCTGCTTGCGATAGTAACCGCGCACACAATCCAGGTAGAAAACAAGAGGAAGCGGAGTTCACGCCGTGGTAGCCGTACAGCGGCTAGTCGGTCGGAAACTTGAGGCAACGCCTCAGACGAGCGCAAGCTACGGACTCAGCGTTTGAAACCGTTGAGAAAGATTGGCTTCACCATGGCTTCTATTTTGTCGGCCATCTTTTCAGCGGGAATGCGGTTGGGGCTCTGATGCCAGCGGCGCGCGGTTCCGAAGACTGCCCAGGCAGCCGTAGTAGCGAGTTCTGCCGCATCGAAATTGGGCGCGACTGTCTTGTGGTCAACGCCTTCCAGAAACATGCCCTCGACGACCGGAATGATGGACCCCTCAAGCGGTATGAGAGCACCTTTCACCGGACAGTTGGTAAGCTCGCCCAAGTAGTCACAGACTCCTAGGGCGATGGCCCGCAAGGCCCCGTTGCAGTCGGTGAAAGAAATGTTACGTCGCTCAAGCAGGTCACGGAACCGCGACTCGGTCATGGCCTGAAGCAGTGCGGCCTTGTCTGGGTAGTGAAGGTAGAACGTGTTGCGATTCAACGTCGCCGCGTCCGCAATTTCCTGGACGGAAATGCCTTCGAACTCCTTTTCCTTCAATAAAGTTGACAGCGAGTCCATAAGCATACGTCGGCTGCGCAGGACGCGCGGGTCAGTTCCTTCTGTGACGCTTGGGAGAGTGGGAGACATGATCCGAGCTTTTAGACTACGGTAGTTGGGCATTTGATGCTAATGCGACATCTGCTCATTTCTATTAATCACCAGATGCAAAGTAAACATCACATGTCGCATAGGAGATCCTTTCGACATGTCTACCCTACTGCATATTGATTCCAGTCCTCTGTACGGCCGATCTGTCACGCGCGAGCTCACTGCTGCGTTCGTAAAGCATTGGAGCACAGCGCATCCGGAGGGAATGGTCATTGACCGTGATCTCAACGCCTCAACGATCCCGCCGATCACAGCAGAGTGGGTCGGCGCCAGCTATACGCCAGAGGAAGCACGCACTCCGCAGCAGAAGGAACGGCTTTCTCTTTCGGACTCCCTGTTGGCTGAGTTGGAGCAAGCCGACGAATACGTTGTCGGAGTGCCGATGCACAACTTTGGCGTGCCCTCCGTGCTCAAGCTGTGGATCGACCAAGTCGCGAGAGCGGGCAAGACCTTTGCGTATGTGGACGGAAAGCCGCAGGGTTTGATTGTCGGCAAGAAGGCAACCTTTATCATTGCCACCGGTAGCTTCTACGATGCCCAGACTCAGATGGCGTCATTCAATTTCGTGGAACCATACCTGCGTTCTCTGTTCGGATTTCTCGGCGTGACCGATGCGACGTTCCTCACCGCTGGCGGGGCTATGGTGCTGAATCGAGGTGGCGATCGGGCTGAGTTTCTCGCTCCGCATCTCCAGGCTGTACTGACTCACGCACAGGCGTTGCAGGGAGGTCAGTCGTGAAAATGGCGTCGATGGTTGCTCGCTACTTGTTGGGGCTCATGTTCACGGTTTTCGGGCTGAACGGCTTCTTCCACTTCATTCACCAGCCGCTGCCGCACAATCCCCTAGCACTTCAGTTCTTCGGAGCTGTGGCCGCCTCAGACTTTGCGGCATTCTTCTTCGCTCTGCAGGTCCTTGGAGGTTTGCTGCTCCTCTCGGGCTACTTCGTGCCGCTTGCGCTAACGCTGCTGGCGGCCGAGCTTTACAACATTCTTGCCTTTCATCTGACACTTGAGCCGGGCATCGCTCCGGCGCTTGTGGCGTGTGTTCTATGGCTACTGGTTTTCCGTCAGTACCGTGAAAGCTTCAACGGCATATTCAGCGCGAAGCCTATGCAGCAGGCATAGATGGCTCGGGGCTACGGAGAATCCGCCGTCTGCGCCCGCGAGCCACTCTCCGAAGGGAACTCAGACGATGGCAGCGAATGATATTGAAAAGGCGCTAACTGTTTTTCAAGGTATAGGAGACCGGGACGGTGATGTTGCAACCCGGTACATGCACCCGACGAAATACAAGCCCCACAATGCGCAGGTAGCGGACGGCATTGCAGGCGTCAAGGAGTGGATTCGCCAGCTTTCAGATGAAAAGAGTTCGCTGAGGACGGTTCGCGCTTTTCAGGATGGGCCTTATGTCTATACCAACACCGAAGGAAACGTACTGGGCGACAAGGTTTTCTTCGACATTTTCAGATTCGAAGGTGGTCTGATCGTTGAGCACTGGGCGTTTAAAGAAGAAGCCGCCCCTCCGAACAAAAGCGGGCATACGCAACTGGATGGGCCCATCCACGCAAAGCACCTTCAGGATACAGAGAAGAACAAATCTTTTGTCCGGGGCTACTACGAGACCGTTCATCTCGCCGGAAATCACGAGAAGATTCCGCAATATATTTCTTCTGATCATGTCCGCCACGAACCTGACGTGAGCGATGGTGTCGCGGCGTTCCTACAAGACCTTGCTTCGTTCAATCAACCCGGGAAGCCGTCCAGAACCATCGACAAGATCAAGTTGTTATTCGGACACGGGGACCTCGTCTTTGTAGGTGCCACGGGGACACTCGAAGGCGACCCCTGCTTCTACGTTGATCTTTACCGCGCCGATGGAGACAAGCTTGTTGAGCATTGGGGTTTCATGGACAAGGTTCCCGCGCCCGAGAAGTTGAAGAACAGCAATGGCGTGCTCTAGATTGAGCCCGGTATCGAATCGTTATGCGCAGCGATCGTTAACTCTGAAGAGCATGTGTGCATGGCGTGGAAGTCCGATCGGAGATCGCATGAAGTGGACAGTCGGCTTAGTGGTGATGTTGATCTTTGTCAGCTCAGTGCTGCCCGAAGCTGGTTCGCAAAGCCAGGTCACGGGCGAGGCAGTCACAGTCGTCAGCCATGTCGACATCATCCCCGACGCTTACAGGCCGGGCGCTCAAGAGCATGCGGGGCAACTTTTCCTCCGAGAGAGTGAAGCGAGCCAAAAGGATGCGGGTGTGGTGTCGTATGTCGTTTTGCAGGAAACCGGCTTGCCAAACCACATCACAATCGTCGAAGTCTGGCGTAGTGCGCACGCCTATGAGTTGCATGTGGGCTCAGGCCACACGGTCAAGTTTCGCAAGGAGATTCAGCCGCTCATCGGCAGTCCCTTTGACAGCCGGGTGTACAGGCGGCTCCTGTAATTAGCGCAGTTTTAAGACAGGCCGCTTTGCTTGTAGCTCCTCGGAAGTCGGTTTATGAGGACTGATGTATCAGACGGTTGGGAGATAGACGCGGCAGCCGCTGGATAGGGTCAACGGCTAATCTAAGGGTTTCATTGCCTGAATCTTGTTGACCGAAACGGGCGGATTCGCTCGAGGCGCATTTACCACTAAAACGTCCACAAGAGCGCGACATTCGTTGCTGCCCGTGGCAAGCAGCTCGCGGAAGGATTTTATGCGGGTTACAAACCACAACATACTTGCCGGCACCCATGCCGGGCTGTCGTTGAGCACTTTCTTTCCTGTGGGATAGATCGGGTATCCGAGCCGCTGTATGAGCTTGAAACTCTCTTGCATACCGCGCGCAACCACCATGCATTCACCCCAGGATGCACCACCCCCGCGTCGGACCCCGGCCACACAAGCGCTTTCAAATGCTGCTCCAAGTGGAACGTGGCAGCGAAGCCAAAGCAGCATCCTAGGCTCGAAAACGGCGGGCAGTCCCGCAGCAATGAACACTTTCACCCACCCGCGATCATCCATCTTGCTTTTCTGCCCCGCAGCGCCAATCGTCGCGTTGAGTTTTCCAGTTGGTGTGACGGTGGTCTGCAGGAAGGGCATTCCAAATGAGCAACGTTCGGCCCCTACGGCATCCCTTAGTCGCTCTGGGTCAAAGTTATTGAACATGAATTGAATGCTCTTGGCAGCGCTGCGTTGAAGCGCGGGGAGCACTGCATCAACCTGATGAGCCTGCAGCGTAACCAGTACAAGATCATAGGTCGTCTCCTCGTCCAGCTCATCGGCAACACGCATCTGCGCTCGCTCGCCCTTGACGTTCACGATGCCGAGATCTCGCTGCAATTGTTGGAGCCTGAGAGACCCTGCCCGCGCAATCGCGGTGACATCATGGTGGCCGGTACGAGCCAGTTGAAATGCGTACGCGCTGCCGATACCGCCTACGCCGATCACAGCAATGCGCAAAGACCTGGAAGAGAGACGTTCTGCTTCATTACTCATACTCGGTCTAGTATGAGAGCAGAGCTTTCGACTCACAATGCTTTTGGGTGCAAGTTTAATGCTCAGGAGTCTAAAAAGTGGAAGATACGTTTGTGTCGCTCAATGATCCGCTTTCTACCGCGCTCATGACGATCAAGCTGCGAGCGTTCCTCAACGTCTCGCTTGATGCGGGAGGAACCTGGGGGATTGATTTTCCTGCGTTGGACGGTTTTACGCTCAATGTCGTTCGCAAGGGCGAGTGCTGGTTATCAGTCAAAGGGTATTCCGAAAAGGTGAAACTTCGCGCCGGAGATTGTTTTCTCCTTACGGGCGGCAAAGAGTTCACGCTCTCAAACAGCCTCTCCCTGAAAAAGCGGTGGAAGGCACAAGAACTTTTCGCAGTTGGAAAGGATGGGAACGCCGTGTGTCAGGGAGGCGGTGACTTTTTCGTGATTGGGACAATATTTCGCTTTGAAGGTCACCTGCCGTCGATTCTATTCGGACGTCTGCCGCCCGTCATCCGCGTCGACGGCGATTCCGATCAGGCTGCGGTATTGCGTTGGAACCTCGAGCGCTTCGGGGTGGAGCTACGCAGCGGCGGTATGGGACGTTCCCTCATGCTCCGTCACCTTGCTCCAATCATGCTCTTGCAAACGTTGCGAATCTATCTTTCCACAGCAAAGAACGAAGAAAACTGGTTAGTTGCGTTGTCTCACCCCCTGTTGTCCAGGGCTCTCGATGCGATGCAATCCGACTATCAGCGGAACTGGTCGTTGGACGAGTTAGCAAAACTTGCGAACATGTCGCGCTCGGGCTTCGCGCTCATGTTCAGGAAGAAGGTAGGGGTTACGCCCATGTACTACCTTAAACATTGGCGCATGCAGATCGCTTGCGAGTTGCTTCAGAACACTGATGAGTCACTTTTCGCTATCGCGGCTGCGGTTGGCTACGGCTCGGAGAGCGCTTTTAGCGCGGCGTTTCAAGCGGTTGTGAAGTGCAGGCCTGGCGCATACCGGATGCCTTCTCACCTCGAACGGGTCGACGGATTTTGAGGCGAGTACCCTCGGCGCATAATCGCCAACAGTTGGTCAGCCTTCTCACGATCGCCTTCACCTAACCCTCCAAAGGACGTGAACTACGAAATTTGCCGCAATTCAGCGAGTACACTCCTGATCGGGATAAGGTCAAAGCTCTTCACACACACCGCGATCATCTGCGTAGTTTCCTTGAGAATGGCCAGCTACGCGCGGTTGGTCCGTTTCCTGACGACGCGGGAGCGCTATGGATGCTGGACGCCGAATCTCCAGAAGAGGTGGAGGAGATCGTCAAGGCGGCCTGTGTGACTGATGAGACGGGCGAAGGGGTAGAGGCCTTGGACGTTGCGGTGCTGCTGCTTGCGGTTGGTAAAGCCGGGGGCACGTCCGAATCTGCGCCAGTCGGCGGCGCTGCGATCTGCGCCGAACTGCGCGGCAAGGGTTTTCGCGGCAGGGGTGCCAAGCTCTTTGGGAAGCGGCTGCGAGTGGCGAAGCCATGCCTGGAAGCTGCCGGGGCTTGTCTCGACCACGGCGGCGGGGCCATAGCCCTCGGCGGCGAGTTGGGCGAGAGTGGCCGGGGTGAGATCGTCTAGCAGCGTGTAGGGGCTTTCTCCGGTGGGCCGGGTGTAGATGTGTGCGCCGTTTGCGTTGCGGTATTTGAGATAGGGAAGCATTTGCAGTAGGCGCAGGGCGGGGACGGACTCCAGGCGGTGCATGCCGGCGTCGGTGAGGATGCCGAGGTCGTAGCCTGGAGCGGGAAGCGCGGCGAGGAGCTTGCGGATTGTGGCTTCTGTCCTGTCCATGATGGGCCTCGGTTTGCGGTGAGTGGGAAGGGGCGCGGGAACCTCGCGGCTCCTGCTCCGGGCTAGGCTGCGGCGGCGATGGTGGCCGGGTCGAAGATGGTTGCGGTTTGCGGTTCGGCTTTCTGGTGCGTGTCGTGTGTGTGGGTGTCGTAGAGGTACTCGGCGAGGACGGACATCCGCGCTATTTTTCTCGCGCGGAGTGATCGCTTGGGGCGTGGGCCTGGCGGCGGCGATAGTGTGCGAGTGCACGATTGACGGCGGTGATGGCGGCGGCATTGTTCATGGGTGGAAGCTCCTTACTGCGGTGTGCGCGGAGTGATTCGTTGGGGGCTGTTGCCAGCCCCCAGACCGGGTTAGGCTGCGACGGCGTTCTCTGCGGGTTGCGGCACCTCCTTCACTGCTGCGGCCTTCTTCTTCGCTGCGGCCTTGGCTGGCTTGATGGGTGTCGGCTCCTTCTTCTTGGCGGGGACCTCCTTCTTGGCTGTGGCTTCTTTCTTGGCTGTGGCTTCTTTCTTGGCTGCGGCAATCTTCTTCGGTTTGGGGGTGAGGAAAGCGGTTTCGGCTTCGGCAAGGAAATCGAACTCGTTTTCGCGCGGGATGGCGCGATGCCCTGCGAGTGCGAGACGGACGGTGAAGCTGGTGAGCTTGTCGTCGCCTGTGCCCTCGATAAGGGCAAGCAGAACCTCCTCGGCGCTGCGCTGCTCGTTCTCGTCAGCCATATCCTCGGCCAAATTATCGGCAAAGGTGTAGGGGTCGAGGTTGACGAGGGCGCGAAGGATGACGCGCAACTGTGGGGCGGTAAAGACGGGCGGTGCTTCTGCGACGATGCGCTCGAACGTGGCCTCGCGCTTCTTGCGGAGTTTGTCGCGCTTGGCAAAATCCGCCTCGCGTTCCTTCTCTTCGCGCTCCTGCTGCTTCTGCCGTTCCTCGTCGCGGCGCTGCTGCTCTTCGGCGTGGGCTTTCTGTTGGGCTTCGTACTGCTGGCGGCGTTCCTCGGCCTGTTCTTCTGTTTCGACTTCGCGCGCGGGTGCCATGACGGGGGCGGGGTGTTCGGCTGCACGGGCGGCTGCTCGGGGGTCGTGTACCGGGCAATTGTTTTCTGTGCAAACGGTGATGGTGGTGCCTACGCGCTTGCCGTAGACGATAAGGGCTGATTTCGCGGCTTCGCACGGCATGACGGGTTCGGAGTCGGGGTTGCTGTTGTCGATCTCTACTTCGCGGAAGGTGCCACTGCGAACGGCTCCGGGGCGTTGCTCCTTGGGGTTGCGGTATCCGTTTTCGATCTGGATGAGGCCGGGGTGGGCGGCAACTTCGCGGTCGATGTGGGCGTTGATTTTGGTGTTGAAGCATGGCGCGTCCAGACAGTGGTCGCCCTGCACGTCGGAGAAAAGAGTGGTGTTGAATCCACTGCGGCGGGGGCAAGTAACGCAAGCTCCGGCGGGTGGGTTGGGGACGGGCGGCCTCGACGTAAGTGTCGATGAGATGCCGCATGTCGCTTTCGTAGGGCTTCAGGTCAAGCGTTTCCTGGCTTGCATGGCGGACCGTCTCGCGCAGATGGACGGTCTGTTTGACGAAACGATCGATCTCTGCGATGTGCGAGGGGCCCTGCGTGCGATGGCACTCGTCCACAAAGATGAAGAGTTCTCCGGAAACCGGTGGCGGCGCATCCTCAAGCCGGCGGATGTACTCCGCGAAGTCGTCCACAGTGCGCCGCCCGAACTTGTGAATCAGCGAGCAGAGCAGGCGCGGGAAGGGTAGGGACAGCTTATCCATTAGGTCGCGCCCGCTGGCCGCCCGCTCCGGGCTCTCGCCCATATCGCTGAAGACACCCATGATCTGCTTGTCGAGCTCGTCACGGTCGGTCAGGATGGCAATCCGCGCATTCGGCAGCGTCTCGAGTATCCAGCGCGCCAGCAGCACCATCACAATGCTTTTGCCACTGCCTTGCGTGTGCCAAACGATACCGCCTTCGCGGCGTCGGACATGCTCCTGCGACGCCTTGACGCCGAAGTACTGGTGCGCACGCGGCAGCTTCTTTTTGCCGCCGTCGAAGAGTACGAAGTCATGCACGATTTCGAGGAAGCGGGCCGGGGCGCAGAGTTTTAGCAGATACTTGTAGCCGGAGTTCTCTGCTTCGTCTTCCTTCCACTGCAGGAAGAACTTTTCTTCGGTGCCGATGGTGCCGTAGCGCAGACCCTCCGTGTCGTTGCCGGCCATGATGAACTGCACAGTGGAGTAAAAGGCGGCGTTGTACTCCGGGCTCTGGTTGGAGATGCTCTGCCGGATCGCAATGCCCACGTCGGTGCGGCTGTTTTTCAACTCCAGCGTGCCCAGCGCAATGCCGTTGACGAAGAGCACCAGATCGACCCGGCGGGTGAGGCCGCCGCGCAGCGAGACCTCCTCGGCCAGCGCGAAGTGATTATTGCCCGGCACCTTCCAGTCGATCAGCTCGATCTTAGGCGATTTACCGCCGGGCTCGGCTGGCAGGTCGATGCCGTAGCGCAGCAGGCTGTAGACGGCTTTGTTGTTGTCATAGAGCGCGCCCTTGCTGGCGATGCTGCGATCGGTAGCTGCACGCAGCCGGCTGATGGCATGGCTGACCCGCGCCTCCGGGTATCCGGCCCCCAGCAGGTGGCCCCGCAGTAACGGCTCGTTGACGTTGCGGGTATCGGTGCGGCCGTGCCAGTTGCCGAGGTACTCATAGCCGAGCTGGTCGCGGAAGAGCGCGATGACGCGATCCTGGGTCGCGCGCTCCGGCTTCCCGCACTCACCGCCTCCATCTTCTCCGGGTCGAGCAGTGGACACGATGGTGGAATGGGAATGGTTACGACAGCAATCGCAGCGCTTGGCTAAGGAGATCGACATGGCAGCCACACCACAGAACGAAGTCAGCCCTCAGATCAGCCGCGCGGCGGAGCGTTATCTGGAGCAATACGGCGATCCACTCGTTACGAACACGTAGAGCCTCGCTCACAGCGTAGAGCCTCGCTCACCATAACTCACAGCACCAGGAAGGTCTTTATGAAACTCGAAGGAAGAACGATTCTGATCACAGGCGGCACCAGCGGCATTGGCTTTGAACTGGCCCGCCAGCTCATCGCACGTAATAACACCGTCATCGTCACCGGCCGCGACCAGCGCAGGCTGCAGGAGGCGAAGTCCAGTCTGCCCTCGGTTCACACCATTCAGAGCGATGCCAGCAAGCCGGAAGACATAGAAGCCCTGCTCGAACGGGTCACCGCCGAGTTCCCCGCATGCGAAACCCTGTTCAACAACGCAGGCATTATGCGGAAGCTCAACATGAATGATCGGCGCTCCTTGACAGACGTCACGCGAGAACTTGAGCTGAGTTTGAACGGCCCGGTGCAGATGGTGCAGGCTTTTCTTCCACACCTGAAAAGCAGGCCGAATTCCCTGATCGTGAATGTGTCGTCGGGATTGGCCTTCGTGCCATTCCCTCTGTCCCCGGTCTACAGCGCGGCCAAAGCGGGTATCCACGCCTTCTCGCGCTGCCTGCGCGTGCAGCTCAGAGGTTCAAACGTCACTGTAGTAGAACTGGCTCCTCCAGGTGTTGAAACCAAGCTGTTTCGAGGAGAGTTTGAGAAGGAGATGAAAGGACAGAAAGGCATGCCGGTGAACATCCTAGTCACCAAAGCAATTACCGGCATTGAGGCAGGTAGGACGGAGATCCGTCCAGGCCTGAGCAACGTACTTTACCTACTGAGCCGTTTGGCTCCGTCACTACCGTTCGGTCAAATGGCCAAGATGGTGCGCATTGCGAGTTAGTATCTGCAGCATGATCGTTACTACCGAGAAGCCGGCATATCCGTATCGATCCGACCTCAATGAGTGATTCGCGGGCAGAATCCACGGACTGTTAGCTTCACCATTTCTTCCGCAAACGCCTCTATGCTAGTCCCAAAGAGATTGTCCGTGTACATCGACACAAGCCCCTCTGTGGCGACAAAGATAAGCATGGCGAGCTTCGTCGGATCGCCTTCGATTACCTCCCCGCTCGCCTGTCCATCGCGAACGGTCGCTGCTCCAGCAGCCCACGCTCGGTAGTTCGCCTCACGTAAAGCCACCGGTGAGTTCTTGTTGTGTTTCGCAACCATCATGAGATGAAGCAGCGGCTTGTTCTCTGTTGCGAATCGAATGTAGGCGAGAGACATCCTGATCATTCGAACCTCGAACCTGAGAGCTTTATCCGCTACCGCCTCGTCAAGCAGCCTCCCGAGGCGCTGAAAACCATTCAGTGCAATTTCATTTAGGAGAGCCTGCTTGCTGGCGAAATGACGCCCCGGTGCGCGATTGCTCACACCCAACTCTCGACTGAGGTCCCGGAGAGAGAAACCCTCCACTCCGCTTTCCTGAAGCGCCTTTTCACCCGCCTTCAGCAGCGCTGAGCGAAGGTCTCCATGGTGGTACGGCCGCTTCGCAATCTCTTTCACAGGAATATTCTGGCACTCTTGCCCAGGTAAGGACAATCTGGTGCGACCGCTCTTTCCAAACCCTGCCCGCCTTGAATCTTTTCCTGATCACCAGAGACTTTTCGTTTCACGATTCTTTCCGTCAGAGTACTTCCAATACGGGCATCTGGTCAGGTCCTGCAGCACCCCGAACGACTGTAAAGCACATGTTCAACCAAGATGTACCCATCGAGTACATTCTGCATCATACTTGTCGGAGAGGCGATAACGCCGACCCAACGAAGGATGTTCAGGAGCGCACTCATGCCAGAAGTCGCTGTTAAGCAGAAAGCACCCGTACTGACCGACGAGCAGATTGATCAGATGCTGCAGCAAATTGCTGACGGCTTCGCGAAGCAACTCCGCTCACCAATCATGCATGTCCCCTCAGAACTCGGCCTCAACTTTGAGGCGGTCACCTTTCCCTCGCTCGACGGAACCACCCTGGAAGGCTGGTTCATCCCAGCTGCCGGTTCCAACAAAATCGTGATCTGTAATCATCCCATGGGTTTTTCGCGGTCTGGGTTGCCGGCTCACCTCGATCCGTGGAAGAGCGCGTGGGCTTCCAGCGGCAACGATTTTGAGGTGAACTTTATTCCGGATTACAAAATCCTGCATGATGCCGGGTACAACGTGCTGACCTACGATCTACGGAATTTCGGTCTAAGCAGTGACGGCAATGGCGGCATAGGTTCGAGCGGCATCTTTGAGTCGCGTGATGTGATCGGCTCTTTGTTGTACGTGCGGAGCCGTGAAGAAACGCGAAATATGACGATCGGCATGTTTAGCCGTTGTCTCGGCTGCAACTCCACGCTGTATGCCATGAAGACCCACCCTGAAGCATTTGAAGGCGTTCGGTGTCTGGTTGGGCCACAACCGCTCAACACGAAGACGATTATCAAGAAGCAACTCGGGCTCGCTGGCGTACCTGAAGACCGCATAGACGACCTGGATTTACGCGTCATCCTGAAAACGAGCATCGGCTTTGATGCTCGCAATTGCCTTGACTGGACAAAGAGTGTCTGTGTCCCGACGTTCTTGTACCAGGTGCACGACGATGTACTGACTATCCCCGGCGACATGGAACTAATGTTTGACAATATTCCTCTCAAGGAAAAGAAGTTGTTCTGGATTGAGGGAACAACCCGCCGCTGGGACGGCTATGCATACTTCCAGCATCACCCGGAACTGATGCTGGACTGGTTTGCAACCTATATGGCCTAAGTCAAGTGATTGACTGCGGTTCGGTTGTTCGCTTCTCACGGTGCCATGCCGCTGCACTACAGGCGAGATCAACCAGACCTAAGGCTCGGTTCAACATCGCAAAAGTCAAAGGAGGATTATGAGCGCATACGAACTTCGTACCTACCAGATCGCACCGGACAAGATGCTGGATATTGAAGAAGTTATGCGGGCTCTCGTACAGCCGATCATGCCTGATCACAACATGGAGGGCATCGGATATTGGGCTAAACCGGATGGCACGGTTTTCTACTACATAGTGCGCCATCGTGATGTGGAAGGGATTGCCTCAGATTGGGACAGCTTCCATGCAGACTCACGATGGAAAATGGGCATGGCGGAACGAAAGGGCAAGGAGCCGATCGTCCTCCACGTCGAAAGTGACCCTTTACTAGGAATACCGGGCCTTCCACCGCAACAGTAATTTGTTTGTAAGCTTGCGCTAATAGAAAGGGAGACGGGCATGGCAATGCTTGACGGACTAGGAGTAGCCATAACTGGAGCTTCCAGTGGCATCGGAGAGGCTACGGCAGAGGCTTTTGTGAAAGAAGGCGCGAATGTTGCACTTATCGCCCGCCGTAAAGACAAACTCGATGAGATAAAAAACCGTTTAATGGGTCTGGACCGGGGATCAGCGACGGTTTATGTGGCTAACATTGTCGAACCAGAGGAAGCCAAGCACGCCATTGACGATTTCGCCCAAAAGGCAGGAAACCTCACAATTCTGGTGAATTGCGCCGGAGTCGGAGTCTGGGGACCCGCCATGGAGGCGAACTTAGAAGATTGGAATGCTATGGTGGATGTGAATCTCAGAGGATTACTGAACAGCACGCACGCAGCGCTTTCTCACCTGGCACGTTCAGCCACGGGTACACGTGGAGTGGCCGATATCGTCTCGATCAGTTCCATCGCTGGCAGAAAGATTCCCGGGTCTAGCGGCAGTGTCTATGCAGCTACCAAGCACGCCGTAGGTGCGTTTTCTGAAGGTTTACGCAAGGAGATGGCAGGGCAGCATGTGAGAGTGGGCCTCGTTGAGCCAGGGGTTGTGACCACCGAAATGACGACTCGCGGTGCGCCCTATGCTCCCGATGCTCGGATTCCCAGGGGTTTAGGATTCCTGCAGCCTGAGGATGTCGCAAGTGCCGTTCTGTATATGGTCACTCGCTCAAATCACGTAGCTGTCAACGAGATCCTTGTCCGACCGACAGAACAGGTTATCTAAGCAAATCGACCTGACAAGTCATTTTTGCCGCGACGCCTTTCAGCCACAACGCTCATCGAGCTGCCTAAGCGCGCGAACTCACTCGGTGAATTTGCCCCACATCTGTCCACCGTTATCGAGGCGAGTGGCATTCTGAACGCCGATCATCCAGCCGGGATACTCTGGTGGCAGAGCGCTTACCTCATCCAGCAGGCCTGTTTCGCCGGGGGTAAGTATCAGGTCGGCCGCGGCAAGGTTGTCTTGGAGCTGATCGATTCGTTTCGCGCCCAGAATGACAGAGGTAACGATCGGTTTGGCGAGAAGCCAGGCCAGAGCGACCCGCGCAGGACTGCAGCCATGTGCTTCCGCGATCGGGGCGAGCACGTCGATAATGTTCCAGGCGCGCTCCTTATCGACTATTGGAAAATCAAATTCAGTTCGGCGTGAGCCGGCAGGCTTCTGGTTGGATCGCGTGTACTTGCCGGAGAGCAGGCCGCCGGCAAGGGGACTCCACACCAGCAGACCCAGCTTCTCCGCCTCTAGCAGCGGAACGATCTCTCGCTCGAGGTCCCGTCCCGCCAGTGAGTAATAGGCCTGCAGCGTATCGAAGCGCGCCAGATTCTTGCGTTCGGAAACGCCGAGCGAGCGTCCTATCTTCCAGGCGGGCCAATTCGAGCAGCCGATGTAGCGAACCTTTCCCTGCTGCACCAGCGTGTCGAGCGCGGAGAGGGTCTCCTCCATTGGCGTAACGGCGTCGCTCGCGTGAATCTGGTACAGGTCGATATGATCCGTTTGCAGGCGGCGGAGGCTGGCTTCCACGCCATCCATGATGTGGCCTCGCGAGGCTCCAATGTCGTTTGGTCCGTTGCCAACGCGCATAAAGACTTTGGTGGCGATGACGACATCTTTCCGCACGGTCCCAATATTTTTAAAAGCCTGCCCAAGTGCGATCTCGCTCTGTCCAGAAGAGTACACATCGGCGGTATCGAAGAAGTTGATTCCACTTGCTAGGGCTTCCTTGACGAGGCTGTCCGCCCCAGCCTGATCGACAGCACCGATCGACTCGTAAATACCTGATCCATCCCCGAAGGTCATCGTTCCGAGACAAAGATTGGAGACCAGAAGACCCGTATTGCCCAGCGTTCTAAATTGAATTGCCATGTGCTCTCCTATTTCGTTCGTGTCAGCAGCTTGTTGTAGGCCACAGTAGGGTGAACGCCGCGAAAGACGGCGTCCGTCAGCAGGGCGGCGTCCTGTGCGGTGAACGGCATATGCCCGGCCAGTAGCCGGTACACCATAGGCGCGTAGATCATGTCGATCACCAGCTCGCAATCAAATTTTGGATCGATCTCCCCACGCTCGACTCCGCGTCTCCAGATGATTCGCACGGCTGCTCGGCGTGGTTCAAGAAACCGTTCCCGATAGGCTCTTGCAAATGCTTCATCGTCCTGGCACTCCGCAAGAAATTGGCGGAAGATGCGGCCGAGGGAGCTTTCGTAGAACCGAATAGATGCGTGCAATTGATGAAGAAAATCCTTTTGCGCCAACCCTGTATCTTTGGTTAGGACCACGTCTTGCATGCGACCAAGAAACGCATCGAGTGCTACGAAAGCTTTGCTCGGCCACCATTTGTAAATCGTGGCTTTGCCTACCCCCGCCCGTTCCGAAATCTCTTCGATCGTGAGACTCCGCATTGTCTTCCCGTTGCCGAGCAGATCGAGAGTTGCTTCCATGATCGCGACCTGAGAGGCGGAACTGCGGGGTCGACCGGGAGATCTGATCTGCGTTGATGGTGATTCGATTTCACTTATCACATTCACATACTAGACGTTTCGTATAATAAATGCAAACTAGCGAGATGGGGAGTTGCGCTACCCTCCTTGCTGGTGAAGGCGATGGCCTCGGATGAACAAAGGCGTAAGGTAACTTACGCGAAGCTGGGTTCAAGTCAGGCGTTTTCGGACCTTTGTGTATTTTGCTGCCTATCTCATTGCGTCCGAATGGTCTGTCGCAACCCACTGCCGAGATCTTTTGTTTCCGCCTTAGCCCATAAAGCCGCCGCCGAATTGGCAGGCGACTCCTGAGGAAGGCTCCACGCTTCAGCGGCAGCCCGTGAACGGTGGTCAGCTTGGATGACGGTCGCTCGCAAGCAGAAGTAGATCGTGTTTCGAGGTGCGCTCGGTAGAGTGATCGGGTCTGCCAAGGCTCACATCTATGTGCTGTAATATGCAAGTCTTAACGAAGACAAGGGGGGCTCATGTGCAAGAGCGTTCATTCCAAGTTGGCGACACCGTCATCACCAAGGTTCTTGATCTCCATCTGAACGACTTCACAGCTGAGCAACTGCTCCCAGGAGTCCACACCAAGCTTCTTACTCGCGAATCAGGTGCATTCGACTCAAGAACCTACGATCCAGAAAGCGGGAAAGTTCCCTTAAGCGTGCACACCTGGGTGGTACGCCATGAGGGAAAGATTTTTCTGATCGACACCGGTGCTGGTAACGGTAAAAACAGACCACAGTTGAAGGTTCTCGATCACCTGAATGATCCCTATCTTGAACGCCTTGAGAATATCGGTGTCCAGCCTGACCAGGTCGACTACATCCTGTTGACCCACATTCACGCCGACCATGTGGGCTGGAACACGGTCAAGAAAGATGGGCAATGGAAGCCAACTTTCCCGAACGCGACTGTGATTTGCTCGGATCGCGAATGGCGATATTCTGCGGCGCTTGCAAATGAGGACGAGGAGGCCGCGGGCGCAATCCGGAAAGAGGCCGGGTTGGGCGAAGCTAAGCGCTTCCCGACTCCGGGAGTTTTCTCGGACAGCATGGCACCGGTTGAAGCAGAGGGAAAACTGCAACGGATCGTCATCAACGGGGATGAGGTATTGAGGGGTATTCGCTTTCTTCCAACGCCCGGCCACAGCATTGATCACGCAGCGATCTCGATTACGTCGCAAGGCCATGAAGCCATCTTTGGCGGCGACCTGGTGCATCACCCGTTCGAGTTCAATAACCCTGAACTCGTCTCCATGTTCTGCGAATTTCCAGGGGCGGCAAGGACATCCCGGCGCGAACTAGCAAACCGCGCCGCCGCGTCAGGGGCACTCTATTTCAGCAGTCATTTTCCGGTGAGTTCCGCAGGCAGGATTACCCAAAGCGACAACAGCTATAAGTGGACTTTTGCTGAACCTGACACACAGGAATAGTTGCGATCGAAATCACTGGAACCAAGTCTCGCCTTATAGTCCTTAGGCGTTATGCCAAACTGCAGGACGAACTCATTCTTCAACGAGGTAACCGTTCTGAAGCCGCATTGCCTTGCGACGACGGAGAGGGTGGAATCAGGTTCCTGCAGCAGTGTTTTGGCCCCTTCTGCTCGCATTTCCCGCACCCAGGATGCTGGTGTCTCCTGGAATGCAGCCGCAAAGCGTCTGGCAAACGTTCGGGGACTCATCGATACCTGCCGAGCGAGCACTTCCACGGAGATGTTCCGCGCCATCCTCCCTCTCACCCAGGCAGGCAGGCCCCGCAACGCCTCATCTGTACCCGTGTTGCCTTCCGCGGTCAGATCACTAAACTGAGTCTGCCCTCCTGGCCGCCGCAGGTAAAGCACAAACACCCGCGCGATCAGGCTCGCAATCTTAACGCCGAGGTCTTCCTCCACTAGCGCCAAAGAGAGATCGATACCCGCAGTGACACCGGCGCTGCTGTAGAAGGAGCCGTCTTTGACAAAGATGAGATCTCTCTTCACGTCAATTTTCGGATACTCATGCGAGAGCTGTTCGCAATTTTGCCAGTGCGTCGTTGCCTTTCGCCCGTCAAGAAGTCCTGTCGCAGCGAGCAAAAATGCTCCCGTACACACAGAACCGAGACGCCGGATACGCCCCTGTCTTGTGGCAATCCAGCGAAGAACATCCTCGTCGTACGGCCGCATAGCGCCGTGCCCGCCAATGATCAGCAGGGTGTCAATTGGCTTTTTGAAGTCTTGGTAGTAGTGCTGGGATGTGACCGAGAGACCTGCGGTACTTACGAGCGATTGGTCTCGGGTGGTGGAGACAACCTGGAGTGCGTACCCACTTCTTCCGCTAGCGGCATTCGCCTCGGCGAACACAGAATAAGGCCAGTTAGATCAAGCAGCTGAAATGGTGGCGCAACCAGAAAAACGATGTTTCGTTTCATTGAGATAATTCCATACATCAGTATGGCAGGATTTATATATTAAATGGCGTTTCTGCCATCTTCCCTTAGGAACATACTGGAGTCGGGATGTCTGTCGCACATCCTTGGAGGGATCATGGATCATCTATTCAACGCTCACGCCGCACTTCTCGTCATCGATGTACAGCAGGGCTTCTCCGATCCGGTTTGGGGGCCACGCAACAACCCCGAGGCTGAAGCCAACATCGGCCGTTTTCTCGCCGCTTGGCGAGAGACCGGTCGTCCGGTGTTTCACATCCATCATGATTCCTCCTCACCCAACGGAAGTTTTGTACCGGGAACCTCGGGTCATGCCCCGAAAACCGAAGCAACCCCGCGCGAAGGTGAACTTGTTTACCACAAGACTGTAAACAGCGCCTTTATTGGCACCCGGCTTGAGCACGATCTACGTGCCGTCGAAATTGACACACTCATCATCGTCGGATTAACAACCCAGCATTGTGTCTCGACCACGACACGTATGGCTGGCAACTTAGGCTTTATCGCGTACGTAGTCGCTGATGCCACGGCAACCTTCGATCAAAGGGGGATAGACGGGCGGAAGAGAGCGGCTTCGGATGTTCACTACGCCGCACTCAGCGATCTTAACGGAGAGTTTGCGACCGTTGTTGAAACCACAACACTACTGGCCTCTGTGCTGGGTTCAGATTTGAACAACTGACCTGGCGTGCCTCAACAATTCTGTTTGCTACTTAGAAGGACATCGTCGCAAAGGATCACCCAGAAGCATCACTATTGCGATGGAAAGACCTAGTACTTTGACCCCTAAAGCAAATAGCACTTACAACGACTCCACTATGCGCAAAAATAAAAGCAATGTATTGTCGAACAGCTGGAACCCGTCGAAGAGCACTATGCCGAGCCTCTTGCGTTCAGAAGGCGGCACCACTGGCACATGCATCTTATGCACCGATCCCGTCGAGACCTCTCCGTCGCGGTTAGCTCTAGTGAGAACCCATGGTGGGGGGGTCTGACTTGCCGAACACAACGAAAACCACGGCTCGGTAGGCAGCAGCACTGGGCCGTCGGACCTCAAAGTAAAGATGTCTAATCGTTTCCAATCTCAGTTCTCGTAAGGCCCGAACAGGATGTAATCGATGTTTACACGCCGCCAGCGATTTAAATGTATCTGAAGCGTCTGATCCAGAATCAGATAAAGAACCATGGCTAGGAATGTTGAGTTCGACGAAGAACAGGCGATCCAGCGAGCCATGGAGGTCTTTTGGAGGAAAGGTTACAAGGGCGCTTCTCTTCGTGATCTGACTGATGCCATGAAGATTAACTCCAGTAGTCTGTACAACACCTTCAGAGACAAGCACGAGCTATTTGTTAGGTGTCTCCAGCGCTACACCAAAGGGCGAGAGCAGGACTATCAAAAACGCGCAAGCGGTTCCAAATTACCATGGATCATCCTGGTGAAGTTTATAAATGATTCGGTGACTGAGATCATTTGCGGGACGAGCAGCTGCATGGCCATCAAGGCAGCTTTCGAGGTTGCTTCAGAAGACAAGCGAGTGCAGGACATCTTGAAGGCGGATAGTGATGCAGGATATCGCTTCTTCTGCTCGCTCATTACGAGGGCCATGGCGCAAGGCGAGATCTCGGATGAGGAAGACCCCGAACTTTTAACGGACTATTTCATCAGCACCTACATAGGCTGGCATGAGTCCTTCATCCTGCACAGAGACCCAGCCAAGATCAAAAAGATGGCGCAATACTTCGTGAAGCAGATCTCGCGATAATTTCTTGGCCCGTTTCTGAAGCATTCACTTCAAATTCGACAGACGGACGCTTCAATGCGTCCCATTTCTGAAACGTTCACCGAACAAGTAATCACAGGAGAAAGCACGTATGGCAAACACACAGATTCACGATAAGGGTCTTGAAGGTAAGACGGCTTTAGTAACGGGCGGCACTAAAGGAATCGGCAGGGCCATCGCAGATCGTTTGGCTCAGGATGGCGCGAAGGTGGTTGTCACGGCGAGAAATCGGCCCGTTGAGGATGACATGCAGCACCACTTCATCGCGGCGGACCTCACACAACTCGAAGACGCTTTGAAGGTCGCCCAGGAGATCGACGAAAAGTTCGGCGGCGTCGACATCTTGATCGACAACATGGGCGGGATGACCGCGCCGGGTGGCGGATTCAGTGCTCTCACCGACGAGCGTTGGGAGAAGGAACTGCAGTTCAATCTCCTGTCGACGATCCGTCTCGATCGGGCACTCCTACCCAAGATGCTGGAAAAGAAGAGCGGCGTGGTCATCCACGTTTCAAGCATCGGCGGTAAACAACCCTTATGGGATCTCGGTATGGCCTACGCTGTCGCAAAGGCTGCGCTGAACTGCTACAGCAAGGCGCTCGCCAACGAGCTGGCGAGTAGAGGCGTGCGTGTGCTGACGGTAACCCCAGTAGCAGTGGCAACCCCAGCGATCATGAAGTTTGTTGAAGGCTTTGCAACGTCATCGAAGATTCCGGTCGCGGAGGCACTCGAGAAACTCATGAGTCGCACCGGCGGAGTGCCTATGGGCAGGATGGCGGAACCCGAGGAAGTTGCCTCGCTCGTCGGTTTTCTTGTATCCCCTGCCGCCGCCTATCTGACGGGTGCAAACTACCTCATCGATGGTGGTGCGACTCCGATCGCGTAGGCATTTGGCTTTGGGAGTCTGGCACTGCCTCAAGTTGCGCCAGACCTCCGCAAGCAGTCTTTGGTTGCCGGGTGGACTCAGGTCTTTGTTACTGACTAATGAGATGCGCTTCTCGGAAGTTGGCACCGTTCACATCTGGATAGTTCAACACCGGTCTACCAGCTAACACAAGGCGACTTGTGTTAGCTGATCCTGACGATCGGCCCCTTCTGCTTACATTCCAGGAGCCAGTGTTTGCAAGATCCAGTTTGGGACTACTTGCCACCAATGCTGTCGACCGGCAATGTCTCTCGAAGTGTCGGAACCATGCCTCTAACCGTGCATCTTGATCTGAAAGTAAATTGGACCTTCAGCTTAATCCCAAGACCGTCGATCACCCGCGCACCCTCGGTTTCAGTCCGTGTAGTGCCAGCATCTTGATCACACGAACGTCACTGCAGTAGGTAAAGTGCTTCCTCTCCGAATTACTCCGAATCGATCGCGGCAGAGGTGACGCGAAGGTTTGAGTTCGGAGTGCGGTTCCTTCTCAAACGGCAACTCGGATAAATCCAGTGTCTTTTGGAATTTGAGGTTCTGGGTTTTTATGGAAGGCTCGCGGGAGGACAAGCATGGATGTAAGAAGCGGACTTATCGTCGTACACGAATGTGAGAGTTGCTTTGCCCCCCTAACGCCAAGCGAGTCTGGTCAGGCTGTGAATGTCAGCGGAGTTGTGCGATGCAAAGAGTGTGGTCATATTGGTCCATTGCGCGTGCGCATCATTGAAGTCTCAAAAGAAACCTCATGATAGGGCAAAACTCAGCGGTAGTTGTCGATCTTGAAGGGGCTGGCCCACTTGACGGACGAAGGTACGAACAAACTCGCTGACTAGACGCTCTTGGTTGTCTGCTCTACAGGCCAACCTTGTTTCTAAGCTCAGGCCCTGAGCGTTGAGGGGCCGGATCGTTATTCCGTCTCGGGCTATCCTCCATGCACCAGCTTGGGTGAGAATTGCAACGCCTAGTCCGCGGGTGACGGATTGGGATGCCTCCTCCGCTGTGGTCACATGGTGTAATTGCGTGCCCGGACGTTTTGCGGGCCGCATAGTCGTAATGAGACGGTCATACAGGAACGGGTGAACAGAGCGTTCGAAAAGAATGCAGGATCTCTCTTGCAAATTGCCTTCGTTGATCTGCTTCAGTAGGGCGAGATCATCGGTTTCCAGCATAGCCACAAAGAATGGCTGGCGGCCCACGAGGACCGAGGTGATCCAGGGTGTGTCCGGCAGTCCAGTCAAAAACGCGAGATCAAGCGTTCCATTGAGGAGGTCATGAGAGAGTTCAACTGCCACCTTGCTCGTAACCTCCACTTGCAAGGTCGGGAAATACGGCAATCTGAGTGAGAGGACATTCGTGATGAGATAGGGATCGGTGTAGGGCGACTTGCCAACATGAAGAACTACTTCCATGTGTTGGTGTGCAGCCCGCGACATACGTTTCGCTTCTTTCTGCATAGTCCAGCGCAATTCGAGCTTGTGCAACAAAGGCATCTCCGGCCGCTGTTGGCACCATGTTTCTACCTTGCTTGATGAACAGTGGATAGCCTAGGGCGTCGTGCAGTGCTGAAATTTGTTTGCTCATGGCTGATTGGCCGATGCCAAGTCGTATGGCAGCACGTGAGGTATTGAGCTCATCCATGAGTGCGACTGCTGCCCGAAGAAACCTGAAGTCAATGTCGGACATGGCCGAGCTCCGGAACACCATGGAGACTTCGAGCGAACCACCTGCCTCCAGGGTCTATAAGTGTTCTCCCGCTGACGTTTGCATGTCAAGGGTGCATTTGCCTGATGGTGGCTACCAAGCCATCGACTAGACAAAATGCAGCCGCACCAACCTCGATTAGTCCTGCTTGGAATAGTTGCTGGACGAGATTTTATTGGACGGCGAGCTGTGCAATGTCCAAAGCTAATGGTGCCTTCTACCGGAGTCCATCATGGCGCATGCCAAGCCACACGTGAAAGATACCGCCGTCGACTCAAACCAACAAATGCCTGCTTCAAAGTCTGGTGCTTCGCCGAGCTCACCGCGTTTTCTGAATGCGGACGAAGCCGCCCAAATCCTTCGGATGGACAGCCGTACCCTTGTGCGCTGGGCTCGTTATGGGTATGTACCCGCTCATCCGCTTGGCGAGGGGAAACGTAAGCTCTGGCGATTCATAGAAGCTGAGTTGGCCCAGTGGCTTCAACAGCAAGAGGCTCCTCCGAGGAAGCCAGCCGCTAGTATCATGGGATCAGCCATCGGCGCTCATGCAAGGAGAATCGCATGAGTCGCTTACAAGAAGGAAGCATATTGAGGCTGAAGCGCAAAAGCGGCAGCGATGTATGGGTGTTCCGTTGGTATGAGGATTTCAGCGGGACGCGCACATATCGAAAAACCACCATTGGAACGGTGGACAAACTGCCTGCGCGCCGCGACGCTGAGAACGCGGTTGTAGCGCTTCGCCGGAACATCAACGCCGGGTTCAAAGTTCCAGAAACGCTCACTGAACTCATCACCCACTATCGCGAAAACGAGCTCACTCCGGACCGTAAGGCTTTCGCCACGATGGAGGCGACCTCCGTGTATTTACGAAGGCATATCCAGCCAGTCTGGGGCGCTAAGCGCCTCGGGGAAGTTCGTACCGTCGACGTAGAGAAGTGGCTGCACCAGCTTGTTTACGCGCCAGGCACTCTCAGCAAGATCCGCAACATTATGTCCGCTCTGTTCAATCATGCAATCCGGCATGAGTGGATCGAGCGAAACCCGATTAAGAAGGTGAGAACGTCGTCAAAACGACTGGGAGCCCGATGTGCTTTCGCCGACTGAGTTCGCGGCGCTCTTGCCGGAGTTGCACCTTCGGGAACGCACGATGGTGATGCTGGCAGGTAGCACGGGGCTTCGCAGATCCGAAATGATGGCGCTCGTATGGCGAGACATCGATCTGATACTCATGCAGATTCATGTTCGCCGCTCCTGCGTTCGCAATCCCTTCGGCGATACGAAGACTGAAGCAAGTCGGAAACCCGTGCCGCTTCACCCATCCGTAGTTCGTTACCTGGAGCTATGGAGAGCCGAGTCGGCGTATCAGGGGGAAGACGACTTCTTGTTTCCGTCCGAGCGACTGCATGGCAAGAAGCCGTTGAGTCCAGACATGGTGCTCAAAAGACCATTCGTCCGGCCCTTGTGAGAGCAGGCGTCCAAGGCAAGGTGATCGGTTGGCATAGTTTCCGCCACTCGCTCGCAACAAACCTCCGGGCTGCCGGCGTGGATTTTAAGACGGTGCAGGAACTGCTGCGTCACGCCAACTCCCGCATCACGCTCGACGTGTACACCCATGCGGTGTCTGCAACCAAGCGTGAAGCGAACGATCGAGTGATGCAGATGGTGTTCGACGCAGGAAAAGCGAGACTTTCAGCACCCTCGCCAGCACCCTCGTAGTCTAAACAGACAGTGAAAACTGTCGTTGTGGCAAGCACAGAAAAGAGCACTGGAAGGGCTCAGCACCCTCTACAGCACCCTCGTGGTTTACTTCTGGCTTGTCACTGTGCCGTAAACCCTTGCATTTGCTAGGGTTATATGGCGGGGACGACGGGGCTCGAACCCGCGACCTCTGCCGTGACAGGGCAGCGCTCTAACCAACTGAGCTACGTCCCCAAGGTTGCGATCAACTACTTGTATAAAGCTACATAGAGTGAGCGACCTCTGTCCACTCTGCTTTTCCGCCGCGTGAACTTAGGTTCTGAGCCCCTCTAAAAGCCAGACAAACCATCTCCTCCACGATAGTGAGATTCTATCAGAGTCCTCTGGCGTGTCACCCTACTTGGTCACGAGGCACTCTCTCACTTCACACGTTCGAGTCCGTCGCCTCAACTATTACGCGCCCATCCCTAAAATCGAATATAAGGTCTAGGCGGATCTCTCGCGTTGCATCACGATCCTTCCTCAAATACACTAATCCAGACTAGAGAGTGGGCGGATAGCTCAGTTGGTTAGAGCGCCTGCCTTACAAGCAGGATGTCGGGGGTTCGAGTCCCTCTCTGCCCACCATTAATCTCAAGTACCTGCTCATCTGGCTCATTCAGTGATCCCGCTCACAACAATTAGTGAACTTGCGATGTTGATACGCATAACGAAATTTCCAGATGGTGACGCTCTGGTATGCTCCGCTTTACTATGAAAGCGGAGCATACTGCAATGGCAATGAGTGATGCATTGTTCGAAATAAGCTGCCCAGACTGTGGAGCGATGCTAAAGGTTGATCCCGCAACGCGGTCCGTCATTGCGCATACACCGGCTCCGCGAAAAAAAATGTTCGAGGATCTGGGTGAAGCTGCAGAGGCTCTGCGAGCCAGCGATGAGCGGCGCGAGAGCTTGTTCCGCCAGTCGGTGGATGCAGAAAGAAATAAGGATGATGTGCTGGCGAAGAAATTTGCCGAGGCTGTAAAGAAGTCTAAAGAGTCTCCGATCACGGAGCGTCCGCTGCGCGAGTTCGATCTTGATTAACGCCACGGATTAGGAGCGGTGCGGCGCAGACGGTAAACTGAAGAAATGCCACCAATCCTCAACGCGCAAGGGCTGACAAAGGCCTTTGGTGCGGTTCCCTTATTTCGCGAGATCTCGTTTACCGTGTCGGATGGTGACCGCATCGGCCTGATCGGGCCGAACGGCGCGGGCAAGAGCACGCTGCTGAAGGTTCTGGCCGGTGATGAGGATGCTGACGCGGGCGATGTTGCGACGCGCAAACGGGCGCGAATCGGATATGTGCGGCAGGAGTCGACATTTGCGCCGGGGGTAACGGTACGCGAGGTGCTCGAGCAATCTCTGATTCTTGCAAAGATTGCCGAGGGCGAGCACGAGGGTCGGCTGCGGGAAACTAGCGGCCGCACTGGCTTTCCCGACATGCTGGCGGAGGCGTCAAAGCTCTCGGGCGGTTGGCGCAAGCGGCTCGCGATCGCCGAGGCCGTCGTTACTCATCCCGAAGTCTTGCTTTTGGACGAACCGACCAACCATCTCGATCTCGCTGGTATTGCATGGCTTGAAGAGTTGCTGAACCAGGCCGAGTTCGCCTGCGTGATGGTCAGCCATGATCGCTATTTCCTCGAGAATGTCGCGACCGAGATGGTCGAGTTGAACCGCGTCTATGCGGATGGACTGCTGCGCGTCAAAGGAAGCTATTCAAAGTTCATCGAAGGCAAGCAGGCGTACGTGGAGGCGCAATCGAAGCTCCAGGACGCACTCAAGAATCGCGTCAAGATCGAGGTGGACTGGCTGCGTCGCGGGCCAAAGGCGCGGAGCACCAAGGCCAAGGCGCGCATCGATAATGCGAACGACCTCATCGGTCAATTGAAGGAAGTGAATTCGCGCGTCCAGACCTCCAGCGCGGGAATCGATTTTTCGGCGACTGACCGGCAGACCAAGCGGCTTGTCGAGTTTGAAGACGTGAGCTGTGTGCTGGGGGATCGAAAGATCGTGGAAGGCCTAAATTTCCTGATCACATCGGGAATGCGCGTCGGCCTGGTCGGGCCGAATGGCAGCGGAAAGACGACGTTGCTGCGCCTGCTAACGGGAGAGCTTGAACCTTCGGCGGGAACGATCAAGAAGGCGCCCTCGCTGAAGATCGTCTATTTCTCACAGACACGCGAGCTGGATGAAAGCATGACGCTGCGGCGGGCGCTCGCACCGGATTCGGATTCGGTCGTTTATCAGGGGCGGGTCGTGCACGTGGCGAGCTATGCGACCAAATTCCTGTTTACCAGTGAACAGTTGAACCAGCCTGTAGAACGGCTGAGTGGAGGCGAGCGCGCGCGTGTGCTGATCGCGAAGCTGATGCTTGAACCCGCCGACTTGCTGCTGCTCGATGAGCCGACGAACGATCTGGACATTGCGACGCTCGAGATCCTCGAAGAGAGTCTGCTTGAGTACACCGGAGCACTTGTCCTGGTGACGCACGATCGCTATATGCTGGACCGTGTGTCGACAATCGTGCTCGGCCTCGACGGCAAAGGAGGTGCGGAGACGTTTGCGGACTACCTGCAGTGGGAGCAGTGGCGCGGCGTGGCGCTCGAGGCGCCAATTGTCCCTGGACAGACTGGAACCGCTGCCGGGCCGGAGCCGGTTGTAACTGCCGCGTCCGCGGGCAAGAAGAAGCTTTCATACCTGGAAGCGCGCGAGTATTCGGGCATTGAAGCGGCGGTTGATGCGGCTGAAGAGCGGTTGCAAATGGCGCGTGAGTCCCTGGACGATACTGCGGTCGTAACCGATGCCGCGAAATTAACGGCTGCCCTGAAAGAGATGGAGGATGCGCAGGAGGTCGCGGATAGTCTCTACGCGCGGTGGGCGGAGTTGACGGAAAAAGTCGGATAGTTGCGATTCGCGCCTTATCTCTCGTGAACATCATGGGGCGTATGAGGCTTATTCCCAAGCTCCTGCCAGCAAGTCTCCGGCATGTCGACGTTGAAGTGTTTCGCTGCGGCTTTCAGATTGGCGAAGGCCTGTTCCCGCTCCTGGTCCGAGACATCCTTGACCTGATCGAATCGAGCTATGGCGTTGCGCACATGCGACGCATTTGTTAGCGGCTCTTTGCGCTTTTCGGTAAATGCGTACACGGTGTCCGGCAGGCTGTTTCGCTCAGCCGTGGTCAGGGTTTTGTTGTCGTCGTGCGGCTGCCAGGTGGATTTCATGGTTTGCTCCTTGGACCGGATGCACTGGTTTCTATTTGGATGATTTCAGTTGAAAGGACGTTGGCGGAGAAGGGTTGCGATATGCTGCTGAAACGATGAAAACTTTAATAGGCGGATTGTCCCTCGCGTTGACAGCCGTCGCTTGTGCAGGCCAGGTAACTGCATCAAAGCGCGCTATCGTGCTGCATGCGGCGCGACTTCTGGATGTGGCAGGCGGGATTGTGCTGTCGCCGGGTGAGGTGCTGGTCGAAGGCGAACGGATCGCGGCTGCCGGCGTACATGTCGACCGGCCGGCAATGGCTGAGGTGATCGATCTGGGTGATACGACGCTGATGCCCGGGCTGATCGACGCTCATGTGCATCTCTTCCTCCATCCGGGAGCAGAGGACCTCCAGACCGTGCAGGAGTCGGTCCCCGAGCGGACATTGATCGCGGCGGATGCGGCTCGGCTGGACCTGATGGCGGGCTTTACCGCGGAACGCGATATGGGGACCGAGGGCACACAGGCGGCAGATGCAGCCGTGAGGAACGCAATCGACTTCGGGCTGATTCCCGGTCCGCGCATGCGGGTGAGTGGCAACGCCATCGACGTAACGGGCGGTCATGAGGACGCGATCGGCTACAACCCGGAGCAGCACATCCTTTCGAATGCAAGCTATGCGGACAGCGCGGCGGAACTGGTGCACGTGATTCGCGAGCAGATCAAGCTCGGCGCAGATTTCATCAAGATCTACGAGACGGGAAAAGATGTCTACCGGGATGGTGCCTTCAACACACCATACCAGTACACCGAGGCGGAGCTGGCCAGGGCGGTCGCCGAGACGGCTCGAGTTGGAAGAGTGGTTGCGGTGCACTGCACGGGCGAACCGGGCGCAAGCTATGCCGTAGCCGCGGGTGTCTCGTCGATTGATCATGCTTACCAGTTGGGCCAAGCAACGATGAAGGAGATGAGAGAAAAGCAGATCTTCGCCGTACCCACGTTTGCCATCTCGGAGTACTTCGCCGACCATGCGGGCACGCCGGAGCGTGCGGAGCACGAGCGGCAGTTGCAGGCGTATCACGCCGCCGAGTTCAGGAAGCAGCTTGCGGTCGGTGTGCCGATGGCGGTCGGTAGTGATGTTGGGCCATTCCCGCATGGAACGCAGGCACACGAGCTTGAGCTGATGGCGCGCTACGGGATGAAGCCGGTTGCAGTGCTGCAGGCCGATCTGCTGCACGGAGCGAAGCTGCTCGGGTGGGAGGGACAGATCGGTCAGCTAAGAACGGGTTTCTACGCGGATGTGGTCGCCGTACCGGGGAATCCGTTAGAAGATATTTCGGCGACGACCAGGGTTGTGTTTGTGATGAAGGGCGGAGTCGTGTACCGCCGCCCGTAATTGCAAGACTACTTTGCGGACCACTGCTCATCGGCTGAAGGACCATACAGCGCAGGTACGGGGATGTCGTTGAGGCGAAGGTAGACGCCGAGTTGTGCGACGTGGTGGATCATGTGGTAGAAGAACATCTGGCGGAAGCTAAGCGAGCGCGAGTTGTTGGAAATGAGCTGTTCGCCGAAGGTGAAGCGCCAGGGTCGGGAGAGATGTTCGTCAGAGGCGGCGGCGAGCGCGGCTCGGCACTTTGCTGCGGATTCCTCAAGGTGCTTCAGGCAGGCGTTGCGGCTCTCGAAGATGAGCGGAACATGAGGCCGTTTCGGAGCGGCAAGATCCATGCCATCATCTTCGAGCAGGTAGTAGCCGAAAAGCGGGATGGTCGCACAGTGCATGGCGAGTTTGCCAAGCGGCATGGACTTTGGATGCGGCACCCAATCGTTGCGACCCTCGGGAACGCGCTCGAGTGTCCGGCGGTTGTTGGATATTTCAACATCGTAGTCTTGAAGCAGGATTTCAGCGATAGTCATACTTCTCCCTTCACAGGCCTGTGATGTTGTACCCGCAATCTACAAAGGTAATTTCGCCAGTAATCCCGCTGGCGAGATCGGACGCGAGAAAGAGGGCGGTGTTGCCGACTTCGGCTGCATCCACGTTGCGGTGCAGGGGCGATCGCTCCTCGACGGCATTGAGGATTTTGCTGAAATCACCGATTCCCCGGGCGGCAAGGGTTTTAATCGGTCCCGCAGAGATGGCGTTGACCCGGATTTTTTTTTCACCAAGGTCGGCGGCAAGGTAGCGGACCGTGGCTTCGAGCGCAGCCTTGGCTACGCCCATGATGTTGTAGTTGGGAAACACCTTCGTTGAGCCATAGTACGTAAGGGTAAGTATGGAACCGCCCTCCGTCATGAGAGGCTCCGCGCCGCGCGTGAGGGCGATCAGAGAATATGCGCTGACGTCGTGGGCGACGCGAAAGTCCTCACGGACAGTGTGGAGGACATTGTTCTTGATGTTGGGAGCGAAACCAATGGAGTGAACGAGAATGTTTAGCTTGCCATAGGTAGTTCTGAGCTGCTCGAAGACTGCGTCTATATCGGAGTCGATGGACACATCGCAACGAAAGGTCTTCGCGTCGGGAAGATCGGCGGCAAGCTCTTCGGCGTCGCGCTGCAAGCGTTCATTCTGGTAGCAGATCGCGAGCGAGGCTCCGGATTCGGAGAGTTTCTGCGCGATCGCCCAGGCGATGCTGCGCTTGTTGGCGAGGCCGAAGACGACGGCGACTTTGCCTTTGAGATCGATCATGGTGCGGATGTACGTCCTTTCGGCGAGTGCTGTGCCAAGAGGAAGGATAGCAGGTGAGGAATTCATCAAAAACTCTATCCCAGGGTCAGCCAGTCGTACTGGTCGTCAGTGAGGGGAACGACAGATAACCGAAACTGGCGAAACAGGATGGAGTTCTTAAAGACAGCGGCGGTGCGGATTTCGCTTAGGGGCTTCTCTGTCTTCAGGCGCTTGACTGATTTGATGCGGATATTAGGATTTTTGGGGTCGGTGGCATCGACGGAGACAACCTTCGCGGTTCCTACGGCTGCCTTACCGATGCTGGAGTGATAGATGACCAGCTTTTCGCCCTTCTTCATCCCACGCAGGTAGAGCAGCGCCTGGTTGTTGGAGATGCCGTCCCAGGTGGTTTCGCTATCGCGTTCTAGGTCGTCGAAGGAGTATTTGTTCGGTTCGGTCTTGAGCAGATACGGCAATGGAATCTCCAGTAGAAGAATAGTGTAAAGCAGCTCTTCTGTCGTAACGGGTCGAGGAAATCTTTGCGGTACGGTCTCCTAAGAAGGAGCCGCATTTGCGCCTGTTTCACACCGCACGAGAGCTGCTCTAGCCTCCGAGGTCGAGCAGATGAACCTCGGGGACTGGTTGCCCGAGGAAGCGGGAGCCGAGGCGCTGGAACTTCTCAACGGAATCGGTTGCGTAGAAGGCGCAGGCGGGTTCGGATGCGGAAGGTAAATTAGCGGCGAGTAAGGCAGCGGTTGCTTCCGCGGTAGCCTGGGCGGCGTCGATGATGTGCAACGGATGCTTGAGTTCGGCGAGAGTGCGCTCGATGAGCGGTTTGAGAAGAGGATAGTGGGTGCAGCCAAGCACAAGAATATTGGCATCTGGGGCCGCTGTAAGGGCTTCCGTTAGATAAATGTGAAGAACTTCGGCGGTTACGGGATGATCGATCCAGCCCTCCTCGACCAGCGGCACCAGGAGTGGACAAGCCTTCTCGAAGGTCCGCAGGCCGAGAGTATTCAGTTCGCGCGTGTAGGCGTGAGAGGAGACGGTGGCTGTGGTAGCGAGCACAAGAACTCTGCTTCGTCCTGCCGGTTGAATTTGCTTGGGAGCAGCGTCACCGCTTCGATGGCCGTGCAGCGCACTGCCAGACTCAGAGTAGCGTGTTTCGAGGTAGCGGGAGTAGGCAAGTGCAGCTTCGGCTCCGGGCTGAATGACTCCAACGACCGGTATCGGCAGGGCTTGCTGCAGGTCGTCGAGAGCAAGGGCACTTGCGGTGTTGCAGGCGATAACGAGCAGCTCGGCTCCTTGCTGCTGCAGAAATGTCGCGCTCGACAGAGCATAACGGGCGATAGTCTGCCGGGACTTGGAGCCGTAGGGGAGGCGCGCCGTGTCGCCCAGGTATATATAGCGGGCTCCAGGAACGAGAGGCAGCAAAGCTCGGAGAACGGTCAAGCCGCCAAAGCCGGAGTCGAAGACCCCAATGGTCGGGCCGGTCGTTCGGCTTCTGTTCCCGATTTCAGCAAAGGTCCCGATCTGCGTTTCGATCACTGCGCGGCGGACTCCACGGGCTGAGAGGGGCGGACAGTGGTGTCGATTGCCGGATAGGTGCGGAGAAGGTCCGCGTGGCCGGCCAGGGTGTCTCGCGGCTGGCCATCGACGAGAAAGCGGACCTGCGTTACCTCAGGCAGATTCGCATGAAGGGTGCCGATGACGGATTGAAGCGTGAGGTCCTCGAACAACACGCCGGAAGGATGGCTGTCGGCAAAGGTTCCGTGAAGATTCACCACAGCGAGAAGCCCCCTGGGGTCGGCACTGGAGAGGGTCTGTGGAAGCTTGAGGAGGAAGACGTCGTCAACTGCTGGGCCTGACTTAAGCGGATGCGGAGAATCGGACAAGCTGTACTCGGCGAAAAGACGGTCCAGCAGAGCCCGCCCGCGAAGGGAGGGTTCCTGGGGAAGTGCGGTGTCACGCATGGCGGAGAGGATGGACCCATCGACATCGTTCGCCAGATCCAACGTAATAGACTCGGTCTCTGCGTTGACTGGTTCGATGTAAGGCATGGCATCGTTGACGGCTGTGACACGATCATGAGCCCTTTGACGCGCATAGATCGTGAAGACAGCCAGAAGAAGGATCGCGGCGGCGAGCGACCAGAAGAGGACACGTTGATAACGGGGAATCATGGGGTCGCGCCAGGTGCTGGTATGAGCTTTGGCGCGGGAGCTGTCGGACGCGGTGCGTTGAGGTCGCGCCAGGCAAGAATGGCCGTGGCGAGGCTTTCAACAATGCGCCGCTGATAGCCGGCATCAGTGACAGAGACGGTCTTTGCACCTGCAGAAGGAAGCGGTGCGACCTCGATCGCGATCGCCGGGCAGGTGAAATTGTCGAGCGGCCGGAGAGCGCTTCGGGTGAGTAGTACGGGCAGCCTGGCGCGCACCAGCGCAGCGCCGAGGGCATTCGCAAGGCGAAGGCTCTGCGGCAGATACAAAGTTTGTGCGCTCTCCCAGGCAATGGTGGCGATTGACGCGGACGGTTCTGCCGATGGTGCGAGCGACGATGTGGAGATGTGGATTCCGTTGCCCCTGGTGGTAGCGTGTAAGCTCACGCACGCTGCAGGGCGGAGATGGTTGGCGATCCCGGCGCGCTGATCGGTTGTTAAAACAGGGGCGGCTTCGGTCAAATCTGATTCCCGCGTGCTGACGACTGTGAAGCCACGAGCGATGAGGGCGTCGCGAAGACTGGTGCCCAGTCCGAGCGTGATGTTTTTTTCAGGTTGACCATTAATGCTTCCGCCAGCGTCCTGTCCGCCGTGGGCAGGATCGAGGACGATCACGTTACGATTGAAATAAGGAAGAGGCGCTTGCGTTGACAAAGCGGCTTGACCCGATAGAGAGATCGGGAGGAATGCAGCTGCGCTTCCCAGTGTGAAAGCCAGGCGGCATCCGGTATGGGTTCGGAATAGGTTCAAGTTCCGGCGATCTGTCCTGATAGAGGCTAGATTAGTCGAGAGCGTAGATCGCCAGTCCGCTGAGAAGCTTGGGGTAAAAATCAGTAGACTTCTGCGGCATGACGTCTCCAGAAAGAGAGATGTCGCGAAGCTGGTCGAGAGTTACGGGCTTGATCAGAAAGGCGATATCTGCCTTGCCCGCATGGACCTGAGCGACGGCCTCCTGTGCATCGCGAACATAGCGTATGTTTTCTAGCGCCGCGATCGACTCGTGGCTGAGGTTCAGCAGACGTTCAAGGACAATGCGGTGAAGCTGCACAACATCGAGCTTCGCCTGGCGGGGGGAGATGTCTTTCAGGACGGCAGCTATCGCAGCGGGCTTGGCGGTAAGCAGGTGAGTGCCGTCGTTCGTCACGGCGATGAAGGCAACCTCATGGGCGACGGTGAGCGGTTCGAGATCAGCAGTGACGACGGGTTCGATCGTGAAGAACTCCTCGGCGCGCGTCAGAAAGGCCTCGGTCGCGAAATCCCTGAGTCCAAAGACGACGCGGTGAGTCGGTAGGATTGTGATGCCGGGAGCATCCATATTGACGAAGGTCATCATCATTGCAGCCTCTGGGAAAGCCGGCGTCGGCAGATGTCCTGGGCTAAGCTTCTCGTCTGGGTCAGCGGGCTGGCCTAAAGGGAGTCGCAGCTGTGCGGAACGCTCCTTGGCATAGGCGACGGAGGTTTCGTAGCGATGGTGGCCATCCGCGATGATCAGCTTCTTATCCGCCATGGCCGTAACGATGAGATTGATCAGCATGGGATCTGTGAGCTTCCAGACACGGTGGACGACGCCATACTCGTCCGTAATGGAGAGGTCAGCCGGGGCGGTATCTCTGCCACTCCTGTCTGCGCCGACTCCGAAGATCAATTTCTCCGCCGTAAACGCAGGATCGGAGTAGAGCATGTAAATCTGCTCGCAGTACGCCCGCGTAGCCTTGAAGAGGCTCATTCGGTCGGATTTGTGCCTGGGAAAGGTCTGCTCGTGGCGGTATACGACCTTGTCGGCATAGTCATACAGGTGGCCAAGCGCGATGAATCCCCGGCGCTCGCGAATCTCGGCCGTGCCGGGCACGGTGTACGTCTGGGCATAGCCGTAGAGGGCAGGCTCAGTTTCTTCGGCGAGGATTCCTTCCCTCCGCCAGGATCTCAGTGACTCAGCGGCGCGGGTATAGACGTTCTGCTCCTCTGTGTCGGCAGGCTCTTTCTTGCCGAGAATCACGCGAACGAGATTATAGGGACTCGCATCGTAGTACCGCTGCTGCATCTCGGGCGAGATCTTATCGTAGGGCTGGGTGACGACGTCTTCCATCGTGACGTGGGCTGGGTCGTAGCGAAGGGCACGGAAAGGATAGATGCGGGCCATGAAGGGCTTTTACTCCAGTTACGAGATCGGCAATGTCTTCCATTGTAAATTGGAAGCGACTTTCCTCCGTGCATGCGTGCCCCGGTTGGGAAGAGGAGGTGGATGTCTCAGGATGAGCAGTCGGACGGAGCGTCCGTGATCCCGAGATGTTCTTGAGGGAGAGCATATTCGTGGTTGGTGCGTAGTCTTGTGAGTTCGCGACGCGGTATTCGGGACAGAAGTCACAGCTCCTGGCTGCTTCACATCGCGCATCTCATTTCGGTTTGAAAGCCGTGGAAGATGACCCGGTGAATGACAGTGTGCCTCTTCTCCCAAAGGACAGTCTAAGAAGGATTCCGTGGAAGTCGCGAACGATGGCGTCTCAGGGCTAGTTCGCAGGGCTAGTGTGGGATCGTGGTTTGCTGTTCGAAATGTACGATTTCACGTCACGTCACGCTTGATCTCGAATAAAGCGCATCTGAGCGGAAGGTGTACTCTGCGGGCAGAGAGATGAATCAAATGAGCATTTACGTGGCTCGCCAGGACGAGGGAAGGACCGTAAAGGTGGTGGGTTTCTCCATAAAAGATGACGCTGGCAGGTGGACGAAGCGTCAACGATTTCAGCAGAAATTCCTTGTTGCAGGGTTCTTGATCCTCGCGATAGGGGCCGGCGCGGCCTTATGCGGCGCGCAAGAGAACCCCCTTGGCCAGGTGCATACGCAGACGCCTCCACCGCCGGCGAAGTCTCCCGAAGCCTCGAAGCCGGTGATCACTGGAGCGGATAATGCCGCGTCGCAAGCGACCTCACGACGCGATGCGCGGATCCGTGTCGATGTTAACCTCGTTCTGGTTCCAGCGACCGTGACCGACGGAATGAATCGACTCGTAACCGGGCTGGAACGTGACAATTTCTACATCTACGACAAGGATGTCTTGCAGACGATCAAGACGTTCTCGACAGATGACGCGCCGGTAACGATCGGCATCGTCTTCGATCTGAGCGGGAGCATGTCCTCGAAGTTCATCAGGGCGCGTAAGGCGTTAAGTGAGTTTCTGCGAACTTCAAACCCTCAGGACGAGTTCTTCGTCATCGGCTTCAATGACCGACCTGCTGTGATCGTCGACTACACTTCCGACGTAGACGATGTTGAAGCGCGCATGGTCATGTTGAAGCCGGAGAACCGGACGGCGCTGATCGATGCGGTTTACCTCGGCGTTAACAAACTTCGCCAAGCAAAGTATGAGCGCAAGGCGCTGCTGATCATCTCAGACGGTGGCGATAACCGCAGCCGCTACACGGAAGGCGAACTGCGGCGAGTCGTGCGGGAGAGCGATGTGCAGATCTACTCAATCGGCATCTTCGATGCATATGCGCCGACAGCCGAAGAACAGACTGGTCCACTCTTACTTACGGATGTATGCGAGATGACTGGCGGGCGGTTGTTTCGGGTGTCGGATCTTGCCGATCTTGGAGACATCGCATCGAGGATCAGCGCGGAGCTTCGCAATGAGTATGTGATCGGATTCCGACCGACGGAGGTGAAGCCGGATGGGAACTGGCGTAAATTGAAGATACGATTGGTGCCACCGCCGGGGTTGCCTCCGCTGACCGTGCACAATCGCCAGGGGTACTATGCACCTTCGCAGTAAAGGCTACTGGCTCCGCGTGATCGCGGCAGGGGTGGGATTGTTGGTGCTGAACGCGGCGAGGGGTTCCGCGCAGCAGCCGCCGCCTGTACGTCAGCAATCCACCCCTCAACCGTCCCAGTCGCAGCAATCGCCAGATCTGACCGTCGATCGCGACCCGGTTCCTTCACCCGATCCGGATCTACCGCCTAAAGCGGCGTCCCAGCCAGATCAAGCTGCACCTGCGGCCAACATTGGCAAGGGTGCCAATGGAAAGTACACGCTCCGGCAGGACGCGTACGAGGTTCGGCTGGATGCGACGGTGCTCGATAGCGGTGGCCGCTCCATCCAGACGTTAGGGAAGGATGACTTCCATGTCTATGAAGACGGCGTGCCGCAGACGATTGCGGGATTCCGCCATGAGGATCTTCCTGTCTCGCTGGGAATCCTGATCGACAGCTCAGGGTCGATGTACGACAAACGTGCTGCTGTCGACCAGGCGTCACTGGACTTCGTGAAGCTATCCAACCCGGAGGACGAAGCGTTCCTGGTGGATTTCAGTTGGGAGGCGTTCATTGACCAGGACTTTACCAACGATCCGAAGAAGCTGGAGCAGGGGTTAAGCTACATCAAATCCAGCGGCGGGACGGCGATCTACGACGCGCTGGTGGCCTCAGCAGATTATCTGACGAAAAACGCAAAGCGCCCGAAGCAGGTGCTGCTGATCATAACGGACGGCGAAGACAATGCCTCGGGCGCCTCGCTCGAACAGGCGATCCGGCGCATTCAGGATCTGGATGGGCCGGTGATCTATTCGGTTGGTCTACTCTTCGGCTCCGATACAGACAAGCGCGAGTCGCGGCATGCCCGTCGCGTGCTGGAGACCCTATCCGAACAGACGGGCGGCGCCGCTTACTTTCCGCGTTCGCTCAAAGAGGTTGATGCGATTGCGGCCGAAGTAGCGCAGGACATTCGGACGCAATACACGATTGCATATCACTCGACCAAATCACCGACTTTGGGCGGTTATCGTGAGGTCCATGTTGAGGCGAAAGCGAAGGCGTTCAGCCGTCTGACCGTGCGGACGCGCAGTGGATACTTCCCGAAGATCGACAACACAAACGGAGCATCAAGTACCGGGTTGACCAACTCCACAAAGCGGCCTTGAACATGACAAGCGCACGCATGCGGGTAGGCAATTCGATCATCGATCTGGTCGGCCAAACCCCGATGGTGAGGCTGGGACACCTGAGCCCAGCCGGTGGAGCGGAGATCTGGGCGAAGCTCGAGTTCCTGAATCCCGGTGGGAGCATCAAGGATCGGGCTGCGCTCGGGATCATTCTCGATGCGGAGCGGCGCGGCGTTCTCGGACCTGGCGCGACGGTTGTCGAGGCAACGGCCGGCAACACGGGCATCGGCCTGGCGCTGATCGGCGTAAACCGTGGCTATGCGGTGATGCTGTTTGTTCCCGAAGGTTTTGCCGAGGAGAAGTGCGTCCTGATGCGCGGTCTCGGGGCGACGGTGGTGCGAACGCCCGAGGCTGAGGGAATGGCTGGCGCAATCCGGCGGACGCTCGCCTTCGAGGCCGAGACGCCGGGCGCGTTTGCGGCGCTGCAGTTTGAGAATCCGGCGAACCCGGACTTCCACCAGCAGACGACGGCGGTGGAGATCTGGGAGCAGATGGAAGGCCACGTTGATGCCTGGGTGTCTGGCGTGGGGTCGGCGGGAACATTCACCGGGGTTGCGAGGTTCTTGAAGCAGCAGGCTCTTACGCAGCAGCGAGGTGACATTCTTACTGTAGCGGTAGAAACGCAGGGTAGTGTACTGCAGGGTGGGATGCCGGGACCCCATAAGGTCGAGGGCATCGGGGTGGCCTTTGTGCCGGCGACGTTCGATCGTTCGATATGTGACCGCATCCTCATGATTCCGGATGAACCTGCGTTTCGAATGCTGAAGCGGCTTGCGGCCGAGGAGGGAATCTTCGCCGGATCGAGTGCCGGGGCAACGGTGGCAGCGGCAGTTGAGATCGCAAGTGAGCTTGGACCGGGCAAGCGGGTGGTGACGGTGATCCCGGATTCGGCGGAGCGGTATCTAAGCAAGGGCGTGCTTGATTAATCTTGTCTGGCATTCGCGTCGACCGTCGATCCAAGAAAACGCGGACCTCCGGCTGCGCAACTGGCGATGAGACTGCGGGCTACTTCGCTCAGGATGACAGAGATCTTTGCAGTGAGCATCGTAACGTTGAGAATGTCGAGGAGAGTGAATTGATGGCTACGAAAAAGCATGGCTTTGCGACACGGGCGATCCATGACGGGCAAGCGCCCGATGAGTTGACCGGTGCTGTCAATGTGCCGATTTACCTGACCTCGACATATCAGCAGGAAGAGATCGGCAAGAACAAAGGCCACGAATACTCGCGGCTGACGAATCCGACGCGCGATGCGCTTGAAGAGAGCCTGTGCTCGCTTGAGGGCGGCACGAGCGCCCATGTCTTCGCGAGCGGCATGGCGGCGATTACGGCGCTCTGCACGATGATGAAGACGGGCGATCACGTCGTCTGCTCGGATAACGTATACGGCGGCACGGGCAGGCTGTTCGATAAGGTGCTGACGAACTACGGACTGACGTTCACGTATGTCGACACGAGCGTCGCGGCGAACGTCGCTTCCGCGATTACGCCAGCCACGAAGCTGGTGCATATCGAGACGCCGACGAATCCGATGATGGCGATCACGGATATCGTGGCGGTCGCGGCGATCTGCCACGCGCGCGGCGTCGAGCTGAGTGTCGACAACACGTTTCTGTCGCCCTACCTGCAGCAGCCGATCGCGCTGGGTGCGGATATTGTGATGCACTCGACGACGAAGTTTCTCAACGGCCACTCGGACGGGCTGGGCGGCGTGCTTGTCTGCACGAAGCCGGAGCAAGCAGAGCGGTTTCGGTTTGTACAGAAGTGCACGGGCGGCATTCTTTCGCCGTTCGAGAGCTATCTGCTGCTGCGCGGGGTGAAGACGCTGGCGGTGCGGATGAAGCAGCACGACGCCAACGGGCGTGTGATCGCTGACTTCCTGAAGGGTCACAAAGCGGTCCGGAAGGTCTTCTATCCGGGGCTGCCGGAGCATCCGCAGCATGAACTGGCGAAGCGGCAGCAGAGCGGCTTCGGGTCGATGCTGTCGATGGAGCTTGGGTCGCTCGAGCAGGCAAATCTGTTTGCGAAGTCGCTGCAGCTCTGCTTTCTAGCGGAGTCGCTGGGCGGGGTTGAGACGCTGATCTGTCACCCGGCATCGATGACCCATGCGGCGGTCGGGGCCGAGGGTCGTGCGCGGCTCGGTATCACAGATGGGTTGATGCGCATCTCGGTCGGGATCGAGGAAGTCGAGGATCTGGCGGCAGATCTGGGGCAGGCGCTGGACAGGTTACAGGCCTAGCCTCATCCATTTTTTATTCTGTACTCTGGCTAAAATATCTGGAATGAGGGACTTAGCTTAGAGGCAGATGTAAAATATTCAATCTAAACGGTTTACGGGTAAGATATTCAATCTAAACGACTTAGATGAGCTTCTCGGCCACTCTGGTAAATAGAGAGAGGACTTTTCTGCCCTGTATCCAGTATACCGGATTGAGATGGGTAAAGTGCCACGTGTAAGTCGTTTCGATTGAGTATTTTAGAAGTTCTAGGGCTTGACAGGTAGGGAGCTGGTTTGTCAGGTGGCGCTCATGCGGACCTCCGGCTGCGCCCGGGATGACAGATTTGCTGGTGGGTTGATGGAGGACGGGCAGCGGCAAAGTGCCTATGCAGGTCCTTCGGCTGCGCTCAGGATGACAGATTTGTTGGGACTCAGGATGACAGATTTGTAGGGTGGGTTGACGGAGGGCGGCGGCGGCAAAGTGCCAATGCAGGTCCTTCGGCTGCGCTCAGGATGACAGATTTATTGGGACTCAGGATGACAGATTTGCAGGGTGGGTTGATGGAGGGGCGGCGGCGGCAAAGTGCTAATGCAGGTCCTTCGGCTGCGCTCAGGATGACAGATTCAGTTGGTGGGTTGATGGAGGGGCAGCGGCAAAGTGCTAGTGCGGACCTTCGGCTTGGCTCAGGATGACAGATTTACTTGCATTGCAAAGTGACGAGTACGGAGGCGCTGCGCTCAGGGCGACAGGCTGGGGGGGAGTTTCGGCTGGTTGCACTGCGAGATCATGCATCTCTATGATAGGTCTATTAGTTTTTATTATGGATCGTCGGGGAGTGCGCCATGTTTGGATTGACGGATGAGCAGAAGCAGTTGCAGAAGGAAGTACGGACATTCGCCGCGCGGGAGGTTGCGCCGCATGTATCGGAATGGGATGAGGCGAGCACCTTTCCGCATGCCGTGGTGAAGAAGCTGGGCGAGATGGGGCTGCTCGGGGTGATCTTTCCGGAGTCGCTGGGCGGGGCGGGGTTGGGCTATGTGGAGTATGTGCTGGCCATTGAAGAGCTTTCGCGTGTGGATGGCAGCGTGGGCATCATTGTGGCGGCGCACAATTCGCTGTGTACCAACCACATCATGTTAGGTGGGAATGACGACCAGAGGCAGCGGTGGATTCCCAAGCTGGCGAGTGGCGCATGGCTGGGCTCGTGGGGCTTGACGGAGCCGGGATCGGGCTCGGATGCGGCCGGGGCGCGGACAACGGCGGTACGCCGGGACGACGGGTGGGTACTGAACGGATCGAAGACCTTCATCACGAATGGCACGTATGCGGATTGCGCGGTGGTACTGGCGGTAACGGATCGCGAGAAGGGAACCAGGGGGATCTCGGCCTTTGTCGTCGAGAAAGGGGCTGGTCCTGAAAGGACGAAGGGCTTTCGTGTGGGCAAGAAGGAGAACAAGCTGGGACTGCGGGCGAGCGACACCGCGGAGCTGATCTTTGAAGAGTGCTGGATCCCGACAGAGAACCTGCTGGGCAAGGAGGGCGACGGCTTCAAGGATGCGATGCGTGTGCTCGATGGCGGCCGGATCTCGATTGCGGCGCTGAGCCTGGGGATCGGACGCGGGGCGTTGGATGCGGCCATGAAGTACGCGACCGAGCGGCGGCAGTTCGGGAAGGCGATCAGCGAGTTCCAAGCCATCCAATTCAAACTGGCAACGATGGCGACGGAGCTGGATGCGGCGTGGTTGTTGACGATGCGCGCGGCCCGGATGAAGGATGCGGGCGAGAAGGTGACGCTCGAGTCAAGCATGGCGAAGCTCTATGCCAGCGAGGCGGCGTGCCGGATCTGCGACGAGGGTGTTCAGATTCACGGTGGCTACGGCTTCATCAAGGACTACCCGGCGGAGAAGTTCTACCGTGACGTGAAGCTGTGCACGATCGGGGAGGGAACGAGCGAGATACAGCGCATGGTGATCGCCCGGGAGTTGCTGAAGAGTTCGCGGTAGCACGTTTCCCGGCAGAGTGGACGGTGATCCTACAGCGCGGTCGAGCGGCGCGGTAGGATGGCGTGTGAGGTAGAGAGCACGATGCGGATTGGGGTCGACGTAGGGGGCACGAAGATTGAAGCGCTGGCGATGGATGGTATGGGGCAGGAGCTGGCACGATATCGTGTGGAAACGCCGCGCGGCGACTATCCAGGAACGATTGCGGCGGTAGTGAGATTGGTGTCGCGGCTTGAGTTGGAGACGGGGCAGAGGGGAACGGTGGGGGCGGGAATTCCCGGCACGGTCGAGCGTTCGACCGGGCTGGTGAAGAATGCGAACTCGATCTGGTTGAACGGGAGGGCGTTCGACAAGGATCTCAGCGCGGCGTTAGAGCGCGAGGTGCGGGTGGCGAACGATGCGAATTGTTTTGTCGTTTCGGAGGCGACGGACGGGGCGGCGGCTGGGGCTCCCGTGGTCTTCGGTGTCATCCTGGGCACAGGTTGCGGGGGCGGGATCGCTCTGAATGGCTGCGTCCACGCGGGTCGGGGTGGATTGGGTGGCGAGTGGGGTCACAATCCGCTGCCCTGGGCGGATGAGAGCGAGTCTCCCGGACTGCTGTGCTACTGCGGGCGCAGAGGGTGTCTCGAGACCTGGATCTCTGGCACAGGCTTGATGGCCGATTATGAGCGGCACACGGGAACGTTGCTGAAGGGCGTGGAGATTGTGACGGCGAGTGAAGCAGGAGACGCTCAAGCGCTGCATGCGCTTGAGCGTCTGGAGAACCGGATTGCGCGCGGGCTGGCTACGATCGTGAACGTGCTCGATCCGGATGCAATCGTGATTGGTGGCGGAGTGTCGCGGATCGACCGGATCTATGCCGCCATCAGCCGTCAACTTCCGGAGTACGTCTTTGGCGGCAAGAGCGAGACGCCGGTGCTGAAGGCGATGCATGGCGACTCGAGTGGGGTCCGGGGTGCGGCATGGCTCTGGCCGCGGGCGCATCGGGAGGTCTAGGCGGGGCTCGGGGGTAGAGGAGGAGCAACGGCAAATGCCAATGCGGACCTTCGGCTGCGCTCAGGATGACAGCGGTTTGGGTGGGTTGATGGCGGCAGCGGCAAGTGCTAATGCAGGTCCTTCGGCTGCGCTCAGGATGACAGATTTGAGGGGTGGGTTGATGGAGACAGGCAGCAGCAAAGTGCTAATGCAGGTCCTTCGGCTGCGCTCAGGATGACAGAGTTGAGGAATTCAGGATGACAGATTTGTTGGGTGGTTGATGGAGACAGGCAGCGGCAAAGTGCCAATGCAGGTCCTTCGGCTGCGCTCAGGATGACAAATTTGAGGGATTCAGGATGACAGATTTGTTGGGTGGGTTGATGGCGGACAAGCAGCGGCAAAATGCTAATGCAGGTCCTTGGGCTGCGCTCAGGATGACAGTGGTTTGGGTGAGTTGAGGACAGGCCGCGGCTCAGGATGGTGGAGTTTGCCTGGACGTGAGGACCGAGCGTCGGGCCTGCCACAGTGCACCCTCGACGGTGTCGATGGCTTCGGGGAGGATGATGAGGGCGGGATGAGCCTGGTGCAGGGCTCTCATCATGGCGTGGCGTACGAAAGCGACGTTTTGGAGGACGCTTCCGGTGAATGCTATGTGGGGGAGTTCGAAGCCGGCCGCACCTTCCATCTCTCGCAGGTGCTCGATGACCTGGAGCGCGAGCACGGCAAGTCCTTCTCCGGCCCGGCGGAGAACATCGAGGGCCACGGCATCGCCTTCGAAGGCGCAGGCGACGACGGTTGGCGTGAGTGCGGGAAGGTCCGGCCCGGGAAGGGCATTGGCGATGGCGACGAGCTGGTGAAAGTCGGAGAGGCCCCACTGCTCCAGAATGCGCTCGGTCAAGAGAGTAGGCCGGCGTGCGTTGATGGCCTGGAAGACGCTGCGAAGAGCTTGATGGCCGATCCAGTAGCCGGAGCCTTCATCGGCCAGCGCGGGCCCCCAGCCGCCGGCGTGGGTGAGGCGTCCGTCGCGGGCGCGGCCACCTACGTTCGAGCCGGTTCCTGCGATAACGAGGACGCCGCGGCCGCCGTGAAAGGCGGCATCAAGCGCGATCTCCTCATCGCCGCAGAGGATCAGGGCGCCACCGACGAGCGAGCCAATTGTGTCGCGAATCCAGTCTGCCACGAGAGGAACAGAGATACCGGATGTTCCCACGCAGGTGGCGGTGATCGCATCGAGACCGATGCCGGCGGTGGAGGCGAGCTGCCGCAGGGCGGTCTCAAGACTTGCCCTGGCAACCTCTGCTTCGACACGCATCCGCTTGATGCTGCCGGTGCGGATGCGCGCGATCTCGAGAGACTCATTCGCGAGGACGCATTCGGTCTTTGTGCCACCTGCATCGATGGCGAGGAAGTAGGGCATCGTTGCTGATCCTTCGATTCTAGCGGGCGGACGCAGCGAGGGAAGCTCTGGTGCAGGGTTCGATTCCAGTCCCGGGCTGTCCCCCAGCGATCCAAGCTGCCTTGCATTGCGGCAGTTACAGGCGGGAGAAGGCCCATTCCCCGCTCAAGACATTCACGCGAAGAGCAGGCAGACGGTCGCGTCCAGCGTATAACTCTTGCCGGTCGCGGTCAGCTTTCCAGTCGCGCTGTTTCGTTTGAAAACAACGATGTTGCGGCTGTCCTGATTGGCTACGAGCAGCCACTGTTCCGTTGGGTCGAGAACGAAGTCGCGGGGAATCTTGCCGCCGCAGGGGATGTCCTCGACGGGCGTGAGGGCGCCGGTCTTTCCGGCGATGGCGAAGACGCCGATGCTGTTATGGAAGCGGTTGGAGACGTAAAGGAACTTGCCGGCACGATCGATGGCGAGCTCTGCGGGAGCGTTCTTCTGCGTTCGGGCGTTCGCGGGCAGGGACGAGATGGTTTCTTTAAAGGAGAGCACGCCGTGGGTGCTGTCCCAGTCGAGCAGGTCGATGGTCGAATTGAGTTCGTTGACGGAATAGACCCAGCGGCCGTTGGGATGGAAGAGCGAGTGGCGCGGTCCGGCGCCGGGCTTTGCGGTGAAATAGGGCGTGGCAGCGGGTATCAGGTTGGCCGCTGCGGGGTCAACTTCAAAGACCATGATGCGGTCGAGACCAAGATCGTTAACCAGGAGAAAGCGATTGTCCGGGGAGAGTAGGACGCAGTGCGTGTGGGGCGTGGTCTGCCGGCCGGGATCGATACTGCTGCCGGTGAAGCGGACGACGGAGACTGCTTCACTGAGACCCTCGGTACTGACCTTGAAGGATGAGACGGAGCCGCCACCATAGTTCGCCACAAAGAGCGCACGGCCGGTGTGGTCGAGTGCGAGATGGCACGGGCCGCTTCCGCCGGAGTTCACGATGTTGAGGGATTGCAGGGACGCGAGCGCTGTCTGGCCGGGTTTGCGGGCGAAGGCGGAGACGGTACCGTCCTGCTTGCCCGAGAGTTCATTGACGGCGAAGAGCAGGTTTGGTCGTACGGGAGAGCGCGCCAGAAACGTAGGGTTGGGCGTTTCGGCAGCGAGTTCGATGCTGCTGATTTCACCGGTAGCGGCGTTCCAGAGGGAGCTGTAGACGCCCTTGGCGCCGGGCATGGCGCCGACCGGATCGGTGTAGGTGCCGAGAAACAGTGTGGAAGCGGAGGTCTGCGGCGGGCTTGCGAACGATTTGAGGACCGCGGGCGCTACCGTGAGGAGCGTCAGGGCGGACCTTCGCGTGATGGTTGTCATCGGCTTACCCTATCGCGGATGGCAGGCCTTACGCCAGCAGAATGCAAGCGATGGAGTGTCGAGCTTCTGCGGCGACAGGGATTGGGACCAGGTGCATGGCAGGCGACGATGTCCATGCAAGCGCAACGATACTCAGGGTGGCTGCATCTCAACAGCGGTCCTGAGAATTGACCAGCTGGTCTTTCAGCTCACGAGATCCGATTTTTCCACTTAATTTCAAAATTCAAGATGCTTGATCGAGGAGATGCTGTGACAAAGCCGGCCACCAGTCTTTACACCCTGCAGGATCCTACAAAGCAGTATCCCCGGCCTCCGTTCGAGCACCAGCCTCAGCCGGTTCCAGGACTGGACAGGGAGATGACGCCGAAGGCCGACCACGGGGAGACAAGCTACCGTGGCAGTGGGCGGCTGCCGAACAGGAAGGCTCTCGTCACGGGCGGAGATTCGGGCATCGGCCGGGCGACCGCGATCGCCTTCGCACGCGAAGGAGCGGATGTGGCGATCAATTACCTGCCAAGCGAAGAGGCTGACGCGCAGGAGGTGATTGCGCTGATCGAGCAGGCAGGGCGGAAGGCGTTTGCGCTTCCCGGCGATCTCGGCGACGAGCAGTTCTGCGCGAAGCTGGTGGATGAGGCTCACGAGAGGCTGGGCGGACTTGATATTCTGGCGTGCGTGGCGGGCAAGCAGCACGCGGTTGAAAAGATTGCGGACGTGACTACGCAACAGATGGAGGAGACCTATCGCGTGAATGTCTTTGCGCTGTTCTGGCTCGCGAAGGCAGCGCTTCCGCTGATGCCGCCGGGGGGAACGATCATTACCACGGCGTCGATTCAGGCGACCCATCCGAGCTCGAGTCTGCTGGACTATGCGCCGACAAAGGCAGCGATCCTGGCGTTTACGCGGGCGCTCGCGCGGCAGGTTGCGGCGGATGGGATTCGAGTGAATTGTGTGGCCCCGGGACCGGTGTGGACGCCGCTGCAGACGAGCGGCGGGCAACCAGACAAGAAGATTCCCGAGTTCGGTTCGGAGACGCCGATGAAGCGGCCCGGCCAGCCGGTGGAGATGTCGCCACTCTATGTGCTGCTGGCGTCGCAGGAGTCGAGCTACGTGACCGGGGAGGTCTACGGTGCGACCGGCGGCCTCGAGATCTCTTAGAACCTCTTTAAAGCCGCTGCCCGCGCAGGGCGTACGTCTAGTTTTTAGACTGAAGCAAAGACATGCCAGTGTGCCCAGCGGGTTACCTGGAACGAGCAGCAGCAAAGGCAAACGCAGGTCCTTCGACTCCACAGATCACGATGGAACCGTGATCTGTTTCGCTCAGGATGACAGTTTTGTGATTGGGTTGATTGAAGGGCACAAGCAACAGCAAAGGCGAAATGCAGGTCCTTCGACTCCACAGATCGCGATGGAACCGTGATCTGTTTCGCTCAGGATGACAGTTTTGTGGTTGGATTGATTGAAGGGCACAAGCAACAGCAAAGACGAAATGCAGGTCCTTCGACTCCACAGACCACGATGGAACCGTGATCTGTTTCGCTCAGGATGACAGCTTTTTGTGAGTTCGTTGGGTTATTGGGAGGGATGGTTTGGTGGGGATGGAAGAGCAAGGGCCACGTGCGCGCATGCGTGTCCTTCGGCTGTGCCTGGCTCAGATGACGGGGTTTAGAGGGTTCAAGGGCATGCGTTGTTCATGAAGTTCGGGAGCGAGTTGACATCGGCGACTGTATCGTTGATACCTCGTATGATCGGTGAACGCATCGATTGCGGGTGAATGGAGACGTATGGGCGTAGTCCGCCGCGGGATTCCGGGTTTTCATAGAGCGAGATTGGCTTTCGTGGCGGCAGTTACGCTTGCGGCATTGCTTTGGTGGGGAGAGCGCGGCCGAACCTTTGCTTCGACGGCGATGAAGCCTGAGGTCGAGCGGAGCGACTGGCCGGTCTATGGAGGCCAGAGTGCGGGCGATCACTACTCGGCGTTGCGGCAGATCAATCGCGAAAATGTCGGTAAACTCAAGGTGGCGTGGACCTTCGACACGGAAGAGAAGGGCGGGTTGCAGACGAATCCGCTGATCGTTGGGGAGACGCTGTATGCGTGCACACCGTCGCAGAAGGTGATTGCACTCGAGGGCGCGACCGGCCGGAAGCTGTGGAGCTTCAATGCAGGAACCCTGGGGGGACAACCGAAACGGGGACTGAGCTACTGGACCGATGGGGCGCACAGCATCCTGTTTGCGGGATTGCTGCACGAGCTGTACGCGCTTGATCCGGTGACGGGCAAGCCTATTGCGAGCTTCGGCGACGGCGGCAGGATCGATCTGCGCAAGGGACTGGCGGAGACCGATGCTTCGCAGAATCTTCAGGCGCAGAGTTTTCTCGCGATGACGTCGCCGGGGGTGATCTACAAGGACATGATCATCGTCGGTTTCCGCGCACCGGAGACCCAGCCGGCGCTGCACGGCGATATCCGTGCGTACGATGTGCACACGGGCGCGCTGCGCTGGAGCTTCCATACCATCCCTCATCCGGGCGAGCCGGGCTATGAGACGTGGCCTGAGGAAGCGTGGAAGACGACCGGCGCGGCGAACGACTGGGCGGGCATGGCGCTCGATGAGAGGCGTGGGATTGTGTATGCGCCTACTGGATCGGCGGTGAATGATTTCTACGGTGGGGATCGCACGGGCAACGATCTCTATGCGGACACGCTGCTGGCGCTTGACGCGAATACGGGGAGACGAATCTGGCACTTTCAGGGCGTGCATCACGACATCTGGGATCGCGATTTCCCGTCGCCGCCGTCGCTGGTTACCGTCCAGTCCCAAGGCCATACGGTCGACGCGGTGGCGCAGACGACGAAGCAGGGATTTCTGTTTCTGTTCGATCGCGTGACTGGCTCACCCTTGTTTCCGATCGAAGAACGTTCCTTTCCGGCATCGACAGTGCCGGGCGAGCAGACTTCATCGACCCAGCCCGTGCCTGCACTGCCGGCACCGTACGCCCGGCAGCTGCTGACGGCGGAGATGCTGACGACACGCACCCCGGAGGCGCATGTATGGGCGCTGGCGCAGTTCAAGACGTTCCGCAGTGCCGGCCAATTTATCCCGCTCGGTGTGGATGTGCAGACGGTGGTCTTTCCGGGGTTCGACGGGGGAGCGGAGTGGGGCGGATCGGCTGTCGATCCGAAGACCGGCGTGATCTATGTGAACGCGAACGACCTGGCGTGGACCGGCGAGTTGACGGAGAACAAGCCGGGCGGCGGAGTCGGATCGACGGTGTACCAGAGCCAGTGTTCGGTATGTCATGGGGCGGAGCGGAAGGGCTCGCCACCGGCGTTTCCGTCGCTTGTGGGTGTCGGGCAGCGACTGCCGGACGCGACGATCGCCGCTCTCGTTCACCAGGGTAAGGGCAGGATGCCGGCGTTCCCGAACATCGAAGGGCCGCGGCTGACGGCGCTGGTGCAGTATCTGAAGAAAGGTGGAGATGAGGGCGCGTCGTCAAGCGCAGCGTCGAGCGATTCGTCGAAGCGAGAGGTCGAAGCAGTGAAGCGCGAAGCCGAGGGAGTGAAGCGCGAGGTCGAGTCGACGCCATCGCCTACCGAGAAGGCTGCCCGATACCGCTTCACGGGGTATAAGCGGTTTCTCGATCCGGACGGCTTTCCGGCAGTCGCGCCGCCGTGGGGAACGCTGAATGCGATCGATCTCAATACCGGGCGCTATCTGTGGAAGGTGGCGCTGGGCGCGTACCCGGAGTTGGCGGCGCAGAGAATGAAGGACACGGGGAGCGAGAACTATGGCGGTCCAATCGTCACGGCCGGCGGTGTGGTGTTTATCGGCGCGACAACGTACGACCGGAAGCTGCGTGCTTTCGACAGCAGCACGGGTGCGCTGCTATGGTCAGCCGATCTTCCCTATGCAGGGAACGCCACGCCAGCCACCTACATGATCGGTGGGCGACAATATGTTGTGATCGCTGCCAGTGGACAGCGTGATCCAAAGGGACCGCAGGGCGCTGCGTACGTGGCGTTTGCGCTGCCGTAAGCAAGAGCTAGTTGCAACGAAGAAGGGTGACGACGGATGACACTGCAGATGAAGGCGCGACTGAGCGGAATGATGTTTCTGGAGTACTTCATCTGGGGCTCGTGGTATGTGACGCTGGCGACGTGGTTGACGGGGTCGCTGCACTTTACCGGCCAGCAGATCGGGCTTGCCGCCGGGACAACCGCAATTGGCGCGATGATTGCACCGTTCCTTGTCGGGCTGGTGGCGGACAAGCTGTTCGCCACGCAGCGCGTGCTGGCGGCGTTGCATCTGGTCGGGGCGGTGCTGCTGTTTATGGCTTCGCGCCAGGTGAACTTCAGCGGGGTGTACTTCCTTGTGCTGCTGTACTGCTTGTGTTTCATGCCGACGCTGGCGCTCACGAACTCGCTCGCATTCCGGCAGATGCGCGATCCAAAGATCGAGTTCGGCCCCATTCGCGTGCTGGGTACGCTGGGCTGGATTGTGGCCGGGTTGCTGATCGGATCGCTGCGGCTGGAGAGTACGGCGCGGCCGATGCAACTCGCCGCCGCCGCGTCGCTGGTGATGGCCGTCTATTGTCTTACGTTGCCGGATACGCCGCCGCTTGCGCGGGAGAGCCGCTTTACGTTGAGCAGCGTGTTTCCGCACGAAGCCGTGAGCCTGCTGCGTGAACGGTCGATGGCGATCTTTGCGATTGCATCGTTTCTGATCTGTATACCGCTGCAGTTTTATTACGCGTTCACGAATCTTTTTCTCAACGAGACGGGCGTGAGGAATGCAGCGGGAAAGATGACGGGTGGCCAGATGTCGGAGCTCTTCTGCATGCTGCTGATCCCGTGGTTCTTTCGCCGGTGGGGCGTGAAGTACATGCTGGTGGCGGGAATGACGGCATGGACGTTGCGGTATGTGCTGTTCGCCTTTGGCGGCGTGGGCGACAGGATGTGGATGCTGTGGTTCGGCATTCTTCTGCATGGCATCTGCTATGACTTTTTCTTTGTGACGGGACAGATCTATATTGATCGCAAAGCATCGCTGGCGCTGCGAGCCGCGGCCCAGGGGCTGATCACCTTCCTGACCTATGGAGTGGGAATGTTTGTGGGGTCGTGGCTTTCGGGCGGTGTGGTCGAACACTACACGCTGGCGACAACAGACGGGAGCGTGGCGCATGCGTGGCGATCCATTTGGCTTGTGTCCGCGTTCGCGTCGGGCCTGGTGCTGGTGCTGTTCCTGCTGACGTTCAATGACAAGGAAGTTACTGAACAAGAGAATGCGGGCGTAGCGAAGGCATTCCCAGTGGAGGCGCCTCTGTAGCGCTGACCGGGATTGTTGATGCTACGATCATCAGCCTCTGTGGATTTTAGTTGTTCTCCTTTCATTCGCTACACTGAACCAGCATCCTAGTGTGCAGCGCGCCATGATGAACATCCAGCAGAAGCTCGAAATCCTTGCCGACGCGGCGAAGTATGATGCTTCGTGCGCATCGTCAGGTGCGAAACGGGCGGGCAATGGACAGGGTATCGGCCACTCGGACGGGATGGGAATCTGTCACTCGTACACGCCCGATGGGCGGTGCGTCTCACTGCTCAAAATCCTACTTACAAACTTCTGCACATATGACTGTGTCTTCTGTGTGAATCGGGTCTCGTCCGATATTCAGCGGGCACGGTTTACGCCGGAAGAGGTAGTCACGCTGACGCTCGACTTCTACAAGCGCAACTATATCGAAGGGCTGTTTCTGTCGTCGGGCATCATCCAGTCGCCCGACTATACGATGGAGCAGCTGAGCGCGGTAGCGAAGACACTGCGGCAGACGCACAAATTTGGCGGGTACATTCATCTGAAGGCAATCCCCGGAGCGAGCGAACTGCTGATCCAGCAAGCTGGTTTGTGGGCCGATCGGCTGAGCGCGAATATTGAGCTGCCGACGCAGCAGGACCTGGTGCAGCTTGCGCCGGAGAAGAAGACCTCCGTGATCGAGTCGACGATGGGCCAGATTCACGACCGGAAGGAGGATGCGGACGAGCAGCGCCGCAAGTCGCCGCTTGCGCCAAAGTTTGCTGCCGCAGGTCAATCGACGCAGATGGTGGTGGGAGCTACGCCGGCGAACGACCGCCAGATTCTCTCGACCGCGACGCATCTGTATACGCAGTACAAGCTGCGCCGCATCTACTACACGGGTTTCAGTCCGTATCCCGAAGCTGACGCGCGGCTTCCGCTGAAAGCTGCGCCAATGATTCGCGAGCACCGGCTGTATCAGTCCGATTGGCTGATGCGCTTCTATGGTTTTGACGCCAGCGAACTGACTTCACCTGAGAACCCTGACCTGTCACTTACGGAAGATCCCAAGACAACCTGGGCGAAGATGCATCCGGAGTTTTTCCCGGTCGATGTAAACAGCGCGCCGCGAGAGGCTCTCTTGCGGGTTCCTGGCATTGGCTACCGTAATGTGGAGCGTATCCTCAGTATTCGCAAGTACCATGCGCTACTTGTAGAAGACCTGCGCAAGCTCCATGTTCGCGTCAAGCAGGCGCTGCCGTTTCTGTTCACCATCGACCATCGGCCGGGCGCGATTGTTCTTGGAGCAGAACAGCCTGTCGCTGCACAGCTTGATCTGTTTGCACCGATCAGTGCACTTACGGGTTCGATTTAGCGAAACTGCGCTTGCTGTACTTACATCTACAAAGAACAGGCAACGGCAAGTGCCACACAGGTCCTTCGACTCCGCAGATCACGATGAAGCTGTGATCTGCTCCGCTCAGGATGATAGTTCGTGGCGGTTACACCAGTTCGTCATATGTTCTAGATTGAGGAAGCATGATGAAGCAGCTCATGATTGAACCCGATTTCGAAGCCTGGCGCGAAGCTGCACGCGGTGCCCTGAGAGCAGGCTATCTGCCGGAGGAGTTGGATCTGCAGGATGCAACGGTGCCCACACCACTTGCACTTGCGCTTCAGGCTGACGAATCGCCTACCGGTACATCTGTACCGTCGCCTCATACTTCAAAGGTCTTTCTCGGCGCGGCTCGAGTTGCTGCGGTCCATCGCGACCCGCAGCGTTGGAATCTGCTGTACCGTCTTCTGTATCGTCTCCAGACTGAACGCGACCTGTTGAAGATCGAGATCGACGAAGATGTCGCCCATCTGCTCCGGCTGGAAGCACAGGTTCGCCGTGATTTGCACAAGATGCACGCCTTTCTGCGTTTTCGCAAGGTGCTGGAGCCGGATGATCCGGCCGAGCGGCCCGTCGTCATCGACGAACCTGTTCCCATCGCGGCCGATCCGCACGCGCATCATCTCATCCTCGAGACGCCGACACCGTTTGGGTCTGTAAAGACGGAGGTTCTATCCTGCGAGCCGGGGGAAAATCAGCATGCAGAGAGTGCCAGCTTAGAGACGGAAGCGGGAACGTGCGAGCACTTTATCGCGTGGTATCAGCCGGATCACCGGATCGTGCCGCTGGCTGCACCGTTTTTTGCGGAGCGTTTTGCGATCATGCGATGGACAATTCTGACGCCCGATGCTTCGGTTTCGTGGGATCCGACGGCGAAGCGGCTCACCTTCGCTCCGGGCCTCCCTCGTGAATCGGCCCCGGCCGAGGATGAGCTCGAGATACTGTGGCGCTCGTACTACGCCAGCATCTTCAATCCGGCGCGTCTCAATCCACAGACCATGCGCAGCGAGATGCCGATGCGGTACTGGAAGAATCTTCCTGAGGTCGCGCTTCTCCCGCAGCTGATCACCAACGCCCACGATCGAGTCGCCACCATGGTTACACGCCAGCAGCAGCAGGCCACCGCCCAGCCGTTCGTTCCCGCAGATCATACCCTGCCAGTGCTCCGTGCGGCGATGCCCGCCTGCAAAGGATGTGAGCTGTACTGCCATGCAACCCAGGTCGTTCCCGGCAATGGTCCTGCTTCGAGTGCGCTGATGCTGGTGGGCGAACAGCCTGGCGACCAGGAAGATCGGCAGGGGCTGCCGTTCGTCGGCCCGGCGGGGAAGCTGCTCCGCAAGGCGCTCGAAGAGCTTGAGATTGAGCCAGAGGCGGTGTACATGACGAATGCGGTCAAGCACTTCAAGTTCACACAGCGCGGCAAGCTGCGTCTGCACCAGAGCCCACGGCTGTCCGAGATAACGGCATGCCGTCCGTGGCTGCTCGCAGAGATAGACGCTATCCGTCCGAAGGTGATCCTGTGCCTCGGCGCTTCGGCTTCGAAGTCGCTGCTTGGCGGGACATTTGCGTTGATGCGCGATCGTGGCAAGATCCTCTCCACACCGTTTGCGGACCGGGTGCTGGCGACCGTTCATCCGAGCGCCGTGTTGCGGGGCCGCGATCAGACGTCGATCGATCAGCTCTACACATTGATGAAGGATGATCTCGCACTTGCGTACCAGACGGCACGTGCATGATGTTCTGCAGCCGAGGCTGATTGCTGAAGATCCTCTAGTTAGCAAGCCTGCCGCGCGGCTCAAGCAAAAGGCAAGGTACATGTGTCTGGCGGGTCAATGGAACAAATACCAGCAAAGGAGGATGCGGACCTTCAACTCCACAGATCACGATAGAGCCGTGATCTGTTCTGCTCAGGATGACGGTTTCTGGTGGCTGAGTACGGCAACTATGGCTTGGCCCAGAAACCACAATGTATCTGCGCAGCAGGTGACGTGGCTGAAGTCAGAATCTTTCGAGACGAGACCTCATAAAAGGTTCGTCAGGGTACATTCGAGGCTCATGGCGAAAAGAACTCCCGCTCAGTAAGGTAGCCGGAGTTCTCTCGGTAGAGGGCACCTTAGAAGATGGTCACCCGTTCGGTTTTCGCACCCACACTCGCCCCTCGGCGGCCTGCTTCAGGGTGTCGCGAAGGAGCTCCAGCACTTCGATCTCGCGCCTGAATCGGGTTGGACTCGCGGTCTTCCCGGATCGCTCTAGCGCGGTTCAGCGGCGTGTAGGGCGAGGCCTCGGACGACCGAGGTGAACTCGTTACCGGTGCGGAGGCGGGCAGGGGTGAAGCGCCGCTCGAAGATGCGGCGGACGGCGGGGACGAAGCTGGTGCCGCCGGTAAGGAAGACGCGGTCTATATCCTGAAGGGCAACGCCGGTCGAGGCAAGAAGAGAGTCTACGGTGGTCTCGATGGCTCGGAGATCGTCGGCGATCCAGGTCTCAAAGTCGGTGCGGGTGACGTTCGCGGCGATATCCATGCTGCCGTCTCGAAACTGGAACTGAGCGGTGTCGTGATGGGAGAGCTCGATCTTCAAACGCTGGACGGCCTGATGGAGCTGGTAGCCGAGGTCCTCGTCGATGAGGGCGATGAGGGCAGCGATCTTTTCAGGCTCCTGCGCGCGAAGGTGGGCGGCTTTGAGGATTCCGGTGACGTTGCGGGTCTTGAGGAAGGAGAGGTAATGCCAGCGTTCGAGGTTGGCGTAGATCCAGGCGGGGGCGGCAGGGATGATCCGGGCGGGGCGGTCGGCGGCGATCGCGAAGGACTTTTCGAAGCTGTCGGATCCGAGCGCGGGCGAGACGAGCTTGCGGACGATGCGGGCGTCGAAGGTGTCCCCGGCGAGACCGAGACCGGAGTTACCGAGGATCCGGCGCGTTGATCTCCGACAGGAGGGGCCGACGTAGAGGAGCGAGAAGTCGCTGGTGCCTCCGCCGAAGTCGCCGATGAGAATGAGTTCGTCATGGTCGAGGGTGGATTCGTAGGCGGCGGCGGCGACCGGTTCCATCTCGAAGGTTACAGAGTCAAAGCCGGCGTACTTGAATGCGGCGGCGAGGCGCTTCTCGGCGAACGTATCATCCTCGGGGGTCTCGGCTCCAACGAAGCGGACGGGCCGGCCGACGGTGGCATGGCGGATGGAGGAGGCTTGTGTGCCGAAGCGTTCCGCGAGATGAGCTTCGGCACGAAGCCGGAGATCGGTGAGGATACGGGCGATGAGGTCTTCGAGGGCATAGCGGCGGCCGAAGATCTCGGTACCGGTGAGGGTGGGGCTGGGCAGGTAGGACTTGAGGGACTGGATGAGGCGGCCGGGGGAAGGGTCGTTACGTTCGTCGCGGCCGTCGCGGTCGTCGCGTTCCGGGTCGAGATAACGCTCGATTGCGGCGGGACCGGTGAAGCTCTTGATGCCGGTGCGGCCCGCCTGACGGAGCGGCTCAAGGTAGAGGACGGAGCGGAAGGAGTGCGTCGGGCCTGCCGCGGCCGGGAACGAAACGAGGTCGACCGTGCCATCGTCAGTGGCGATGGCGACGGAGCTGTTGGTGGTGCCGAAGTCGATACCGATGCCGATGCTTATGTTTGTACCGAGCCGGGTGCGGGCACGCTGGTTAGAGGATCTGCCTGCCGTTGAGGATGGTGGCTTCCAGCGTGCCGTCCGGTGTGTAACGGTTGAAGTTTGCCGGCTGACCGGGAGTGAGAGCCAGCTGGACTTCGAGGCCGAGCATGGCGGCTGGGTTGTGCGAGGCGAGCCGGGTGACCTCGGCGAACGGTGTACCGGTGTAGCGGGCAAAGTTGGCGACGGCACGGTCGAGGGTGAGGACCGACCCGGCGAGGACGCCGTTGGCGAGACAGCGGCCGTTGGCGACCTCGACCTTGAAGCCGCCGAGCATGTAGGTGCCGTCGGGCATGCCGGTGGCGGACATGCCGTCGGTGATGAGGATGGCCTTATTCAAGCCCTTGGCTTTAAGGAAGAGACGTATGAGTTCGGGAGCGACGTGGATGCCGTCCGCGATGATCTCGGCGAAGAGGTCTTCGTCGTCGAGAACAACGCCGAGGATGCCGGGTTCGCGATGGTCGAGCGCGCGCATGGCGTTGAAGGTGTGGGTTGCGGAAGCGGCACCGGCGACGATGGCGGCGCGGGTCTCGGCGGCGGTGGCGTTCGAGTGGCCAAGCGACACTTTGACACCCTGGAGGGTGACGTGGTGGATGAGGGCGAGAGCGCCGGGGATTTCGGGAGCTATGGTGAGGAGCTTGATGTGGCCGCGGGCGGCTTGCTGGAGGCGGTCGAAGAGGGCGATGTCCGGGGGAAGGATGTGTTCGGGGGGGTGGACGCCGCGCTTGATGTGAGAGACGAAGGGACCCTCGAGGTGGATGCCGAGGGGGATGGCGCCAGCGTGGTGCGTGGCTTCGATAGTGAACGCGATGCCGTCGAGGGCGCGGAGGGTAGGGTCGATAGCGGCGGTGACGGTGGTGGGGAGGAAGTGGCTGACGCCTTTGGATGCGAGGAAGTGGCTGACTGCGGCGAGGGCTTCGGGGGTGGCTTCCATGACATCGTGGTTGACGGCACCGTGGATGTGAATGTCGAGGAAGGTGGGGGTGAGGATGGTGTCGGTATCACTGCTGGGCGCGCTCTCGATCGCGACGATCCGGCCGTCGTCGTCGATGGTGATGACGGGGTTGAGCCATACCTTGGAGGCGGTATGGAGGCGGGCGGCGGTGAGGGTTTGGGGCATCGATGTTTAGTGTAGAGCAGTTTGTGGCGGCGCCTGCTTGCGCCTGCTACTTCCTGACGCCTTTGATCTCATGGCCATTCTGATGGAGGATCAGGTAACTGACGTGTCCGGGAGCGTCTGAGAAAAACTCTGTCTCCGCATCCACGACTTCAAGGAAGAACTTCGTCTTCGACTCGGCGAATACGGGAAACTTCGGCTGGTTGGTAGCCTGCGTCATGAGCTGGCCGCCGTCGAGGGTGAAGGTGATGCTGAAGGTTGGCGCGAGCTGGTAGGTCCCGACATATTGGGCGAGGATGGCGGGGTCGACTTTGATTGCGGTGCGGGTGACGGGATGAAAGTCTGGCCAGCCATACGCGGCGGCGATGCTGCCCATGATCTGCGAGGCGATCCGCGATCCGCCCTGTGCGTTCGTCATGACGACGGCACCGTCGCCGGTGTGTTCGTAGGCGACGAAGAGACTTTCGAAGCCCGCGTCGTCGCCTCCATGGGAGAAGTAGGAATTTGCCGGGGAGCCGCCGATCTGGAGTCCGAGACCCCAGTTGCCTTTGCCGGGGGTGAGCATCTGCCGGGTGAGCTCCTGAGACAGGACATGGTTGGCTTTGCCGTCCAGCGACTGCTGGACTTCGAGGATGTACCGGGCGAGATCGGAGGGCGTGGTCCAGAGACCGGCGGCGGCCCTCTCCGGATAGGTGTGGGCACCGCCTGGAACAATGGTGCCGTCCGCGCGGTACGGGGTCGCCGCGACCGATTGAAGGGTTGAGGGAAGCGGCTGCTCATAGGTGCTATGGGTCATGCCAATCGGTGCGAGCACCGTGTCGTGCAGGAGCTGGGGAAAGGTCTGTTTCGAGACGTCGAGAAGGAGCTGCTGCATGACAGTGTAGCCGCCGCCGGAGTAGTTCCATCGGCTGCCAGGGACGCTTTCGAGACGAATCGGCGCGGTGTTTGCGGGCTTTTCTCCGTTGAGGACCTGGATGAGCGTGGGAACGGGAGCGGTGGACTCGTAGCCGGGGAAGCCGTGCACGGTGAATCACGCGGTGTGCGTGAGCAGTTCGCGCAGGGTCACGGTTGCGCCGGGTGCGGCGGGGCTCGGCGGAACCTTCCAGGAGGTGAGGACGGTATTTACATCGGCGTTGAGCGAGAGCTTGCCCTGCTGGACGAGATGGAGCGCTGCCATCGCGGCGACTGGCTTGCTGATCGACCCTGCCTGAAAGAGGGTGTTGGCGGTGACAGGACCTCCACCGACCTGTTGCACGCCGAATCCCTGAGCCCATTCGAGGGTGCCGTTGTGGACTACGGCCACGCTGACCCCGTTTACATGAAGAGCGACCATCTCCTCTTTGAGGGTGTGACAGGCGTGTGGATCGTCCTTGATTACAACAGCCTGCGTGAGGCAGGAGTGGACCTTCTCGATGTGAAGCTGCGTGTCGTGAAGCTGCGGGTCGTGTGGTGATGTTGCTGGAGTGGGTGCGGTTTGTGCCGGCGAGAATTGTCCGCTTAGGCAAATGAGGGTAGCTGACGCGACTACTTTCCAAGGAAAGAGCATTGTCGTCTATCTCCGGTGTTGGGGGAGCTGGTGCGATCTGCTGTCAGGTTACGTTGGCGCGTAGACATATGTTCAAGAACCGGTTGGACGGTGGGGTTCAGGGACGGGCAGGGGCGGGGATGCCGAGGTCGGATGCGGGTGGGATGGTTTGGGAGCTGGCCCACTGGCGCTGGGCGGTCCGCACCTTATCGATGCGGCTGAGCCAGAGCTGGATGGTGAGGTCGTAGCGGGCTAGATTATTGCGGAGGAAGTAGGGGCGATTGGACTTGAGCCAGGCAGTCTCGTAGAGATCTCGCACCAGTGAATAGGTGTTGCGCAGGTCCTGCAGCCGGCCGTTTGCCGCGTTGTTGATGTCGCCTAGCTCGCGGCTGACATCGGCGCGGTCGTCCTTGTTCTTTGAAGTCTGGAGGGTGTAGGCGTGGGCGTAGCTGGCGGCCATCTCGTCCGTTGCCTGGAATTTGAGGCCGATGAGGTCCATCCGGCGGGCGCCAAGGTCGAGTGCGTCGAGGGCGTCCTGCTCGCGAAGGTTGGGGTTGCCATTGCGGGCCTGGGCGATGAGGGTGATGGCGCGTTCGGCGTGCAATCTCACCTCTGCGAGGATCGGGCGAATTTGCGACGCCTCGCGCTGGCCATCGACCGACCAGGGGTCGATCCAGAAGACGAGGTCCGAGCCGTCGGCCTTGAGGGGGGAGTCGTGGAGAAGCTGGTGGGCGGCCATCAGTTCTTTCTGGGCCGCATCGATCCTGCCGGTCGCGTCGCCGTGGAAGACTGCGCCGTAGCTGCCTTCGAAGTTGGGAATGGAGGCCTCCCCTTTGTGCCACGCAGCCTCGGCTCCGAAGAGGATGCCGAACCAGTCGTTGTCGGCGAGGGTCTCGCCGTCGTCGTTCCAGATGGTGTTGAGCTGGCCGGTAGCACCTGCCTGCTGGCCCTGAAGGGTGAACTGTTGAATGTTGCTGAGCGCATTGTTCCAGTTGGGATAGACGCGCGACCAGTTATTGATGCCGGGCGCGATCCAGGTCTCCATGCCGGCCTTGGTGAAGGGATCGATGAAGCGGCTATAGCCCCTGGGCTGGGGGTTGTACTCCCAGGCGATGGCGATGGTGGCCTGCTTGAAGCTGGCGGGGAGCTGTTTGACGAGGTCGGGATCGTGCATGGCGATGTCGCCCCAGAAGAGCAGCTTGCGGTGGAGCGGCTGGAGGCCGGCGACGATCTGCTGCATGGCGTCGAGGTAGACCGCACCCAGACCTTTCGCATCGACAGCAGCCTTGGAGCGACCTTTCCCGAGTTCCTCGGTTTCGTCCGCTCCAAGGTGAAGGAAGGGGCCGGGATAGAGGGCGGCGAGTTCGGTGAACATCTGGTTGGTGAGCTTGAGGGCGTCGGGCTGGCCGGGGGCCATGACCTGGCCATGCGGAGTTTCGGAGAGGGGGGCGTACTGCTCCCAGTTGAGGAGATAGTGGAGGTGGCCGAAGGCTTCCTGCTCGGGAATGATGGTGACGTGATAAAGCGCGCCATAGGCGACGAGCTCGCGTGCCTGGGCCTGGGTGATGGACCCGCCGGGTGGCGCCATGAGCGGGATGCTGGTGTACTGCATGGTGTTTTCGAAGTAGGGCGAGTAGAGATTAATCTTGTAGGCGGCGATGGTGCGGATCTGTTTTTTCTGGAACTCGAGGGTGGGGACAGGGCCGCGGGACAGGTCGTCATCGAGGCCGCGATAGCGCATGGCTGGCCAGTCGCGGATCTCGGCGAGGTGGAGGATGGCGGTGGGCCCGGCGGCGCCTTGCGAGGTCTCAATGAGCTGCTTGACGGTCTGGGCTCCGTAGAAGAGGCCCTCGGTGGTAGCGGCGGTGACGGTGAGACTGGTGGCGGTGGCGGTGATGGTGTAGCCCTCGGGCTTCATCTCGGCGGGGAAGCTGGCGGCGGCGTGAGCGGCGAGGCGGGTGAGCTCGATGGTAAAGCCGGAGGTGGTTGGAATGCCGCGGGCCTTGAGGGTGGCGGCGAGATCGTCGGCGGTGAACTGGTCTTCCACGCTGGAGTCGGAATCGGATTTACTCGAACAGCTGTGGCAGAGGATGCGGACGCCGTGCGGCAGCGGTTCATCTCGCAGGGGATGAACTTCGCGGGGCATGGGAATCAGCTTGAGCGGCTGGTTCTGGTTCTGAGCCAGAACCGATGAACCTGTGGTCAAGACGAGAAGGCAGATGAGAGCGGCACCGATGCGAAACGAAGAGATGCGAGAAGAAGGCATGACCTACGGTAAATGAGGGGAAACGTGAGGTGGAAGTGGCTTATCAGGCGCGCGTTGGAAGAGAGGAGAGATCTCCTCCAGGCCACACCATCCTCTGCCACGCGGAGCGCGGTGCGATGGACACTATGAGCGAAATGCGACAGATGATATCAGCGAAATGCAACAGACGATATGAGCGAAATGCGACAGATGCGGCCGCCGACCCCATCACCTCTGCATGCGAGAATGGGCTTGGCCGCAGGCGCGTTGCTTCGTAAATTCCCGGTGAAATCGGCGCACATTCTTTGTCTATTCACATAAATCTGGGAGGATGTTCGTACAAAGAGCAAACGCGACCGTGGCTTTCCGGCATCCACCGCGAAGTCGGTGACAGGGGCATTTGTCTTTTCATTTTGAGAGGTTCCATGACCAAGCAACTACAGGCGGCCGTCGCAATGATGTTGATCGTAGGATCAGCATCGATGCCGGCGCAGACGACGGCAAAGACGTCGAAGACAGCGAGAACTGCAAAGACGCACCACAAGCGGGTCCCGAAGGCACACGTCGAGACCGCGACCGAGCGTCAGATCCGGGAGCTGCGCGAGCAGATGGTGAGCCAGCAATCCCAGATCGATCTGCTGAAGCAGCAGAATCAGGATAAGGATGCGCGGCTGGCCTCAGCGGCGCAGGATGCACAGACCGCGAACGCTACGGCTGCCGCAGCGACTGCACAGGGCCAGACAATAAGTTCGAGTGTGCAGGCGAATACGGATGCGGTAACGACGCTGAACTCGACGGTCAGCGACCTGAAGGCGTCGAACTCCGGCCTGGCGCAGACGATCAGCGATACCAAGAAGGATATAACGGATAAGATTGAGTCACCGCTGGCCTTGCATTACAAGGGAATCACGATTACGCCGGTTGCGTTCTTTGCGCTGGAGAGCGTGTATCGTTCCCGTTCGATCGATTCGGACATCAACACGCCGTTCAATACGACTCCGTTTCCGGGCGCGGCTCAGGCTCGCACCAGCGAGTTCAACTTCTCGGGACGTCAAAGCCGTCTCGGCGGTTTGTTCGAGGGCAACGCGGGACAATTCAAGCTGGCTGGCTACTTTGAAGCGGACTTTCTTTCGGCGGGCGTGACCAGCAACGACAACCAGAGCAACAGCTATACCTTGCGCCAGCGACAGATCTGGGGCCAGGCAGCGACGGCGAGCGGCTTCACGATGACTGGCGGACAGATGTGGTCGCTGGTAACGGAGACGAAGAAGGGAACGGACAACCGGACGGAGAATCTGCCGATGACGGTCGATCCGCAGTACCACGTCGGCTTCAGCTGGGCACGCCAGCCGGCGATCCGCCTGCAGCAAAAGATCGGTGGGTTGACTGCGGCGGTATCACTCGAACAGGCGCAGACTCTTTATGCCGCATCGAATGCGAACGCGAACTTTTTCATCGGTGGCGGCGGTACGGGTGGCGGACTCTATAATTCAACGGCCAACTACTCGAACGATATCGCGCCTGATGCCGTTGTGAAGTTTGCGTACGATACGCCGCATTATGGTCACTATGAGATTGGCGGTCTCGCCCGCTTCTTCCGTGACCGCTACTATCCGAACCAGATACTAGCGACGCCTTCCGCGGCCGGTGGCCGGAATGACACGAAGTTCGGTGGCGGCTTTATTGCGAACGTTCGTGTTCCTGTGACCAAGTTTGCCGACATCGGCGGTCATATTCTCGGCGGTGAGGGCGTGGGCCGGTATGGCACATCGACGCTGCCGGACGTGACCGTTCATCCGAACGGTACGCTGGAGCCGATCAAGGGCTACCAGGGATTGGCCTCGGTCGAGCTGCATCCGGCTAAAAAGCTGGATGTCTTCGGCTACGCTGGCGGCGAGTATGCGCAGCGGACGGTCTATCTGAACACGATTGCCGGCAAGCCGACCGTACAGGTGGGCTACGCGCCATCATCTGGAACGGGTGGAAGCAACGTCGGCTGCAATACAGAGACGCTCCCGGGTGGCACCGGCAACGGTCTGGCGGGTGGAGCGCCGTACAACCCAGGCGTACCGGCAAACTGCTCTGGCGCAACGCGTGCGGTGCTCGAAGGAACGGCTGGATTTACCTACCGGGTGTATAGCAGTCCGAAGTACGGACGTCTGCAATATCAGGGTATTTACAGCTATTTGAAGCGCGAAGCCTGGAGTGCTACTGGGGGCGCGCCGAATGCAACCAACAACATGGTGTTTACCGGAATGCGCTACTACATTCCGTAGCAGAAGCGATTCACTGTCTGATCGGGGGCATCCTTCGCGGGTGCCCCCTTTCTTTCGCATACGCGTTGTCGCGGCTGTGATGGAGGCGTTCTGTTTGATAGGCTGCTTAGGTGAGATCTGTTCAAGTCTCTTGCCTGCGCGAGACATTCCCCAAGGGCTAAAGCTCCGTCCCTTCAAGGCAATACCTTGACCAGCGGTTCCCCAGGTCTGCAGCACAGACAATTTCTGGATAGAAGGTGTGGATCGATGTTGGATGTGAACAGATTGTTGCCTGCGGAGGGCGTTGTCCGGTCTATAGCAGCTAGATTATTTGAGACTGTGCGCGACCTCCCGATTCTAAGTCCGCATGGTCATACGGATGCGCGGTGGTTCTCGGAGAACAAGCCGTTTCCCGATCCGGCGGCGCTGTTTATCCAGCCGGATCATTACATCTTTCGCATGCTGTATTCCCAGGGAATTTCTCTGGAGTCACTCGGGATTGGGCGGTATGAGGCAGACCCGCGTGAGGTCTGGCGGATTCTGGCGGAGAACTATTTCTTACTTCGAGGGACACCGACGCGGCTGTGGCTGGACTATGTGTTCGAGAACCTCTTCGGCCTTACGGAGCGGCTCCGGCCGGAGAATGCAGACGTGTACTTCGACGTAATTGCGCAGAAGCTGCGAGAACCGGAGTTTCTGCCGCGTGCGCTGTATGAGCAGTTCCGGATCGAGGTGCTGGCGACAACCGACTCGCCCCTCGATTCGCTCGATGCACACCGCGCGATCCGGGAATCCGGCTGGAAGGGACGTGTGCTGCCGACCTTTCGCCCGGATGCGGTGATCGATGCGGAGTACACCGGATTCCGCGCGAATCTCGAGAGGCTGGGCGAGATAGCGGGCGAGGATGTGACGAACTGGAAGGGGTATCTGACGGCCTTGCGAAGCCGGCGTGCGTTCTTCCGCAGCATGGGCGCGACGGCAACCGACCACGGGCACCGGTCTGCATCGACGGCGGATCTGGGTTTGCACGAGGCTGAAGATCTTTACGCGAAGATCTACGCGGGAACGACGGATGCACGGGAGATCGAGCTGTTCCAGGCGCAGATGCTGACCGAGATGGCAGGAATGAGCGTCGAAGACGGGATGACGATGCAGCTTCACCCGGGATCGCTGCGCAATCATAATCAGGTCGTGTATGAGAAATTCGGGCGGGATATGGGAGCGGATATTCCGTCCGCGACCGAGTACGTGCGGAGCCTGCGACCTCTGTTGAACAGGTTCGGCAACGACCCGCGGCTGACCTTGATCCTGTTTACGCTTGATGAGACCAGTTACTCACGCGAGCTGGCTCCCTTAGCCGGTCACTATCCGGCGCTGAAGCTGGGGCCGCCATGGTGGTTTCACGACTCCCCCGAGGGGATGATGCGCTTTCGGGAGCAGGCGACGGAGACGGCCGGCTTCTACAACACGGTTGGCTTTAATGACGATACACGGGCGTTCCTGTCGATTCCAGCGCGGCATGATGTGGCGCGCCGAGTGGATTGCGCGTTCCTCGGGAGGCTGGTGGCGGAGGGACGGCTGGAGGAGCAGGAGGCATTTGAGGTGGTGCAGGATCTGACGGTGAACCTGGTGCGGAAGGCGTACAAGCTTTGAGGGAAGAGGGAAGCGTGATCACGGTTCGACTGGCTTCAGGAAGCAAGAAGGGCCGGCGCGATGCCGACCCTTTTTTGCGGTCAAGCTAAGGGTTAGGGGTTGGAGGGCGTTTGTGGGGTTCCTGCTTTGGGGCTGAACGGGGCGAGGAGGAAGTTGACGCCGTTTACCGTGCCATTGCCGAGTACACGGTTGTAGCCCTTCTTGGTTGTCGAATAGAGACCGTTGTAGCCGGGGATGTTAGTTTTGAAGACGTTGACGGGCACACCGACCGACTGGAGCAGGGCCAGCGTATAGATGTAGTAATTTTCGTTTCCGACACGGGTTCCTAAACGCTCAACAGTAAGCGCGGTAAGGCCGGCGAAGTCAGGGGCGGAGGCACTGGTTCCGATGACACCGACGTATTTTCCGCCAATGGCTTCGATATCAGCGCTGTCGTCCGGGTTACAGGCCGTGATGGTGCCCGCTGGACACCCGCCCATGTGAAGCGAGATGTCGGGCACAGTGCGGAAGCTGGCGTTGCCGGTGTCGGTGAGTTCCTGGAAGAGCGGCTTTGGAAACAGAATGCTATCGCCGCCGCCCGAACCCCAGTAGCCGCCGGTGGCCGAAGTGCCAAAGAAGATATCCGCGGCGAGCGGATCGGCATAGGCCTCTTCACGAACGTAGCGGGAGTTCAAGTCGCCGGCAGTGCCAGTGTAGGTGGTGACCAGGTTAGTTCCACCGACACCTGTAACGTGTGGGCTGGAGGCTGGGAACTCCACCGAGGGTTCGAAGGACCCGCAGGCAGGACCACCGTTGAAGCAGACGACCGGGATGGCGGAGAGCGCACCGGAGTCGCCGGAGGACGCGATGAAGGTAATTCCCTGAGCATTCCCCTGGGCCATCAGGTCGTCTTCTTCCTGAAGGATTTTAGTGAAGTCGGTGCCAGCGTTGTCGGCTGCCGTGTAGAAGACCTCAGCACCGCCAAAGGACATGCTGACCACGTCTGCCTTGTTGTCGGTGACGATCTTCGAAAGGCCGTCCATGACGTGAGCGTCGGAGAGATCGGGAATGTTGTAGAGGATGACGTTGGCATTGGGAGCCATGCCGCCGCTTTGCTGGAGGTCAAGGTGCGTCTCGAAGGAATTGCCGTTCGGATCGAAGGGCGCTCCGCCGTCGACCTGGATGGTCGAGAAGTTCGGTGTGGCGAGCTTCTCATGACCGAAGTACTTGTCCATATCCGGCGGGTTGAAGTCGCCCGACATGAGGATGCCGATGGTAACGCCTTTGCCGGTATAGGTCTCGTAGCTGGGGAAGTTGTAGGCCTGCTTCAAGTCGTCGAACCAATAAACGCCTACGGCCGAGTAGCGATTCTCAGGAAGCTGCACGGGATGCGCATGGGATTTCATACGGATCATGCCAGAGAGGCCGGCGACGACAGCATGTGCCTGGACCATGGCGTTCGGCTGCGTGATGGCCTGGGCGGCGGCGATGGTTCTCTTGCCGTTTGCGTAGGTGCCATGCTTGAGGACGGTACCGAGCGCCTGCTCCACGGCAGTAGCAGAGCCGGTGACGTGGATGTGATGGGACGCGACGGCGCTAGTCTGGAGACCGTAGGCACCGAGCTCGTTCTGAATGGCCTTGACTTGGCTGGGCGTGGCGGCGTAGCGCGCGTCGAACTCCGCCGGTGTAAGCCACTTCTGATAGCTGCCGGAGCTGGGATCGTGCATGGCGTGCAGATCCTTCTCGAGCTGGTCACGATGCTGCAGGGGAAGGTAGACATCGAATCCGACTGGCTCGGAGTTTGCGACACGGCTTTGCAGAGCGGCTTTCTCTGCTGCGAGAAGATGTGTGGAGGACGCGCCCAGGCTGAAAAGTGCCAAGCTGAAGGCGGTTAGCTTTACAGTGCGATTCATGAACAAGGCCTCGAGAACAAAACTGTTGGGAATCTGTTTAGAGCTGTTTATAGAGCCGTGTAGAACGTAGCGAAGACCAGGGAAAGCAGTTCAGCATTGACTCCAAATCCCTTCGGGATAGGTGTCGCACGTTCAAGCGCGTATCTCGTTGGCTGCGGTCAGGAGATTTCGGCTGGTATGCGGGATGCTAGCACGGAGTACCATGAGGTTCCATGAGTTTATTTTTTGCCGCTGGATCTCCGGAGACCGAGATGTCCTCGGAGGAGATCGCCGGAAACCTGTTTGCCGCGCTCGACAACGTGGGCGTGCGGCGGCGCGTGATGGCGGTCCCACCGGACTTTACGCGGATGCACTCCGGAAGCGGTGTGCTGACGGACCTGGCGTGGCAGTACTACGGGGGCAGGCTGGTCGACGTGCTGCCCGCGCTGGGAACCCACAAAGCGATGACCGATCGGGAGCTCGCCACGATGTTCGGCACGACGCCGCGCGATCTCTTCCGCGTGCATGACTGGCGCAATGATATTGTGACGCTCGGCGAGGTGCCGGGATGGTTCGTCGGCGACGTGAGCGAGGGCAAGCTCGACTACTCCTGGCCAGCGCAGGTCAACCGGCTACTCACAGCAGGTGGACACGACCTGATCCTTTCTATGGGACAGGTGGTTCCGCACGAAGTGGTGGGCATGGCGAATGGAAATAAGAATATCTTCATCGGCACGGGAGGCCTGCTCGGCATCCACCGCTCGCATTTCCTGGGGGCAGTGTACGGGATGGAGCGAATGATGGGGCGCGCCGATACGCCGGTCCGTCGTGTGCTGAATTATGCAAGCGAACACTTCGGCAGGATGATGCCGCAGATTGTCTACGTGCAAACGGTGATTGGGAAGAATGCGGCAGGAAAACTCGTGATGCGCGGGATGTACGTGGGCGATGACGCGGAGTGCTTTGAGCGTGCCGCTGCGTTGAGCCTGAAGGTCAACTTCCAGATGATGCAGCGCGAGATCCGCAAGGCGGTGGTGTTCCTTGATCCGCGAGAGTTTCGCAGCACATGGCTTGGCAACAAGAGCATCTATCGCACGCGGATGGCTCTGGCTGATGGAGCGGAGCTGATTGTGCTGGCTCCTGGGGTGCGCGAGTTCGGGGAAGATGCAGAGATCGACACATTGATCCGGAAGTACGGGTATTGTGGGACACCGGCGACGCTGGATGCGGTGCGGCACGACCCGGAGATGGCGGCGAATCTCAGCGCGGCGGCACACCTGATTCACGGCTCGAGCGAGGGCCGGTTTACGATTCGGTACTGCCCGGGGCACCTGACCCGGGAGGAGATCGAGAGCGTGCACTTCAAGTATGGCGACCTCACTGCAATGACGGCCAGGTACAACCCGGCGGCGCTCGTAGATGGATGGAATGTGGTCGATGGCGAGGAGATTTTTTACATCTCGAACCCGGGGCTGGGGCTCTGGGCCTATGCGGGTCGCTTTACGCAGTAGCCATGCAGGACCGCGAGGAGTATTGCCCACCGTTGGTTGTGCGTATTTGCCCGACAGGGCAACCAGTGAGTACGCTGGAGGCGGTAGATGGTAGCAGTACTGTTTCAAGATCAGGAGAGTTGTAGCACGATGAGCCAGAAAGTGATGCTTCCTAGGTTTTCGATCGGTGTGGGTGACCGCTTCGCGCACCAGGCGAAGGCGCAGCTGAGGGCGTGTATGCAGGCTGCGGATGCGGGCGTTGAGGTGGTGCCGGTGTGGAACAAGTCAAACCGCGAGCACACCATCATTGGATCGGAGCCGAGAGAAACGCGGGTGGCAGCGGATCGGGCGGTCCAAGATCTGGGTTGGACGCGGCCCTACTTCCTCGATGCGGATCACATCAATCTGATGACGGTCGAACGCTTCCTGGCGCCCTGCGATTTTTTTACGCTGGATGTCGCTGATTTGATCGGCAAGCCTGCACGGCCGGAGAATGTTGCCGCATTCGTCGGGCGCCACCCCGAGCTGGTCGGGACCGTCACGATTCCCGATATAGCCGAACCCTTCAAGACGGATGCCGCGTTTATCGCGAAGGTGGCGAATAAGTTCCTTGCCGCGGTTGAGCATGCGGGCGAGATCTATCGGCTGCTTGTCGAGAAGAAGGGTGACGGGAACTTCGTCTCCGAGGTCTCGATGGACGAGACGGATTCGCCACAGACTCCGGTGGAGTTATTGATTATTCTGGCCGCGATCGCCGACGAGAAGATCCCCATCCAGACGATCGCGCCGAAGTTTGCCGGCCGCTTCAATAAAGGTGTGGATTATGTCGGCGATGTAGCCCAGTTCGCGAAGGAGTTCGAGGAGGATCTCGCAGCGATTGCGTTCGCGATCAGGACCTATGGGCTGCCTGAGAATCTCAAGCTCAGCGTCCACTCCGGTTCGGACAAGTTCTCGATTTACAAAGCCATTCACGCTGGCGTGAAGAAGTTCGGCGCGGGCGTTCACGTGAAGACGGCTGGAACGACCTGGCTCGAGGAGTTGATCGGGCTTGCGGAGGCGGGGGGACCGGGGCTGGAGCTTGCGAAAGAGGTTTACGCCGAGGCCTATGCGCACGCCGACGAGCTCTGCAAGCCGTATGCCACGGTTATCGACATCGACCCCGCGAAGCTGCCGGCGCCAGTGGAGGTGAACGGGTGGACGAGCGAGCAGTTTACCTCGGCGCTGCGTCACGACTCCTCGAACGCTGCATACAACCAGAGCTTCCGGCAACTACTGCACGTCGGTTTCAAGATTGCTGCGAAGATGGGCGAGCGGTATCTGAGAGCGCTTGAAGCCAACGAGGAAGTCGTCGCGAGGAACGTGACGGAAAATCTGTTTATGCGACACATCCAACCGATTTTTCTGGGTATCGCGTGATCATGGTTCTGATGGGGGTCAGTGGATCCGGGAAGACAACGATAGGCAGACTGCTGGCCGAGCGTGCTGGGATTATCTTCGCCGACGCCGACGACTTCCACCCGGCCGCAAATAAGGCGAAGATGGCTGCTGGCCACCCGCTGACGGATGAGGACCGGGAGCCGTGGCTCGAGACGCTGAATGGCTTGCTGCGTAGCTGGTTTGAGACCAGCAGGTCTCAGACCGGACGGGGCGGCGTGCTGGCCTGCTCCGCCTTGAAGGCAGCCTACCGGACGACGTTGTCTGCGGGGATGCCGGCGCACACGGTGCGGTTTGTCTGGCTGGATCTCTCGCGGGAGATCATTGCGAAGCGCATGGCCGCGCGGTCGCATGAGTTTATGAGTCCGGCGCTGCTGGATAGCCAGATCGCGACGCTCGAGATCCCGAAGGACGCCTTGCGTATCGTGAACGACAGGACGCCCGATGAGGTGGTGCAAGAGATACTGTCACATATTGACGTAAGGGATGGAAAGGGAGCATAACGATGGGTCATGCCTTGTTCGATCTGACAGGGAAGACGGCTGTGGTACTAGGCGGAACTTCAGGAATCGGTCTGGCGATGGCAATCGGTCTGGCCGAGGCTGGAGCTGATGTGGTCGCGAGCTCCCGCCGCGCGGAGCAGGTGGCCGAAGCAGCAAAGGCAATCGAGACAAAAGGGGCAAAGACGCTGCGCCTGACCTCCGATGTGGGCGACCGGTCCTCGTTGCGGCGGTTGCTTGAGGAAACGGTGAAGGCATTCGGCAAGGTGGACATCCTTATCAACTGCGCCGGCAAGATCAAGCGTGCGCCGACCGTCGACTTTCCGGAAGAGATCTGGAACGACATCATGGATACGAACGTGACGGGAACGCTGCGGGCCTGCCAGATCTTCGGCCAGCATATGCTCGATCGAGGGTACGGGCGCATCATCAACATCGCTTCGTTGAACACCTTCGTTTCGCTGAAAGAGGTTGCAGCGTACGCGGCGAGTAAGGCGGCGGTGGGCGCATTGACCAAATCGCTGGCAGTGGAGTGGAGCGCGCAGGGTGTTACCGTGAATGCGATCGCGCCGGGCGTCTTCCGTACCGCCTTGAACGCGGAGCTGCTGGACAAGAGCGAGCGGGGCAAAGAACTCCGTCTGCGTACGCCGATGGGCCGTTTCGGGAAGACGGAGGAGCTGGTGGGATCGGCGATCTTTCTTGCGAGCGATGCGGCGACCTTCATCACGGGCGAGATCCTGGTTGTGGATGGTGGCTTTTTGGCGAGCGGTGTCAATCAGTAGACGGATTGATGGTAGGAGCTGACGGCCACCAAGACACATGGTGGCTATCGGCTGCTTTGCAGCGGCTGACGGGGGTCCCCCAGAGCAAAGACAAGGAAATATATTGGTGGGCTACTGGAAGGACCGATAGCAAAGGCGAAACGCAGGTCCTTCGACTCTACAGATCACGGTAGGGCCTTGATCTGCTCCGCTCAGGATGACAGGTCTTGTAGTGGTAAAGGAGGGCAGCTTTGTGGTTGGTGCAGGATTATGGCTGGTACAGGATGGCAGCTTAGTAATTGGTACGGCAACCATGGATTGGCTATAGAAAAAGACTCAGTGAACAGACGGAGGAGTGTGGCCCAGGATGTTGTGACTCTTGAGCGCTTCAGAGTCATTTTGTTTGCGCATGATGATGGCCAGGTTCGGCGGCACGATGGTTAGCAGGAGAAGGATGATCCCGACCACCTCGGAGAGGTGGAGCGCATCATCGGTGTAGAAGTAGAAGGCCAGCCATATCGCGCCAAGGGTTGATAACACGATGACACTTGCTGCCAGGCTTTTAGCCCACGGTCTTTGGTCGAACGGCAGCATCGCAGCACCTTTTCACTACGCGGCAAACGATACGCTACCGTATGCACGGCTGGCAATCCCCTGATCGTTCAGGATGGTGTTAGCCGAGCCACTTCGGATTCTGGGCAGTGCTGTCGAAGTGCGTCGTCGTCTTGAAGAGCTCGAACTTACCTGTACTGGCTGCCTCTTTCGTGCGATCAAGCAGGCTGGCCATCTGGGTCTGCGTCATCGGTTTGAAGGTACGGGCGGCTGCGATGGCCTGGTCCAGAATATCCATGTGATCGATGCCGGTGATGACGACCGAGACAGGCTGGGAGAGACCATAGTGGAGCGCCTCCATCGGCTCAACAGTCTTACTGCTGAGGATGAAGTTATCCCCAAACGTTTTCATAGCGAGCACGCCGGTGCCTTGCTTGATCGCGACCGGCATCACTTCCCGGGTGAAAGACCGGAAGTGCGCGTCCATGACGTTGACGGGCATCTGCACGGTGTCGAAGTGAAAGCCGTGCCTCTGTGCCATTTCGAACATGCGGAGATGGACGACAGGATCCTTGTGGCCGGTGAAGCCAATGTAGCGAATCTTGCCCGCCTGCCGGGCTGCGATCGCGCCTTCAAGGGCTCCATCCGCGGCGAAGATGCGGTCGGGATCTTCGAGACGGATGCATTCGTGGAACTGCACCAAGTCGATGACGTCGGTCTGGAGGCGGCCCATGGATTGTTCGAGCTGCTTCGAGTACTCGGATTTGGTTCGGCCGTCGATCTTGGTCATGAGAAAGGCCTTCTCGCGATACCCATTCTTGAGCGCCTGGCCCATGCGGACTTCGCTGATGCCGTCGTTGTAATCCCATGAATTATCGAGGAAGGTGATGCCGCGATCGACGGCGGAATGGATCAGTTTGATCGAGTCCGCGGCCTCCTTCTGCTTGCCGATGTGAAAGCCACCCATGCCAATTCTCGACACGGTCTCGCCTGTGGTGCCGAGTTCGCCGTAGATCATGTCGGGCGACTGCGGGCGGGTGGTGGCGCCAGACTTGCCGGGAACGGGCGAGGTGTTCGCTGCGTGGGTCTGACCGGAGAGGCTGACTCCGGTGGCTGCGGCAACACTGGCGGCGGTTGCCGACTTCAAGAAATCTCTGCGTTCCATATAGATAAGTCTCCACTGTTCTACCATGTTGCTGAGCCGGTTGACGATATCGACATAGGATGCAGATCGGATCGTGCGAGCTATCTGTGGGCTGCGCGTGCAATCAGGGTGGCTGTGTAGGCAGCGCCGAATCCATTATCAATGTTGACGACTGTAACATTAGGCGAGCAGGAGTTGAGCATGCCGAGGAGAGCGGTGGCCCCGGCAAAGGATGCGCCGTAGCCCACGCTGGTCGGAACGGCGATGACGGGCACGGCGACCAATCCGCCCACCACCGAGGGGAGCGCGCCTTCCATCCCTGCGCAGACGATTACGGCATTGGCCTCGGCGAGCGTGTCGCGATGGGCGAGCAGGCGATGGATGCCGGCAACACCGACGTCGTAGATCCGGGTGACGGCGGCGCCGAAGAGTTCGGCAGTGATGGCGGCCTCCTCCGCGACAGGAAGATCGCTGGTTCCTGCGCAGACAACGGCGATGGCGCCCTTCGTCGAGGTTTTGAAGGCGCTATGGGTCACGATGCGCGCAGCCGGATGGTAGACCGCATCGGGAACCTTCAACCGAATTGCTTCGTAGGCTTCGGGCGTGGCCCGGGTAGCGAGTACATCGACGCCGGTTGCGGTCATCCGGCTGAAGATCTCTGCGGTCTGTGCGGCGGTCTTGCCTGCCGCGAAGATAACCTCCGGGAGGCCGGTGCGCAGGCTGCGATGATGGTCGATCTTCGCAAAGCCGATGTCTTCGAAGGGGAGTGTAGCAAGCCGAGCGGAGGCCTGCTCCGGGGTTACGGTTCCGCGCTCGACTTCAGCAAGCAGCGCAAGGAGGGCGTTCTCATTCATTGGCCGGTACCCATTGGGTGCGCACGGTTCAGATACGCGGCGGTGGCGGCCTGAAGGACCTGCTTGACCGGGACGGAGTGCGCCTGGGCTGCGGCGCGGCAGTCCTCGAACTCGGGCGCGGCATTCAACTCCTCGCCTTTAAGGGAGCCGACCTTGATGCGGATCTCTCCAAACGGCGTGACGACTAGAACGAAAGAACGTTCGAGGCAGGCACGATGCTCACGATGAATGCGAATGCCGAGGGTGCTGGTCTCGCGAAGCAGCAATCGCTCGAGCGCGGGAGCGTGGGCATCGTCAGTCAGGATTGTGATGAGGGTGCCGAGACGGCTCTTCTTCATCTGGACGGCGGTGCACATGACATCGAAGGCACCGAGCGCGAGGGCGGTCTCAGTGACGTGGGCGAGAATCTGTGGGCTCAGATCGTCGAGGGCGGTCTCGAGCACGGTGACGCTATCGGAAGCGTCAATCCCACCTTTCGCATGAGGAGCGAAGGATGGGGCATTCGATCCGTTGTGGCTGGATGGTGACGCTTCACCGATGTTGAGCCGGAGGACGTTGGGGAAGTTCTTCGGATTGCGGGAGCCTGCACCGTAGCCGATCTGCTCGACGCGCATGGGGGGCTGGGAGCCGAAGGTGCACTCGAGCGCGCGGAGGAGCGCGGCCCCGGTAGGCGTGACTAGTTCCATCTGGACAGATGCCGAGTAGGTAGGGATGCCTTTGAGCAGATCGGCGGTGGCGGGCGCGGGAACAGGGAAGCGTCCGTGCGCGCAGTCGACCATGCCTCCGCCGACGTTGAGCGGACTTGAGAACCACTGGTCCACTCCAAGCGAGTGGATTCCTGCTGAAGCGGCGACGATATCGACGATCGCGTCGACCGCACCGACCTCATGAAAGTGAATAGTGTCGATGGGAACGTTGTGGATCCGGGATTCGGAGGCGCCAAGCAGCTCGAAGGCGCGGATGGCGGTCTGTTTCACCGGAGCAGCCAGACCGGAGTTCTGGATGAGGTTGCGGATCACGGTAAGCGAGCGGCCGTGCGTATGCTCCTGGTGTTCGTGGCCGGCGTGGGAGTGGCTGTGATCGTCGTGCGTATGATCGTCATGCGTGTGGTCGGGGCCGATCTTGTGCTGGTGTTGCGTTCTGGGATGATGCTGGTGGGTGGGGCCGCTCTCGTGATCGTGCGTGTGTTCCGATGCGGATTCCAGGGTCTGATCGGCGAGCGCACTACCCTCCATGACATGGACTTTGGTGCAGGAGATTCCACTCCGGTCTACCTTTTCGATCCGGAGACTTGCGCCTACGTTGAGGGCAGCGGTCGCGTCCTGAAGCACGTGCGGGGGGACGCCGGCATCGATCAAGGCGCCGAGAAACATATCGCCGCTGATGCCAGCGAAGCAGTCAAGATAGGCAATGCGCATGGGGCTGACGTTCCTTCGGGCTTCCTTTGTTTCCTTTTATTGTGAGATGCTATCGAGTCGCAGGGGTGATGGCGGAGGCGGGAAGAACGTCGTTCATGGAACCGGAGCGATAGCCCTCTGTGTCAAGCGCGACGTAACGAAAGCCGAGAGGACGGAGAGCGGCGGCGATCCGGTCGAGCGCGCCCATATTGAGGGCATTCGGCAGTTCGCTCCGGCTGATCTCGATGCGGGCGAGTTCGCCGTGATGGCGGACGCGTACCTGTTGGAAGCCAAGGTCGTGGAGCGCCGCCTCTGCCAGTTCGACCTGGCTCAAGTTCGCCCGGGTGACGGGTCGTCCGTACTCCACGCGGGAGGCGAGACAGGCGGAGGCTGGTTTATCCCAGATGCGCAGACCGGCCTGCTGCGCGAGCGTGCGGATCTCCGCCTTAGTAAGCTGAGCGGTGACGAGCGGCGCGACCGCGTGGTGGAGGGCGGCGGCCTGCTGGCCGGGGCGGAACTCACCCTTGTCGTCGAGGTTCATGCCGTAGGCGAGATGAGCGTAGCCGCGCTCTGCGCGAAATGCCTCCATCTGCGTAAACAGCTCGTCTTTGCAGTGGAAGCAGCGCTGGCTGTCGTTGCGCTGGTAGTCGAGATTATCGAGTTCATGCGTAGCAAGGATGTGTGTCGGGATGCCGTGCTCTGCCGTAAAAGCGAGGGCTGCCGCGAGTTCGCTGCGCGGTAGAGAGGCAGAATCGGCGATGACCGCCAACATGCGTTCTCCGAGAGCCTGGTGAGCCGCATAGGCCAGAAAGGCCGAATCCGTTCCGCCGGAGTAAGCAACCAGGACCGATTCAAGGCGACTGAGTGTGCCCTTGAGAAGCGCGACTTTGGCAGCGGAATCCATTACGTGTGATTGTAGGTCAGATGGCTTGAACCGGTATTTGGCTGCTCCCGCCAGCTTTAACGGGAACCTCGTCGCGATGATCCGCCCATAAATGAGAGAAAGACAGAGGTCCTGAATCGGAGCCTCTGCCTTTTGATCATTCATCGATGATTGACAGCTAAGGATTAGCGGTGACCACCGCCTCCGCCTCCCTGAGCGCCGCCGCCGCCGTTGAAGCCGCCGCCACGGGAAGCGCCGCCACCAGCACCGTTATAGCCGCCGCCACGGGAAGCGCCGCCACCAGCACCGTTATAGCCGCCGCCGACGTGAGTGTTGCCGCCCGCGTTCATGCCACCTTCGGTCGGTCGCGTTGCAGGATGTCCGTAGTAGCCTCCGCGGCTGGCATAGTTATGGCTATAGCCGCCATATCCGCCGCCGTAGCCGTACCCATAACCGCCGCCGTAGCCATAGCCGCCATATCCAAGTCCACCGTAGCCACCGTAGCCACCATAGATGGGACCGCCGCCATAGAGGTAGCCAGGGGAATAGAAGCCAGAGCCAAAGGGACTAAAGAATGGGCTGTATCCGCCTGGAAGCCAGGTGTAGCTTTCGACGCCACCATCCCAGGCCCAGCCAGGAGCAAATCCCGAACGCCCTGCATAGGAAGATGCCAGATTGACGTTTGCTTCGCCGAGGTAGGCGGAGCGAAGGCTGCTCCAGGTGTAAAGCGGGTCCGCCGACTCAGAGCCTTTCCGGTCGAAGCTACCTGGTTTGCTGGCCTCGCCGGTCAGGGTAAGTTGCTTGCCGCCTTTGATGGTGACGGGCTTTTCGTTCGCCTGTGGGCTCAGGCTTGTGTAAGCTTGAGCTTTACCGTTGAAGACGCGCACAGTGTTATTGCCGGCGTCGAACTCATAGAAGCCATTCTGAAGCAGCTGCGTTTGACCGTTCTTAAGATCGATCAGGATCATATTCTGCTTGTACATCTGATCGGCTTCGACGCTGGCGCGACCTTGTGTCAGTTCGACCTCGGTGTGGGTGAGATCGGGGGAGATCATCTTAATGGTGCTGTTGCTGGCGAGACGAAGGAAGATCCCAGGAGTCAGGAGCACTTCAGCTTTGCCATTCGCCGTAGCCAGGTATTGACCTGATTCGAGTTCGACGTGACCAACGGACTTGGGCGAGAGCTGCTTGCCTTCTATCGAGGCCTGACCTTCCACATAATTGAGAGTCCCTGGGCGGGCTGGGTTGGCGTTCTGCGCAAAGGCAGGAACGACGAACAGAGTCGCCAGGGAGAGGATCGCGAGACTTGCTTTCGACCTTGGCATACAAAGAACCTCTTAGGATTAGATGCGCCAGAAGGGTAAAGGTCATAGCGCCTGAGGCCGCGTCAACAGCAGCTAAGACATGCTGACTGAAGCCTTTATCTTCCATAAGCAACGCTGCTCACGACGTTGCCAGCCGTTGCCAGGCTGCCGGATCGACGGGCACGCCAAGCCGCATGTTCTCTTCGCGCAGACGCAGTGTCTGTTCGCTGGGGTAGCGGACGGGTCTTTCGGGATCGACCGAGGTGGATGCATGGACCGAGGCGAGGATGCTGTCGGCAATGCGGGTGAACTCTCCTGTGGACGCCAAGCTGGAACCGTCGATGGCGAGAAAGAACTGGGAGACCCCGGTCTCCAGGAACGGGTCGGCGACGATCTGGTGCGTGGCCTGGCCGCCAGAGAGCATAGCGCTGAAAAGGTCGAGCATGATGGACAGGCCGGCACCCTTCCAGTAGCCGATGGGGAGGGCACGCTGCGAGGCTTCGATCGCGGCAGCATCGTTGGTGAGGTGTCCCGCGGAATCGAAGCCGCCGTCGACTGGAAGAGGGGCACCGCGCTTGCGATAAGCTTCGAGCGTTCCGTAGGAGAACTGCGACATAGCCATATCGAGCACGATCGCTCCTTCCGCGCGGGGAACGGCGAGGATGAGTGGATTGTTGCCGAGCACCGCGTTCGTTCCTCCCCAGGCTGGAAGGTTGGGCATGGTGTTGGTCCAGCAGATGCCGAAGACGCCGGCCTCGGCGGCTAGCCAGCCATAGCTGCCGCCGCGCAGCCAGTGGGTGGTGTTGGCCAGGGCGACGGCGCCGAGGCCATGCTTGCGCGAGAGCTCGATGGCGCGTGTCATGGCGGTATGGGCGTTGAGATTGCCGGGACCACGATGACCGTCCCAGCGTTCCAGCGCACCAAAGCCGGCGACGCGCTCGGGCTGGGCGTGGACGTCGACGCTCCCATTTTCGATGGTGGTCACGAAGCGCGGGAAGCGATTAAGACCGTGGGTATAGACGCCATCGCGGGTGGTCTCGGCAAACAGACGGGCGCAGAGTGCGGCACGATCCCCGGTCAGACCAAGGGCGAGAGTGGCGCGGTGCAGGGCAGCGTAGAGATCGGCGAAGGGGATACGGAGCATGGAGCTAGTTTATAGAGGAGAGACCGACGGTGACGATGATATGGAGGTCAGGGTTTCGGCGTACCAGCCGTGGGAGCTGTGGAGCTTCCTGGCAACCGGTCCTAGACGTGCGAGCGGGTGACCCAGAGGAGGGGCTGGCTGATGGGAAAGGCGGCCTGGATCTCGGGGATTGTTGGATCGGGATTGAGGGTCTTCCATAGCTCGGCATACTCGGGCCGGGTGTAGGCTCGGGTGGCGAAGAGCAGACTGGGATTGCGTACGGGCAGGTCGGTGAAGTGGGTGAGGTCGGCGCGATAAGGCCACGCGCCGCGGTTCTGGATATAGGGAAAGTGCCGGGCTATGACGGCGTGCAGGCCGGGACCATCCTGGAGTTCGAACTCCCAGAGGTCCTCGAACTGCGTGGACAGCAGAAGGCAGGAGGCGCTGAGAAGGTCGAGATTGAAGAGAGAGTTGCGGTACGGATAGGGCGTAGCGAGTTCGTGCGGAAAGGTCCCGTCGGCGACGATCTGGGCGCGGAGAGTCACCGTCTTGAAGCGGTGGCGAAGATCGGCCAGGATCGCCTCATTGCCAGTGAGGCGGGCGTAGGCTGCGGTCTGGAAGAGCCAGGAGGAGCCGTGATGATCCTTCTGATCGCGTGCGAGGGCGGCAAGGCGCGATTCAGTAAGCCACTTGAGGTAGGTGGCGAACCAGGCCTTCAGGGCGGCCAGATCTTCTGGAGAGAGCGACTTCGAGCGGGCGAGAAAAGGGATAGATTGAGCGATCTCGGCCAGGGGGATAGTGTCGAGAACGCCTTCGAAATGGGGCTTTGAATCGCCGGGGATCATGCCCGCGTGCGTAAGCTCCGGTGTCATGCGCGTAGCGGGACTAACGAACCAGCTTTCGAGGTGGAGGGTAGCCTGGGCAGCGTAGCGTTCGTCATGGGTGAGATGGTAGGCGGCGGCGAGCGCTGAGACCTGACGGCTCATCTGGAGGACGGCGTCCCGATGAGTGGTGAATGCGGTGGGACCTACGGATTCGGAGTAGAACTCGTTGGCATCGCCGGGAGAGTTTGGGGCTTTATGAGTGGTGAGGGGAGTGGAGACGGTGGTAAGGGCTTTGTTGACGGCGGCGAGGATGCGGTCGTGATCAATGGCGGCTAGATTGGGGCGGGCTGAAGGTGGCTGGGCTTTCAAAAGGCGCTGACTGAATAAGGAGAGGGCAGCGGTCGTGCAAAAGGCTCGGCGAGTTGGGTGGTGAGAGAGCATGATGCCGTTGGGATGGAAGGTATCACGTTTAGTCGTGAGCCTCAGTGGAGGCCTTCGCGCGCTTTTTGGGAAGGCGCATGAGGAACGGCAGTGGAACGAGCACGAACAGTAGAGTCGAGAGGACGACAAAGGCGTTCTGGTAGCTGAGCATGGCGGCCTGGAGCTGCATCTGCCGATATGCCTGGCCGACGGCTGCCTGGGCTGCCTGAGTGGAGGACATTCCGCCGGCAATCAGGATCTCCCGCATGTTGACCATGTAGATGCGATAGGGAACGCTGTTGCGGATAACGTTCGCGCCGAGCGCCTGCTGGTGAACCTGCGAGGTGCGAGCGATGAAGGTCGTGAGCAGGGCAGTGCCGGCGCTGCCGCCGATATTGCGGGCGAAGTTAGAGAGACTGGAGATCTGGTTGGTCTTGTCTGCCGGAACGCCAACATAATTGAGCGTGCTGATGGGAATGAAGATGAAGGGCAGCGCCATCATCTGGAGGATACGGAACTCGGTCGCGGTGCCGTAGGCGGTGTTGAGATCGAGCCGGGTGAGATTCAGGACACCGAGTGCGGTGAAGAAGTACCCGGCGGCGGCCATGATGCGGGCGTCGACTTTGCCGACAGTCTTGCCGGCGATGAGCATCATGATCATAAGGACGAAGCCGGCGGTGGAGAGCACCATACCGGCGCGTTCGGCGGTGTAGCCGAGCAGCGTCTGGAGGTACTGCGGGATCAGGACGGTCGAGCCGAAGAGGACCATGCCCAGGATGAGTTGAAGGAAGACGGCGGTGCCGAAGTTGCGATTTTTGAGCAGCTTGATGTCGACGATCGGGTCAGGGTGATACCACTCCCAGAAGATGAACCAGATCAGAAGAATAATCGAGGCAGTGAAGGCGGTGCGGATCAGCGGGTCCGAGAACCAGTCCTTCTCCTGGCCTTTGTCAAGCGTGAATTCGAGGAGGCCGACGCCGACGGCGACGAGGCCGAGGCCCATGAAGTCGATTTTGCTATGCTTGGCGATCTCTTTGCGGGCTACGAGGTGGGGCGGGTCCTCGACCATGCGATTACTGAGATAAAGCGAAAGAAGACCGACGGGGAGATTGATGAAGAAGATCCAGTGCCAGTTGAAGTTGTCGGTGATCCAGCCTCCGAGTGTGGGCCCGATGGCCGGGGCGAAGACGACGGCCATGCCGTAGACGGCGAAGGCCTGGCCGCGTTTCTCGACGGGGAAGGTGTCGGCGAGGATAGCCTGTTCGCTTGGTGCGAGGCCACCGCCGCCGAGGCCTTGCAGTATCCGGGCAAGGATAAGGATCGGTAGTGTGGGCGCGAGTCCGCAGAGGAGCGAGCAGGTTGTGAAGATGACGACACAGGTCATGTAGAAGCGCTTGCGTCCTAAGCGGTTCGACAGCCAGCCGGAGATGGGCAGGATGACGGCCGAGGCGACGAGATAGCTGGTGAGCACCCAGGTCGCTTCGTCCTGGCTGGCACCGAGCGAGCCGGCGATGTGCGGCAGCGCGACATTCGCGATTGAGGTGTCGAGGACCTCCATGAAGGTAGCGAGGGTGACGGTGAGCGCGATCGCCCACGGGTTGTGTTTCGGCTTCCATGTGGGCATAGGCATGGCGAGGGAGCGCGAAAGCGGCTGGGAGAGGGTGGCCATTCAGGTGTGCTTTTACGGTAGCAGGTGCTGGTGGATGAAGACGGCAAAAGCAGCTGACACGGCGCCGCGAGTCCTTTGACGGCGCGAAACGACAGTTTTGAGGGTGTTGGAAAGCGGTTGGGGTGGCGCGCGGATGCCCACTCTGCGCGGTTAGACGGCGCGAGGATGGAGCACCTGATCTTTGGAATTACTTTCTTACGGTGGCCAGCTTTTTCTGGGTGTCGAGGAAGCGGCGGAGGCGGTCGATGCTGCGCGCCTTTCCGAAGATGACGAGACTTTCAAGCAGCGGCGGGCTCATAGTGCTGCCGGTGAGGATGGCGCGCAGGAGCATGAAGTTTTCCTTGACGGACCAGGACTTTTCTTCGCCGAGCTCTTTGAGTGCGGCCTCCATGGCTGCGGTCGTCCAGTCAGCGGCTTCGAGCGTGGTGAGTTGCTCGGCTGCGAAGGCGAGGGTCTCCTCGAGGGTGCGCTTCTTCGGGAGAAAGACGTCCTGTGGGGGGAGGACGTTGTCGCTGAAGAGGAAACCGGTGAGGTCACCGAACGCCCCGAGGGTCTCGATGCGGGTCTGCATGAGGGCGGCGATCTGCCGAAGGTACTCATCGCCAAAGACCTGAGAGCGAACGGCGTGGTAGAAATCCTCGGGCGAGAGCGCGCGCAGATATTCACCGTTGAGCCACTTGAGTTTCGTGAGATCGAAGACCGGACCGCCAAGGCGGATGTTCTGGACCTCGAAGCGCTGAATCATCTCGTCGAGAGAAAAGATCTCCGACTCTTTTGCCCCGTTGACGACTTCAATGGGGGTCGGTGTAGGCATGCCGCCACCCATGAGGCCGAGAAAGTTGATCATTGCTTCAGGCAGGAAGCCGCTCTCGCGGTAGTAGACGAGCGAGACGGGATTCTTACGCTTGGAGATCTTGGACTTGTCGAGGTTGCGGAGCAGCGGCATGTGCCAGAAGCGTGGAATCTTCCAACTGAAGGCTTGGTAGAGGAGGACGTGCTTGGGGGTGGAAGAGATCCATTCCTCGGCTCGGATGACGTCGGTGATGCGCATGAGATGATCGTCGACGACGTTGGCGAGGTGATACGTTGGGAAGCCGTCGGACTTCATGAGGACCTGGTCATCGACGTTGCTGTGGTCGAAGCGGATGTCGCCGCGAAGCTCGTCGCGAAAGGCCGTAGAGCCTTCGAGAGGAACTTTCATGCGGACCACAAAGGGCTTGGCTACTGCCAGGTTCGTCTCGATCTCGGGCGCTGTCAGGTTGCGGCAGGTGCCGGGATAACGCGGCGGGAGTTTGGCGGCCATCTGTCGCTGGCGGGCAGCCTCAAGCTCCTCTGACGTACAAAAACAGCGATAGGCGGTGCCATTCGCGAGCAGAGCATCAGCGTGTTCGCGGTAGATCCCGGTGCGCTCCGACTGGCGATACGGACCGTAGGGACCACCAACGTCGGGACCTTCGTCCCATGCGAGGCCTAGCCAGCGGAGAGCGTCGAAGATCATCTGTTCCGAGGCGGGAACAAAGCGGGCGCGGTCCGTGTCCTCGATCCGAAGGACGAACTGGCCGCCGCGCTGGCGGGCGTAGAGGAAGTTGATGAGGCCGATGTAGGCGGTACCGACGTGGGGGTCGCCGGTCGGCGACGGGGCGATGCGGACGCGGACCTGCTGCTCTGGAGTGTGTTCAGTCATGAGTGATGGTCAAGATCGATGGTAACAAAGTGCCTGTCCACTGAATCTGGACTGATTCCAGTTGGAGCGGTCCGGAGGGCTTGGCCGTCAACTCATCTGGCTGAAGATCTCATCGAGGTGAACGTAGAGCGGTGTACCGGAGACTCCGAGGCGATTGGCACCGATCCACTCTGAACCGGTGCACATGCGTCCACTGCGAGTCTTGGGATCGATGATCCAGACGGTCTGGACGCCCATGGTGCGGTAGTCTTGGGCGCGCTCCTGGGTGTCGGAGTAGGTATCGTCCGGGGAGAGGATCTCAATGACGAGCAAGGGTGGGTCTACCAGGATGTCCGGTTGCGGCCCCGGGTTGAGGACGACGAGGTCTGGAATCCGGACCCGATTTTTCGAGACCTGTACCCGTTGTTCGGTGCTGCCGATGATGTGCCAGAGCGCTTCATGATTCATAAACCATGCGGCGAGGAGCCACTGAACTCGTGCGTGCTCCCATTGGCCCACGTTGCGCTCCCTGATCTCGCCATCGATATACTCACGGTCCGGCCGATAGCTGGTATCGAGGTATTCGGATAGCGAGATTTGAGCGGTGGTCGCCATGTGTCTGCAGTGTACTCCCGGTGTGACTTGAAGCTTGCTTGCCTATCAGTCCATTAAATCCATTGCAAACTGGGTAGCAGAGGTAAAAGGACCAGGGCGGGGCTGGGTAGCGAGATCCAGAACGAGGCGTTCAAGAACGAGGAGCTTGCTGGCGGGACTGGAGCGAAGTTCGAGGTCGGCGCTGGCGATGAGACGAATGGCGCGGGTGAGATCGGTACCGGATCTGTAGCGGCGGGCCTGTTTGATGAGTTCTTCGGCGGCAAAGGGTGGCATGCGGAAGCCCTGCCAGAGTACCTGCCAGAGAGCCCGTGAGTCGCGCACGTTCTTCTCCGAGATGATGAGCATCTGGCGGAAGGTGCGGGCGAGCATATAGAGGTGGCCGATAGCGGCATCCTCGCCACCGTTTGAGGCGTTGAGGAGACCGTGGAGCAGGTTGAGCGCGCGGTGCCGGTCGCGCAGAGAGATGGCGTCGGTGAGTTCGTAGAGAGAGCGCTGCTTGGCGGCTAGAACCATGGTCTCAACGTCGCCGAGGGTGACGCGGCTGCGGCCTGAGGCGTAGAGCAGGAGCTTTTCGAGCTCGCTGGCGATGAGCATCATGTCGCTGCCGAGGGCGTCGACGAGCTCGCGGGCAGCATCGGGATCTACGGTGATGTTACAGTCTTGTGCGCTGGCGGCGACCCACTTGACGGCGTCGGACTCGTCGACGCGAGCGAGTTCGACCATGCCGCAATCTTCGCCGAGCGTTTCACGGATGCGCTCGAAGCGTTCCTTATCCTGGTAGTCCATTTTGCGGAGGTCGGTGGGGATGCGAAGGTGGTCGGCCACGAAGAGGAGGAGGGCCTGGGGGTTGGGCGAGCGGAAGTAGGCGTTAACTGCTGTAAACTCCTCTTTCTTGCTGCCGCGACTGTAGAGATTTCGAAGGCCACGGATGAAGAAGACCTGGAACGGGACCATGAGGGAGGGAGTCTGGGCGCGGTCGAGGATCTCGAAGATACTGGTTTCGCCGAGGTCGACATCGTTGAGCGAGAAGTCGCGGAGGCCGGGGGGGACGAAAGCGGCGAGGACACCATTGCGGCAGCGCTCGTAGAGGAACGTCTCGTCGCCCACGAGGACGTATCCGGACCGAAGTGGGCTGGGTGAGGCGGTCGAACGGATCTCCGCGAGGAAACGCTCTGTAGACGCGAAGCTCTTGAGCTGGCCGCTTTGGGGCGCCACTAGAAGGACTCCAGCATGTCGCTGACGATGGTCTGCGCAAAGTCTCTGGCGACACGGCGGACGGCTGGGGTGTCCTCCTGGATGAAGCCGCTGAGATCCTGCGTGGACTGGAACTGCTCGCGATAGCCGAGGGCGTCGTTCTGGTAGAGGATGTGACCGTCGCGGGCGGTCAGAACGACCTTGGCAGTGATGGTGATGAGATAGCTCGAGGTCTGACTGGTGGACGAATCGTAGGTGAGCGGCGCAACGGTCTGGCTAAGGACGGTGCCGTGGAGGACGGCGTCGGCTTGATCGGTGTCGCTGTTGATGACCCGGTACTGCGTGCGGATGTTGAGTTCGTGGATGACGGCCTGCGTGAAGGTCATCTCAGTGTGAAAGGCCTGTACGCGGGTGGCGAAGATGGGGACAGCGAGGGTACGAATGTTTGGCGCCAGATGGGTCGCAGAACCGGCGGCGTGGTAACCACATCCGGTGAGTGCGGTCGTAAGGAGGAACGTAAGGGAACGGAGTTTCATGTTTGGTAGCAGCAAGACGCTTATTCTAAATTGTTGCCTGATTGGTACGTCCCAACTTCTTCGCTCAACTAGAAGGGCGGGGCAGGTTGTCTCAATTGGAATTTATTGGTGCTCCACTGGTGCCGTAAATGCCAGGTTGCCCAAAGCAGAAGTGGAGAAGCTGCGGTTGTAAGAATGCAATAAGAGCAGTAGCTACCTAGATGCGCCATGTCGCGCACCCCGAGCGCATTGGCCACGGTCGCCAACGCGACAAGGATGGTGAGTGTCATCCAGATCCATGCCCTACGGTTTGGTCCCAGCAACAACAACACCAGGATGACCGCGTAAAGAGCAGCGGCTATGTAGCCATCCGGAATGCCAAACGGTTTTGCAAAGGTAGCATCTGCAACAGTTTCGCATCCTCTGCCAAACACCGGACACCAGAGATGCCTGACGACCCGGTTCTGGTATAAACCTACGTACAGCATGGCTGCTTCACTTGCACCAGCAAGGATGAGCGCCAGTATCCTCGTTCCCGAGAAGCCTGTGATTTGCCGCATAAAGGTCAGCTCCTTTCAAGATCCCGTTACGGATACAAGTGTCTCAGCAATGATGGCGGTTTGCATTGCGCGGAACAAGACGATGAGGCAGCCGCTAGGCTGCCTCATCGTTGAGTGGGCTTGTAAAGTGTTTATGCGGGTGAGGGTTGGCCTTCGCCGAAGCCTGGCTTGCGGCCGTTGTCAGGCTTGAGGACTTTCTGGGTCTCGCCGCCACCTGCGTCGGGATCCACTGCTGAAAGCGGAGAGCGTGCTGCAGGGAGCTCCTTACCTTCAATGATGAGCTTGATCTCGGCGGCGTCGAGGGTCTCACGCTCGAGCAAAGCCGCGGACATGCGGTGCATGATGTCCTGGTTGGACTCGAGGATCGTGTAGGCGGACTTGTAACCGGCGTCGACGAAGCTGCGGACCTCGGCGTCGATCTGGCGTGCGGTGTCGTCGGAGAAGTCGCGAGATTGGCCGATCTCGCGGCCAAGGAAGACTTCCTGCTCTTTCTTACCGAAGGTCATGGGTCCCATCTTTGACATGCCGAACTCGCAGACCATCTTGCGGGCGAGTTCGGTGGCGCGCTCGATGTCATTGCCGGCACCGGTCGTCATCTTCTTCAGGAAGATCTCTTCGGCACAGCGGCCGCCCATGAGGGTGGCCATGCGGGTCTCGAGATAATCCTTGGTAACGGTGTGGTTGTCCTCTTCGGGGAGGTAGACGGTGACGCCGAGAGCCATGCCACGGGGGATGATGGTGACCTTGTGGAGCGGGTCCGAGTGCTCGCGCAGGGCGGAGACGAGGGTGTGACCGGCTTCATGGTAGGCGGTCACTTTCTTTTCGTCATCAGTGAGGAGCATGGACTTGCGCTCCGCACCCATCATGACTTTGTCCTTAGCGACTTCGAAGTCATACATGTGAACGGCCTTGCGATTGAAACGGGCAGCGGTGAGAGCAGCTTCGTTGACCATGTTAGCGAGGTCGGCACCGGAGAAGCCAGGGGTTCCGCGAGCGAGGATGTTCAGGTTGACGTCCTCGGCCATGGGAACCTTCTTCGAGTGGACCTTGAGGACCTCTTCGCGGCCGCGGATATCGGGCCGATCAACGATGACGCGGCGGTCGAAGCGGCCTGGACGCAGCAGTGCGGGATCAAGGACGTCAGGCCGGTTGGTGGCTGCAATCAGGATGACGCCATCGTTCGATTCGAAGCCGTCCATCTCGACCAGGAGTTGGTTGAGAGTCTGTTCACGCTCATCGTGACCGCCGCCCAGGCCGGCACCGCGGTGGCGGCCAACTGCATCGATCTCGTCGATAAAGATGATGCAGGGGGCGTTTTTCTTGCCCTGCTCAAAGAGGTCGCGCACGCGGCTGGCACCGACACCGACAAACATCTCGACGAAGTCCGAACCGGAGATGGAGAAAAATGGGACGTTGGCTTCGCCGGCGACGGCGCGGGCGAGCAAGGTTTTGCCGGTTCCCGGAGGACCGACGAGCAGGACACCTTTGGGAATGCGGCCGCCGAGCTTCTGGAACTTCTGCGCCTCGCGGAGGAACTCAATGATCTCCTTGAGCTCTTCTTTGGCTTCATCGACACCGGCTACATCTTTGAAGGTAATCTTCTTCTGCTGCATGGAGAGTAGACGGGCGCGGCTCTTGCCAAAACTCATGGCCTTATTGCCGCCGGACTGCATCTGGCGCAGCAGGAAGAACCAGAGGCCAAGCAGAAGGACGAACGGAGCAAACTGGATGAGGATGCTGAGCCAAGCATTCGAGTTCTGGTCCTTGATGCTGATGTTGACGCCATGCTCACGCAGGGTCTTGTACATATCCGGATAGTTCGCCGGGATGGTGGTGTGGAAGAGGGTCTTGTCGCTGTAGTGGCCAGTGACTTCAGCGCCGTTGACGGTAACTTCAGCGATCTTGCCTTGATCGGCGTCATTGAGCAGCTGGGTCAGGCTGATCGCCTTATCCGGTCCGCCGCTGGTGCCCTTGACGAACTGCCAGAGGCATACCAGGACGGTCACCATGAAAACCCAAATCAAAACTTGCTTAACGGTCGAGTTCAAATGCATCTCCAAATCTCCGGTCTGACGTAAAGCATTGTGCGACGTTCTCAAACCGAATGCGGACCGCCTGCGCACCGCGGCTCATCACGGTATAGACGTTAGAACGAGGCGAAGGTCAAGAGGCTGGACGCTTGGCACTCAATCCGTTGCACACCATCTAAACAATTTGATTCTACTCTTTGCCTCTCGACTCAGCCTATGTTTTACTCGCACGGTCCACAATCCTTGCTCGAATTTGATCCACTCCACGTTTGATACCGTTTCCGGCATCTGGTCCGGTGCGGATGTGCGATTGGATTCTCCAGGAGCGTCGCTCGCTGAGCAGCGGGTTCGCTCCAAGGCGCTTGCAGCTGACACTACGAGCGGAAGAGGCGCAGCTCCCGGGCGGAGCGTTGCGCCCGCAAGTTTCCGGCGAGGTCGAGACCGGTTGCGCCAGGGGGAAGGCCACACAGAGCCATCAATCGCTCGGTCTCGTCAAAGGTGAGTCGCGCGCCCATTTGCCGGGCGGCGGACCGGAGAACGCGGCGCCGCGTGGCCACGTCGAGCGCGCGAAGACGATCGAGTTCGACGGCCACGGCGGCCTGGCCGGGGATGGTGCTGACGGCTCTCCCTCCACCACGCACCGGCTTGCCCGGAAGAAGCATCTGGGGGAGCAGTTGTGCGAGCGACTGCTTCCAATGGGCATCTTCCGCTCGCGCCAGAGTAGCGAGATTGCTGAGGGTCTGGTCGATGCTGGGGTTGAACTCGCGCAGGAGCGGCATGAGCTGGTGCCGGACGCGGTTGCGGGTGTAGAGGATGTCGGCGTTCGAACTGTCTTCACGCCAGGGCTGGCTGGATTTGGTGAGGAAGGCCTCGACTGCGGAGCGGCGAACGGTGAGGAGAGGGCGCAAGATCTTGCCGCCTGGTACGGTCACGACGGGGTGGATGGCGCCGAGACCTTCTGTCCATGCACCTCGAAGCAGCTTGAGCATGACAGTCTCGGCCTGATCGTCCATGGTGTGGGCGGTCAGGACGGAGTCGGCCTGTCTGGTGACGATGAGGGATTCGAAGAAGCTGTAGCGGAGATTGCGGGCGGCTTCTTCGATCGTCTCACCCGTCTGCTGGACACGATCCGGCACGCTCTGCTCGAGAACGTGCAGCGGGATGTCAAGACGTGTGCAGAGATCGCGGACGAAGAGCAGGTCGGCATCGGCCTCGTCTCCACGGAGGCCGTGATGGACGTGCGCGGCGGAGAGGCCGACGCCAAGCGGCTCGCGCGGTGTACGGTTGGCGGCATCGAGTGAGAGTAGGAGAGCGACGGAGTCCGCTCCCCCGGAGACGGCTGCACAGATGCGGTCGCCGGGACGGATGCCTTCGCGGTTCAGGGGGAGAGAGGACACGTCTCCATGGTAGCGGCAGGCAGTGCTGTAGAGGGCTGTCGTTTTATACTCCATGGATGAAGACGAGGCCAGCCACAGAAGCGGATGCGGAGTTGATCGGTCAGCAGCGGTGCCAGATGTTTGTAGACTCCGCCAGGCTGCGGCGAAAGGCATGCAGACGATGGTGTCGAACTTCATTCCTTGGGTAAGGACGAACCTTGGCAATGGCACTTACGTTGGGTGGATTGTGGAAGAGGAGGGCCGCGCAGTAGCGGGGGCCGGGACGTGGCTCATGGAATTTCCACCGCACTGGATGGACGCGCAACCGCTGCGCGCCTATCTGTTGAACTTTTATGTCGATCCTGGCTTTCGGGGACAGGGGCTTGCCTACGCGCTGCTGCGCCTGGCGGTAGAGGACGCTCGACGGCGGGGGATCCGCGTGGTCTCGCTTCATGCATCGAAGTTCGGCCGGTCGCTCTATGAGCGCAATGGTTTTGAGGCGACCAATGAGATGATTCTGCGGTTGGGCGAGACGCCGCCCTGCTGAGTGTGCGCGAGGCCTTGTATACTCCGGAAATTATGCGTGTCTTTGTCATTCTTACGGCGGGAGGTATCGGAACGCGGATGGCGGTGAGCGGGGCAAACAGCGGTGGTGTGCCAACCGCCGCCAAGCAGTTTCGCTCGCTTGGCGGGGTTCCGGTGCTGGTGCATTCCTTGCGGGCATTTCTCGGGATTCCCTTGGTTGCGAGCGTCACGATTGCGGTGCGCAGGCAGGAGATGGAGCGGGTCCAGGCCGAGGTCGAGGAGTTTGGGCTGGGCGCAAAGGTGCATGTGGTCGAGGGTGGAGACGATCGCCAGCATTCAGTAGCGAACGCGCTTGCTGCCCTGGTCTGCGAGGGAGATGACATTGTTCTGGTGCACGACGCCGTTCGACCGCTGATTGATGCGGCGACGATCGAGCGGACTATTGATGCCATTATGAAGCATGGCGCAGCGATCGTCGGTCTGCCCGCGGTCGATACCATCAAGCAGGTCGAACGAACCGCGGACGGCGCAATCATTACGTCTACGATTCCGCGAGAACGAATCGTTCAAGCGCAGACGCCGCAGGGAGCGCGCTACGATCTATTGAAGCGGGCCTTTTCGGAGGCGGAGGCGGATGAGTTTGCGGGGACGGATGAGGCCAGCCTGCTCGAGCGCGCAGGCTTTGAGGTAGCTGTTGTGGCGGGATCTGCCAGGAACTTCAAAATAACGCAGCCGGGGGATCTGGAATTGGCGGAGTTTTACCTGACAGCTGCCAAGACTTAACCCCGATCAGTACGGATGACACCTATAGAGGCACTGGGTGAAGAGCATGAATGCGGAGCATGGCCGAGCGCGGGGGGAAGCATGATGATGTGACGCGGAAGATTGTCGGTGTATTCTATGAGGTTTACAACGAATTGGGGTATGGGTTTTTAGAGTCAGTCTATTGTCAGGCCATGAGGCTCGCATTGACGCAGAATGGATTACAGGTCGAGACCGAGGTTCCGGTGCCGGTCAGCTTTCGGGATGGGGTGATTGGCATATTTCGCGACGATCTGATTGTGAATGGCGCGGTGCTGATCGAATTGAAAGCGTTGGACGGGCTACTTCAGCAGCATAAGGCGCAGACACTGCATTATTTGAGAGCGACAGAGATCAAGGTAGCGTTGCTGATGAACTTCGGAGCTGTTCCGCGGTTAAAGCGGCTCATGGTGGACAAGGAAGCCAAGCGGGCAAGTCATCAATCGGTGGTAATCGGTGCTAAGCCTCTGAGTGCTCCTGAGGTGATCGAATGAGCATGAGAATTGGCTACGGGTTTGACTCGCATGCGTTTCAGGCTGGCGTGCCTCTGGTGATTGGGGGGCTGCCGATCGAGCATACGGAGGGGCTTGCCGGGCACTCGGATGGCGATGTGCTGCTGCATGCGATTACGGATGCGCTCCTGGGCGCGGTATCGGCTGGCGATATCGGGACCTTCTTTCCTCCAAGTGATCCGCGCTGGAAGGGAGCGGCGTCGAGCGTCTTTCTTGAGACGGCGCTCGAAGAGGTCGCGACGGCGGGGTACAAGATCGTTAATATCGATACGGTGCTGGTGATGGCGAAGCCGAAGATCGTGCCGATCGCGAACGAACTGCGTGAATCGGTCGCACGGCTGCTGGGGGTGAGGCCGGGCGAGGTGGGCATTAAAGCAAAGACGCCGGAGGGCTTGAATCAGGATCATGTAGCGGTGGCGCATGCGACGGTACTGCTCGAGAGCCTGGCGGTTTCCGAGCCCGAGGGGTTGAGGACGCTCGTCGCGGAGGTGGATGCAGCTTCCGGTTCGGACGATGAGATGGAGGTTGTGGTCAGGGGACTGGTCGACGATTCGCGGAATGTGTCCGCACTGGGTCGCAAGCTGCCCGGCTTTGATACGGACGATCTGACGTAGCAATCTGGTGACGCAGGAATGGTGGAGACTCTTCAGCCGTTGACGAAGGCTTAAGACCAATCAGGGTGAATGAGGATTATGGCGGATCAGGGTCTATGGTGTGTGAAGCTGTGCCCTTTTCCTATGTTTCAACGTCGCGGGCGGTTCAAGTCCGCTCGATGATAGGTTTTTGAGGATGAGCTTGATGCGCGTCGTTTCTCTTATGCTGTGGGGCGGCGCTCTCGCCTGCACGTTGCCGGTCTTCACGCAGGTCGATCCGCTGTTGCTCACTGGAGGCACGGCCACGGCTCCCGTCCACTGCGCGATCCCGCGGGCCGCGACGCCGGCAGAGGCTGATTGCTACCGGACGACGCCGGACTACGCCGCAACGATGGCTTATCTGCGCGAGGTGGCGAAGGTGGCTCCGCGGCAGGTTCGGATTGAGCCGTTTGGCAAGACGGGTGAGGGCCGCGAGCTGGATATCGTGATTGTCTCGAAGGACGGGATCTTCGATCCTGCGGCGCTGCACGCGGCGCGGCGGCCGATCGTGCTGATCCAGAATTCGATCCATGCAGGCGAGATGGACGGCAAGGATGCGTGTCTTGCGCTCGTGCGCGACATGGTAGTGACGAAGGTGAAGGCGGGTCTGCTGGATCGGGCTGTCTTTGTCTTCATTCCGATCTACAACGCCGATGGTCACGAGCGACGCAGCCCGTATGGGCGCATCAACCAGGTGGGACCGGATGAGATTGGATGGCGCGGCAACGGAACGAACCTCAACCTGAATCGCGACTATATGAAGGCCGATACACCGGAAGCACGGGCGTTCCTGGCGATGTTTCATCACTGGCTGCCAGACTTCTTCGTCGATGATCACGTAACCGATGGCGCGGACTTCCACTATGACGTGACGTTTACGATCGACAACGGACCGAACGTTCCTGCCGGAACGGCGAAATGGGTCGATAGCGTGGCAACCCCGGCGCTCGAGCGGTATGTGGATGGGCATGGTCACCTGGCCGCGCCGACGTACATCACGTTTGTGAACGACAGCAATCCGGTTGAGGGCCTGGCGTTCAATGACGATCCACCGCATTTCTCTACCGGCTACGTGATCCTGGAGGGTCGCCCGGGGATGCTGGTCGAGCTGCACATGTTGAAGGACTACCGGACGCGGGTGACGGGGAATTACGAGATCCTGGCGGGTTTGATGGAACTGGTCAACCGGGAGGCAGACACGTTGATCGCGCTGAACACGGCGGCTGATGGTGAGGCAAAGCGACTTGAAACGCTCTTTGGTGCTCAGTCAGGCGCGAAGTACCCACTCGCGTTGGGCTGGGGCGGGCAAACGACGCCGTTCCCCTTTCATGGTTACAGGTACGTACGCAGCATCAGCGACGTGTCTGGCGCGATGCGCATCGACTACACGCACGAGCCGCTCGAGGTGACGCTGCCGTTGCAGACCGGGTTCAAGGTGACGGCATCGGCGACGCTGCCGGCCGCGTACCTCATCCCGGCGCAGTGGACGAGGGTGATCGATGTGCTGCGGGCGCATCAGGTCGAGATGGACCGGACGTCTGCAACGTGGACGAGCGAAGTGGAGATTTATCAGTGCGGCGGGATGAAATGGCAGGAATCTCCGTTTGAGGGACGGCATCCGACGTTCAACGGCGAGGCGGCGGACAATCCGGGTAAGTTCGGGACGTGTGCCTTGACGAAGCGGCGCATGACGTATCCTGCGGGCTCGGCGGTGGTGCGGCTGGACCAGCGGCTCTCGAAGGTCGCGGTCGAGTGGCTCGAACCGGCGGCTCCGGACTCTGCACTGCAATGGGGGTTCTTCGATTCAATCTTCGAGCAGAAAGAGTATGGCGAGGCGTATGTGGTCGAGCGGCTGGCGCGCGAGATGATGACGAAGGATCCGCAGCTTAAGGTGGCATTCGATAAGAAGGTCGCGAGTGACCCGGTGTTTGCGGGGAACGCACGGGCACGATTGAGGTTCTTCTATGATCGCTCGCCGTGGTTTGCGGCGAACCGGGTGGGCGAGTATCCTGTGGGGCGGCTGAGTAGTGTAGAGGGAGTTCCGCTCGAGGCGAAGTGAGGGGGGTCGGTCGGACCTTCTATGAAGTACTGGTGGTTTGATATTGATACAGGAACGTGGACCTTCGACTGCGCTGCTCACGACGACAGTTGTTTGCGAATATCGAGAGCGACGGCACCAGGAACTGCAGTAGAGTGCGGTGGAAGAGGACTAGATGGTAACGACGGTACAGCAGCATATTCAGCAGCAGCAGGCGGACATTACGGCGGCCAGTGGAACTTTCAGCCTGCTGCTGGGTGGTATTACGCTCGCGACGAAGATCATCGAAGCGAAGATTCGCTCGGCTGGCCTGACCGATGTGCTCGGGGCGTTTGGGCAAAACAACGTGCAGGGGGAGGCGCAGCAGAAGCTCGACGTCTTCGCGAATAGAGCGCTGCTGCATTGCCTGGGTGGGCGGGACATGGTGGCCGCGCTGGTGAGCGAAGAGGACGAGGAGCCGGTAACGTTCGATCGCAGTCTCGACAAGGGGAAGTACATCGTCGTCTTCGATCCGCTCGATGGGTCGTCGAACATTGATGTGAACGTCAATGTGGGGACGATCTTCAGTATCTTGAAGCGGCTGCCGCCTGTCGACGGCGACCTGCAGGCATCTGTTCTGCAGCCTGGATCAAAACAGGTAGCGGCGGGATATGTGGTCTACGGACCTTCGACTGTGCTGGTCTATACGACTGGCAGTGGGGTGCACAGCTTTACGCTCGATCCAACGATCGGAGCGTTTGTCTTGACCACCGAAAAGATGCGCATGCCGCGACAGGGTCCGTACTACAGCACGAACGAAGCGAATGCGGCGGAGTGGCCAGCGGGTTTCCGGGGGTATATCGACACGCTGCGCGGCGGTACGGAGGGCGCGTACAGCTCGCGCTACATCGGCTCGCTGGTGGCGGATTTTCACCGTACGCTGCTGAAGGGGGGCGTGTTCTTGTATCCGCCGACGTTAAAACAGCCGAAGGGCAAGCTGCGCCTGCTGTACGAAGCAAATCCGCTGGCCTTTATCGCGGAGCAGGCTGGAGGCGTGGCGAGCAGCGGCGTGGGGCGGGTACTCGACATTCAGCCTGAGACGATCCACCAGAGGACACCGTTCATGGTTGGGAGTGCGCGCGAGATGGCGCTGCTGGCTGACGCGCTGGGGGCGGGTGCACGCACTTCCGGGATGACGGCGCGGTGACAGGATTTCAGGCGAAGGTGAAGGATATCCGCGAGGAGTCGCGTATCGGTGGGCGGCAGCGCTGGCAGGTGCTGCTAGATCGGACGGAGTTCTCCGCAGTGGCCAGCACCGGGAGGTTGGAAGCGGTAGCGCGGAGCGGGGCACGGCTTGAGGTCGTCGTGGTTGGGGTGATTATTGAGGGCAGCGACATGTGGCACCTGGTGGATAAGCCGCTTGCCGCCGAGACGGCTGTGACGGGCCATGTCACCGGTTGCGTTGCGGAAGGCGGTTGAGCGAGGTATCGCCTGCTGCTACACTCGAAGAGTTCGTTTCCTCCCCATTGCGCGTGCGACATTGTGACGCGGCGAAGGAGGGTGCGGGGCTGTAGCTCAGTTGGGAGAGCGCGTCGTTCGCAACGACGAGGTCAACGGTTCGATCCCGTTCAGCTCCACCAAAGCCCAAGCATCTCTTGTACACGGTCGGAGACAAAGCTGGATTATGCATCTGTAAAAGCTGTTGGGTGGAACGGCTCAGCGTTGCGTATTGATGGTGGCGGATTCAGAAGCCTTCAGGTAATTGCCATAACCAACGACGATGGTGGAGCTGATCAGCAGGAAGAGACCTGTAGCGACCAGAATTCGCGTACGCCGGCTGGTGCCTCGCCATTCTTTTAACGCGAGCCCCCAGAGGGTTGCGAAGAGAATGATCGAGGCCATGTGGAGCGTCCAACTTGAGAAATCGTACTTACCCATGCGGGTCTGGCCCATGGAGTAGAAGAAGAACTGGAAGTACCAGATGACCCCGGCCACTGCGGCAAAGAAGTAATTGAGGCTCAGGGTACGCGGGGACAGGCGGTCATAGGTGGAAGCAGTGCGAGGACCGAAGTCCATCAAGGTGTCGCCTGATGCGTGACTGGCGCGCATGGGATTGGTGCCCGGTTCGCCAAGGAACTGGCGGATGGAGTGATTCTTGAGGATGAGAATGGCCGACCACACGAAGTTGGTAACGAATCCTCCCCAGAGCACAACGATGAGAACAGGGAGATTTTGCCAGAGGTCCAGCCGGTGGTGGGCCAGGAGTTCGGTTTTGGCGAGAGCGCCGATGGGCGCACCGGCCTTGAGGCCGAAGGCGAAGAAGGAACTCATGATGCCGGCGAAGACTGCCACGGCGATGCCTTTGCCGAAGGAGAAATCAGACTCACCGGCTTCCGCCTTTTCTTCGGGCGTGACCTCGCGTTCCTTCGAAAGTCCGGCTAGGCCGTTGATGCCTACAGCGATGAGGCAGAGAGCGACGCCGGCGAGGATAATCTGGCCCGAGGTCTCGTGCAGGATGAGGTGGATGGAGCCGTCGTAGATGGGCGGGATGAGGGTGCCGAACGCAGTGCAGAGACCGAGCGCGATCGCGTATCCCAGCGCAATGCCGAGATAGCGGATGGCGAGCCCGAAGGTGAGACCACCCACGCCCCAGAGCGCTCCCCAGAAGAGGGCGTAGACGATGCTGGAGTGCGGCGCGGCGTGGAGGATTCCAAGGAGATTTGGAACCAGAAGGCCAGCGAGCAGCAGGGGCGCAACGATCCACGCGGCGAAACCCTGGATGAGCCAATAGATCTCCCATGACCAGCGCTTGATGCCGCGGAAAGGAATGAAGTTGGTAGCAGAGGCGAAGCCGCCGATCCAGTGATAAACAACGCCGATGAAGGGATTCGGTCCCACGAGGCCTCGTTCCGTTGAAGGATTATGGTATTTCCCAGGCGCGTACTATCCTATCTGAGGGAGTTGCGTTGGGTAAATGTACTCTCTATTGAATTGGTTTCTCGTCAGTGAGAGTTCTGGTCTGTAGTAGTCCTGGTCCGTAGTAGTCCTGGTCCGTAGTAGTCCTGGAGGATGCTCTGCGAGTTGCGCTCTTTATCACCTGCTACAACGACACCTTATTTCCGGAGACAGGGAAAGCCGTGGTGAAGGTTCTGGAGCGGCTTGGGCATAGCGTCGAGTTTCCCGCAGGGCAGACCTGCTGTGGGCAGATGCATTACAACACGGGATATCAGGCGGAGGCGATGCCGCTGCTGTCGCGATTCGTCTCGCAGTTCAGACATGCGGAAGCCGTTGTTGTGCCCTCTTCTTCGTGCGTGGCCATGATACGGGATCACTACCCCAAGATGGCTCTCGAGAACGGCGACACGCAGTTGATTGCTGCTGTAGAGGAGTTGCTCCCCAAGGTCTTTGAATTCTCTGAATTCTTAACGAAGGGGCTAGGACTGGAGGACGTGGGTGGCTCCTATCCGCATCGGGTGACTTATCATGCGAGCTGCCATGGCTTGCGAAATCTTGGTCTGGGCGACGGTCCGATGCGGCTCCTGAAGGCGGTGCGAGGCATTGAACTGGTGGAGCTTGCGGGCCTCGAACAATGCTGCGGATTTGGAGGAACATTTGCGGTGAAGAATGCCGAAGTGTCGGGCGCGATGCTGGCGGAGAAGGCGAGCGCTGTGCTTCATACGAAGGCGGAAGTTTGTACGGCTTGCGATACCAGCTGCCTTATGCACATACAGGGTGCTCTTCATCGGCAACGGACGGGAGTCAGAACAGTGCATCTGGCGGAGATTTTAGCCGCGGATGGGGGAGCAATCGGATGAGTGGAGTTGCGTTAGATCCGAGCACGGCGCCGACGTTTCCCATGGCGGCCAGGACGGCGATGGGGGATACGCAGTTGCGGAAGAATGTCCGTCATGCAACCGAGGTGATCCAGGCGAAGCGGGCGCGTGTCGTGGACGAGATTGGCGACTGGCAGGAGCTTCGGGAAGCCGGCAAGCAGATTCGCAAGCATGCGATGGAGCATCTGGACTTTTATCTACAGGAGTTCGAGGCCAACTGCACCAAGGCAGGGGGCGTGGTGCATTGGGCGCAGAATGCTCAAGAGGCACGGCAGATTATCGTCGATCTGGTGAAGGCTTCGGGGTCCGATGAGGTCATCAAGATTAAATCGATGACGACCGAAGAGATCCAGCTGAATGCGGCTCTGGAGGCGGCTGGAATTCATCCATTCGAGACCGATCTGGCGGAGTTGATCATTCAACTCGGCCAGGACCAGCCATCGCATATCGTAGTGCCGGCGCTGCACAAGAATCGACAACAGATTCGCGAGATCTTCCAGCGGACGATGAATTTACCGGACCTGGGTGAGAAGCCGCAGGATCTCGCCGATGCCGCACGATTGTTTCTGCGGGAGAAGTTCTTACGGGTGAAAACCAGTGTAAGCGGGGCCAACTTCCTGATTGCGGAGACGGGCGGCGTCTGCGTGGTCGAGAGCGAGGGGAATGGGCGAATGTGCCTGACGCTTCCCGAGACGCTGATTGCAGTTGCCGGGATCGATAAGATCGTCCCTCGATTTGCGGACCTTGAGGTGCTTCTGCAGTTGCTGCCGCGGTCGGCTACAGGCGAGAGGATGAATCCTTATAACTCGATCTGGACTGGAGTGGATGCGAGCGATGGGCCTCGAGTGTTCCATATTGTGTTGATGGACAATGCGCGGAGTGAGATTCTCGCCGATGTCGAGGGACGGCAGACGCTCTATTGCATCCGTTGCGGGGCGTGTCAGAATGCCTGCCCGGTCTACCGGCAGACGGGAGGCCATGCGTACGGCAGCGTGTATGCAGGCCCGATCGGCGCCATTCTGACTCCGCAACTGCAGGAGATGCACCATGCGCAGAGCTTGCCCTACGCTTCCTCGCTGTGCGGCGCCTGCTACGAGGTGTGTCCGGTGAAGATCAATATTCCGGAGGTTCTGATTCACCTGCGAAACAAGGTAGTGCAGCAGAACACCGCGGGTGTAGCTGGCTTCTTCGATGTTGAGGCTGGAGCCATGAAGGCGATGGCGATGATCTTCAGAAGTGAGCGTCGATTTCGTGCGGCGCAGCGGCTGGGGCGCATTGCGGAGAGGCCCCTGGTGAACAAAGATGGCTGGATCGGGTGGCTCCCAGGGCTGCTTGGCGGATGGACGCAGGTGAGAGACCTGCAGGCGATGCCGAAGGAGACGTTCCGGGACTGGTGGGAGAAACGGGGCTCGCATGCAAGCTGAGCTGAGTTCACGGGACGAGATCCTACGGCGAGTTCAGAGGGCTACCGGTGGAGCGTCCACCGCAGAGGCGGCGCGGGCGGGCTGGAGCGCTGTAGCTCGAAGATACAAGCGCACGGGTGTGCTTGAGCGGGAGTTGGTGCTGAAGCTTTTGGAAGATCGACTCCGCGACTACGACGCAACCGTGGTCCGGGTCTGCCGCGAAGACGTGGCATGGAGTGTAGGAAAGAGACTGGCTGAACGCGGAAGACGGCGGATTGTCGTTCCGGCTGGCTTCCCTGCGGAATGGCTGCCAAGTGGGTTCGAATGGGCTATTGACACCGGGTTCCGAGCGACTGAGTTGGATGGCTTCGAGGGAGTAGTGACGAGTTCGACGGTTGCAATTGCGGACACAGGGACGGTTGTACTGCAGCATGTCGCCGGGCAGGGAAGACGAGCGATAACGCTCGTGCCGGATTATCACCTCTGCCTTGTGCGCGAGGAAGATGTCATTGAAACGGTTCCCGAGGCCATGCATCGTCTGCGGGCAACCGCCGAGCTGGCCACCACATTTATTTCAGGTCCGTCGGCTACCGCTGACATAGAGATGACGCGTATCAAGGGTGTGCATGGGCCACGCAATCTGGATGTAATGCTTATCGTTCAGAGTGCTTTGACAAGCAACAAGCAAATGGTGCAACCTGCTAGGAATTTCAATAGAGAGCAGATTTCATTTTAGTAAACGTGTGTTGGATGGAGAGCAAGCGATGACGGAAGATGGAGCAGGTGCGGCACGGCGTGATACCGAAAAAGTATGGAGTGCACTGGACAGCTTTCGCATTGAGGTGCCATCGTGGGGCTTCTCCAACACGGGTACAAGGTTTGGCAAATTCGTGCAGGATGGCGCCGCGACGACGATCGAACAAAAGTTCAGCGATGCCGCAGAGGTGCATGCGCTGACCGGGGCGAGTCCCACGATCGCGCTGCACGTACTGTGGGACCTGCCAGGCGGTAAGGCGGATGTTCCCGCGATCCAGGCACTCGAGAGCAAGTATGGCGTAAAGGCTGGATCGATCAATCCAAATCTCTTTCAAGGCCAGGAGTACAAGTTCGGCTCGATTGCCAATCCAAGTGCGGAGATCCGTGGTAACGCGCTGGCTCATCTCCTGGATTCTGTGGAGATCGGACGGGCTCTGGGATCGAAAGATGTTTCGATGTGGATTGCGGATGGGTCGAACTATCCCGGAACTCAGAGTATGCGCAAACGCATTGGATGGATGGAAGAGGTACTTGCGGCGACGCACGCTGCGCTTGGAGACGATCAGCGGATGCTGGTTGAGTATAAGCCCTTTGAACCTGCTTTTTATCACACCGACATCGCGGACTGGGGCATGGCATTGGAACTGGCCCGGCAAGCAGGGCCGAAGGCGAAGGTGCTGGTCGACACGGGACATCATCACCAGAGCACCAACATCGAGCAGATTGTTGCATGGTTGTTGCACCTCGGAGCTTTGGGCGGCTTTCACTTCAACGATCGCAAGTATGCGGATGACGACCTGACCCTTGGCTCAATCGATCCGTATCAGGTATTTCGCATCTTCCACGAGATTCTAAGTGTCACTGCGGACGAGCGCGCGGGCATCGAGTTCATGATCGACCAAAGCCATAATCTCAAAGGCAAGATGGAGGCTATGGTGCAGACGGTGATGTCGGCGCAGGAGTTGTATGCAAAGGCCGCTCTGATCGATCAAGAGCGTCTTGCGGAGTTGCAGCAGGCTTGCCGATTGGTGGAAGCGGAGGAATGCTTCCGAAGTGCTTTCTGGCAGGATGTGCGTCCGATCATTCGAGAGTGGCGACTGGCTAGAAGGCTGCCGGTAGAGCCTCTAAGGGCGCTGGCGGACAGCGGATATGTCGAGACGATTACCCGCGAACGACAGAGCGCGAATGCGAACAGCGTATCCACCTACGCTTGATCGGAGAGCGTAATGGTGAGCATGGTCACGGATCTCTTATATCTCTCTCTCGAATTGCTTATCGCATCATCATGAAGCGGCTGAATGTTTATACATAACGGGAGACTATGGCGATTCGTAAAACGACGAAGAGGCTCTATCTGATTCCAGTGCTGTCGAAGGCGCTGGACATTCTCGAGCTGCTGCAAGCTCAGAATCAGCCCATGAGCCTCGAGTTCATTCACAAGCAGACGCGCATCTCGAAGACGACGGTGTATCGCGTACTGAAGACATTCGTTCATCGTGGATATCTGTCGCAATCGCCGGCGGGGCTGTACCGGCACATGACACGACCGAAGAAAATGCGTTTTGGATTTGGCGGTCAGAGCGCCGACATGCCCTTTTCGGTTGAGGTGACCGAAAGTCTCAAGGACGCGGCCGCGATGGTCGGGGTGGATCTGCTGATTCTCGATAATTGCTACGATGCTGCCACAGCCGTGAGAAACGCAGATGAGTTTGTCAGCAGCAAGGTCGATCTTGTCATCGAGTTCCAGGTAGAGCAGGAGGTCGCACCGGTGATCGGAGACAAGATTGCAGGCGCAAAGATTCCTTTGATTGCGATCGATATTCCTCATCCGCACGCAACTTACTTTGGCGTGGATAACTATCGAGTCGGGGTTGAGGCGGGCGAGGTGCTGGCGGCGCACGCACTGGCAAACTGGCGCGGCAAGATTGATTGGATCATCGGACTTGATCTTCCGGAGGCAGGCCAACTTGTGCAAAGCAGAATTACGGGTGCGTTCGATGGGGTACGAAACGGGCATCCGGATCTTCCGGTCGAGTCATTTGTCCGGATCAACGGAAGGGGCATGCGAGATCTCAGTAAGAAACTTACATCTGACTTCCTGCAGCGCCATCCTACGGACAAGCGCATTTTGATTGCCGCCGCAACGGACTCCAGTGCTCTTGGTGCGGTCGACGCTATTCGCGAACACAGGCGCGAAAAGCATGTGGCGGTTGTGGGTCAGGACTGCATCGCGGAAGCGGTAGAGGAGATGCGGCGAGACAAGTCACCATTGATCGGTTCGGTTTCGCATGAGACGAGTACGTACGGTCCAAGCTTGATGCACCTGGGACTATCGCTGCTGCGTGGACAAACGATGCCGCCCTATAACTATGTGACGCACAAGATGGTAACGCGCGAATCCCTGCGGTGAGACGCTACGTTCCTCGGGTATGCTGAAGAACATCTGCACGTCAGCGCACGGGCAAGTGCTTTCCGGGCATGTGTTTTCACATTCGAAAGAGTTACCGTATTGATGTGAAATGTGGAATGATGGTCGCGAGGCAATTTGCCACAGGCAGGGATGCACATGACAACACAGGGTAGACTCCACTTTCTTGAAGATCGATGGGACAACGCAGTTGCGGCAAAGCTGGACGCACCGGAGCTGCTGAGATACCGGTCCAACCTTTTAGGCTCCGACCTGCGCATCACAAACTTTGGTGGCGGCAATACCAGCTCGAAGCTGGAACAGATCGATCCGCTTGATGGCAAGTCCAAGCAGGTCCTGTGGGTGAAGGGGAGCGGCGGTGATCTCGGCAGCATCAAGCGCGCGGGATTTGCCACACTCTACATGGAGAAACTGCTTGCGCTTGAAGGGGCGTACCGCGGTGTTGAGCTCGAAGACGAGATGGTGGAGATGTATCCACTGTGTACATTTGGCAACAACCTCGTTGCCGCTTCCATCGATACATCGTTGCATGGCTTCCTGCCATTTGCGCATGTGGACCATCTGCACCCGGACTGGGGCATCGCGCTCGCGGCGTCAGCGAATGGAAAGACCAAGATGGAGGAGTTCAACAAGGAGTTCGGCCACCGGCTCGTATGGCTGCCGTGGCAGCGGCCTGGGTTCGAGCTGGGCATGATGCTGAAGAAAGTCGTCGAAGAGACACCGGGATGCGATGGCGTAGTGCTTGGCGGGCATGGCCTGTTCACGTGGGGCGACACGCAGCGCGAGAGCTACCTGAATACGATCACGATCATCGATCAGCTCGGGCAGTTTATTGAGCGGCACGGGTCGGTTGCGGGTCATATGCACTTCGGTGGAGAGCAGGTGAAGAGTCGCGAGGATCGGAGCGCTATCGCGTTCGAAATCATGCCGTATCTGCGTGGCGTGGTCTCGCGCAAGCAGCGATGGATCGGGAGCTTCAGTGATTCAGCGCAGGTGTTGCGATTCGTAAACTCTGCCCATGCAGAGAAGCTGGCGCATCTGGGCACAAGCTGCCCGGACCACTTTATCCGGACGAAGATCCGCCCCATGTTCATCAAGTGGAATCCAGGGGAGGAACCGGCTGAGTTGAAGGAGCTGATCGAGACGGCGCTCGAGACATATCGCGCCGAGTATACGGCGTATTATGCCAAGCATGCTCTCAAGGATTCGCCGGCAGTGCGCGATGCCAGCCCCACGGTTGTGCTGGTGCCGGGCGTGGGAATGTTCAGCTTCGGAAAGAATAAGACGGAGTCACGGGTTACGGGCGAGTTCTACATCAATGCAATCGGCGTCATGCAGGGCGCGGGCGCACTGGGGGGCGGAGTGACGTGCACGGACATTCCGCAGGCCGGGCCTGCTGCTTCGGCAGACCAGTTTTCAATGCATGCAAATTACGTCGCCCTACCGCCCAGTGAAGCTTTCCGCATCGAGTACTGGAAGCTTGAAGAGGCTAAAATTCGTCGTCAGCCGGCCGAGAAGGAACTGAGTCGGAGGGTTGCGCTGATCGTCGGCGGAAGCAGTGGAATTGGCCGGGAGGTGGCGTTGCTGGCGGCCGAGCACGGAGCCCATGTGATGATCGCGGACCGCGATTTGAAAGGTGCCGAGGCGGTTGCCGAAGAGACAAAGACCATCGCCGGAAGCGAGGCTGTTGGCTGGACTAGCATCGACATTCGTGATCGAAACGCGATCAGGGCCGCGTTGGACGCAACTATCAGGAAGTTCGGCGGGATTGATATTCTGATCAACACAGCCGCGCTCTTTCCCTCTTCACCGGATGGCGTTATCAGCGATGCTCAGTGGGGGCTGACGCTCGAGGTCAACGTAACGGCGAACTACCTGCTGACGGATGAAGGTTCAAAGATCTTCGCTGAGCAGGGGCTTGACGCAAGTATTGTGCTGACCAGCTCCGCAAACGCTGTCGTCGCGAAGCGTGGGAGCGAAGCCTACGATGTGAGTAAGGCAGCGCTGAGCCATCTCATTCGAGAGTTGGCGGTTTCGCTCTCACCCAAGGTGCGGGTCAATGGGATCAGCCCGGCGACTGTGGTGAAGGGTTCGACCATGTTTCCCCGCGATCGTGTAATTGCATCGCTGAAGAAATACAAGCTTCCGTTCGATGAGGCTGGTACAGACGACGACCTCCGCAGCGTGCTGGCGCACTTCTACGCGACGCGGACGCTGACGCACCAGCCGATTGATCCGAAAGATTGTGCACAGGCTATTCTCTTCCTTGCCGGGCCATTGTCCCGATGCACAACCGGGCACCTGATTCCTGTGGATGGCGGGCTGACTGAGGCCTACCTACGGTGAGGGATGCGCGACGGTGAAGTGATGCGCGATGAGGAGACAGATGGTGAAGGCGACGCCTATGCTGCTGCCTAGAGACAAACGCGCCTCGATCGCGGTGGATCTAGGAGCGGAGAGTTGCCGGGTATCCCTGCTGCAGTGGGTGGCGGGTTACCCGGTGGTGGCGCTTGTACATCGGTTTGCAAATACCCCGCGCCAGATGGACGGCGGGCTGCGATGGGACCTTGCAATGATCGAGGCAGGGCTGGACCATGGGCTCCGGCAGTGTGCGGCGATGGCAGAAGAGGGCGTGCGCTCGATTGCTGTGGACGGCTGGGCAGTGGATTATGTGCGGCTTAACGCGGATGGCAGAGCATTGGCCGATCCATTTTGCTATCGCGATGAGCGCACGATCGAAGCCGAACGCTTGCTGTATGGCAGGATCAGTCCGGAGAGATTACGTGAGCTGACGGGAGTTCAGTTGCTACGGATCAACACGCTGTACCAGTTGTATGCAGACGAGCTGGAGGGACTGGAGAAGGGTCGACGGTGGTTGAATCTGCCGGAGTATGCGTTGTCACGGTGGGGTGGCGCTCGGGTGGCCGAACTTTCAAATGCAACCCATACGCAGATGGTCGAGCTCTACAGCCACCAGTGGTCCCGGGAGATATTTCAGGCAGCAAACAGTGACCTGGGTGGCGCGGCGAACATCGTTCCCTCGGGCACAGTGGTCGGCAAGCTGCGTGGCTCGTTGGCCGAGTTACCGGCGTTGCGCGACACGCTGCTGATTGCGCCAGCCTGCCACGATACAGCCTCGGCGATTGCTGGAATCCCGGCGACTGGCGATGACTGGGCCTATATCAGTTCGGGTACATGGTCACTGGTCGGAACACTGCTCGAGCAACCGAGCAACAGCGCGGAGGCTAATGAGGAAAACTTCACGAACCTCGGTGCGGTGGGGAACAGGATCTGCTTTCATAAAAACGTGAATGGAATGTGGTTGATTCGGCAGTGCATGGAAAAGTGGGCCGAGGATGGAAGTGTCTGGACGGTTCAGGAACTGGTGCTTGCGGCGGAAACGGTTCTGAAGCCTCATGGTCTGCTCGATGTGGATGATCCTGATCTTCTGCTCGCGGGACGAATGCCCGAGCGAATCAACGCGCAGCGCCGGCAGAAGGGATTTGAAGCCCTGAGTGAGCTTCCAGAAGATGCCCCGACGTTCGCAAGCCTCATCTTCCATAGCTTGGCGGCCCGGTACGCCGAGGTGCTGGACCGCGTTGCGTTTCATAGCGGAAAGACGTTCAAGCGACTCTTTATCGTGGGTGGGGCAAGTCAAAATGACTTTTTGAATCGGCTCACGAGAGAAGCCACGAGGCTCGAAGTCTTTCGGGGCTCCGCGGAAAGTTCCACAGTGGGAAACTTCGCTATTCAACTCGCCGTCCTGGAGGGCAGCCGGGATGAACTAACGGGAGCGTACGCTGTGGAGGTTTCACGGTGGGCCGCACTACTGGTTGAGGAGCTCTAACGCGATGACGCGATCCGATCGAGAGTACCTTCTGGCCGTGATATGAGTGACACTGAAAAATACTGTTATATATTCGGCATCCCGGATTCTGTGTTCATTGCTGCTTCGCTGTCATGCATCCATGTAACCATGGCAGCGGGAACCCGGCGCTCACGATCATGGATTTGTCGTTGCGAACAGCGCAGTCGCTCCTTGCTTCGAGAGACAGTCAAGGCTGCATTTAAAGACAGATAAGTTGGCTCAAGTAACGATCACGTTAGGAGATGGATTGTGACCATCGGTGTGCTCTCGCCGCACAGAGACGATGCAGCCTTTTCGGTCTCTCTGGCGATCGATTTCTGGCTGCGTTCGGGTTATCAGGTGGCTGTGTTGAACTGCTTTACACGAAGTCATTATGCTCCATTTGCTCTCTCTGACTTTACTTCAGCGGAGGGCCGATTGGATCATGTAATGTCCTTGCGCTCCGGCGAGGATTACACGTGGCGGCGACAGTTCTGCGACGGCCTTATGCTGATGGAACTGGACCTTGATGATGCGCCTTTACGGTTGGGAATTTCGCTTGATGAGGTGTGTCGTTGCCCGCTCGTTTCCCGTGAAGACACAGCTTTAAGGATTGAGGATGGCCTTCGACAGACAGGGGCCGACGCGTTGGTGGTACCGCTTGCGCTCGGTGATCATATAGACCATCTGACAACGCGGGAGGTGGCTATTGCTGGAGTTTCTCCGGATATGCCGTGCGCCTTTTACGAAGACCTGCCTTATGCTGCGCGCCCGGGTGCGGCGCGGAAGATTGAGAAAGCTGTACTCGGACTTCAGCAGGACCTCACCCCAACATTCGTTTGCGAGAGTTCCGGTTCGGAGTCGCCGTGGGAACGAAAGTTCGCACTCGCGCAGTGCTACCCAACCCAGATCGATGGCGAGGTCGCTGGACAGATCGCAGATTTCTGTCTCCGCTATGGGGGGCGTGAACGGTTGTGGGCGAATGCGGCCTGGCAGGCTTCTGAACTGTCGACGAGCATGAGCTTCACTGGGACGGCGAGGTCGTGAGAGAGGTGCAAGAGTTCCGACCGGAAGCTCCGCTGATACCTGACAGGGCGCATCCGAGTTGCCGGGCAATTGTCATTTTGCCTGCGCGGAATGAAGAGGGATCACTCGCATCGGCGCTCGATGCGTTGGCTGGTCAAGTCGACGAGTTCGGTAGGTTGCTTAGCCCAGAGACATTTGAGATTTTACTGCTGCTCAACAACTGCACCGATGGTTCAGCGCATGTTGCCCGTAGATGGAAGACGGCCAACCCCTCCATCCATCTGCATGTTATTGAATTGGATCTCGCAATGGATTGCGCTCATTTAGGAGTGGTGCGCAGACTTCTGATGGATACTGCGTGGCATCGGCTGCCATCCTCACGTGCAGGGATCTGGGCAATACTCTCGACCGATTCGGACACCCTGGTTGCCGCGGATTGGATCATGCAGAACCTGCGCGCGCTGGAACGAGGAGCAGATGCTGTCGGCGGCGCGATCCGGTTAAAGCACGGTGAACTGGAGCTTCTTCCCGCGGGCGCGCGGAGAGCCTATCAGCGCGATCGCAGATATCAGCGCCTTGTGGCGGAGCTCGAGGATTTGCTTGATCCGCAGCCTGGCGACCGTTGGCCCCGACATCTTGAGCACTTCGGCGCATCGCTCGCTTGTACGACGCAGGCGTACGTACGTGCAGGCGGCATGCCGCCGGTCAGATCGCTCGAAGATGTGGCTTTTGTGGATGCACTGCGAAGGGTGAATGCGCGTCTGCGTCACGATCCTGGGGTGGTCGTCTACACGTCGTCGCGCTTCGACGGCCGGGCAGAGATTGGGCTCTCATATCAGCTGCGAGTCTGGCAGCAGATGAGTGTTGCGGGAGAGGAGCACCACGTGCTCTCGGCCGCGTGGCTGGTGCACCGATTTCGTACCTTGCGGTATCTGCGACAAATCCATGCGCAGGGTGAACCTGCGGACAGCAGCGTTCACTCGAAGAGCTGGCGTGACCGCATCATGCGCGCTCGCACGAGAGACAACTCGGTGGCGGCGTTTCTGCGGGAGATGGATTGCGATCGACTGATCGAGGAGACCTTCGAGGGAGAGCGCGAAAGTGAGATCTTGCGCGTCAATCGCCACCTCGCAAGGACGATCTCGCGGATGCGATCTGCTCGAGCATCTGCTGCGGTGACAGCCTAACCCAAGCGTTCCAGAACATCAATCCGATAGGTGTTGTGTCGACTTCCTTTGACTACGCGCCACTCCGGCCGGGACAGCCATATGTCGTGGACCTCGTCTCCAGTCAGAGGATAATCGGGCACTGGCACGGTAAAGTGCACGAGGATGAGCGTAGCTCCGGCTAATTGATGTGCTGCGAGGAGTTCCGCCGCTTTAGCCAGCTCCTCGGGCTGCCAGTAGTAGGCGACCTCGGAGATGACGATCAAATCGAAGCCGCCATCCGGCATCTCGCGTGGAACCTGCATCCGAGCGAAGTGCACCTGGGGTAAGTCTCTACATCTTTCCCGTGCCGCGGCCAGTGCCTGCTCGGATACGTCGAGGCTCAATAAGGCGTCACACCGCTGTGCTAGCTTTTGAGTGAGCACACCGATGGAGCAGCCCACCTCGAGAGCGCTTGCGTATCGATCACAGGGCAGGCTGCTGAGCGTTTCAAGGTACTTGTCAGCTTCGTAGGTGCTTGTCTCGAAGTTCCACGGATCGGGCGATTGCTTGTAGATCTTGCGGAAGTACTCTGGGGATAATGAGCCACTCGATTGCTCTTGGAGCCATAATCCATCTCCGGCGCCTCCGACGCGCAACGTTGTCTTTCGAAGAGACGAGCGACCCACGTCGGCCAGGGTCTGGTCAGGCGCGGGCTGCCGGAGATACATTGTCAGGTCCCGGATGATTCGCTCGAATCGGCTGGGTTGAAGCAAGCCATGTGCGCCGATGCCGTGAATGACGCGCTGGATGGTCGCGGTCGCAATCCGTTCAATGGCGAGTCTCATCATGTTGGCGCAATCGACCATTCGTTCACAGGCAAGTTTGTCAGCGGCCCGAACGAGATTTTCCTCTGCCACCGCACCGGCGCGCTCTATCCAGAGAACGGTCTCCTGTGCACTGATGGTGATCTCTCCCAACCTGGCTATTTGGTACGGATCTCCCCCGCGGTCGCGTTCTTCCAGCCACTCCGCGAAAAGCCGATGGAGTCGGAGCACTGCCCCCGCCTGCACGGCGGCGAATCGGATCGCACCACCCCGGAACAAGGGATCGCGGTAAAAGTCCCCCATTGCGCCAATCAGATCCTTAGCCTCTATTCTGGATCCGGTGAAGTCTATGCCGTAGCTCTCGGAGGCTTCCATGCCAAGTGGATGCCATAAGCCGTGATCCAGGTGGATGATAGGAGCAATGCACGGTGACTCCATGCGCGGTAGGGTCATCTGCCAGCCTGTGTCATCAAGCTGCGCTGTAACGATCGGTCGATTGACGAAGGCCGCACCCGTGGCAAAGGTCTTTACACCATGAAAGGTGAAGGTGTCGGGACCACCTTCGAGACGTAGAAGGTCGTGCCCGCCAGTATTCCAGACTCCGAATAGCAGTCCGTCATGTGCATCTTTTGCGGCTTGTGCCAACTGCGACGCGGTGCCGTACGTGGCAATAAGGATCAAGGCGTTGACGTGTCCCTCGTAGATTCGGCCGAGGACAAGATCTCCCCCGCCGACGAAGGCTAAAAGCCGCAACAGTGAATGATGACAACCTTTCTCGGTTCCAAGACCCAGGCCGCCGTGTGCGGTCGGAAGGGCTGCCGTGAGTAACCCAAGTTCGGCAAGATGGTTCAAATCGGCGAGAGGTGCGGAAACATCGCCATGGTTTGGACGCGCGGCAACTTCGTCCGCGAAGGTCTGCGTTGCGCTCAGCAGGTCTGACATGGCCTGCTTACGTGAAATCGGACTCTTCTCAGAAAAAATCTTGCCCTCCAGACCATATTAGAAGTGGTCGCGAGCTAACACCATGAAAACTGGACTCCCCGTATACTCCGAGGCGCTCAACGTTGGATGCTATAGCATGCTGTGTCGCACATAGTGAAACACGGCAGCGCCGGTAGCAGGCGGTAGTTTTGAAGCAGGCGCGGCTACCGATATGGAACCAGGCGCGCGCGATAGCGTCCTGTCGTACTGGTTGGAGGGACTTATCAGCATTAGGGATTTTGTTATTGACGCTGCCTTGAAGGATGCTGGAATCCTTCCCTCGCTCGTGGTAACCGTAGTTATCAAAATTAAGGGTACTGTAGTTAGACAATACGCGGGAGGAGAAGCACTGTAGGCATCCTGCTTATTATTTACACACCTTCTACAATCCGGGACTTAGGATTCTCCGTACACCTTGCACTGAACGGTGCGGATCTGCTTCATGCTCACTTCCTTTCCTTATATGGTCAGGTCGCGCCGTTCCACAACCGCGCCAACTGTTGATATAGGAGAGCTACATGTTGAAAACGAAACCGTTCGTCGGACTCGCTCTGAGTCTGATGATCGCTATGCCGCCGGGGGCTTTTGCATCGAGCCACCGCGAGGCACCGATCACCGCCTTGGATCACACAGCCGACATCACCGATTTTTACGCATTCGTGAGCTACGATCACCCTGATCGCGTCACCTTTATCATGAACGTCGATCCCTTTCTCGAGCCGAGCAACGGACCGAACTATTTTCCCTTCGATCCGAGCATCCTGTACGAGATCAAAGTCGACAACAATCAGACCGCGTCCGAGGCTGTGACCTTTCAGTTCCGCTTCAAAACTGAAATCCGCGCTCCCCAGCTCTTTACCGCCTTTGCGGGTGCAGGCAACGGTATTGCGGCTTCAGCAAATTCACCAGCTCCCATCGCTCCCGGCACCCCCATTATTCCTCCTGCCATCACTTCGCTCGATGGTCCAGGAGCCGCCGGCATCAATGTCCGCCAGACGTATTCCGTGAAGATGGTACGCAATGGCAAGACGATGAGCATCGGCAAACAGGATGGTTCTGACCTGATCGCCGTTCCCAGCAATGTGGGACCGCGCACCATGCCGAACTACGATGCATTGGCGCAACAGGGTGTGTATCACAGCCTCCAGGGCCAGGGCGGCGCGTCGGACATCAGTGTCTTTGCCGGCACCGTTGCGGATCCATTCTTCATCGACTTGGGCGCGGCCTTCGACAGTTTCAACTTCCGGGCGGGTGCCGGTTATGGCTTGCTCACGGCGGCGCAGGATGCGGATGACCACCTCAATCTTGCTCCAAACTCTGTGTCGGGATTTAACGTCAACACGATCGTCATCGAGGTTCCTATCAGCCTGCTGACGAGCGATGGTGCCGCTCACCCCGCAACCGATCCACGCGCGACAATCGGGGCGTGGGCGACAACTTCCCGGCATCAGGTTACAGTCCGCCGTTCTCCGTTGCCCGCAGCCAATCTTGGCAGCTTCTACCAGGTGCAGCGCATGGCCAACCCGCTCGTCAACGAGTTGCTGATCGGAACAGGCTCAAAAGATCGATGGAGCATGGAACAGCCTAAGAACGACTCGCAGTTCGCGAACTTCGCTCTGGACCCGCTGCTCTCCCGCGTCTTCGACGCTATTGCCGGGGGTAATATCAAGATTCCAGCTCCGCCACGAACCGACCTTCTCCCGCTCGTGACGTATGCCGCGCCGATTGCGGCACCCGGAACTCCTGCTGGACCGATCGCCGATCTACTGCGCCTCAATACCGGCGTAGCTCCGACACCCTATGCGAAGCGAAGCCGCCTTGGTCTGATTGCTGGTGATGGTGCCGGCTTTCCGAACGGACGTCGCGTTACGGATGACGTAGTCGATATTGCCGAGCGCGTCGTTGGCGCAGGCGTTCTCGCCCCCGGCTTCAACGTTGCGCCAAACAACCTCATCGGCGACGGCGTCAACGCGACCGACGTTCCAACGCAGGAGATGTTCCCGTACGTGCACTTTGCGTATAGCGGACGCGATCGCCGTCACATCGATCCGAGTGAGAACGGTTGCGGTGATCAACCAACGCTGTCGAGCTCCAACACAACCGCCGCCGCGCCGGCCAACCAGGGTGGAAACACGCCCTGTGCCGTACAGTAGGATCGTTCCAACGGCGCAGAGGGCTCTTCGCGTGGTGTAAGCGCGCGAAGAGCCCTTTGTAACAGAATATCCGTAAAGGTCTATCATGAAAATCTTCATCGCTTCGCTGGCCGTGCTTGGCTCCTTATCCAGTCTCGGACAGGCCCAACAACCAGCTCTAGTTACACCACCTGCTACTGCTCAGGGCAGCCCAGCGTCACCGGACGAGACACCCGCTCAACAGCGCATTGCGGCGGCAGAGCGTCAGATCCAGGCGTATCCGAAGAAGGTGCAGGCCTATAACGATCTCGCAACCGCCTATTTAAGGCGCACCCGCGAAACATCTGATGCAGTTTATCTCGAACATGCGGAGCAGGCGCTTAAGCAAGGAGCAGCTCTCGATCCGAAGGACTTCCAGCTGCAAAAGACCCAGATCTCTCTCTTGCTGGCCCAACATCAGTACAGTATGGCAAAGGAGAAAGCGACGCCGCTGAACCGCCGCACTCCTGATGACGTGATGACCTACGGGTATCTTGCGGAGGCAGACCTCGCGCTCGGGAACTATGCAGAAGCGGAGCAGTCTGTGCAGTGGATGCTGAATATGCTTCCGAACAACGTTCCCGGCCTTCTGCTCGGCGCGAAGCTGAGGGCTGTTCTAGGGGATCCGGACGGAGCCGTCGAGTTTCTAAATCTTGCTTACACAGAGACGTCGCCGACCGAAGTGGAAGAACTTGCCTGGATTGCGAACCAGATCGCGTCCGTACAGATTGCGTCCGGCAAAGACGATGCTGCCGAGCAGATCCTCGATCGTGCCGAGCAGCTGTTTCCGCATTATCCCTATACAACTGAAAATCTGGCACGTGTGCGACTGGCGCAGCACCGTGCCCCCGACGCAGCGGCCCTTTTGCTAAAGGCTAAACAGGCCGGCGCCAATCCACACCTGCTCTATGAACTTGCAGCGGCTCAGAGCGCTGCTGGCGAGGCAGTCGACTCCCGCGCCACCTATGCCGACTTTCAAAGACTTGCCAGCAAGCGCGAGCACACTGCAGACAACGCGGATTGTGACCTTATCCTCTTCTACAGCGGGGATCCCGCAACTGCTCCAAACGCCCTGATTCTCGCACAGCATGCTATCGAAGCTCGTCACGATGTATGGACGCGTGACGCCTACGCGTTGGCGCTCTACGCCAATGGCAAGTTCGCGGAGGCGGACGCAACGATCCAAAAGGCCATCGCCGTTGGAGTTCAAAGCGCTCAGATCTTCAATCATGCCGGCCACATTGCGCTGAAGGTCAATCATCAGGCTGAAGCGGCGAAGGATTTTGAGCTCTCGATGCGCGTTGCGCCTGGGTCCAATTTCGCTTCCGACTCTCGCCGCGCTGCTGGCCTTACGGCCGGAGTACCGGTCCAGGCGGCATCGGCCCAGCCAGTATCAGTCCAGCCAGTATCAGTCCAGCCAGTATCAGTCCAGCCAGTATCAGTCCACGCAGCACCGGTCCAGGCAGCAGCCGGAACGGACTCGCCGGCGCAGTCGCAGGGCGCTGCATCTAACACGGCACAAGTGGCATCGCAGAGTGCTGTTCCCACGGCGCCCCCCGTCAGCAGCGTGTTGGCCACGCCTCCATTTTCTCCAGTTCCTTCTGCTCTGCTTGTCCCGCATGCTACCGATACCGATCGCGTCGTCCACAAGGCGCAATCGAGCGTCGCCCGCAACCCGAAGGACGCCGTCGCCTACTCTACTTTGGGCGCTGCCTACTTTCAGCGCGCTCGGGAGACAGGCGATGTGAGCGCCTATCAGCTTGCCGAAGAGTCGCTCACCAAATCCCTCGATCTTGTATCAGCCGATTTTTCCGCCGATGCGGCGCTTGGAACCATGGCCGAGGTCTGCATGGGCGAGCATCGGTTTACCGACGCTCTCATCTATGCGCAGAAGGCGCTGTCGCTCGGCTCGGGGGATGTCTCGCCCTTCGCCATCATCGGAGATGCCCACGCGGACATGGGAGAGTATGAGAAGGCCAAGCTCGCATACGCCCGTCTGACTCCTCCCGAGATGACGCTGTCGTCCCGCGCTGCCTATGCTCGAGACAGCCGGCTTGCCTATCTCAAGTTCGTCGTCGGGGATACACCCGGAGCTATCGCTTTGATGAAGACCTCGGTCGCAGAGGGCACGGAAGCTCAACTCCCCAGCGAGAATCTTGCCTGGCTCTATTTCGAGTTGGGTGAGTTCTACACCCAGGCTGGCGACACCGCCTCGGCCGATACTGCTTACCTCGCCGCTTTGTCAACTCACCCCGGCGACTATCGCGCCCTCGCCGGACTCGGCAAGCTCCGAGGCAATCAAGGCAAATACGAGGAGGCGATCGTGCTTTATCAAAAGGCCATTGCCGTCGTTCCGATGCCCATCTTCGTCGCCGAGCTGGGTGATCTCCACACGAAGTCAGGAAATCCGGCTGAGGCTAAAAAGCAATTTCAGCTCGTTGAATACATGGGTCTGCTCGGGCACATTAACCAGGTGCTGCATAACCGCGACCTGGCCATCTTCTACGCGGACCACGATATCAAGCTCACTGAAGCGTTGACGCTTGCTCACAAGGAGTTTGAGGTCCGCCATGATATCTACACCTGGGATGCACTCTCCTGGGCGCTGTATAAGAATGGCAAGTACGCTGAAGCCGAGGAGGCCAGCAGGAAGGCGCTTCAGTTTGGGACTCGCGATTCACTTCTCCTCTTCCATGCCGGTATGATCTCGGAGAAGTTAGGACAGCGGGACCAGGCTACCCATGAATATAAGCAGGCGCTTCAGATCAACCCTCACTTCCACAGGATCTACTCTGATGTGGCGCAGCAGCGGCTTGCGCTGCTCGCGACACAGACAGCATCGAACGGACATGAGGAAACTCGTGCCCAATAGAGCGCTCGGTGTGCTTCTGACGCTGTTTGCCTTACTGCTTTTTCCGCAGACGAGCTTCGCTCATCCCATGGGCAACTTCAGTGTCAATCATTACTCGAAGATCACGCTCCGGAACGAAGGCGTCGAAGTTCGATACATCATTGATCTTGCTGAGATTCCCGCATACCAGGAGTTGCAGCAGGGAAGTATCACAGCCACACCCAACAGCCCTGCCACCCTCCGATTTGCAGCAACACGCGGCAGGGAATTAGGCCGCGGACTCAGCCTCTCGCTCGACGGCAAGCCTATGCCACTACAACTCAAGTCGAGCGAAGCGATCTTCCCACCCGGCGCGGGCGGTCTTCCCACCATGAAAATGGGCTTCGTCTACGAAGCTGCATACCCCCCTGACACAGACCGTTCTCACACAAGCCTGCACTATGCCGACAATAACTATGAGGGACATGCGGGATGGAAGGAGATCATCGCGCTCGCCCCATCGGGCACTCTCATGAAGAGCTCCGTCCCAGCAAAAGACCGCAGCGACGAACTTACCAATTATCCAACTGATCTGCTGAGCAGTCCGCCGCAGAATCTTGACGCCTCTCTCGAAGCGAGGTTGCCGGCCCCGCCCGTTGCAGTTATCGCAAGCCAGCCGCGTGGTGTTCACAGTCCGACAGAGAATTCTGCACCTCGCCCGGCCACCCCCCAGGCGATCGTTGCTCTTGCACCGCATCTCCAGCCATTGCATGCGACCTCTTCTCCAGCTGCACCGCTTCGCGCTACGCAGGCAATGCCAGGACCAGCCTCCTCTCATCCTGTACAGCTCAGGGCCAATCAGCAGCAGACTCCCCGCAGCCGCTTCACCGAGTTGATCACGACTCAGCATCTTAGCCCGTGGTTCCTCTTTACTGCCGCCCTGATCGCCGCAGGCCTTGGCGCTCTGCACGCGCTCGAACCCGGTCACGGCAAGACCATCGTCGCGGCTTACCTTGTGGGTTCTCGCGGAACCGCCCGCCACGCCGTCCTCCTCGGCCTGATCGTTACCGCATCCCACACCGCCGGCGTCTTTGCACTGGGTGCGATTACACTCTATGCCTCCCGCTATATCGTGCCTGAGCAACTCTATCCCTGGCTTGGCGTCCTCTCCGGACTCACCATCGCCGGCCTGGGTTGCTACATGCTCCTACGCCGTCTCACTGGCACCGCCATCGACCACTCTCATCTAAGCGGCGAGGATCACAGTCACTGGTTTTCTTCGAAGCGGACCAGTGGCAGCGACACGGAAGGGGATCTCGAGCGTAAGGCGGAGGTAGTCGCGCGGCAAGTAAGTCTTACGCAGCTCTTCACTCTTGGCATTACCGGCGGGATCATTCCATGTCCCGCGGCACTCATCGTTCTGCTGAGCGCCTTCGCCCTGCACCGTATCGGACTGGGCTTCTTCCTCATTGTCGCTTTTAGCCTGGGGCTCGCTGCCGTCCTGATCGGCTTCGGCATGACGATGGTGTATGCGCGTCGCTTCATGACCCGTCTCGAGGTCGACGGCCCCCTCACCAAGCGATGGCTTCCTGTAGCCTCCTCAGCCTTTATAACTATTCTCGGCAGTGTCGTCGCTTTTCAGGCTTTCATAACGATTCATATCAACTTCCATCTCTTCACGAAAGAGCGACTCGGCCCGGTCCTCTTTGTCACCGGTCTAGGCTTGATCCTCGGGATGCGTCACTCTACGGATGCGGATCATGTAGTCGCTATCTCCACGATCGTGAGTAAACAGCGCAGCATCCGCAATGCAGCGTTTATCGGTTCCATCTGGGGACTCGGCCATACTATTACGATCTTTATCGTCGGCGCACTCATCATTCTCTTCGGTGTCGAAATACCTCCACGTATTGGTCTCTCGATGGAGTTTTGTGTTGCCATCATGCTGGTCGTGCTTGGCATTCTTAATCTCACCGGAGTTATGCAGAAGATCACCAGTCGCTATACTCCGGCGAGCAGTGCAACTCCTACTTCGGTGTTGTTTTCTAGTTCCCGCAGATCAGCGAAGAGTTTGGTACGTGAGTCTATCGGGCGTTTCGGCCTTTATCAATGTATAAGACCTCTCGTCATCGGTCTCGTTCACGGTCTCGCCGGATCCGCCGCGGTCGCTCTTCTCGTCCTATCAACCATCCACGACCCAAGGTGGGCGACACTTTATCTCCTCATTTTTGGCGCTGGCACGATGCTCGGCATGATGTGCATGACCGCAGCCATGGCTGTGCCACTTACGTATTCAGGAGATCGTTTCAAAGATTTGAGCCGCTATCTCGGGCTTGCTTCAGGAATGGTCAGCCTATGCTTTGGCTGTTTCCTGGTCTACCAACTTGGTTTTGTTGGGGGTCTTTTCACGAATCATCCTCAGTGGACTCCCCGATAAGAAACTTTGCCGAATTAAGTATCTACGAAGTATGAAACAGGTAGTTGGATGACTGTAATCGAGGAGTCCGAGCACTGACATGGCTCATCGGTGACGATGACTGAGGTGGCCCCGTTTACCGAAGCCATCCCTCGAACACGGACCAGAGTTGATGCAGATTTGAGTAGCTTTGTCGCGTTACCAAAGATTCAGCATTTTCCGATCTTGAAGGAGTAGATGTAGGACGTTCTATGAATCTGAAGAGCGGAGAAGCGCGTAACTAGGCATACAGCTTCTCTGTAAGGTAGATCGCTGCACGTTTTGAGTGTTAGGAGATAAGAAATGCGAATTATGTTTAGCCTGTGTATAGCCGCAACGCTGTGGAGTTCCACTAAACTGATCGCTGCTGTTCCGGCAAGCGCATCCCAAGACACGACGTCAGCAAAGTTCAGCGTTTCAACAGAGACCCAGGTTCCAGGTGAGATTCTGCAACCTGGTTCCTACTCAATACGCATTCTCGATCACCTGTCAGATCGGTTGATCGTCCGCATCGATAACGTGAAGGGTGCAAACCACTCCACGTTTATCGGCCTGCCGAATCCATCCTTGGGCAAAGCTGACCGTTCAGGGGTAATCAGGTGGGAGTCCGGACCGAGCGGCACGTCGGCTGCTCGAGGATTTCACTTCCCGAACGGAACCGACATAGAGTTCGTCTATCCAAAGGCAGAAGCAGTTGCGCTCGCTAAACTTAATTCCAGTGGAGTTCCCGCGATCGATCCGGCATCGGAAGGCCGTGTTGTCAACAACGGTCTATCGAAGGATGACATGGAAGTAGTCACTCTCTGGACACTTTCTTCAACTAAGGTCGGTCCTGACGACGCTGCTCCTGCTATTAAGGCGGTTCGTTATCAGCAAGTTGCAGGTGTCTCGCAAAAGCCCGTTATTGCACGGTTACCCCATACGGGAAGCGATCTGCCGCTGCTTGCGTTACTCTCCCTCTTGTCGCTGATTGGTGCAGGTGCCCTGCGACGGTACCGCGCCCTATCCACTGCAAGTTAAGTTGGACCAATGAGTCGCAAAGGTAGCTCCAAGGCAACTCTCCTTTATATCGAACTCCTGCTCTGGGGCGCGGGAGTTGCCTGCGCTGGATATATCTTCACTTCCGGATTGGAAGCCTATGCTGCTCGGCACGCGGCTTTCGGGAAGATTCCGCAACAGCAGTCATCGCAGGGTTTTCAGGATGCTCAGCAAGCCTCATCGGAAAGATATGACAAGGGAGGTGAGGAGAACAGCAGCCATTTAGCCCCTAATGTGCAGGTGCTCGGGAAATTGGAGATTCCTAAACTGTCACTTTCTGTTCCAGTAATGTCGAACTATGACTCGAACAGTCTCTTGCGTGGAGTTGGTCATATAGAGGGAACAGCCATGCCCGGTGGGTTAGGCACGATGGGACTGGCAGGCCATCGAGATTCCTACTTTCGCCCGCTTCGTAGAATCATCAAGGGGATGAATGTAGACATCACCGACGAGGAAGGTACCTTTCACTATCGAGTCGACTCCACTGAGATTGTTACGCCGGAGCAGGTGGAGGTTCTCAACATTCATAACCGTCCTGAACTAACTCTGATCACTTGCTACCCCTTCGATTTCATAGGAGCAGCGCCGAAAAGATTTATAGTGCATGCGCGTCTTCTTTCAATGTTACCTGATACACTAAAGTAACCTTGAGGGCGAACGATGAAGCGATATGTGTTACTTTCTGTGACGCTCTTAGCTGCGGGTGCACTCTTATTTACTGCCCGCAGCAAAGCACAGTCGGATTTGAGGATCACGTATGGCAACGAAGGACTACAGACCCTTACTTATAAGGGAGTTGCTCTCGAAGACGTAAGTCAGAGCCCTTCGGACACCTTTCATATCTGGCACATGAAGATGACTGACTTGGGCGGAAACGGTGTCTCGTCGGGACAGTATGGATGGGGAGAGAACAACAGTGGTCGAAGTTGGAATCCCCAGAGTAAGACATGGACTTACACTTTCACGTGGGGCTCCATCAGCGTTCAGTTTGCTCAGGCGGGAAATACTTTGAATATGAATGTGACTGAGCGGAATAGCATCGGTTCCGGGGTCATTCTTGACGGTGCGGTTATCTTTCCGCTTGTCCTCCATCTTCCGCGGCTACCGACTGGTTTCTACGATGCAAGCTATCCGCAGCTCGCATTCAACACGACCGGACCGAGCGTTACTGTCGCCGACTACGGATCAGGTGAGATAGCGGCCGTCGTTGCGGACGCGCGGAAGCCTCTCTACAGCGGCTTTCAGCCAAGCGGCCAAGCCTATGCTTATTTTCCAATAATCAGTGGAACTGCGCTGGACGGAATGGCGACTTTTCAACCTCATAACGATCGACCCGTGGCGCCCGGGCACACGGATGCATTCACAGTCTCTTTGCGTTTTGCCGCTTCAGGAACCGCTGCCAAGAACCTCGCACAGGATGCGTACCAGAGTTGGGCTAAGACGTGGCCTCCGCAACTAAGCTGGGCCGACCGCCGTGTCATCGGTACAGTGTATCTGGCGAACTCGCCGTCATCGCCCAATGTTACTCAGCGTGGAGGATTCCCCAGTAATCCCCGGCGTTACTTCAACGACGGGAATGCGTCTGACTTCGACCTCAGAAACGCAGCGGGATTGAAGATCTTCCAGAACAGGGTGCTACAGCAGGCAAAAGACAACGTAGGCATCCTGAGACGCTTGAACTCTCAAGGGGCGATAACGTGGGACATCGAAGGGGAGCAGTATCCGCAATCGACGAGCTATGTCTGTGAGCCGGATGAGATTGCTCAGATAGCTCCTGAGATGGATAGCCAGATTGCCGACACCGCATCACCCTATGCAGGGATGAAATTAGATGACGCGTATTTCAAGATTATGCGAGACGCTGGATTCCGGGTAGGAGTCTGTGTACGACCGCAGCATTTCACATTGAATGGAGATGGTACCGCACAGCAGGTCAGTCTTGCAGATGCCGATGTGCCGGCGGAGTTGATCCGCAAGATGAAATATGCCCATGACCGGTGGGGAGCCACACTTTTCTACATCGACTCCAGCGTAGAACCGAACGGCGCGGTGCTGGACGCGGCTATCTTTCAGCAAGTAGCTGCCGCATTACCAGATTCCTTACTGATACCGGAAGAGGTCACGCCTAAGTACCATGCGTACACTGCAGCATTTCAAAGCTTCCTTTTCCACGGTGATCTTGGAACCGAGGCAGCGATCCACAACTTCTACCCTCATGCTTTTAGCGCGAATCTGGTGAATGATGTCGACCCAGCTAAATTAGCTGCGGCCATGCCGCAACTGACGAACTCCGTACGTCATGGGGATATTCTGATGACGCACGCGGATTATTGGCAAGAGAATAACGCAACGATTGTTCAGATTTACAAAGATGCTGGCGTAACGCAGTCGACGCCGAGGCTAACATCGAGATCTGAACCAGCGTCCGGTCAGGTATGGCTTACATCTCCGCCCCGGGGCGCTACGCTTTCGGGTCAGGTTCTTGTCACAGGGGAGATAGAATCCTTGCTGGAGATTGCCGGATCAGATCTGCTAGTCGATGGTGCGAAGTTAGACACACAGCGCAAAATCTCCGGTCTATATAGCTATTGGCTGGACACAACCAGATTGAACAATGGCCCACACACGCTTCAACTGGGGGCCCACGATGCCGCAAATGACTCTGTGCTTTCTTCAGCCATTCCGATAACGGTTAACAATAAGGACATGGATACGCGTGAAGCGCTCAGAGGTTCAAGTATCCCAATGTCTCGTCCGTCAGCATCAAACGCATTCCCAATCTCATTGACATACCCCGCCAGCGGCCAAGCGCTCTCCGGACTGATCACGGTGAACGCAACGATTGCTCGAACTCTAGGTTCAGGCGGTTCTTGGCTGACTGTTGATGGCTCCGAGGCAGCAATCGACAGGATTACGTCACCGCCGTTTCTTTATGAGTTGCAAACGTCTTTGCTGACGTCAGGACGGCATGTGCTGCAAGTTATGGCCAATGACATCAATAACGATATATTGCTTTCGAATCCGGTTATTATTACTGCTGGCCCTTGATGAGCCATCCATCCTTGTCGAAGCTATGCTACCTGCGAAGTGATGTGGACCTGTGAAGGCGACGTGACAGGGGTCTTGACGACGGTGTAGTGTTGCTCGCGCAGGCACTCCTGCAACATGCAGAGAACGCTGACCATTAATCGGGGCGGTCTTGTTTCGGCAAGCCGTGTCAAGATCAGGTAACCAGTTCTTCCGGTGCCAATCATCATCTTCCAAGATGGATCCACATCGCTGCTTTCAAAGACCGCTTCAAACGTTTGGCCCAGAAAAAACATTTGAACGGAAGCGAAACACATGTCTTTACACGCGTCTCGAACGAGCTGCCAGATATCTTCAGTTGTACTGGCAGCAGTAATGGAGTGTTCCAGTTCCTGGAGATAGATCTCTTCCCTGAGAACGCGGAATAGGTTCTTGTGGGAAAGCGTTCGGCGCGCGGCAGAGAGTTCAATGTAGCCAAGATAGTTGACGCCTGCCAAAGCAAGAAGGCAGAAGAAAAAGAGAATATAGCCGCGAAACTGATGAAGTCTGGTGAAGCTCTCCAGCAGAGCGAACAGCGCCGCTACCGCACTCACACCATACAAAATCAGTGTAGCGACATGGGGTTTGAACCCGCGTGCAAGAACCATGTGATGAATGTGTCCGCGATCTCCCTTGAAGATAGGGGCGCTGCGTAGAAATCTTCTACCGATAGAGAGGCTCACATCCACAATTGGAAGAGCCAGGGCCGTAAGTGGAGCAGCCATTCCGAGCATTGTTCCGCTGTGTTGGCTCCAGATCAAACCGAAGCAGCCTAGCATAAAACCTATGGTGAGGCTGCCGCAATCACCAAGAAAGACCGAAGCGTCTCTGAAGTTGTAGCGCAGGAACGCAAGCAAGCAACCTACAAGAGGAACAGTGGCTATAGCAAGGCCTGAATTGCCGGTTGCAATTGCCGCAAGCAACGTTGTGATGGTTGCGAACAGACCAACTCCTGATGCGAGCCCGTCTAAACCATCAATCAGATTCAGAGCATTGGTGCAGCCGACCAGCCACACGAGACTAAGCGGGATGGTGATCCAAGAGGCATGTGGAAAGCTACCCAAGATCGACATACGCGCCCCGAGCGCAACGGCGATTGCAGCGGCAACCAACTGCCCGGCCAGCTTCTGCTTTGGCTTGAGACCGATTATGTCGTCTACAAGACCTGTGACAAAGATCAGCGCAGTTGCCGGAAGAAGAGCAAGAAACAGCTTTTCATGTTGAATAGAGATTGCAGCACCGTGTGGAGCAAGCAAGAGCACGAGGCCAAGCGCTCCGGCGTACGAGAACACGATCGCAATCCCGCCGATTCTAGGAATTGGCTTGAGATGTAACTTTCGAACCTGGTCAGGATGGTCGACGATCTTGAACTTCAAAAACAGATCGCGACATATCGGCGTAGCAACCAGGCACAATAGAAAGGCAATGATACCGACAACGATAACTGCATTCATGAGTACTTCTCCGTCGTCCCAAATTTTCTGTTAGGAACGTACGACTCCCGTGTAGCGGGTCTCTGTTCTTGCTAACTGGCCGGCATGGTGGAGCGTTGCGGAAAGAGATTTTTGTGCACTCAGGATCTCAGCAATTCGTGCCACACCGAATGGACGATCGTAGTGCTCGAGCAATGTTCGACGCGCACGCTTGCCCGCTTCCAGCACTTCGTCGGGCGTGTTTGCCAGATGAAGGAGAAGGGAGACGAGCGAAGGTATGTCGCCACACTCGATGTGCCAACCGCAGCCAAACCGTTCGATAATGCGGGCTGGAGTAGCGTTCCGTGGTCCGATAAAAAGAATGGGACGACCTGCTGCAAGCAGACCGTAAACCTTGCTGGGTACAACGGATCCGCAGCAGGCGTTGCGCTGCGTGACCAGTCCAATGTCTCCGACAGAGAGACTATCGCTCAAGCTGTCGCGCTGAACATAGGGAAGAAACTTAACGGACTGAATGTCTTTCGACAAGCAGAACGAGACGAGCTCGCTGCAACGAGCACCGCCACCTACAAAAAGAAAGCTGAAGCGGTCATCACCGCGCAGGCGGAGCATAGCGCCTGCGATCGTCTCAACATCATGCGCTAACCCAAGATTGCCCGAGTACAAAAGGACCATGGGCTTCGAATTATCGGGCTTCGGCAACGGAAGTATCGCTGTTGAATCTGCCCAGTTCTCTGCGACAAAGATGTGTTCAGGTCTGATCCCACGGTGAACGAGACGATCTTTCATGCATTCACCTAACGCAATCACGCCGTCCGCACGATGTCTTGAAAAATCGGCGAGTGCACCAACAAGCCGATCGGCTGCCCCGCCTGCCTTGAAGTAACTCAGATCGATTGCGACGTCAGGGTAAACGTCCATCTCCCAGATAAAGTGTCGTGTTCCGCGGATGAACTTGATCAGCGTACCGACCAAGGAAAGGAGGGGTGGAGTTGTCAGGGTTAACACGAGGTCACTTCGTGGCACCGTCAAGCCACGGGCTGCAGCCAAAACGTAAAAAGATAGATAAGACAACATGCGACCGACTGGGCCGCGAGAGAAGGGCAGTCCTCGAAGCCTGTGGATTCGAACTGGAGGAGCTTCGCCCCCGGCCGGCGTCGCGTAACTTCCTCCCGCACATATAGCCGAGACGTCGTGACCTTGTTCGGCAAGGAACGTCGCTAAATCCGTGAGCAGCTGGCTGGTGGCGGCAGAATCTGGCCAGAAGAACTGATTGAGAACGAGGATCTTCATCGAATCTCCTTCAAGTCCCCAGCGACTGTGTCCACTGTACGAAGGTGGCGCCGCTTTACAAAGACTGCAGGATTTCCAGCGTAGATTTCATAATCCGGCACGATTCCAGTGACGACGCTTCCTGAGCCAGCGATCGCACCGTTGCCTAGAACAACCCCCGGCGTAAGAATTGTTTTGGCACCTGCCCATGCACCGTCGTTGAGCTGAATGGGAGCAATCATGAGCCCAAACGCAGGATCGCTCCAATCATGATTGCCGGTGCAAAGATAAGCACCTTGAGAGATGCAGACACTGTTGCCGAGGCGAACGGTGGTGAGGTTATCGATCCAGCAGTCTTCTCCCAGCCAACAGTCATCTCCAATCAAGAGATGCCATGGGTACTTCACGTTAACGCCAGGTTTTATTACTGTTCTTTTACCTATGCGCGAGCCAAAGAGACGAAGCAGAGCAACACGAAATGTAGCAGACGGCAACCACTTCGACCTGAGAAGGGGCAATCCTAAAAAGAACCAGGCAGTGCGCCTGAAGCGGGTTCCTCCGGGGTTGTACCACGAATTGTTATAGCTACGAAGGTTTATAGGAGTCATAATAAGGAACTACTTTTCTAAGAGATCGAATGTTTGTGGTATTCCGCCACCCTGAATCCATCGATATAGATCGGACATCTGGGTCGCAACGGTTGTCCAGTTGTACTGCTGAAGCACGTATTTACGACCTACATTTCCAATCTGCTCATTTGCTTCGCGTGAGTTAGACAGGAACTCATTCAATACAGACGTAAGATGGCTGGTTTTAGATTGGATGACCCATCCTGCATGGATACGTTCTACTTCGGGGAAGTTACATTGCTGGCTGATAATGACCGGGAGACCCATTCCCATGGCCTCGAGGACCGAGACACTCAAGCCTTCAGAGTACGAAGGCAAGACAAATCCCTGTGCGGCGGCCAGTGCACTCCATTTCTGTTCGCCACGTAACATGCCGGCAAAGGTTATGTGTTCGGTAATTCCGAGCTCTGCAATCCGTCGTTCTAGGACAATTCGTGTCCCGTCGCTATCCGGACCAGCCAAAACTATATGCGCTTCGGGCCACTTTCCGGCTACGGTCGACCAGGAATCGACTAGAAGGTTAAGACCTTTCTTTGAATGGAGTCGCCCTAAGAAGAGGATGATCCTCTTTCCTCGTAGATCCGGAAACTTTTTGAAAAACATCTCTGGGTTTGAAAATTCAGGGACAGTGACACCATTGGGAATAACTGCAATCGGGCGTCGACACCCGAATTGCCGGTAGTCCGCGGCTTCGGCATGAGTCAACGCATGAAGACAGCTTGCTCTTTCCAGATTTGCACGCTCGAACAGAGCAGCATACATTCTTTTTTTCAAAGCCTTCTTGGATAGAGCCCAAGGCTCGAGCATTCCATGCGCCGAAAGCACATAGGGTTTGTGGAACATTTGTGCCGCGGTCGCTGCGACAGAAGTGCTCTGCTCCCACAAACCGTGAATGTGCAGACCATCTACACGATCGACAAGATCGCGAAAGTTTGTCCGTAGAGTGCCGTTCCGCAACCACAGAGAACGACTGCGAGGCCAAGAGGAAAGCTTAAGCGCAAGATCGTCCTGTGCACATAGTTCATCGGGGTTGCAGAAGGCTGCAACTTCTACTGAGAACGCGTCCTGGTCAGTAATGGACGAGGCGAGTTGTGGAACAACTGTACTGAGACCACCATAGCGAGGATCGAGATGAGATACGACATGGAGCCAATGACCCGACTGCACCGGCGGAGGGGTCACGCCACGTGTGTCGCGGGAAACGGGTTCAGCAAAGACTGACAGTTCTAAACTCATAAGATCTTTCCAAACTAAGAGGAGAGAATGGCCTGTGGGATAAGGCGGATCCCGTAATTTCTAGCTAGCCCCTGGAGTAAGTGTCTTCATTATGCATAGGAATTACTTCTAATGTTGTATATATTTCCTACTCTGCTGCAATTAAGGCAACCTGCTTACCAAAGCTTTCAGGCGAGTAGTTACTCACGATTGTTTTTGAGTAACTACCCATCATTTCTTGCTGCTCTCGTTCTAACGATTCGAAGTGCAGAAGACAAGCTGCAGCTTCTCCGGACGTGAATGGATCGAAGATGAATCCGTTATGCCCTGCATGCACCAGATCCTCGGCACAGCCACAACGGTTAGAGACGATGACAGGCAGGCCAGCAGCCATCGCCTCGTTGACGACGAGGCCCCATGGCTCACGAACGCTTGGAAGGATGAAACAGCTTGCGAATGCGTAAAACGCCGGTAGCTCTTTATAGCCTTTGTGGCCGGCGAAATAGATGTCGTTAGCAAATGGAGAGATAGAAGCGCTAGCGTGGAGCGTGTCCGTTAGTGGTCCCGAGCCAACGATGAGGATTGGCCAGGTTCCACCCGCATTACGATATTGATGCCATTCTGTGAGCAGGCCGCCAACATTCTTCTCCGGGGCGAGCCGTCCTACGAAGAGGATGTATCGAGAAGGAAGCTTTGAAGCTCCTGCTGATAGCTCGCGCACGGTCGACGAGCGTTCTGCAAGAAGATGATTATCGACGACGTCATAGGAATGTTGGATATGCTCAGGCGAGAAGCCGAGGTTTTCTAAATATCTCATGTGAGCTTTTCCGCCAACGATGGCCGAGTCGAACAGGGTTCGGATAAGCAGTCCCTTCAACGACTCTTTCCACCAGCTGCGAACGTGGTCCTCAGCCGTACTCTCGGTCATAAGAACACTTTTTCGGTGATTGATCCTAGCCCAGACTGCGGCGGCAATGGCCGGGAGCGTGTAATATCCGGGAACGAGCACGAGATCCGGGTCAAGAAGCGTAAGGTGGTGCCACAGTCTGACTGCTAGCGACCACTTGTCTGCATCCTTCCAGCTACACTCCGGAAGCAGAGTTGTAACGGCAGGATCGTCCGATGGACCTTCGCGGAAATTGAGGCCCTCATGGACGCCAACTCCACCTACTAACTCGATACCCCGAACACTTCCGGCAAGTGCCGGCGTGGATTGAAGTCCTCGGAAGCGAGCGAAGTGATAGGCGTACCAATCGATCCAGATGACCGCGACACGGCATCGTTTGGATGGCGTGGATAGTTGATCGCTCGTCGATTTGCGTTCAGGCATGTTCGACCATCCTTATCTCCCGATGCGCACGAGGACCGAGCACGGGCGGCACATCGTGAACTGGCGCTTGCAGCGCCCATCGCCAGATCAGCCAACTCGGAATAGAGAGCAGGAGCGTGCGAAAGATGACCGCCTCCATGGTCTGCATGACAAGGTAGATCGAGAGAGCTGAGAGGATGACGTACTGGCTCGACCAGCCAGGTCCGGATGTGATTGCTTTCCGCCACACAGATCCGTAGCACCATCCAAGGAGGGCCATGAAGGGAATGCAGAGCCACCAGACTTCGACCCATAGATCAGCGATGATGCCGGGAGCTGATCCGACGGCGCCGACCCAACCGAGCGTATCGCCAAAGCCATCCCCGGTTCCGGCGTTGTGAAGTAGCTCGGGAACGCCAAAGTCTTCGTACTTAGTGGGCCAAATTGCACTTGGAATCGGTCTTACAAGAACCTGGGCCAGATAACGGCGCATCCAGAAGTAATGATCGTGGCGCTGTGCATTCAGAATGGTGCCGGATCCGTAGATAAACTCATTCCCGGTATCTGGCTTATCGACGATGCTGCTGACATCAGCTTTCACGTCGAAGCTGGATCCTAAATAGATGCTGCTTCGATTTGTAACGAGAAACAAAACGAGCCAGCCGAGGCCAAGGCCGAGAGCCCCGACGGCCAGGATGGGAGGACGCTTCCCGCGGTTGATGTACCAGCCCATTAAGACGATGACAAAGAACGCGAAGGTCGGTCCACGGCGTGCAGTCAGCAACGCCTGCGAGATCCACGGCAGACCAAACAGCGCGATCAGCAATACGCTCATAATTCGAGGACCACCGGAAACAAGTGCGGTGATGGCAAACAGAAGGCCGATCAGCATCAGCAGCGATCCATCCCGCACATAGCCGCTATCATCCCAACCGCCAGCATAGGACGCACTGAATGCGTGGACGAAGCCTCCGACGTTGACGATAGTGATGCACCAGCAGAGCAGACCCAATCCGCCAACGATGCTCGCTCCCATCAAAAGCCTGCGGCACGCGGTCTGTGACAGAGCAAGATCTTGCGCCGGTGAGCTTCGCCCGATCCGAACGCCGGCGCTGAGACAGGCAACCATGAAAGCCAGAATTCCAAATACGTTGAGCTGTTGTACAAAGAGGAGCTGGCCGTGATCAAAGAATTGATCAAGTCCGCCTGTGGAATCGATCTTCCATGGCATCCAGCCATAAAGGAAAGCCATCATGGGACCAATGAAGATCAATGGATGAAAGACATCACGACTGCCATCGAGGGCAATTACCGCCCCTGCAATGGCGATCAGTGCAGCGAGAATAAGGAGGGCTTCAAACATGAAAGAGCCTCTCACTCGTTTCGCTCTGGTGTTGTTCGAGAGATCCTTGAACTGCCCGAGTGACACCAGAGCGAAATCGCTCCCACGTGAAGGTTTCAGCGCGCTGCCGAGCAGCAACTCCCATCGCAGTTAGCTCGCTCCGGTGAGCAAGAGCCCATGCGATGCGCTCGGCAATCAAATCCGATCGGCGAGGCTCGACAATAAAGCCTTGCACGCCATCTTCAATCAGGTCGGGGGCAGCGGTGCGGATGGTCGACACTACGGGAAGTCCACAGGCGAGCGACTCCAAAAGCACTTGGCCAAACCCTTCGGCAACCGACGGAAACACGAAGAGATCGGCGGTCTGGTAGGCGCGAACGAGTTCGTCACTGCTGACCGACGGTCTAACCTCAACCTGCGACGCGAAAGGCAGGAAGATTTCTAAGTTGTCGACCACTCGCCCACACACGGTGAGATGGACCTTATCGCTGTGGAGCAGGCGTAGTGCCTCAAGAAGATATTTGATGCCTTTACGTTGATTGATCCGTCCGACAAATAGAAGCCGTAGTACGCTGTCCGATGCAGCGGGACGCCGAGGTGCGGGAAAGAAGCGCGAGCTGTCGACGCCGTAGGGTACAACGCTGATCGCGGAGGCTGGCGTCCCGTGCTCCACCAGAGTTTTTTTTGTGAACGAAGAAGCCACGATGCAGTGGGACGCGAGTTTCGGCTCGGATACGAGGTGCTGGTAGTCTTCTTCGGGCAGAGCAAGCTCCCACTCCTGCTGCAATGAGGCGGCGCAATCGGGATTCGCCTCAAGCTCGTCTGTAAGGATGCGGCGCATACTCGCGGGATGCGGATGCAATTGAAAGAGAATCTTTGGTTCTGCTGCATACTGGAATGCGTCGTATGCGTAGTAGCTGTAGCTCAGCAGGGCCGCCCCCGTGTCGGTAGCATGCTGCCCAGCCTTCCGGCCCAATTCGGCGTCGGCAGCACGCATGGATTGCCGTTTCCTGGAAAGTGACACCCAAAGCGCTTTATCGAGCAAAAGTGTCGTCAATCCAGTAAGTGCACACAACCTGACCCTGGCAGAAGGTAATCGTGATTCGCTACGCTGCTGAAGGAGCGAACGTAGCTGTAAGGGGAGACTTCGGAATAATCTTTTTGCCCATCGCTGGTCTGATGGCCAGAAGAGGTCGGTGATGAGGACTTCAAGCATGCCGGCTTCAGAGAGCGCGAGTCCGAGTTGATAGGCATCCCGAGCTCCGCTATGGACGACAACTACCTTTCTTTTACGGCTCATTGAAGATGCAGGGATGCTTGTGGCCTCATGATCCGCGGCCGGTACGACTGTCAGCGAGTTCCGGGTTTGAGTGATCACCGCCATCGTCATTGAACCCTTCTACAGAACCCTTCTAAAAACACGAACCTAGAGCAGTGCGTCGAAGCAGCGTTTCAGCTGAGCTGCGGAGGATGCCCATGTAAACTGCGAGGCACGAACTTTCCCCGCGATTGAAAAATCTTCGCGAGCACGCGCGTCGGTCAGCAGCATGCTTAGCGCGTCAACATGGGCATCGGGCTGGGCAACATCGACCAGAAGAGCCGCATTGCCGCAGATTTCAGGAAGCGATGAGGCGTTGCTCGCCACAACGGCTGTGCCGCAGGCCATCGCCTCGACCACCGGTAGACCGAATCCTTCGTATCGCGATGGAAACCACACCACGGTCGCTGAGGTGTAGAGCGCGTGGAGTGCATGATCTTCCACGAACCCGAGGAGCCGGAGATTTGGACCGAGAGCTGCTGCACGTTCTGCGTATGCAGGATTCGAGTGATTGACAATCGCAATTACGAGTTCGGGGTAGCGTCGTATCAGCTCAGGGCACGCAGCCAGGATAAGTTCGGCATTCTTGCGGAAGTGCAATCCGCCAGGCACGAGGATGTACGGGCGATCGAGCAGACCGGCGTCTCGCAGGTACTCTCGACCGGCAGTTGGTACGGGGTCAAAGAAGTGAGGCGTTACTGCATTCGGAACGACGCGGAGGCGCGATGCGATCGATGGGAAGAAATGCCCGAGTCGATCCGCAGAGAACTGCGATACTGTGTGAAACATGTCGGCAGTACGGGCCAACTTGTGGAAGAGTAACTTCCACTTCAGTTTTTGTCTCCAGAATGCCTGATCAGCGTGATGGGCATCGGCTTCGAAGTACGCTGCATCATGGACAGTGACGGCGAGCCGCGCACGACGTACAGGAACGTAAGACTCCGCCGTGCAAAAGACAATCTGGGCGTCGGGCCAGAACGACTCAGCAGTGGGCCGATTGAGCGCAAACCATAGAGCTTGCTGACGCGAGGTGTCGTTTGAAAAGGTGTGGTACTGATACTGATTCCAAGGTCCTGCGATCAGTGGAAGAATGCGGGACCGATCTCCGGCGTCCGCCAGGATACGCAGATGAATGTCATCCCGCAGTGCGAGATGTTCTGTGAGCTGACGAGCTACGCGTCCAGCCCCAGTCGAGGCATGAATGTTGCGCATGTGGACATACGCGAGCAGGTTGATCGTTGTCGCGGATACATGCTTTGCCGTGTCCGGAGGAGCGCAGGTGGGGGCACTATGCACGATGCGACCTTCTCTCCCTTGTCGGACGCAAGCGGTTCTGCATCGCGAAACCAGCAGACGACAGAAGGCGCTGTGCCACAGAGGCGCTTGGCAGCCAGCGATGCTTCCTGCCTATGTAGAACAGTGCGGCTAACGAGAGGATAGCTATAAGGAGCATGATGCCCGTGATGACGAGAGATGAGCCTGGAAGGCGATCACGGAGGACCGCAAGCGCGGCGAGAGCAATACTAGTGACTCCACCGAACGAAAACACAAAGACCATACCAGTGGGCAGGTAATCTTTCTTGTGAAGGACGAGCAGCACGAGCGCGGAGGAGAGGATGTGTCCAGCGAGATAGATCGTCATCGCTTCCTGGGCACTGCCATGGCGCAAGAGGAAGACTGTCGCGGCAGCAGCGACAAACACCGCCCATACGGTGTTGATTATGCCCGCAGCCCGAATCGATACAATGGAGAGCCGAGCTGCGGCGGGCGCGTTCCCCATATGAATAACCGCCACAGCGAGCGCGACGGCCGTTGTTACCGCTGCCGTGCTATAGGCAACGCCATACAAGAGATGAAGGCCCCAAGGCACAAAGACGATGCCAATCGATGCGAGCAGGAGGGATGCAACGGTAGATCCATAGGTGCACAAAGCCATGATGTGGTGCGGCGTATTTGACTCTTCGTTCTCTGGGTCAGCCATGATCGCGTAGCTACTCTCCGTCAGCAGGCTCGGGCCGAGGGCAACGATGTTCCGTAACTGGCTTGCGATGGCAAAAAAACTCATTTGGACCAGCGTGGTGTCTGCTCGAGCGACCAGCGTGGTCAGCCACCAGCCAGCAAGATTCGATCCAATGAGACCGGCCAATTGAATGACACCGAAGGACCACACTTCTCGCAGGATCGGACCGAAGGAGCTGCTTAGAGAGGGACCGATGGACAGGAGACCGAGAGGCCGTGCTAACACGATGCAGATGAGAACAGCGGTCGTCGTGATCGCTCCTTGAGAGACGATCATGCGGATCGGACGGTGCATCGTAGCTGCGTACGGTATCAAAGAAATCATGCCGATACCAACGAGAAGCGATAGCAACAGAAGTGCCGCAAGACGCCGCTGGCCGACGAAGAAGCCGCGTGCACACTCCAGCAGGATGATGCCCGCGGCCGAGAGCGCAGCCCATCGCAGCAACGTCGTGAGACTTTCTTTATGAAGCAGGCGTGCGATCGGAGCCGCGCCAAACCATAGACCAAGAGCTGCAAGCGCCGCTGATACAAGCGAGACGATAAGCAGCACCTGAGTCAGCGTCTTGTATGCGGGCGTGCCCCTCGGATACTTCCCTGAAAATCGGGCTGCGGTCGAGCCAATACCTCCCGCCGCATAGGTGGAGATATTATTTGCGGTCGTAATCGCCAAAGAATAGGCGCCAAAAGTTGAAGCGCCACCAAGCCGCGCGGCAAGAATATTGGCGAGGAAGCCTGCTCCTCGTTCAATAAATACGCTTGCGCCGAGTGCCGATGTTCCTCCGATAAGACGTCTTGCTACATCAGACGGAATCTCTCCCTCGGCCAAAGAATTCGGAGGCATAGAATCCAGGGTCGCTGGATCGGGTAACAGCGTCGCGTTCATGAGGAGACGACCGCCTTCTCCGCTGATTCGATCTGATCTTTGTACCTGTAGTATGACTCGTAGTAGTGTGACCGTCCTTCACTGGCCGGGTCGAAGGCGTTGAGAATAGTGCCTACCAGGTGAACGCGATCACGCTCTAGCAGATCACGCGCTTTGGCGGCCTGTTCGCGCGACGTAACGGCTGCCCTGAAGATCAGGATCGCACCTTGTGCATAACGGGCGAAGATGCGAGCATCCGCCATGTGAAGCATCGGAGGCGTATCGATTAGAACTACATCGAAATCCTGGTGGAGGCGATCTATGAGTTCGGACAGGTGATGCGAATGCAGCAATTCGACAACCTCTTCCGCTCCTCTGCCAGCTGGGATTACAAAGAGATTTGGAACTTCGGTGGCTTTGCAATATGCACTCGAAGCAACCCGTTGTAAGTTGATCTCCCCTCGAAGCAGATTCCGGACTCCAAAGTCATTGGACACCTGTAAGGCAGAGTGCATGCCCGGCTTTCTGAGATCACCGTCGATGATTACAACGCGGAGCTTGGACTTGCTGAGCGCAACGCCAAGATTAGACGTAACAGTCGTCTTGCCCTCGCCGGCATTCGGGCTGGACACAACGTAAACACGAGAATGCCTGGCAGCGTCATCTGACAGCAGAATTGAAAACGTGGTGCTTCGGTATGCCTCCGCCACCACCGAGAAAGCATCGCCCCATCTGGCTTGCGTAAGTGCACTGGAGGAGGCAGGCGCTGCGGCTCCGGTCAGCCCTGACAGCGGCATTCGACTGAGAGAGGAGGAAACCGAGCGACTGCTTTCCGTTGCTGGAATGACTCCCAGTTCGTTCACTCGCAGGTAGCGTTCAGTCTCTCCAGGCATACGGAAGACCTGGGTGTTGCGATCCTTCAAGAAAGCAAATCCGATGCCGAACAGTGAACCCAGCAGCAAACCACCGGCAGCGGCACTTCCCGGCTTCGGTGAGAAGGGCATCTTTGGCGTGCGTGCCGCATCGACAATACGGATAGTCGTTGCTTGCATGGCAGAGGCGAATCCCGCTTCTTTTGCGCGCTGCAGAAGTGTTTGGTACAGCTGCTGTTCGGACTCAACCTCGCGGCGAAGCAAGCTCACTTGAGCAGCCTTGCCAAGGTCGGAAGAGACATTTGCTTCCTGTGCCTGGTATGCGGTCAACAGGAGAGTTTCACGATGGAGGGCAGCGTCATATTCGTTATGCATGCGCCCGCTGTTTGTCGAGCGGGTCGCAGCCATACCTTCTTCTACGTCCTTGATCTGAGAGCGAAGATGGATAATTTTGGGATTCTCTTCGGTGAGTGGAGGGACGAGCTCTGCGACCTTACTTCGTAAATCTGCAAGCTTCTGCTCGTAGCTCCGATACTCTTGCGTGTCCAGAACACTGGGGTTGGTTCCGGGCGCGGCGGTGCTCGCAATCCGCAACTCGGATTCTTTTCCGATCCGATCGGCCTGTGCCTTCACCAGTTCCGATTGAATCTGTCTCAGTCGGTCCTCACCGACGGTGGTGCTGTCCTGACTAAGGATCAGACCATTACCACCAGTCACAGCAACCAGCTTGCGTTCGGACTCTTCAGCCTTGAGCTTGATGTCGGCTACCTGCTGCGTGAGCCATTGACTGGTCTTTTCTGATTCATTGCTTCGCGTTTCAAGGTCGGCACTCTTGAAGGAACTTGTAAGTTCATTGCAGAAGTGCGCCGCCAGACCGGCATCCCAGGAATCACACGTAATCTCAATCAGCCGGGTGAGGCCAAGCGGCTTTACCGTCACGTGCTTCGACGTATCCGCAAGTACATCGGCGTAGCGCAGCGGCTTGCCGTGGGGAAGATGCAGTGCGGAGCCAATACGTGTTAGAAGGTTGGTCTGCTCCATGAACTTCGGATGTGGATCTGACTGAAGCCGGTCGACGGTACGCTCGAGAAGCGTCTCACTTTGTAAGAGCTTTATCTGCGTCTGGACGTTGACTTCCGATGACGAACTTGATCCATCCCCGGTGGGAGCTACGGATCGCAGATTCATAAAGTCCCCGTTTAGGCTTTGAATATCAAGCGACGTCCTCGCACGATAGTAAGGAAGCGACCCAAGGGTAAGCAGAACACTGGCCAGCACACCTCCGAAAGCAAATGCAGCGATGATCCAGCGATAACGGGACAGCGTTCGCCAGTAATCGCCAATCAAGGTACCGCGATCGTCCTCGCGGTGAGCAGATTTAGCTGTAGCGAAACTAGCCGGATTGAGATCGGCAGGAAGAACGATATTAGGCCGGAGTTCTTTGCTGCGATTGCTAAAGCTGCTCTGCATAGTGTGTACCTTATGAGAAACCAGTTACGTCCAGGCCCGGAGAGACTTAGAACCTATAGATCGCTGCACCGACGGCTGCCTGCAGAATCGCTTGAGCAGCCATACGCGACCCGGACTTGGCCGCACTATGCGGAACGAAGAGAATGTCATTCCCGTAAAGTGGAACGTCCGGAGACTTGCCCGCAAAGATGGCGTCAATATCGACCGGGATCTCACGAGGGGTTCCATCACCGCCGGGTGCGGGCCGTAGTATCCTGGCGCGCTTCGGCGCCGAGTCGTGATCCAGACCTTCGGCAAGCGACACAGCTTGTAACAGGCTAATGCTCTCGTGCGACGAAAGCTGAAATCCGCCAGATTTACGGACATCGCCAACGACATAGATCACCTCAGCTTTCGGGATTGAGATGATGTCGTTGGGTTCGATCAGAATGTTGTCGGGAGGATTCTTGGAAGCCATCAGGTCGTCAAGCGAGAGGCTGGCAGTGCTGAATCCTGTGGTGGCGTCCCGCCGCGCAGCCGCCAACGGGAGAGGACCCCACTTCTGTTCGCGTGTCAGAATCACTCTCGATCCAGCGTCGGCTTTCGTTCCACCAGCCAGTGAGATCACTTCGATGAGGCGCCTCGGCCCCTGCAACTGGTGTACGCCGGGAGAGTTGACAGCTCCGACGACGGAAACAGGCCTGCTCTGGTCATCAGTCAAGCTCAGGGAAATCTGCGGAGAACGGATATACCTGCTCAGTTTCGTAGCAAGTTCAGCTTTGAACTGTTCCGGTGTCTCGCCTGCAGCGTGCATCTGACCAACCATCGGCAGATCAACGTTCCCATTGGGATCGATGCGGATCGGCTTCTCTGACAGCTCTTCCATGTCAACAACATGAAGAACAATCTGATCACCTGCTCCCAGCACGTACTCCGGTGCAGGAGCAGGACGTGGAATTAATCCCACTTGCCCATGTGCAACCAGGACCATGCCTAAAACTGGGGCGAGTGCGTACCAGCGAATTGAAATTGTGTTCAACATAACCTATGTCTCACTACGGATCACGTATTGCTCTGGATGTGCGAAGTAAGTTGAGTAAGGCAGAATATCTTACAAGGTAATCAGGGATAGTGTTACTTCAGTAAGCTCTATTGATGCAGCCCTGTAACAGGCTGCGCAAAGTCAATATAGCCCAGATATTCGAGTTTATAAAAGAATTTGTAGTAACACGATTTGCGGGTATTTTGCTTACATCGGATTGTGGATTCGAGGCAAAGTTGATCCTATCCTGCGTGGCGATCCGCAAAGTAGTTCTTATGTATTTGAAAAGAGACACATAGACTTCTTTAGTTGGCATCTCTGACTTGTGACTTCAATCCGAAGATGAGTGTCTCGATCCCATCATGCATGAAGGTGGCAAGAGGCGGTTCGCAGAACGCGGCACGCATATGCGCGGAGTGTTCACCCGCCTTGGCGGGTTCCTGCGCCTCGTAGCACCCGGTAAACGGCTTATAGGCGGTTGCGATGTAGTAGTTCACGTTGTATGCAGCGAGTACATCGCGGAGAGGTAGCTGATCTTCAATCGAGTACAGAAAATTGCGGTCCATCATCAAGCCTTCGGTTTGAATGACAGGGTTTGGGAGCAGGTAGGCTACGCGACCCGCGCGGTCGCCCATGGCATAGGTCCCGGCATGTCGCGCAGCGAAATGCTGAACATCCAGAGCCGCGTCGTAAATATCACCCTGTTGCTGCGTCCACCGGAGCCGGGATAGACCCACGAAGACCGTGAGTACGAGAAGCCCTGAGATGATGGGGCGCTCTAGAATGCGCACGGAAGGAAGCCACAGACAGAAGATAAGGAAACTGATGCAGAGCGCCGTTCGTATGGGATACATATACCAGCCCCACAGCGTCCAGTCGCTAACACAACTCAAAATGAAGTAGTAAAGAAATGGAAAGACCAGAACGGCTGGAAAAATTACATTTTCAATCGGGTTCAATCGTCGAGCGAGGAAGGGCAGCAACAGAAGGGCTGTCAGGAGCACAAGGGTATACGCAGCGGCCAAAGGATGAAAGAAAACACGCCACGGCTCAAGCGAGGGGAGATGGTTAAACTTCAACTCTTTCGCCATTCCGGAGACGGGCAGCCACGTGTGGAAGAGGATGTGATTAAGGAGGAAATATAGAAGAACAGGAAGAAGGCCGAGAGTGACTCCCAGAAGAAGCCTGGCTCGGATGAGTCTACGGAGTGCCGGATGGACGAGCATACCGGCGAGCAGCAACCCTCCAAGGATGAGAGTGTCGATTCGGGAGAGAACCATCGCCGAGAGTAGAAGCCCAAACGCGAACGTATGAACCATATCTTCCTCTAGCCATGGAATGTTATGCAGCAGACAGAGCACCCCAAGAATGAGGGGAACTGTAAGCGTTACTTCCATTCCGTAGAAGAAGAGGCTAACGGAGTAGAGGGTCGTCCACGCGGCGAAGACAAAGATGAGTAAAGGGCGCGCACCAGAACTCCCGAGCAGTTTCCGGGCCAGGATAAATGTAGCCGCGGCAGCGATGAAATTCGTTGCCGCAAGAAAGGCAAGGATCAGGCGTGGGTTTTGAGTGACGTAGCTGAGAGCCACCAGGAGTAGAAACCAGAGCGGCTGATAGCCGTTCGTTTGGACCACGCCATTGAAGGTTGAACCATGGCCATGAGCAAGATTCTGGGCGACCTTTAGGTAATAGAGGAGGTCATCCTGGACAAAGATCATCCAGGAGAGCGTGGAGAAGAGTGGCCTCACAAGGATGAGCGCAATGCCTATAAAGAAGGCGCTTGTGAGCACTGTAGCCAACTGTGTTTCACGTGATGATCGAGTTAAAGGAGAGGGACTGGGCACGCCTCCAGCATACGACGAGAGACCTGAAAGGCTCATTCCTTCTCAGTCCGTTAGGATGCTTTTTCAGTCAGCGGCGCCATTCAAGGGCCGTCATCCACCCGAAAACTAAGGTTGATAAACATCACTCACCGCATGCCTACTGCTCCATGTCGGCAAGACGACCATATGGGATCCCCGGATCTGCTACGCGCGCAGGCACTCGTTGCCTCAGGTGCTCAATCCTGTACTCCATGATAAGGACAATAGCGATGGCTACGAAGGAACACAACTCACCGTATACCCGAGTCTCAACGATTACGCCGGTATAGAACATGACCACAAACCAGAGAGGGAAGATGTAAAGGTAGTTTGCAAATCGCCTGGGTCGAAGATCGCGGCGGAGGACAAATACTACGGGCAACATGTATCCGCAGATATTGAGCAGCGCGGGCCAGAGTCGTGGTTTCAGCCGTCCAAAATTCTCGGAGATGCGAATGTAATTCTCCGAATTGTCATTATGAGCAAAAACATGAGCGAGTAGCAGTTTGATCCCTAGCCAAAGGAAGACAAGCAAGCCAACTCGGGCCCACGAAACCTGGGACCAAGAGAACCGCTTGCGTAAGGTTCGGGTCGCCTCAGAGTAGGATGTACTCGCAGCATCAAGCAGGTAGATTCCAATTAGAAACAGGGTTGTCTCGCGGTTCAGGGTTCCAAGAACCATGATGAATACAAGGGGAAGAAATTGTTTCATGTAGATGTAATAAAGGCCCGCCGTGAAGAACGCGACGCTCAAGATGTCGTATGGATAAGAGAAATTTGCTTCGTTGTGGATGGAGTAGCTCCACATGATCGCGAAAAGGAAGATGGGATACACGAGGAACGAGAGTGTACCGCTGCGAGTCACGCGGTTGTATAACCGTTGTACAAATATGCCTGCAAGTAGAAGTCCACACAAACTGATCACGTAAAATGGCCCACGCTCCGCGGTGTACATGCCATTCGCGTGCACAAGGTGCTGTGTAATCCACTGAGAATGAGTTAGCGGACGGAGTATGAGAATAGGAAGGATGCGTTCCTGAAAAGGAAGGCGTTCGTGCCCATTGAGATAGGCGTTCATGTTGAGATAGAAAGTTGTTGTTTTGCTGTAATACCGAATGAACTGTAACGTTGCACACAGATAGAGCACAATAAGCGTAAACGTGAGGGACCTGTTTGAAATGCCGTCAGTCCTGAACATGCGTCATCAGATGCGAAGATCAACGTATTAGCGGTACATGGTTGTTGCAAGTGGGCAATGAGGCTTATGCCTTATCAATGAGATGTTCGCCAGATGAACTGAGATATCTCGGAATGAGGCAGATAGCCGCGGTGCTGCCCCAGGCACGTGAGTACTCTGACCATGCTATCGAGATTTCATTCGCACCTCGTGATCAGAACTTGACATCTGGTTCTAGTTACAGTGTCACGAGACGCGCAGGGCAACCTAGCCCTACAATGTGATGTGATGACCATGCGTTGTGGTTTTAGTACCTTTGCCTTCCTATGCGCTCTGTTCAGTTCTGTCTGGGCCCACGCGCAGTTGCAGGAGGTGGGCGATGGTGGACCCGGTCCGGTCAAATCGCAGCACATTACGGTTGAGTTGGTGTCGCTTGCCCCGTCGGTCGCCCCTGCTGGAAACCTGCAGGTTGGTCTCGTTATCACGCTGGAAGAGAAGTGGCATGTCTATTGGATGAATGCGGGCGATGCGGGCGACCCGCCCAAGATCGCCTGGTCGCTTCCCCAGGGCGTCACCGCCGGGCCGATGCAGTTTCCGATACCCAGCAGGCTGCCGAACGGCCCGCTGATGGACTTCGGGTACGAAGATGCCGTTGCTTTCCCCGTCCAAATTAACATTGCGCGAGATCTAAAACCCGGCCCTGTTCACTTGGACGCGCACGTTCGCTGGCTTGTCTGCCGGGAGGTTTGTATTCCCGGCAAAGCGCACCTCGGCATCAATATCAATGTTGCTCCCGGTGCAGCCGCGGGCCAGCCTGTCGGCGCGCTTGGCGCAGCGCTGAACCTGCTTCCGAAGCCACTTCCACCGGATGCACACTTCACCGTCAAAGGTGGCAAAACCGACCTCGTTCTGACCCTGACTACAGGCAAACGCGAGGATGATGCCGAATTCTATCCAGCCGAGCAAGACCAGATCATCAATGCCGCCGAGCAGGAGATCGACACGCTTCCTGACGGTGTGCAACTCCGTATCAAGCGAGCGCCAGAACTCACGAAGCTACCTGCCGAGCTGCACGGCCTCTTCAAGCTTTCAGACGAGATTGCCTATATTGTCGCTGCACCTGTTATTCCTGGTGAAGTGGCCGAGGCTTCCGACAGTCAGGGCCGTCCGGCTCCTGCCACTTCGGGCGTGACTACGATGACAGCCATCGGTTTTGCGTTCCTCGGCGGCATCATCCTCAACCTGATGCCTTGTGTCTTTCCGGTTCTCTTCCTCAAGGGACTCGCACTGGTTCAGTCCTCGGGCGAAGAGCGCAGCCGTCTTCGCAGCCACGGTCTGGTCTACACGCTTGGTATCCTGGTCTCCTTCTGGATCATTGTCGGTGCGCTGTTGATCCTGCGCGCAGGCGGCAGTCAGGCCGGATGGGGCTTCCAGCTCCAGTCGCCGACCTTCATTGCGGTTCTTACCGCAAGTCTCTTCTTCTTTGCTCTATCACTCGCTGGACAGTTCGATCTCGGTCTTTCGCTCACCGGCGTCGGTGGCGATCTTGCGAAGAAGCAGGGCTATACCGGCAGCTTCTTCACGGGAGTCCTCGCGACCATCGTCGCGACCCCCTGCACAGCGCCGCTTATGGGCGCTGCGATCGGCTTCGCGCTCGCACAGCCTGCCGGCATCACCTTCGCCGTCTTTACGGCACTCGGCCTCGGCCTCGCGACGCCTTACCTGGCTCTCAGTTTCCAGCCTGCATGGACGCGGATTCTGCCACGGCCCGGCGCATGGATGGAGGTTCTTAAGCAGCTCACTGCCGTGCCGCTCTTCGCAACCGTCATATGGCTCGTCTGGGTCTACGGCCGGCTCTATTCAAGTTCCGTTAGCGGGCGAGGCGTCGACCACCTCGCGCTGCTGCTCTGCTGCCTGCTTCTGCTCGCCATCGCAGGATGGGCACTGGGCAAATGGCCCGCAAAGTGGGGCAGCGCCATTGCCGCAGTTCTCCTTGCCGCGATCGGCCTCAGCATCCCGCTCTATCAGCCGAAGGATACTACGCTGGTCTGGACGCCATATTCACAGCAGGCACTCGACCAGGCGCGTGTCAGCGGTCATCCGGTCTTCATCGACTTCACTGCCGCATGGTGCCTGAGCTGTCAGGTCAACGAACGAGTGGTGCTCAAGTCCGCAGAAGTACAAAAGCAGTTCAGCAGCAGGCATGTCACCTTGCTTCGCGCGGACTGGACTCAGTACGACGCCGAGACCACGAAACAACTCGCCGCCGTACACCGCAGCGGTGTTCCTACCTACGTCATCTATCCAGTCGGCAAGGATGCGCCGGCGGATGTGCTGCCGGAGTTGCTGACCAGAGACATCGTCCTTACGGCTCTAGCTAAGGACACGAAGTGAGTCACCAGAAGCAGACGACAAGCAGGATGGGTGTCGGATCGGATGGTACACGTGATCCGACACCAAACACGTCTATGGCTGTCGCGAGCCCGGCTCCGTCTTGAATCCCATCTTTGCCGCCTCTTCCACCTGTGCCGTGGTGAGCGTTTCCATCTTTTGTCCCAGCGACCAGGTATGCCCAAACGGATCCATCACCTGCCCATAGCGGTCGCCCCAGAACTGGTCCGCCAACAGCATTTTTACACTTGCTCCAGCCGTCACGGCCTTCGCAAACGCCGCGTCCACATCGTTCGTCAGCTCCAGGTGTAGCGTCACCGGAGACCCGCCCAGGGCTTCGGGCGTCACACACTTCATGCCGAACTCCTTCGAAAAGTCATCTGCCAACATGAACATACCGCCGTTGATGCTCAAGCGCGCGTTCATGATCTTGGTCGAGCCGGGCATGTGATGCCGCTCATGCTCCTCGGCGCCAAAAGCCTTTGTGTAAAATTCGATTGCGGCTGCGCCATCGGACACAGTCAAGTAGGGAAGCAGCGGAGGAAGCGTAGACATCACAACACCTCATTGGAAGATCTTTGTCAACGCACCGAAATGTACCACCCTCTACTCTGCATCGCCACTGCTCTTTCGTAATTTGATTCGTACAATCTCCTCCATTCGCTGTGCCAGCGCCCGCTCCCGCCCTTCATTCGTCGGTTTATAGTAACGACGCCCCGCCAGTGAAGGCGGAAGGCATTCCATATCGGTCACACGTCCCTCGACATCGTGTGCGTACTGATAATCCCTGCCATAATCGAGCGACTTCATCAGCTTGGTCGGCGCATTCCGAAGATGCAGCGGGACGGGCTCTGCCGCGGTCGCCTCGATGTCTCCGCGTACCGCGTTGTAGGCGGTGTAGACGGCATTCGACTTTGGTGCCAGCGCCAGATACACGACTGCCTGCGCTAGGGCGAGGCCGCCCTCGGGCTGCCCGAGAAAGTGCATCGCATCGCGCGCGGAGAGACAAAGATTGAGCGCTTCGGGAGCGGCCAGCCCAATGTCCTCGACCGCCATCCGAACGACGCGTCGTGCAACGTACATGGGATCTTCACCGGCTTCGAGCATTCGACTCAGCCAATAGAGTGAAGCGTCCGGGTCGGAGTTCCGCACACTCTTATGGAGGGCCGAGATGATGTCGTAGTGCTGCTCGCCTTTTTTGTCATAGAGCAGCACCCGTCGCTGCAGCGCCTCTGCTGCCACTTGCTCCGTAATGATGTTTTCACCGCGACCCGCTGCTAGCTTCGCCGCGACCTCCAGCGCATTCAAGGCGTTCCGCGCGTCACCGCTGGAGTAGGACGCCATCATCTCGAGCGCTTCCTCGTCCGCCGTGACGTCGAGTGTACCGAGTCCGCGCTCACCATCGACCAGAGCGCGCCGCAGCAGACCAAGAACCTGCTCTCCCGTCAACGCGCGCAGCGTGTATACCCGGCATCGCGAGAGCAGCGCGGCATTGATCTCGAAGGAGGGATTTTCGGTCGTGGCACCGATCAGCCGGATCGTTCCGCGCTCGACGTACGGTAGAAACGCATCCTGCTGCGCCTTGTTGAAGCGGTGAATCTCGTCCACAAAGAGGATAGTTCGCATGCCGAAACCGGCCGCCTTCTCGGCTTCGACCATCACCTGCTTGATCTCCTTGATGCCGCTCAGAACAGCGGAGAATTCGATGAAGCTGGCCTGTGTGACCTGAGCGATAATCTTTGCGAGTGTTGTCTTGCCTACGCCTGGAGGACCCCAGAAGATCATCGAGGTGGCCTCATCCTTTTCGATCGCGAGCCGGAGCGGCATCCCCGCACTGAGCAAGTGCTCCTGCCCGGTGTATTCGGCGAGCGTTCCTGGCCGCATCCGCTCCGCCAGCGGCGCTTGTCGCGCCGTATGATCCGCTGCCGCCATCGGCGATGCGTCGAAGAGGCTCATTGGGAGGTTCTTTGCCGGCTTGCCTCATATAACAGCAGGCTCCCTGCCACCGCGGCGTTTAAGCTCTCCACCATGCCGGGGCAGGGAATTGTCACCTGTGCATCCGCAATCTCCATCCACTCCGTACCCAGCCCGGAGCCTTCATTCCCGATCAACAGCGCACAAGGCCTCACAAGGTCCATCTCCTGCGCCTCCACTGCGCCGTGCGCCTGAGCACCGACTGCAGCCAGCAGCCGAATCCCGCGAACCCGCAGCCCCGCCACCTCATCGAGCGTAGCCCCTACCACGGGCACCCGAAAGATCGACCCCGCTGATGCCCGCAATGCCTTCTGGTTCCATGCACTTACTGTTCCTGGATGTGTCGTCGCCGTCAGCACCCCGGTCGCCCTGAACGCCTCTGCAGATCGCACGAGCGTTCCCAGATTACCGGGGTCCTGCAGACCGCATGCAATCAAAATCAACGGAGCCGCGGGCGCTACGAGCGTCGCCGCATCGAAACCGTCCATCACCGCACTTAATTCCCGAACCGGTGGCACGATCAGCGCTGCCAGTCCTTGCGGCGACTGCGTCTCCACGACGCTCCGAAACACATCGTTCGCGAGCCGCAGCACTTCCACCCCAAAGGGCATCCATCGCGGCAGGTCCAGGCGCTCGCTGATAAAGACCGCCTTGAAGACTACCCCGCTCCGCAGCGCCTCCCGCAGCAGATGCTCTCCCTCGATTGCGACCAAGCCGCCCGACAATCGCGCGTGCCCCGCGAACGCCGCGCGCAACTGTTTCACCCGCGCATTCGTCCGGCTTGTCACCACATTCGAACTCATACCCGCCTTCAGCCAAGTTTACGCTGAGGATCTCTCAGACGTTATGGCCAACCGCGTCGATTGAGTCCACCATTCCCATATGCTAGGCTGCGAACTTGGGGGTACTCGCGACCGCCCGGTACAGGAGCACCTACTTTGACGGCTGAGATTCTTCGCATTCATCCCGACGAACCCGAATCCTTTCTGATCGATTACGTCGTCAGCAGCCTCAACAGTGGCAACGTCGTCGCGCTCCCGACCGATACCTTCTATGGCCTTGCTGTCGATCCGGTTAATCTGCACGCCGTCGACCGTATCTACGACCTCAAGACCCGAGCCCGCCACAAGCCGCTCTCGCTGCTGATTGCCGAGGTCTCCCAGGCGTACGAACTCGCCCGCCAGCTTGACTCCGCCTTTGATCGATTAGCCGAGAAGTTCTGGCCTGGGCCGCTGACACTTGTCGTCAGGGCTGGATCAAAACTTCCTTTGCGTGTCACCGCAAACAGCGGCAACGTGGCTTTGCGCATGCCGGAGGCAGCCATCTGCCGTGCCATTGTCTCTCGTCTTGGACTCCCGATCACGGCGACTTCGGCGAATCTTCGTGGTCGGCCGGAATGCACGTGTGCTACCTGCGTCCGCGAGCAGCTTGGCGACCAGATCCCCCTCATCGTAGATGGTGGCGCGACCGCACGTTCGACTGCGACCACCATCGTCGATCTCTCCGGCGGTGGCAGCTCCTGGATGATTCTCCGCGAAGGTGCCATCCCAACCCATGAAATTGCGCTCGCGCTGCAACATTAAGCTGCGCTTCGATCGCACCACTGGCGTCCTGCCGCCTGCCGGTCCATACTGTCACTCTGTCGGCTTTGCCCACGGGCTGTTCTCCTGCGATCTGCTATGACTCCTGCCCACTCCAACGAACCGCATCGCACCAGCCACTTCTTCCGGCGGCTTGCCGGCGTTCTGCTGCTGGCCGCACTTGCCTGGTTTGTCTGGGTCTATTACCAAATCTTGACGGTCGCCCACGAGGATCAGGCACAGACTGCCGATGCGATCGCGGTTTTTGGCGCGGCCGAATACTCCGGCCATCCATCGCCCGTTCTCCATGCGCGGCTCGATCATGTGGTTGTCCTCTATCGCAGGCAGACTGCGCCCATCATCATCACACTCGGCGGCGGCAGCGACAGGGACTCGGGCAACACAGAAGGCGGTGTTAGCCGCGATTATCTGCTTGCGAACGGTGTTCCCTTTAACAAGATCATTGCCGAGACCTCTTCCATCGACACCGAGCAGCAGGTTCAGCGCCTTGCCGAGATTGCCCGTGAGAACAACCTGCATCACCTTATCGTCGTCAGCGACGGGACCCACCTATTCAGGATTCGGGTGCTCTGCCAGCAAGCCGGGCTCGATGTTTACACCTCACCACGTCCGTCCTTTGGACATATCAGCAACTATCAGCTTGCGCAACGCTATCTTCACGAAATTCTCAGCTACACCTTGTTCAAGCTCGATCTGAACGCTGGATGGCTCTATTCCAAGGTCGACGGTAAGACCGCTTGACGGCAAAACCGTTCTTCCCGCTACCCTCCAGCGATAAGCCGCGTCCCGGCGTACGCACATATCGCTGCAACGATCGTAGAAGTGAAGTTGACGAGGTCGTTGCCCAGCCACCCCCGGCGCTCCACCGTCACTCCAAGGTAGCTGTCGACCAGTAGTCCTGCAACCCCCGCGCCGAGGATAACCACTTCCGTCTTCCATGGCAGCAATCCCGTCGCCGCAGTTACCAGCACGACCACACCTGCAGCGGCTGCTCCCAGTGTCGTTCCCGCGATGCTGATGCCGCCGTCGGTGCCTGCGGGCACTTCGCTCCAACTCGTGATCAGCAGCGTCCGTCCACCGATCACCTGGCCCATCTCGGAGGAGACTGTATCCGCCGTCGCTTCCGCCAGCGCAGCCAGGCACGCGGCGAATAGAAGCGGCGAGGCTCCCCACGCGCACAGCCCGGCAACCCCGAGATTGGCCACAACCTGAGCGGCCCGCCTGCCTCGCCGCGCCTCTGCGAACCCCGCGTGCTCCTTCAGTCTGCGACCGAAGCGTGTCGCCGCAAAGGTCAGCAAGAATAAGGTCAGCAGCGCAGGGAGCGCCGTCTGCTGCCACTCTATTCCAACGCTCTGTGCCAGCAGAATGTCGATGCAGATAAGACCACCCATCACCGTTGCCGGCCCTGTTGCCGACCGCAGCAGCCAGACGAGCAGTGCAAATGTGATGCTGCATGCGCACGACACCCAGAACCACTCCGGGTAGAGCCCAAGCCGGCGCAGATCCCAGATCAGGAGCGCCGCCTTCGCTGCCAGCAGCAAACCAACCGCCCCAACCAGCAGATCGGCTTGCATCCGATCGCGGCTGGCGGAGATGGCTTTTCCGAGAACTGCCGTGTTCTCGGCATCTCGCATTTTGTTCCGCATCGTCCGAGCCTCTCTTCCGTGATTTACAATCGATGCTTGAGCATAGCCAAGACCGGCATCATCGTGGGAGCAGTTTTGCATTCAGCAGGAATCGAAGTAGCAAAAACTCAAGCATCAAGGACCACCATATCGCGCTTGGCACGGTCTCTTGTACGATCGTCGGCTATCGTTGCTCTCGTGGCAGCTGGCTTCGTTTCATTCACGGGCTGCGGCAACAACTATCGCCCTGTTGTCGCCGCTATCAACCCGGTCGGTCCCTCTGCACAGCCGCAAAAGTATGCCGTTGCGATCTCAAGCCCCAGCCCTACCAGCCCCGGCCTGGTGACCATCGTCGACTTCTCGGGCGATAGTGTCCTCATCACGGCGAACATCGGCGTCTCTCCCCAGTATCTGATCCTTAATGCGACTGCAACAGCCGCCACCAGCACGGCTCCCGCTACGACCGCCACCACCGGCTATACGATCAACGGTGACGGAACGCTCAACGTATTCGACATCTCACCCTCACTGATCAGCAGCCAGGTCCTCGAAACGACCCTGCTCTCCGGAGCCGTTCCCCTGAGTATCTTCCCTCAGGGAACCAACACCTATGTCACTGAACAGGGCCGCAACGCGATCGCCGAGTTCCAGGGCTCGCCGCTGGCGCTCCGGCAGGAGATCAATGTGACCAACCCGATCTATGTTGTAGGCCTTTCGGGAGCGCCTCGTATCTACGCTCTTGGTCAGGGCACCGGAACAGCACCCGGGCAAGCAATCGCGATCGACACGACCACCAATACCCCGACTGCCGCGCTCCCCGTCGGGAACAAGCCCGTTTACGGCGTCATGACCGCGGACGGCAAGCGAGCCTTCATTATGAATCAGGGTGATGGAACGGTCAGTGTCATCAACGTGCAGACAAACCAGCTTGATACCCTGCCCGCACCCAATCCTGGAACCTCCTCCAGCACAATCCCTGTCGGCGTTTCGCCCTTATGGGCAGACTTCGCGCCAGCGCGTTCCGAGATGGTGGTCGCCAATGCAGGCAATGGTACCGGAAACGGCACACTGAGTGTCGTCAGCATTCCGCTCTGTAATGCCGCGGCGCTCGTGACCAACCCGAACTGCAGCCCGACAAACCCGGTAGATGCCACTGGATTCGGCACGGTTCTCGCCAGTGTGCCGGTCGGTGTCAACCCAATCATGGTCTCGGCCCTGCAGGATGGGACGCGCGCCTATGTCGCGAATGCCGGCAATGCCAACACTTCCGGCTCCGTCTCAGTCGTGAACCTTACAACGAATACTGTCGTCACTACGATTCCGATTGCCGGGCATCCCGCCTATATCGCTGCTACAACCGGAATTCCTACCGGCAAGGTCTACGTGGTCTGCAAAGACAGTAAAGATATGACGGTTATCCGGACGGATACGGATACGATTGACACGACAGTCTCTCTGCAAGGCGCAGGCGTTTCGGTTCGAGTTACTGCTCCGTAACCATATGACTGATTGAATAGCCTCAATTTCTTATGATCGGCTTACAGCAACGAGCGCCATTCATATGAATGGCGTTCGTTGCTGCTATATCTAGGCAGCCGCAGCGCCTACCAGAAGAATCGGCAAGGTGGGAGCCGCTGCTCCACCTTCAGCCTCGATGGTGACGCCGAAGGCCTTCGCCTGAACACCCTTCGGCAGCGTAGGCAACACGACCGTAGCATTGCCGCGCCCGTCTGGGTGGAACGTTCCTGCCGCAATTGGGCTGGTGCCGTCAGCCGGAATCAGCCACAACTCATAGACTTTTGAGAGTGGCAGCGGATCGAGGTTGTTGGCAATAAAGATCAATGTTCCCTTATCCGGAACGTAGGTAGCCCTGCCTTGAGGTACGGGCTTCATCGCTGGCGTTGTGTTCAAGGTCACTCGCACCGCCGAGGTGTCCGTCAGGGCGCCCATGATGGCTTGTGCGCGCGACGCATCGGATGACATGCTGGCCATCTGTGCAGTCTGAAATCTTAGTTGCGCCGATTGATCACCGACTGTCGTCTGCAGTTGTCCACGGTCATGGTACAGACTGATGGCGGCGAAACTCATGCCTGCGGCGACAGCCCACCCAAGCCACGGCAGCAACGTGCCAGCGGGACCGCGCTGCCTCGGCGTTTCGGCTGCTGGAATGGCATCCTGACTAGTAGGGGCCGTGCGATCGATCGAGATCGTTCGTTTTTCCCTGGAGATCTGGCGCAAGAGCCGCTCACGCGCTTGTGGCGAGGGTGCCTGCAGATCGACGCTTAGTGCTGTCATCACGAGATCGGACTGTGCTGCCAACAACTCCTGACGACAGTCGCTGCATTGCTCTAGATGAGCCTCCACTGCCGATGCTTCATCCTTGCTGAGGAGGTGCATGGCGTGAAGCGCCAGATCTTCTGGATCGATATGGTGGATATCTGTCATGCCTGAAATGCCTTTCTCAGCGTTAGCAAGGCGCTGCGAATTCGAGTCTTTACTGTCCCGAGAGGATCTCCTGTTATCTCTGCAATCTCGGAGTGCGTCAACCCATCAAAAAAAGCCATCTCTAACGTTTTGCGCTGCTCCTTAGGCAACAGGTGAATCACAGAGCGCGCTTTTTCCATCATCGAGTTACGTTCCGCTTCATCGGCCAGATTGTACGAAGAAGCAAGCGGCATATCTTCAATCGACTCCGACGGACGCCTGCGCCGCAGGGCATCGATAGAGCGATTCCGCGACACAACCGCCAGCCATCCGCCGAGACTTCCTCTCGTCGCGACAAAACTGTCCGGACTGCGCCAAATCTGCATGAAAATCTCCTGAAGCACATCTTCTGCCCCAGAAGGATCTCGAAGCACACGGAGCGCTACCGAGTACACTACCTTCGAGTAGCGATCGAAGATCGACGCCATGGCCTGCGCGTCGCCTTTATGGACAAGCCCCAGCAGTATCGAATCGTCCTGACTCGAAACCGACGGCATGTTCAACATTCCGGTGTCTCTATACATGAAACGCACCCGTGCACAGATTAGATTGCTTGTGTTGCAACGATTCGATGCGGATTCGCATCAGGGCGTCACGACTGGTGTTTCACTGCTCGATCAAGATTACCGTCGTGACCTGATGACGGCAACCGGATCGACAGCTAGTGTACGTTATTCCGTTGCCTGGCCGCATTCCGGTATACCCTCGCGATAGTTCCTGCCATGAGACATTGGACCGCATGGTCAACGATTCCCTCTAGCAAAACAGGAAATATTCTCATGAAAGTCCGTCTTGACAAGCTCCTTGTCGATCAGGGAGTTGCTGCCTCTCGTGAGCGCGCCCAGGCCCTCATCTTGGCAGGGCGCGTTCTTGTGGACGAGCAGCGTGTCGACAAGCCTGGTACCCCTGTCGCGGCCGGTGCGGTCCTTCGTATGCTCGGCAACGACCTCCGGTATGTCAGCCGGGGAGGTCTGAAGCTGGAACGCGCCCTCGGCTACTGGTCGATCGATCTGACTGGACGCGCTTGTCTCGATGTGGGCGCATCGACAGGAGGCTTTACGGACTGCTTTCTACAGCACGGCGCAGCATCCGTTCTTGCGATCGACACCGGCTACGGCCAGATCGCACAGAAGCTCCGCGACGATCCCCGCGTTATGCTACGCGAACGGTGCAACGCCCGGTTGCTTGCTCCGGGGGAACTGATCGCCGCCACGCCTGCTCCCGTCACTCTGCTCGCCATGGACGTTTCATTTATCTCCGCCACGCTGGTGCTTCCCGCCGTTCTTGCTGCCTTAGTCGAGCCCCACACTCCATCGCGTGAGCCGCACGCTGAGGAGCGCTGGCAGGGAGAAGCCGTCATTCTCGTCAAACCACAGTTTGAGGCCGGGCGGCTGCATGTCGGCAAGGGCGGCATCGTGCGTGATGCTGCAGCCCGTCAGATGGCCATTGATCGAGTTCATGACGCCGTACTCGCGCTCGGCGGAACCCATACAGCTATCGTCGACTCGCCTATCCGCGGTATGGAAGGCAACCACGAATACCTGCTGTATGCGCGCTTCGGCGAGCAGAGCTTCTGATTGAATTATTCGGCCGGCTGTATCTCGCGTGAGTAATTCCGCCCCATCCAGCGACTGAACGCCACGGCAATAAGGCCGACAGCTATGAAGACGATGAATAATCCAAAGGCGTTCAAGGTGGCACGCGCGTATCCAAGTGCGCCCGCATTGATGAATGGATAGGGATACCAGCCGGAGATCGCACCGCGAATCGTCACAAAGATCAGATACGCCAATGGATAGAGGAGCCACGGCAGAACACTCTTCCAGGCGAGCGACCTTCGTGCTACGAAGACAAGCCAGTACGCGCCATACAAGAGGGGAACAAGCTCATGCAGAACGACATCCGCGATCTTTTGCAGGCCTTGGGGGTTCCATAGATGCCGCAGCGCGAGCGCATACACGGCGCCCACGATGACGATGTAAACGGCTGATGCCGACTGGACTGTGGCATTCGTGAAGAAGCGGCCTGGCCGCGAGTTCGACATCCATAAAGTACAGGTAAGGCCGACCGCTACAAGCACGTTAGTAAGGATCGTGAAAAAACTGAAGTAGTTGAAGATCACCAGGGCGACCAACATTCCTGTTGCGCGCGCCTCTGCGATCAACAGAGAAAGCTGCAGGATTAGCCCAAACCAGGAGCTGACTGCAATGACGATCATAACGGCGCGCATCATCCGGTCAAACAGAGTGCTTTCATGTGATGAGAGTGTAAGCTGCCCGTGAAGCGGTGTCCTGCAAAAATTCCTGCCTGGCATAAGTGCAAAGTCACTGCCCCGATTGCGGCCAAGATTACAGCCGGATCACCGCCTCTCAAGAACATCCGAGCCATTACACTAGAGACCGATGCTCCTAGCTGCCATCATCTCGAAGCCGCAGAAGCCTGAACTAGCCGCCATTCTGCCTGACCTGGTCCATTGGTTGAAGGCACACGGTTACGCGTACGTTCTCGACCATGCCACCGCCGACTACCTTCCTGGGGAGCAAGGTCTCGCGCGTCGCGAGCTTCCGCACCATCAGCCCAACCTGGTGGTCGTCCTGGGTGGAGATGGAACCCTGCTGGCTGCGGCCCGCGCCTTTGCACGCACTGAAACGCCCATTCTGTCAGTCAATCTCGGCTCGCTCGGCTTCCTAACGGAAACCCCGCTCAGCGATATTTACGATACCCTGCAGGCGTGGTGCGACCACTCTGCCGCGATCGATCTCCGCAGCATGATGCACGCTGAACTGCATCGCGATGGCAAGCCCTTTCAGGAGTGGGATGCACTCAACGACGTCGTCATCGCCAAGGGCACGATCGCGCGCATGGCCGACTTCACCGTTGAGATCGACGAGCAGTTCGTGGCCACATTTCGGGCCGATGGAATTATCGTCTCTACCCCAACCGGGTCAACGGCCTACAACCTGGCCGCCGCAGGGCCAATCATGATGCCCAGCGTAAACGCCATGGTAGTGACACCGATCTGTCCTCACCTGCTGACGATCCGCCCGATCGTAGTCCCGGGTGAATCAACGGTGAGCGTTCACGTCGTCGGCGTGCCCAATGAAACCTATCTCACGGTCGACGGCCAGGAGGCGGTAGAGCTCTTTCTTGGCGATCACATTCATTGTCACCGGTCGAAGTACAGCGTCCAACTGTTGCGGCACCAGCCGAATGGCTTGTTCAACGTGCTGCGCTCGAAGCTGAAGTGGGGCGAACGCTGAGCGCGTGATTTGTAGCTACACAGCATCTAACTGTTGCTCAACAGTAAGAGGATGCATCAAGAACCTACCGTCGCAGGGTGACAACAGGTCCTGTGACCGGGTGGCAGAAGACCTTCCCATGGTTGAGCGCGATTCTTCGCTGGGCCAGCGCCGCCATCTCAGGGTCATGAGTAACCATGACGATCGTGTGCCCGTTGCGATGCAGATCCTGCAAGAGACCAGCGACGATGCGCTGGTTGGAGGCGTCAAGGTTGCCCGTTGGCTCATCTGCCAGCAAAATAGGTGGATTATTGATGAGCGCCCGGGCGATGCAGACGCGTTGCTGCTCTCCGCCTGAGAGCTCGCTGGGAAGGTGCGAGACACGTTCGCCCAGCCCCACATGTTCGAGGGCTGCGCGGGCCTCTCCCTCGTCTGTCATGGAGTGGAAATACTGGGCCAGCATGACGTTTTCTATCGCTGACAAGTAAGGAATCAGGTGGAACTGCTGGAAGATGAAGCCGATCTTATCGGCACGGAAGCGGTCCAGCTCGGTTGCCGACATGGACGCCACATCGACGGTGTCGATCCGCAGCATGCCTCTAGTCGGGCGGTCAAGACATCCGAGCAGATTGACCAGCGTGCTCTTGCCGGAGCCGGAGGGTCCAGTGATCGCCACCCACTCTCCCGCCACGATGGAAAAGGTCGCTTCGTCAAGAGCACGAACGATGCCACCGTGCCCGGCGTATTCACGGGTAACGTGATCGAGTGCGATGACGGCGCAGTTGGGTCGTGTGTTGTTTTGAGGCCAGTCGGTCTTGATCTCTGCCATTCTTTCTATCCTCTCACTCGCCTTTCAGCAGCGCGGCGGGTTCAAGGCCTCGCAGGATACGAGCAGGAAGAAGCGCCGCCATTGCGGCGATCAATACATTGAGCAGTAACACCAGCGGCACCACTGTTACCCTCGGCAGGCTTGCCGTATGAAAATTCAGCTCGCTGATGCCGAGCGCTGCGGCAGAGCCGACACCATAGCCGATCACCACTCCAGCGAGCGCGAGCACCAGAGCTTCCAGCAGGAAGAGGAGCATGAGTTGGAGTTGCGTGCCGCCGAGGGCCTTCATCAGGGCGAAGTCGCGACGGCGCTCGAGCACGCTCGAGGAAAGTGTCGCAAGCACGGAAATCCCCACGGTCAGTGCGATCAGCAGGACGGCTGCATACATCAGGGCGTGGGTCCGGTCGACGATGCGGGATTCGCCCTCAACGAGCTGGCGGACGGGATGAATCTCGATGCCAGGGAGCGCCTGCTGGAGGCGGGTGATCGCTGCTTCAACCTTGGCGGCTCCTCCGGGAACCTGCACCTCGATGACGCTGGTAGAGGTGCCGGTCCAGGTAGTGAAGGCAGCAAGCGGCATATAGATGCGGCTATCCTCATCCCCTCCGGTCTTGAGGCGGCCTGCACCGTGCAGGGTGAGTACCTTGCCATTGAAGGTGAGCTTGAGGTCGCGCTTGTCGGCGATGAAGTTGGCGGCGCGTTCACCGATGAGCGCGTCGTCTTTGCCGGAGGGCCAGGCAGTCACCTGCCACCAACCATCAAGGCGGCGGACGGCATCGAAGTAGGTGCCGGCGACAACGACGGGAGTGCCGCGATCGGTCGTCGCAACCGCGTAGGCGAACGGCGCCGCGAGCGCAGCAGAACCTGCGGCCTGCTGGACGCGGGCGAGAGTGTCTGGCGCGAGCGTGCCGTTGTGGTCAGCGCTGACAACAATGTTCGCGCCGAAGCTGCGGAACTCCTTATGGAGCTTCGCGTCGAGATCGGCATACAGCGTGAGAAGTGCGGTTGCGACTGCTGCCGATACGGTCAAGGCGACAAGGGCGCTCACACTACGGGCGCGGCGATGCATCAGAGACCGGCGCAGAATGCGGTTGAAGCTAAGGGCAGTACTCACGCGTCCGCTCGTAAAACAGCGGAGGGGTCCATCTTCAACGCAGAACGGATAGAGGGTGTACTTCCGGCGACCGCAACGATCAGGGCAGTCGCGACGACTACGGGGAGGAGCACAGGAATGAAGACCTGCGCGGCGGCCGGGGCCTCTCCCAGGAAGATGCGGCTACCCAGCCATGCAGCAAGGCCGGAGCCGACGATATAGCCGAGGGTTCCGGCAAAGAGGGCGAGAAGGCCGGTTTCAGCGTAAAAGAGCAAAGCAATTGCACCCTTGCTCGCGCCGAGCGAGCGCATGAGACCGATCTCGCCGCGCCGCTCGAGAACGGCGGTCGCCATTGCGGCGCTGACGGCGAAGCCTGCGGCGAGCAGGGCGGCGGCACTGATGAACCACATGAGGCCGGAGATGCGGCTGAGGATGGTGCCTTCGGTCTGCTCAACCTGGCGAACCTGCTCGGCCTGGGCGCCCGGGATGGCCTCGCGGATCTGGTAGGCGATGGAGTTGGCGTAGGGGCGGCAGTACCAGATCTCGCGCTGCTTGGGTGGAAGCGAGTCAGGATCGACGCGCGCAAAGGCGTCCTCAGGCTTGGTGCGAGCGCTCACTTCGACGCGGGAGACGGCATCAGGGAGACCGGTGAGTATCTGGGCGGCGTTCAGAGGCAAGAGCAGTGTCCGGTCCTGCGCGTCGCCCGTATTTGCGATGCCGACTACTCTGAGGCGGAAGCCGCCAGTCGGACCGGCCACAGCTGGCCGTCCATTCTTACTGACCGACAGGGCGTCGAAGACATCGCCGATGTGAGCGCCAACTTTTGTAGCAAGTTCGGAACCGAGGACTGCATCCGAACTACGGGGCGCCGAGTTTGTTTCCTCGGGCCACGATCCTTGTATCTTCCATGATGGATGGAGGAATACGGCTCCCGTTCTGAGCGTCGGGCCGCCAGCTTGAGGCACTGCGTGGCCGAACCAGAGTCCGATACCCTGTGCCTCGTAGAATGGTCCACCAGGCTTACCGAATCGCACGTCGACCAGTAGCTCAGGGTTGATACCGGTAATGTTGTTGGCCCAGAAGATCGCTTTGAGTTTGGGCAGGCTGGATTCATGGAGATAGGCATTGCCGGTAGCGGGTTTGATGTCGACGCCGCCGATCTTGACATCGAGCTGGCCTGCTTGAGGCGTCACGATGATGTTGGCACCGTAGACGGCAAGCTCCTTGTGGATGCGATCGCCGATGGTCGTGGCCAGGGCGAGCATTGCCGTGACGGCTGTCGTGCCGAGCAGGATGGCAATGCCGGCGAGGAGCTTGCGGCGGCGCTGGCGCACGAACGATTCGAGAAGCAGACGAAAGAACATGTCAGTTCGCCTCGCTCGAGACACGGATGCAGTAACCGCCCGAAGAAAATCGTTCGCGGGTGGCGCGAGTTTTCCACCCTATGGCGGTGAGACTGCCGTGAGAATAGGACAACCCGAGCTTTGACTGGCTGTGCATCTACTTCTCAAAGACCTCGGCCAGCGTGCGCAGGTCGGATGCAGCGATAGTGATCTGGCCGTTGGCGTTCGTGCTTTTGAGTGGAATGGGATTGCAGCCGCCCGCCTGACCCATTGAGGCGGCGTTCAAAGGACTGGCGCACATCTTGCACGTGATGCCCTGAGATCCGATGTAAAAGCCGACAGGACCGCAGATCTGGCAGGCGTCGGCGACGGAGACGATAGTACCGTCAGGCTTTTTGAAGAGGAGGAAGCGGACCTCTGCCTGGCCGCCCTTGCCGTCGTTAATGCGAACCCCGTACCGGTGGAGCTGGTCGTCATTGACCTCGACAGTAGGAACGGTAACCTGCTGACCGACGAGCGTGACCGGCGCGGTAGGACTAAGAGCGGTCGAGCTCTTGGCATAGATGAACTCGGCGGTGGAGAGAAAGATGAAGAGAAAGCTGGTGCCAACCACCGCGGTCATCCACAGCTTCTCGCGGCGCTGCGTCCAGGCGAGTTTGCGTTTTTCGGCGGACGTGGCATCGGGATCGAGTCTGACTGGTGCACGTCGTTTGTACTCCATCAACACCATAAGACCGGCGAGGGCGAGCATGGTCACGAAGAAGAAAAGATCATTGCGGACGATGGGGCCGATCAAACGCATCTCGGCGGCGCTAGAAGGCAGGACACCATTCTCCGAGAGCTCGTGCAGGCCGCTGACGAGAAGCTGAAAGGTGACGAAATAGAGGATGACGGTGGTGACACGGAAGAAGCGCTGCAGGTTGATCTTGACGCTACCGCGAATGAAGAGCACACCGAATACGACTGATACCGCAACGCCGAGGAGAGTCCCGGTGAAGCTGAGGAGTTCGGTCGAGTTGAGTGAGACAGCGGAGAGAATCAGGACAGTCTCGACACCCTCCCGAAGGACAAGCAGAAACACGAAGAAGAAGAGGCCAGCTTTGGAAGTTCCCCCGATAAGCCTGTCGACTTTACCTTCGATCTGACCTTTCAAGCTGCGGGCCGTCTTTTGCATGAACCAGATCATGCTGATGACGAAGAATGCGGCTGCCAGCATCACCCAACCTTCGAAGATGTCGGGATTGAACTGGAGCCGGGAGATCATGGCTGCTACGGCAACACTGGCAGTGATCGCCGCTCCGAGCGCCCAGAATACGGTTTGCTTGAGGTCCGAGCGGTCGATCTTACTGAGATAGGCAAATATGATTCCAACGATCAGCGATGCTTCCACACCCTCGCGGAGGGTGATGATAAAAGCCTGCAGCATAACCTTCACTCCTGGGAGCCTCGAGATGCTTCGAAGATCTCTGGCACCGGCTGCTGAAGAGCCTGATTGCCCCTCGAACCACTTACAAGCTTATATCGGACCAATTCGGTCGTCAATCAAGAGTTCGGCGAATACACGCTCCCGGATGGACGCTCAAAGGCGATCTCAGGCTGCACTTAGCGCGCGAGATCGGGAATCGCGAGGACGGTCTGGAGCTTATCGGATATTCAGGTTTTTGCTGCTGAGGAAGGGACTGTCTGGTGCGCCCGGAAGGATTCGAACCTCCGACCCTTTGGTTCGTAGCCAAATGCTCTATCCAACTGAGCTACGGGCGCACATTGCGAAGAGACAACCTATCAAGAGTAAGGGAACTTCAAGCTAAGGGCAACCTGAAACGAGGGAACTCAGCCGTCATAAGGGCGTTCTAAAAGTGGTGCGCCCGGAAGGATTCGAACCTCCGACCCTTTGGTTCGAAGCCAAATGCTCTATCCAGCTGAGCTACGGGCGCGTATGTCTCGTCCAGCCTATCGAAGATGAGGCCGGAAGTGCAATTCTTTTAGATTGCGGGAGGAGGTTCGACCGGAGGAGGAGCGGGCGGAGCAAACATCGGGAGGATTTCGACTACATCAAGGCCGGCGCGGCGGAGAAGCTGGTGAATCACGGATTCGGTGAGGCGGGAAGCATCGTATTCGACGCGTACAGTCTTAAGCACCTCGTTGAACACAAGTTTGCGGATACCGTAGACCTCGCGCAGGTTGGCAATCGCCAGAGTCGCCGATTCAGTGGGAGGTGCACCATACCGGTAGAGAACATCAAGCTGTGTCATGGGCTGATGATAGCAGCGGAGGAAGACCGCTCCCTTACGGTTGCTCAACGTTCTTTAGTATGAAGGGATGACGACGCTTCTGCGCGAGGGTAGCTTCGATGCACTCATCTTCGACTGTGATGGAACGCTGGTCGATACGGCGCCGGCACATCTGAGTGCGTTGCGGGTGGGACTTGAGCAGTATGGTCTGGTGATGACGGATGAGTTCTACTATCCGCGTGCGGGGTTGACGCCCAGGGCGCTCTTCGATGACTTCGAAGCAAAGATAGTGGGAGCGCCGATCCCGCGAAGCTCGATCCTGGACCACTATACGGTCGCCTTTCAGGATGGACTTCATCTGCTGCAGGAGGTTTCGGTGATCGCGGAGATTGCCCGAACCTGGAAGGGACGGGTTCCCATGGCAATCGGATCGAATGGTCGCCGGGCGAATGTGGAAGCATCCCTGGCGATTACGCGTCTGCTGCCGCTCTTCGACTTTGTGGTGGTGGCGTCGGACGTGGCGGAGGGTAAGCCTGCTCCGGATATTTTTCTTGAAGCGGCTCGGCTGATGAAGGTTTCCCCGCAGCGTTGCATCGTGTTTGAAGATTCGGATGAGGGACTGGAGGCAGCCCGATCTGCGGAAATGGAAGGGCGGGATATACGGCTGGTCTACCGACCGAGTTGGATGACTCCGTCAAAAGGATAGCTACAGCGATCCTCTAAAGCTTCGAGAGATAGCTGAGAATCTCGGGATTGGTCCAGTTCTGGGCAGAGACAAATTTACGGCGAAGGACGCCCTGGCGATCGATCACGTAGGTCTCGGGGATTTGAGCGGTGCCGTAGAGGGCGTTGATACGGCCGTCTGGATCGCGGACGGTGACAAGATGAACGTCGTGCCGGGTGAGGAAGCGGCGATAGACCGTATCGTCCTGGTCGATGCTGACGGCGACCACCTTGATGCCGGGCATATCCTGCTGCATCTCGAGTAGGCTTGGCAGTTCCTCGACGCAGGGTGGGCACCAGCTGGCCCAGAGATTAAGGACGACGACCTGGCCGCGCAGTTTGCTCAAATCGATCGTCTGAATGCCGTCGCTGATGACGAACTGCGGGGCGGGTTTACCAATATTTCCAGGGTGGGCGCCACGTTCGCAGCCGTCCGCGGAAAAGACGAGCAGACATACTCCCAAGGTAAGACCTGACCAGAATCGATGCACGACACGCTCCTACTTCCTATAATACGAAGCTGTGGACAGGAACACCGAACTTTCGGAAGCTGCAATGCCCACTTTGGAAGTGAGCATCATTCTCCCCGCGCGGAACGAGGCGCGGTCGCTGCCTGCATGCCTGGGTTCGCTGCTGTCGCAGAGCGAACCAGGATTTGCGCTCGGGCTCGAGTGGGAGGTGATTGTTGTGAACGATGACTCGACAGACCGGACCCGGGCAATTGCGGCGGATGCTGCGGCCACACATCCCGGCGTGACGGTGCTCGATGCGCCTCCGCTCGATCTGAGTGAGCGCGGGGGCTTTACTGGAAAGACAAATGCCTGCTGGGCCGGCGCTCAGGCCGCAAGGGGCAAGTGGCTGCTGTTTACCGATGCGGATACGGTTCATGCGCCGGGCGATCTTTCGCGGTCTCTGCGGGAGGCGGAGCGGCACCACGTCGCGCTGCTTTCGTATTCCCCACGGCAGGTGATGAGCGGCTTCTGGCAGCGAGCGACAATGCCACTGGTGTTTTCAGAGCTGGCGAGCGTGTATCCGCCAAAACAGGTGAACGATCCCGGCCGCAGGCTTGCAGCGGCAAATGGCCAGTTTCTGCTGGTGGAGCGCGACGCGTACTTCTCGGTAGGTGGCCATCGGGCAGTCGGGATGAACATTCTCGAGGATGTGGCACTCGCCCGGAATATCAAGCGTGGACCACGGGCGATCCGCTTCCGCTATGCCCCTGAGGCAGTCTCGACGAGGATGTATTGGACGACTACAGAGATGATGGAAGGCTGGACGAAGAACCTGGCGTTGCTCTTTCCTTCTCCGGTCGCACTGGCACTGTGGCGAATGCTCGATCTGCTGCTGTTCTTCGGGCTGCCAGTGCTCGCGTTTGTAGTGCCTCCCCATATCCCCTACCAAGGATTGGTATTCTTTCTGCTGTGGTTCCGTACTTGTTTCCGGTTTTACAACCGCGTGATGCGCGCCCACTTTTCGGCCATGGATACGGCTCTCGCCATCCTGGGTATTCCGCTCTTTGTCGTTCTTCTCATACGCAGTTCCATACAGCACCGCATCAACAAGAAGGTCGCGTGGAAGGGACGCAGCTACGACACGGCTCGCGACTGAATCCGCACTGCGGTTCGCCCCGTCTAACATAGGACAACCATGATCCTTCTGACCCGCAAAGTCGAATTCTCCTCTGCTCACTATTACTGGAATGATGCCTGGAGCCTTGAAGAGAACGAGCGTGTCTTCGGCAAGTGTGCAAATCGTAACGGGCACGGCCACAACTACACACTCGAGGTGACTGTCGCGGGCGAGGTCGATTCCACCTCCGGTTTCGTAGTCGATTTGAAGGAGTTGAAGGCAATTCTGGAGCACGAAGTCGTGAGCGTCTACGATCATCGCCATCTGAATCTTGAAGTGCCTGAGTTCAAGACGAGGATTCCGACGACGGAGAATATGGCAATCGCCATCTGGCAGCGGATCGATGGAAAGATTCCCAACGCAAGGCTGCATCGGGTACGGATCTATGAGACGGCAGACCTGTTCGCCGACTACTACGGTGAAGCATGAAGGCGTATCTTTCCCGCCGCTACCACTTCAGCGCGTCGCATCGTCTTTACAGTAAATGCTACACGATTGAAGAAAACCGGAGTGTCTTCGGTAAGTGCAACAATCCTCATGGGCATGGGCATAACTATGTTGTCGAGGTTACGATGAGTGGGCAGGTGAACCCAGATACAGGAATGGTTTTCAATCTGGCGGAGCTCGACGCGTTTGCACAAGCTCACGTGCTCACTCCCTTCGATCATCAGAATCTGAATACGTTGACAGTGTTTCAGGATGTAGTTCCGACCACAGAAAATCTCGCGATAGCGATGCACCAGATCTTCGATGCGTTCCCTGCAGCTCGGCTGGAGAACGTGCATGTGGAAGAGACGAGCAACAACTCGTTCGACTATGCCGGAGACAGCGGCGATTACATCGACCGTAGGCTCTAGAAGGGCACGCGCTTCAGAAAGGTACGACTATGGCTGCCATCCCCGCACTCGATCCAGTCACGCTTGCAGATCTCTCGACGCAAGAGCTTTATCGCGAACTGTTGACGCGCATCGGCGAAGATCCGAACCGCGATGGTCTTCTACGCACGCCAGAGCGCATGGCGAAGTCGATGGCGTTCTTGACAAAGGGCTACACCGAAAATGTCATGACGGTATTGCATGACGCGCTCTTCGATGTGGACTACGACGAGATGGTGATCGTCAAGGATATCGAGTTCTACTCCATGTGCGAACACCACCTGCTGCCATTCTTCGGCAAAGCGCATATTGCCTATGTACCCAACGGAAAGGTGATTGGGCTCAGCAAGATCCCCCGTTTGGTAGACGTATTTGCGCGGCGGTTGCAGGTGCAGGAGCGGCTGACGCGGCAGATCGCCGAGGCGATCACGGAAGCCCTCCACCCGCAGGGTGTTGGTGTGATCCTCGATGCGTCCCACCTGTGCATGATGATGCGTGGTGTCGAGAAGCAGCACTCCTCGACTGTGACATCTGCAATGCTAGGAGTCTTCAAGACACAGTTGCAGACGCGGAGTGAGTTTCTTTCACTTGTCCGGCGGAGCGGCAGCAACTTGTAGCTCGTTCGCGGCTACGCGGCTTTGTCGTCCTGTCCTTGTAATCTTATACAGATGAATGGTCTGATCGTTCTCGACAAGCCGTCCGGCATTACCTCGCACGATTGTGTTGCTCTGGTTCGACGTGTCACGGGGGAAAAGTCCATCGGACACCTGGGTACGTTGGACCCGATGGCTACAGGAGTTCTGCCGCTGCTGCTCGGGAGATACACACGGCTGGCGCAGTTCTTCGGACAGGCAGAGAAACAGTATAGCGGCAGCATTCGATTCGGCTTTTCGACCGACAGCTTCGACGCTGACGGCATGGCCACGAGCTCGTCTGCACCGCTAAGGCTGTCGCTGACCGGGTTGCGTGAGCTGGCGATGCAATTTCGTGGAGCAATTGATCAGATGCCGCCCATTTTTTCAGCGAAGAAGATCAACGGAGTAGCGGCTCACAAACTAGCTCGCGCCGGGGCGGAGGTTCCGGTCAAGCCGGCACGGATCATGATTCATGACTTCGAACTGCTCTCGCTCGAAGGCGAGGAGTGCAGCTTCACCATGACCGTCAGCGCCGGTGGATACGTTCGATCCGTTGCGCATGAATTGGGACGGCTTGCGGGCTGCGGAGCCCATCTGTCAGGATTGCGCCGGATGCGTGCCGGAGCATTTTCGCTTGATCAGGCGATCACGGTAGATGTTTTGAAGGTGCTGGCGAGCGCCCCCGGAGAGATCCAACAGCTTCTGCCGCATCCGCGAACGCTCTTGCCGGAGATGCCCTCCGTCACGGTAGATGAGCAGACAGCCGGTCGTATCCGCAACGGGATGCAGGTGAACCTGCCGGAGTTCTCAAACGCGCCGCTGGTCAAGGTTTTTACGAGCCCGACAGATCTGCTGGCGATCGCGCGGCGGATTGCGGGAACGCTGATGCAGCCGATCGTTGTAATGCCCTGATGCGTATCGACGCTCATCGTTGAAGTAGTGACATTGCCATGGGAAGCACGTTTCGAGCGACAATCTCATTGCCCATGGCGGTTGCGTGGGTCCTGTCCGCCTGCATCATACCGTCGACTCCGAAGACTCCCTTCAGAAGGAAGGGAAAGAGGGGAACCTGATACTTTTTCGCGACCAGCGCGTAGGAAGCGGTGAACTGGTTGACATAGTCCGGGCCATAGTCCGGAGGCAGCGTGATCCCGGCGAGCATGACCTTTGTTCCTGAAGCTTTGAGCCTGCGGACGATCGTGTCTAGGTTTGATCGCATCTCGTCGACGGGGAGACCGCGCAGGCCATCGTTGCCGCCAAATTCGACTACGACGGCGGCCGGCTTGAGAGCGAGCATTTCGGACAGTCGTGCCACGCCGTCCTTCGATGTCGCACCGCTGACGCCTTCGTTGACGACGCGATAGTGGTAGCCCTTCTGGTCGAGGTCAGCCTGGAGAAAATCGGGATAGCTCTGGCCGGCTTCGGTTCCATAACCCGCGGTCAGGCTGTCGCCAAAGCAGACGAGCAGGGGACGGGTGTCCGGAGCCGTAGCGGACGGGGAGGATGGCGGGTCCGGAGGAGCCGGAATTGTCTCCGGCATAGAATCGGTGCGCACGTTCGGGTCGGCATCTGTTGACTGCCTCGAACGGTCTTTGGCATGGCAGCCGCCTGTAAGAGTCAAAGCCGCTAAGATGATGATGAGGCACACACTCCGCATCTCTAGAAGTTATCAAATGCGGTGGGCTTGTTGAGGAGATAACCCGCTGGTGACTGATGCAGCCACAAAAATGATCTCCGTTCAGGGACTCCGTAAGTCCATTCGCAATGGGACAGGAATGAACGCGCGCACGACGGACATTCTGAAGGGTATCGACTTCGAGATTCCAGCCGGCCAGTTTGCTGCGATCATGGGAGCTTCCGGATCGGGAAAGTCGACGCTGCTGGGATTGCTCGCAGGACTCGATACGCCGAGTGCGGGAGACGTTCATCTGAATGGCACTGCGATCAGTTACCTGCCAGAGGACAAGCTGGCGCAGGTGCGTGGCAAGACTATTGGCTTCGTGTTTCAATCCTATCAACTGATCCCGACGTTGACGGCGCTCGAGAATGTCCTGCTCCCGCATGAACTGAACGCCGATCCGAAGGAGGCGAAGGAAGGGATTCCCCGAGCGCGGCAACTACTGGCGAGCGTCGGCCTTGGCGACCGCCTGGATCACTATCCCGTGCAGCTTTCGGGCGGGGAGCAGCAGCGAGTAGCCCTAGCGCGCGCCTTCATCCTGCGGCCGCCGATCGTGCTCGCGGATGAACCAACGGGCAATCTCGATACGGTGAACGGAGCGCATGTGCTGGAGTTGCTGCTGAACCTCAACCGCACGGAAGGTACGACTCTGGTTCTGGTGACTCACGATCCGATGCTGGCAACCCATGCGGACCGGCGTATTACGCTGCGCGACGGCCTCCTTCTCTCGGACGAGATGAACCCCGCTCCGGCAGCCCTGTAAGGACGATCCCGCGATGGCTAACACTCTCTCCTGGACCTCTGCCGCGAAGATCGCCTCCCGCGAGATGCGTTCCTCGCGTGGCAAGTTTTTCTTTGTCGTCCTGTCCGTTGCCATCGGCGTGGCAGCACTGACCGGTGTTCGCGGTTTCAGCGCGTCGTTTCGTGGAACACTGTTAACCCGCGCACGCAGCATCATGGCAGGAGACCTGGCGGCACGGATGTTTCAGCAGCCGACACCTGACCAGCAGAAGGGACTTGAAGCCGTTCAGTCCGAAGGTGTCCTGGTTACACCCGTTACCGAGTTGCTGTCGATGGCAAGCTCCCCGAAGACGATGGATCCGCTGCTGATCTCGCTGAAGGCCGTCGATCCGGCGCTTTATCCGTTTTATGGCACGATCGAGCTGCAACCCGCCGCGCGGCTGAAGGATGTTCTTACACGCGATAGTGTTGTAGTCGCAGACGACCTGTTGATTCGGCTGCACCTGCACGTTGGTGATCAGCTAAAGATCGGTGGAACGCTGTTTCGTATTGCGTCGGTCGTGACGAACGAACCGGACAGGCTCTCGGGCAGCTTTGCGGCCGGTCCTCGTGTGCTGATCACCCGTCAGGGCCTGGACCAGACCGGCCTGCTTGCACCCGGGAGTCATGCCGGACAGCGCTTCCTCTTTAAAGTGCCAGATCCCCAGAACGGCAGTTCAATCTCTGACAAGCGCGTCGTCGCATTGAAGACGCGAATTGAAACGATGCTTCCCGAGTCGCAGGTGACGGACTACCGCGAGACTAATCCGGCGCTGACGCAAGGGCTCGATCGTGCGACCAGCCTGCTCTCCCTGATGTCGCTGGTCGCCCTTGTACTGGGCGCGATCGGTGTAGCGATGGCCATGCGGGCGCACCTCCAGCAGCGGCTGGACACGATTGCCATCATGAAGTCACTGGGCGCCAGTTCTGGACAGATCATCAAAATTTATTTGCTCCAGACGCTGCTTCTCGGGCTGCTGGGCGGCGTGCTCGGAGTTGCGCTCGGAGTAGGCGTGCAGCTTGCATTTCCCGTGCTGCTGGCTAAACTTGTCCATATCGACACGACGCTCCACCTTCAGGCAAGTACCATCTTGACGGGATTAGGTGCTGGTGTTCTGACGACGCTGCTGTTCACGCTGCCGCCGTTGCTTGACATCCGCGGCGTACGGCCGATTCTGATTTTACGGCGGGCGGTTGAAGAAGAGGATGATCCCTTCGTAACTGCCATCTTTCGCAAGATCTCGAAGAACCTCGCCCAGATCGGCGCAGCTGTGCTTATCGTCGCAGGTCTGGCGCTGATCGCTACGACACTCTCTGATTCGGTCGAAGTAGGTAAGGTCTTCTCCGTTGGTCTGGTCGCGGTACTGGTGGTACTGCTCGCGGCCTCAGCCGGCGTACTTCGAGCATTGCGCTGGTTGCTGACGCGAACGCGGCTGCATCTGCCGTCCTCGCTGCGCCATGGACTGGCGAATCTATACCGGCCAGGCAATCCGTCGGCGGCACTGCTCGCCGCGCTGGGAATGGGCGTGATGCAGATCATGACGGTGTATCTGGTGCAGCAGGCGGTAGTGCGCGAACTGCATGTCTCGTCGGCACCGAACCTGCCGAACGTCTTTCTCCTCGACATCACCAACGAGGAGATCGAGGGCATGAGGACGTTCCTGCACGCACAGCCCCATGTTCGCCCTGATCTCGAGATGCTTCCGGTTGTCTCGTCGCGCATTCTCGCGATCGATGGTGTGCCGGCTGTAAATCTCAAGCTGAAGAATTTTCCGAAGCGCATGTTGCAATCAATTAATCTGACCTGGTCGGATGCGCCCCCACAGGGAACCCTCACGACGAGTGGAGGATGGTGGGCCGCTGGCGAAAAGACGGCTAAGGTAGCGGTAGCGCAGCGGCAGGCGGAGCGACTCGGAGCGAAGATCGGGTCGAAGATCACCTTTGCGGTGCAGGACAGGCAACTCACGGCAACCGTCGTGGCACTGATCAAGGCGGATGGGCAGCATGCCTACTCGCGCGCAGAGTTTATCCTTCCACCAGCCGTGCTGAAGGCGCTGCCGGTCGTCTGGTATGGCGGCATCCATGCTGATCCGGATCATGTTGCCGAGGTACAGCGGGCGCTTTACGCTGCATATCCCAGCGTTACCGTGATCAACGTCGCGCAGGCGCTCGAGACAGTCCGCAGCGTCGTCATTCAGATGACCTACGTGATCCAGTTTCTCGCGGCGTTCAGCATCTTTGCGGGCGTGATCATCCTCGCGAGCAGCATCGCAGGGACGCGGTATCGACGCATTCGCGAGGTGGTCGTCCTCAAAAGCCTGGGTGCGACCCGGGCGCGCATTGCGACCATATTCTCGATCGAGTTCGCCGTGCTGGGGCTGGTCGCGGGCTTTGTAGGAATTGTGTTCGCAAACCTTATCGCCGGTGTTCTTCTGCGCAAGTTAACGATGGCGTACCACATCCAGTGGACCTGGAACCTTGCCGCGTTGCTGGGTACGGCGGCGCTTACCGTCACGACAGGATGGATCGCAAGTCACCGGATACTCGGCCAGAAGCCGCTCGAGATACTTCGGGAAGAGTAGAGCACGTCTCCTCATACTGTGAACCGCATGGGCCAAGCAAGCCCTGTGCTTCGTTGAGATATGAAGTTGATACTTGTGGCCTGCTTGTACATCTAAAAGAGTGCTCCAGCTACTTAGGCAAGAGGAGGATTAACAGCGATATTGGTATGATCAAAGGCAGCCTAAGAAGTTCTCTTGAGCACCATCACGCAAAAACTCTCATGACAGGGACACAAGCCTATAATTTAGGGTTTCTATGAATACCCGTAGGGGGTATGGTATGTCTAAACACTCCTTACAAACGTCTTTACAGAGACTTTATGCGAGGTATGCGATTCTGTTGAGGCTCATCTGGTCAGGTTGCCGCTTAGGCGAATTCGTTTCGGGGGAAGGTTTGCTGCGTACGCTCTATCAGACAGGTGTCTTGAGCCTGATTGCCGTCCTTCCGGGAGCGGCTTTGCTTGCGCAGCAGACCCCAGCCACAACGGCCGCCCAGACTGCCAAGCAAACCGGTCCGGTAGCTCAGGTTCTTACTTGGCAACAGATTCAGGACCGATTTCAGCAGTCGAATCCGTCGCTACGTGCGGGCGCTATCGGAATCGAAGAGTCACGCGCGCAGGAGGTTACGGCACATCTCCGTCCCAACCCCGGGCTTTACCTCGGCCTCGATCAGATTACGCCTTTTCAAGATAGCCCCCTGCGGCCGTTGGCAAACGCATATCCGAACGTCAACTTCACGTACCTGCACGAGCGGGATCATAAACGGGAGCTTCGGACCGATAGCGTGAGACAAGCAACCGGGATCGCGACTTCGAACCAGAATGATCTTCTCCGTCTTCTCAACTACACGCTTCGCGCGGCCTTTGTGCGGGTTCTGCAGTCGAAAGCGATCCTCGCGCTCACGAGAGAGAACCTCGGCTATTACGATCATGTCCTCCAGGTGAGCAGAGATCGTTTCCAGGCGGGAGATATTGCGCAGGTAGATCTCGACAGACTGGAACTGGGACGGGTGCAATATGAATCCGACAATGAGGCTGCGGACGTCAACCTGCGAACATCGAAGATCGAGCTCCTGCGTCTGCTCAATGATCGCACTTCGGTCGATCAGTTCGATGTGACGGGTCCCTTTGAGTACAGCGATGCCTTACAGCCTCTTGAAATCTATCAACAGACAGCGCTCGCGACACGGCCCGACCTGCAGGCTGCGCTCCAGGTGGTTGCCAGGGCGCGTATCGATCACCGGCTTGCCGTTGCCAACGGCTCGACTGACCCGATGTTCGGGGTCAATGGCGCACACCAGCCCTCTCCGTTGAACACCTATGTCGGGGTCAACGTCAGCATCCCGCTGCGTATCTTCGACCGAAACCAGGGGGAGAAACTGCGAACCTTGTTGGATATCGATCTGCAGCAGCATCAGGCCGATGCATCCCGGGCCTTGGTCTTCGCGGATGTCGACTCCGCCTACGCCACGGTCGATAGTCAGCTGCGTCTTCTGCGACCGTACAAGAACAAATATCTCAAGCTGGCGCTCTCCGCCCGGGATACGATCTCGTTCTCGTACCAGCATGGTGGTGCATCGCTGCTGGATTTTCTCCAGGCCGAGAACGACTATCGCGGCATCCAGCTTGGATACCTGAATCTTACTGGTCAATACCAAACAGCAGCCGCTCAGATGAACCAGGCCGTCGGCCGAGAGGTCCTCCAGTGAATCAGAAGATTGTTGTCCTTATGACGGCCTGTCTGATTGCCGCCTTGCTCTCCGGCTGCGAGAAGAAGTCAGATCCCAAAGATGAAGCTCCGCCATCGACAACCATCCAGCAGGCGCAGGACGTGAACAGCGTGAAGGTCGATCACCCGGAACAATTTCCCCTGGCAACCGTGCAGACCCAGAGAACCTCATCCTCGATGAGTGTGACGGGACAGGTGCAGCCGGACGTCACGCGCGTGATTCCGGTCATCTCGCTGGCTTCGGGGCGCATCGTGGCGATCTACTCGCACATCGGCGACCTTGTGAAGAAGGGACAACTCCTCTTTACAGTACAGAGCAATGATATTGAGATGGCCTTTGCAGACTATAGGAAAGCGGTTGCGGACGAGGCTCTCGCGAAGGCGCAGTTGGATCGCGCAAAGCTGCTCTACTCGAAGGGAGCGATCTCGAGAAGCGCGGTCGAGATCGCCCAGGATGTCGAGAATAAGGCGGTGGTCGATGTAGAGGCCACGAGGGAACACCTGAAGGTGTTAGGCGCAACGAATCTCAACCAGCCATCAGGCGCCGTCAATGTCTACGCACCTGCGACAGGAGTGATCATCGAGCAGAACATCACGCAGGCATCTGGCGTAAAGACACTCGACAATGCGCCGAACCTCTTCACGATCGCGAACATAAACGATGTCTGGATTGTGTGCGACGTCTATGAGAACAATCTCCAGAACCTCTCTGTAGGACAGATCGCCGAGATCCATTTCAGTGCGTTTCCGGATAAGACGGTTACGGGCCGCATCAGCGAGATCGATCCCATTCTCGATCCCAGTATTCGCACCGCGAAGGTTCGCGTTCAGGTCAAGAACCCGGGTTTCATGAAGATCGGCATGTTTGTGACGGCGATATTCCGCAGTCTCAAGCAGGAGGAGCACGTCGTGGTGCCGGCGACGGCAATCGTTCATCTGCACGATCAGGACTTTGTGTATGTCGCCGGGACGTCCGGCAGTTTTGCACGCGTCAAGATAGTCGGTGGCAGCATCATGCCGGGGAATCTCCAGATCGTGGAGTCTGGCCTGAGTTCCGGACAAAAAGTGGCCAGCAACGCCCTTGAACTGCAGAGCGCGGTGACGCAGTAATGATGAGTTCAGTCGTTGATTTTGCACTCAAGAACCGATTTCTTGTCCTCATTCTGGCAGTGCTGCTCTTTGCCTGGGGCATCATTTCGTTCCGCAATCTCCCTGTCGAAGCGTATCCGGATGTGGCAAACAATTATGTCCAGATCATCACGCAGTGGCCCGGCCGTGCGGCCGAAGAGGTTGAGCAGCAGATCACGATTCCAGTCGAAGTGCAGATGAACGGCATCCCGCATCTTGCGCATTTGCGCTCCACGTCCCTGGCGGGTCTCTCCAGCGTCATGCTGATCTTCGACGACGAATCAACGAATGATGCGAACCGCGAAAAAGTGCTGGAACGCATTGCTCAAGTGACGCTACCCACGGGATTGATACCGCAGATGGGAACGGACTGGAGCCCCGTCGGCCAGATCTACTGGTACACGCTGAGCAGCACCAATCCGAGCTACGACAATATGGCGCTAAAGTCCCTCGAGGACTGGACGCTTACCAAGCAGTTCAAGTCGGTTCCTGGTGTCGTCGATGTTTCGAGCTTTGGCGGTATGACACGGGAGTACCAGGTGCGTCTCGACCCCGACAAACTGGTCTCCTACGGTCTGACGATTGCTCAGGTCGAGCAGGCCTTGACGAACAATAATGTGAACGCCGGCGGCAGCTTTATCGAAGAGGGTCAGCAACAGATCAATGTTCGTGCAGTAGGCCTCTTTACGAACGTCTCTGACATCGAGAACACGCTTATCAAGACGCAGAACGGCACCCCGTTGCGCGTCAAAGATATTGCTACGGTCATTCAGGGCGCGAAGATCCGGTTGGGGCAGATTGGAAAGGCGATCCATCGCAACGACGGCGTCGTGGTCGACGATCCGGATGGTGTGTATGGCATCCTGCTACTCCAGAAGGGAGCGAACTCCGACGAAGTTCTGGAAAAGATTCACATGAAGGTCGAAGAGTTAAATAATGGCCTGCTCCCTCCAGGAGTCAAGGTCGTGCCGTTTCTCGATCGCGACGATCTCGTCCATTTGACCACGCATACTGTTCTGCACAATCTTACGGAAGGAATCATCCTGGTGATGATCATCCTCTTCCTGTTTCTGGGCAATGTACGCGGAGCGATCATTGTCGCGCTGACGATTCCGTTCTCGCTGCTGTTTGCCTCAATCTGCCTGGATCTCCGTCACATTCCGGCAAACCTGCTCTCGCTCGGCGCTCTCGACTTCGGTATGGTGGTCGATGGCGCAGTCGTGATGGTCGAAAATATCGTTCGGCATCTGAACCGGAAGGAGGAAAAAGGCCGGACCACGCTCCAGATCGTTCAGGAGGCGGCGCATGAGGTACAGCGTCCGGTGTTCTACGCGATTGGCATCATTGTGACGGCATACCTGCCCATATTCACCCTGCAGCAGGTCGAGGGACGCCTATTCCGGCCGATGGCCTGGACGGTTGCATTTGCGCTGCTGGGCGCGCTCGTCTTCTCGATGTTTCTGGCGCCCGTGCTCTCGAGCTTTCTGTTCAAGAACGGTGCGAAAGAGTGGCACAACCCCGTTATGGAGTTCCTGACAAAGCACTACCGCAGCGCGGCTCTCTGGGCGGTGGAGTCGCGCTGGATTGTTGTTGGAGCGACCTGCGCCGGCCTGGTATTGGCGATCTTTCTGGCCGAGGGTGGAGCAATTGGCTCGGAGTTTCTGCCGCATCTCGACGAAGGGGCGATCTGGGTACGCGGTACACTCGCGCCCAGTACGGGCCCGAGCGAAGGTGTTCGCGTGATGTCCGCGGGACGACGGACTTTGGCGAGCTTCCCCGAGGTGAAGATTGTCATCAGCCAGGTAGGCCGACCCGATGACGGCGTGGATACGACGGGCTTTTTCGATACGGAGTATTACGTCGACCTGAAGCAGAGCAAGCAATGGCGCCCGGTCTTCCACGAAAATAAAGAGGAACTGATTGCAGCCATGGATCGCGAGCTGGTGAAGATGCCTGGCGTGATCTGGAATTTTTCGCAGCCAATCTCGGACAATATGGAAGAGGCGGTGAGCGGTGTCAAAGGCGAGCTTGCGGTCAAGATCTATGGCGACGATCTGAAGTTGCTGGAACAGAAGGGTGATGAGATCGTCAACGTGATGAGCCATATTCGCGGCATTCAGGATCTTGGTCTCTTCCGCGTGATTGGGCAACCAAACCTGAACTTCGTCGTAGACCGGCAGGCAGCAGCGCGTTATGGAATCAACGTTTCCGACGTGCAGGATGCGGTACAAACGGCGGTGGGCGGCAATGCCGTAACGCAGGTGCTGCAAGGTGAGGCCCGGTACGATGTCGTTGCACGCTACCAGCAGGATTACCGCAACAGTGCAGAGGCAATCGAGAACGTTCGTCTGGTATCGCCGAGCGGAGAACGCGTGTCGCTTGCTCAACTAACCAAGCCTGCGGTCGTCGATGGTGCATCCGAGATTTACCGGGAAGGGAACTCACGCTATGTTGCTATTAAATACAGTGTACGAGGGCGCGATCTTGGGGGTGCGGTGGAAGAGGCGATCCAGAAGGTGACATCGCAGGTCAAGCTGCCCCGTGGGTACAAGCTTGACTGGGCGGGCGAGTACGCAAGCCAGCAGCGGTCGGCCAAGCGGCTTGCGATCGTCGTGCCCATTACCATCATGCTCATCTTCTTTATCCTGTACATGATGTTTGGCTCATTCAAGTGGGCCATGCTGATCATGGCGAATGTTGCAATCGCGCCGATCGGCGGCACGCTTGCTCTGCTCGTAACTGGGACCAACTTCAGCGTCTCGTCGGGCGTCGGATTTCTTGCGTTGTTTGGCGTATCGGTGCAGACCGGCGTCATCATGCTCGAATACATCAACCAAATGCGCGTTCGCGGTCATTCTATCGAAGAGTCGGCTGTCGAGGGTGCTGTGCTGCGCCTACGCCCGATCATGATGACGATGCTGGTTGCAACGCTGGGTCTTCTGCCGGCGGCAACGTCGCATGGCATCGGCTCCGATTCGCAGCGGCCGTTCGCCGTGGTGATCGTAGGCGGCCTGATCTCGGACCTGATCATCAGCCTGTTCCTGCTGCCTACGCTTTACGTATGGCTCGCCGGGCCGAATGACATTCTTCCCAATCCCGAAACCGAATTTGAAGCCTGACCGCTGCCGGCCTGATCACTACCGAGAAGGTATCAGGCATCCTTCCAGTCTTACTTTCCCTCTCAGCTTTGCATGGCGGAAAACAGCAGAGTTACGCGTGAAAGCCGGCGGGCGATCCGGCATCCTGTCCTGCTCGCCCTCACGATCCTCCTTGCCCCGGCTCTTTGGGTTTACTTCGTTGCGACCGTCAATGCGCATGAACTGATTGTGGGTTGTGGTGCTGCCACCCTGACGGTCTGCTTTACTATCTTCGTATGCCGCTGTAGCCCGACCGACATCAGCCTGCGTTTTCGCGATCTTGCCCAGTTATTACATCTTCCCGTTTACATCGTTAGCGACGCCCTGGTCATCAGCAAGGTTCTGCTCAGAAACATCTTCCACAGTGCGCCTGTATCGCACTCTTCATATTGGGTCTGCGGCTTCGACAGCAGCACCCATGATCCTGTGCGAATCGGCCGGACGATTCTCGCTGTTGCAGCCACGACCGTCTCCCCGAACTCCATCGTGATCGGGATCGACCCTGCGCAATCGCGGATGCTCTTCCACCAGATCGAGCCAGGCCCCGTCTCCGCGATGGCCAGAGCGCTGGGAGCAAAGCCCTGAATTCCTGGCTGATCGCCGGTACAGCTATTATGGCGGCGCTTGTGCCATGCGCCTCTATGTGTCTTCGCGGCTCTCCCGAGCGCCGTCTGGTCGGACTGGAGATGGCGAGTCTGCTCGTCATTATCATCATGGTCCTGTTCACCGTCGGTTTCGGCCGACTGCCTTTTATCGACCTTCCGCTCGCTTTGGCAATCATGAGCTTCGGCGGTGGCCTTGTCTTTGCGAGATTTATGGAGAAGCATCTTTGAATGTTCACATCATCATCGTCGACGTTCTGCTGGGCCTGACTGTGCTCACCTGCTGGATCGGTGTGATCGGGATGCTTCGCATGCGCGAGCCCACGCCGGCACTGCATTACCTGGCCTTGCCTGCAACCATCGGTGTTGTTGCACTAACGGCTGCCGTGTTCGTGGAAACCGGCCCAAGCTCCGCGGCCTTCAAGACACTTCTCATCGCCGCTGTTTTGCTGGCGATCAATTCGGTCGTCGCGCACGCCACAGCTCGCGCCTTTCGTACGCGTGAACTTGGCCACTGGGAGCCGCGCGACGGCGATCCGATGGAGTGGACCTCCAAACAGGAGCGCAACACATGATGTACGCTGGCGCTGCCCTTATCCTGCTTGTCGCAGTCAGTGGGTTTGCCGTTGTCCGCACGCGCGATGTCACGTCACAGATACTCGCCCTCGGCTTCTACGGGTTGATCACTGCACTGATGTTCTTCTTCTTTCAAGCACCGGACGTCGCACTCTCGCAGATCACGGTGGGTGCCGTTGCGCTGCCGCTGATGGTCATGCTCGCCATCTCACGCATGAAGTTCCACGCAGCCGCGATTCGCGACAAAAAAGCCAGCAAATGAGGGAGCAAGCATGACTGAACGCCTGCGTCTCCGCCTGTTTCTTGTCTTTGGTGTGCTGTTTTTTCTGCTGTACTGCTATGCGGCAATCAACCTGCCGCCGTGGGGCTACTACCGTGGGCCATATGGTGACTTCATCTCCACCATGGCCGTCTATGAGCGCCATGCCACGGATGCCGTCAATGCCATCAACTACGACTATCGCGGATTCGACACGCTCGGGGAAGAGTTCATTTTGTTTACCGCGGTTCTTGGCGTGATGCTGCTGCTTCGCCGTGAAGACGACGACGGTTCCAGTAAATCCTTGCAGGGATCGAACAGCAGGATCAAAGACCTCGCACCGCTCAGCACCACGGTCCAGGTGGTCTCACTTCCTGCTGTGTTCGTAACCGTCCTCTTCGGCTTTTACATCGGTCTTCACGGTCAGCTCACGCCGGGTGGAGGATTTCAGGCTGGAGTGATACTCGCGACGGCACCGCTCCTGGTCTATCTAGTACAGAACGCCAACGCCTTCACACGTATCACGTCGCACACGGGCATTGAGCTCATTGAGGCGATTGGGGCAGCATCCTACGCGATGATCGGTGCCACGCCCTTACTTCTTGGAGTTCCGCTACTCACCAACTTTCTTCCGCTCGGCAAGACCAGCGATGTGTTCTCAGCGGGCACAATCGCCCTTATCAGCGCATGCGTGGGGATTGAGGTTACCGCAGCCTTTCTTCTTGTGAGCTTTACGTACCTGCAGGAGATTATCAGCGGCCAGGTCGCTGAGGACTGATACATGCCGCCACACCTTTCCATGCTCCCGTACGTCGCCGCCGCATGGCTCTTCTTCTGCGGCCTCTACGGCATTATCACCAGCCGTCATCTCGTCCATTGCGTGATCTGCCTAGCCATTCTGCAGACTTCGACATACATGTTGCTGCTTGGCATTGGCTACCGTGTTGGAGGAGCGGCGCCGGTCTTTGCGGACATCGCGCCGGGCAAGCTGACGGTTGATCCTATCGTCCAGGCGCTCATGCTTACCGACGTAGTCGTCGAAGCGGTAGTCGTCGCGCTGCTTCTCGCCATCGTTGTCAAGGCATACGAAAAGTCCGGGTGCATCGACCCCAAAGATCTCGGCAGGATGCGAGGCTAATGCTTGCAATGACATTCTCTCCGTACATCGACAACGCTCTGCCGGCACTTCCCATAGTCTTACCGTTACTCTTCGCAGCAGTGCTCGCCGGATTTCGCAAACGCCTGCCGCGTAAGGCCGCTGACACGATTGCCATTGCCGCGGCCTTTATCAACCTGCTTCTTTGTGTGCTTCTGCTCGCCAAAGCTCACGCTCAGACGATCGTCTACTGGTTCGGCAATTGGTATCCTCGCGGATCGATGGTGATCGGCATTACGTTTGTGATCGATCCAGTCGCCGCCGGGCTTGCCACGCTCGCCGCGTTTCTCACGCTGCTCGCGCTGCTCTTCTCGTGGCGCTTTGTCGATTCCGGCTCGAACCATTCTCAGCCGCTCATGCTGATCTTCCTTACTGGCATGACTGGGTTTTCGTTGACCGGCGACCTCTTTAATCTCTTTGTCTTCTTCGAGCTCATGAGCACCGCGGCCTTTGCGCTCTGCGGTCTCAAGACACGGGAGCCAGCTCCGCTGCAGGGCGCGTTCAACTTCGCCGTGACTAATACGATCGCAGCCTTCATGGTGCTGACGGGAATCGCGTTTTTATACGCAGTCACGGGCGCCCTCAACATGGCACAGATGGGTCTGCTCCTCGTCCATCGCCATGATCCGCTCGTCCTCTTTGCGTGTGCCCTCATCACCTGCGGCTTTCTCACAAAGGCCGCCATCGTGCCGTTTCACTTCTGGCTGGCTGATGCGCATGCGGTCTCTCCGACACCGGTTTGCGTGCTTTTTTCCGGCATCATGGTCGAGCTCGGGCTGTATGCCGTTCTCCGGCTCTACGCCATCATCTTCGTGCCTGCCATGGACGAACGCACGAGCGCACTCCGCGCCATCCTGCTTACGTTCGGGGTTGTGACGGCTCTGCTGGGTGGCTTCATGTGCTATGCGGAGCACCACATCAAGCGGCTCCTTGCCTTCTCGACTATCTCCCACTCGGGCCTGATGCTCACCGCGATCGCAATTCAAGGTCCCCTCGCGACTGCTGGTTTTCTGATCTACCTGCTCGGTCATGCGCTGATCAAGTCGGCGCTCTTCTTCGTTGCCGGCATTCTTCTGCACCGGCTTCGCACCGTGAGCGAACCCGCTCTCTTTGCTCGCGGCAAGCGGCTCCACTACACGGCTGCGCTCTGGTTTCTCGGAGCTTTGGGGCTTGCCGGATTTCCCGGGTTCGCTACCGTATTTGGCGAGGCACTCACCTCGAATGCAGCGGAAGCAGTCGGCATTCATTGGGTGTCGTTTGTCTTTATGATCGGCGGAACCCTTACGGCCGCGGCCGTTCTCCGCGTTGGCTTTCACACGTTTCTAGGCTGGGGGATTGCTCCTCTCTCCGATGACGCCGCCCGGGTTGACGAACTTCCTGAGGACAGGGATGATGACGATGAAACTTTCTGGTACCACATTGGACCGCCCGCAATCTGCATCGCCGGAGCCATCGCGCTCGTGCTGGTTCCGCACCTCCGTGAGGAGATCGTCATTGCGGCGAACCGGCTCTGGTTCCAACCCGCGTACCTGCATACCGTCTATACAGGAACAACGCCCTCTCTGGTTCTTCCGCGCCCTCTCGATCTCTCGGCCAAGGCGTCCGCCTTCCGGGGAGTCATTACCGTTTTCTTGGCTCTCGTGCTCGCTCTCACGTCTGTCTTCCGCGCGCGTCTCTCCCGTCCCTTGCGCCTAGGAGCATTTCTGGAAGGGCCCCTCGTTCTTCTCCGCACGATTCAATCGGGTCACGTCGGCGACTATGTTGCATGGTTGACAGTAGGCGCAGCTACACTGGCCGCCGCCTTCATCTTCCTGCTCCGCTAGCAGATCGGCAGGCGCACGATGCACACGCTTCTCTCCCTGGCGAACACCGCATCTAACTCATCGAATAGGAGAAACTCATGCCTCAAAGTCCGCACGACCGCGCCGCCGAGTATCACAATCTTGCAGCCCACGCGCATCAGGCTGCCGCAATCGCTCATGGCAAAGGAGACCATCTCAGCGCCCACGAACTCTCAAAACAGGCTCACGAGCATTCAACTCAGGCTCATCAGCATTCTGACGAAGCTGTAAGGGAATCGAAAAAGTAGTTCTTCAATCTATGTGGACTGAGAAAGAATTCTCTACTCAGCAGGTTGTCAGGATCGGCTACTTTCGCATCGCAGCCTGCCGCAGGGTCTCTGCCGCCGTCTCTGGCGTGATGTCACGCTGTGGAGATCCCAACAGCTCATACCCAACCATAAACTTGCGAATGCTAGCGGAGCGCAGCAGTGGCGGATAGAAGTGTGTGTGAAACTGCCACTCTTCATGCGCCTCTCCATCAGAAGGTCTTGGATGGAGCCCCATGGAGTAAGGAAATGGAGCCTCAAATACATGATCGTAGGTCGAAGTGACGTCCTGAAGGATCGCTGAAAAATCATTCTTTTCGGCTTCACTGAAGCTGACCAGGTCGACCAGGTGACGCTTCGGAAGCAGCATCACTTCGAACGGCCAGACGGCCCAGAAGGGTACAACTGCAAGAAAGCTGCTGTTCTGCGAGATCACCCGCTCCCCGAGTTTCAGTTCCATCTCGGCATACGCACAGAGTAGATTTGTTCCATGTTTTCTTAGATAGGCCGTTTGCCCCGCGAGCTCGGAGACGATCTCGTTCGGGGTCGAGCGGCTCGCCCAGATCTGCCCGTGCGGATGCGGATTGCTGGCTCCCATCATCGCGCCGCGATTCTCGAAGACCTGCACATAGTGGATGTCGTCTCTTGCGCCGAGCTCCTGATATTGTGTTGCCCAGACGTCGACGACTGCCCGAATCTCGGCAACCGACATCTTCGCAAGCGTCAGGTCATGGCGCGGAGAGAAGCAGATCACACGGCACACCCCGCTCTCACCCTTTGCGATCAACAGATCCTTCTCCGCCTCGTTGCTCTCGAACTGCGGGGCGTCCAGCTTCAGCGCTGCATAATCATTCTCGAAGACGTAGGTACTCGTGTACACGGCTGTTCGTGCGCCCCCTGCCCGCATGTTTCCAGGACAGAGATAGCAATCGGGATCGTAGGTCAGACCCGGAGGCGCGACAGTTGCTTCAGTCTGGCCCTGCCAGGGTCGCTGGGTGCGATTCGGGGAGACCAAAACCCACTCCTGTTTGAGCGGATTGTACCTGCGGTGCGGATTCTGCTGCGCCAGTGGATTCACCGCTTCTCCTCCTTTGCTGCGAGAGCGAGCGCGCCATCGGAGGCTTCACATACGAAGCAGTCCGCGGAGATTCCGGTCGCTTCGGCATACTCGCGGCGCAGCGTCTCGACAAAGCGGCTTACGTCCTCCGCTCGAACCATATTCACCGTGCAGCCACCAAAGCCGCCACCGGTGATGCGGGCGCCAAAGCACCCGGGCTGACGCGAGGCAATCTTGACCAACGTATCGATCTCCGCACAGCTCGCACCGAAGTCGTCCCGGAAGCTGGCGTGTGCCTGCTCCATCAGATCGCCAAAGCGCTTCATGTCGCCTGCGAGCAGCGCACCACGCGCCTCCTCGACGCGCACGTTTTCGGTCACGATATGCCGGCATCGCAGGAAGCTCTCGGGAGTCATATCCTTGCGGCACGCCTCAAGATCCTCGACCGTCGCATCGCGCAGCATGGCGATGCCAGGGCGTTCCCGAACGACGACGGCCTGCCCGGCCTCGACCTCGTCACGCCGGTTGCCATACTCACCGTCCGCGTGGGCGTGCTTCACCATCGAATTACAGACGACGACCTTGACCGATGCCGGCAGTGGCAGCATGGTGTAGGCAAGCGAGCGGCAATCCAGCAGCATGGCACGGCCCGCAACTCCACCGGTAACGATGAACTGGTCCATGATTCCGCTCTTCGCGCCGACGTATTCGTTTTCAGCGCGACGGCACAGGGTTGCGACCTCTTCCAGCGACAGTATTACGCCCGCGTGGCCCAGAAGAGCCATCGCGGTAGCGACCTCGACCGATGCGGAAGAACTCAGACCGGCTCCGAGGGGGACGTCGCCTCCAATGCTCATAGCGAATCCGCTCATGGATACACCGGCCTGGGCGAGCGACCAGAGGACACCGGCGGGGTAGTCGCTCCAATGTCCTTGGGGGGCTACATGAAGGGAACCGATCTCGAACGCCGCTGCTTCTTCTTCAAAGTTGTTCGAGTAGAAGACCGCCTTGCGATCCTGCCTGGGGCTGATGACGGCGGTGGTCTGAAAATCGATGGCCATGGGCAACACGAATCCGCCCGTATAGTCGGTATGTTCTCCGATCAGATTGACGCGCCCAGGCGCGGTCGAGGCGCGGCCGGCCTCTCCAAAATGCTCCTGATGTGCACGGAGCACACTTTGTTCGACCACGGTGATTCTCTCCTTGAGTCAGCTATCCGAAGCATCCTCATCTTACCGGCGCAAATCATCCATGTATACGAGTACACGAGCAATCCTGCCATCGCTGTGCTGCGGTTGCATTCGCCCCGGGGAAGACGGTGGGCCGGCGTGAGGCGGATCAGCTACCATCGTCTTCTATGTCGAGTGGGTCGAACGAACTGGAAGACCGGATGGCAACGATGACCGACAGCGAACTGCGGCAACTTGGCGCGCAGTATGAATCGCTTCGGGATGATGCGCAGGCGCTGGTCCGTGCCGAGTTCAAGCGCCGGTCGATGGAAGCGCCTCTTGTTGAAGAGGAGTCATCGGTCGAGACACTGCAGGGCGTCAGCACGATTCGCCAGTATCGCGATCAGGCGGAGGCGTTTCTGGCCCGGAGTGTTCTTGAATCGGCGGGAATCGCCTGTTATCTGCGCGACGAGAACACGATCCGGATGGACTGGCTGTGGTCGAACCTGATGGGCGGCATCCGCCTTCAGGTTGCGAGCGAAGATGTCCAGGCGGCCGAGGCGATTCTCGATCAACCGATTCCTGAGAGTATCGCCGTGGCTGGCGAAGCAGAGTATCAGCAGCCGCGCTGTCCTCGCTGCGGATCGCTCGATGTCAGCTTTGACAGTCTCGATACAAAAGTAGGAGCGGCCTCGATTCTGCTGCTGGGCTTTCCTCTTCCCAGCCCGGTTACACGCGATGCATGGCACTGTCATGCCTGCGGGTACGACTGGACAGGGGATGCGGCAGACGAGGTATAGCATCTACCATGCCCTGCTGAGCACGCCCTGCTGAGCACAACCTGCTAAGCTGACGGCACAAGAGAATGTTCGAGACGCTGGCCGGGAATGCTGAGCATCATTTACCCATTGCGCCTGACTGCAGTATCCTCGTGGACCGAACGGCGCGCGAGTTACTGCAGAACCACGTGCATACGCGCCAGGCTTCTGCTGCATGTGTCCCTTGTTCTGGCGCTGACGTATCCGGCATCTTCGCAGACCATCTCCGCCCTGACCGTTCCTTTGCTTCTGCCGACCTCGGTCGCGTTTGATGTTCAGGGCAATGTATATCTCGCGGAGATGAACCATCATGTGATTCGCCGGCTTGATGCCGGTGGCACCTTGAACCTTGTGGCGGGAGATGGCACGCAGGGCTTTTCCGGTGATCATGGCCCTGCGATCGCCGCGCAACTGGACTCACCCGCCGGTGTTGTGCTGGACCCGGCGAAGAACCTGTATATCGCGGACACCCACAACCAGCGAATCCGCAGGGTGGATGCAGCGACGGGCCTTATTACGACGATCGCAGGCGGCGGTCGCCGGGGCTTCTCGGGCGATGGCGGCCCTGCTGTTCAAGCCAGTCTCGACCTGCCTACGGCGCTTGCACTGGATACGCGGGGCAATCTCTACATCGCCGACACGGAGAACCATCGTATTCGTAGAGTCGATGCGACCTCCGGTGTGATCGTCACGGTTGCGGGGAACGGACTTCAGCAGTTTTCGGGTGACGGCGGTCTGGCCACGGCTGCTTCGATCGATTCACCCGGTGGACTTGCGGTCGATACAGCTGGAAACCTCTATCTTGCGGATACGCACAATCACCGCGTTCGCATGGTGAACGCAGCGACAGGGTTGATCTCCACCTTGGCCGGAACAGGATCTGCTGGCTTTACGGGCGGCAGTGCATCGGCGGCGACGGGTGCGGCGTTGGCGTTTCCGCGTGGCCTGTCGGTTGACAGCGTGGGGAACATCGATGTCGCCGACTCCAACAACCAGCGCATCCGGCGCATTACGCCCCAAGGAACGATCATGACGATAGCCGGCGATGGGACGCAGGCGGCGTCGGGCGATGGAGGCACTGCTGCTGCGGCCAGCCTCGATACGCCTCGCGGAACGACGCTCTCACCAGCCGGCCTGGTGACGATTGCGGATACCGGGAACGGCCGCATACGGCAGATTGCCGTCGATACAACGATCGCCACGGTAGTGGGGCTGAGTGTCCTGACGCCGGGAACGCTGACGATTGCCACCCCTTCGATGCTCGACTATGGCTCAGGTGTGATGGCGGCCACACTGACCACCAGCGGCCCGGCGACCAGCACACCAGCAACGGGGCAGATTACCTTTCTCGACAGCACCGTCTCCGGAGTAAAACCGCTAGGGTCGGCAACTCTTGCGGGGAACAGCGCACGCCTTGGAGTCGGAACGCTCGCTGTAGGAACGCACTCTATTGTTTGCCTGTACAGCGGTGATCTGACGCATGCTGCGGCGCAGAGCACGACGACTCTCCTGACGATCGCTGCCGCGCCGCTTACGGCCTCCGCCAGTTCCGTCAGCATCCTCTACGGGCAGCCGATTCCTCCGCTGACCGGAACGCTGGGCGGTATCCTGGCACAGGATCAGGGTCAGGTCGCGCTGGTGCTTTCGACGGGTGCGGCGGCTCTGTCTCCCGTTGGAACTTACCCCATTGCTACTGGCCTGAGCGGGCCGGCAGCGGGAAACTATCTTCTGGGCGCGCTCCTCTCAGGGATTCTCGGAGGGCCCACACTGACCATCAACAAGGCTCCGAGCGTGGCTATCTTGTCGGCTGTTTCGTCGAGCATGGTCTCGGGTCAGGCGGTGACGCTCGCGATGCACGTCGCGAGTACAACGAGCGGGACGCCGACGGGAAGCGTCACGCTGCTCGACGGGGCCACGCCGCTGGCGGACCTTTCGCTCTCGCCGGCCGCGAACGTCAGCTATAGTACGAAGGCACTCGGCGATGGCTCCCATGTGTTGAGCGGCGTCTACGGCGGCGACGTAAACTTCCTGGCGAGCACAGCCGCTGCGCAGACGCTTGTCGTTGCGCCGGGGATCCCGGGCGACTTTGCCCTAGCGGCAACCGGCACGACGAGCCAGACGGTCGTCGCAGGGAGCGTCGCCACCTTCTCATTTACCGTGCAGATGGAAGGTGCGGGATCGGCAAGTCCCATCACGCTTGCTGCGTCGACACTTCCGATCGGGATGAGTGCAAGCTTCAGTCCTACCTATCTGCCGCCGGGGGGTGCGATAACGGCGTTCACGCTCGTGATCCAGACGCCGAAGGCTCGTGCTGCAACTGCAGGCCACGCGATAGCGGAAGGTTCATCTCGACCGTTCGTGGCGGTAGGTCTTCTTCTGCTCCCTTTGCTGAGTCTCACGCACCGACGACGACAGGCGCTTGCGGGCCTGCTCTGCGCCGCCTGCCTGGTGCTGCTTGCGGGGTGCGGAGCCCGGATCGCGGCGTCCACGGCGAACTCCGCTGCGGCCGGTGCGAGCTATCCGATTCTGGTATCGGCGACGGCTACAAGTCCGGCGGGAACGGTCCTCCTGCATACAGTGACGGTCCAGCTGACGGTCCAGTAGAACGATCGATCTGTCTAGACTAGACGGCAGGCGCCAGGAGGCGTAACAAAAAGAAGATGACGACCCCGGCGAAGAAGACAAGGGCCATCCGGACTCCGGGTTCGCGGTTGACCTCGGGAACGAGATCGGTTGCCGCGACATAGATGGTGACACCGGCGGAGAGCGGAAGACCGATCCACACCAGGCGGGGCGCGAGACTGATGACGAGAACGCCCAAGACTGTGGTCGCACCCAGGAACAATGCGGAGTTGAGGGCGGCGCGCCTGCTCTGGCCGCCGGCGAGCATGACGCTGGCCACGGTAAATCCCTCGGGAATCTTGTGGAGGAAGACGGCGATAAAGATGATCCAGCCGAGCCAGTGCGAAAGCACGAAACCGGAGCCGATGGCGATGCCGTCGAAGAAGGTGTGGGTGGCAAGGCCGAGCAGGACCGAGTAGCTGGTCTTCGCCGACAGGAACTCGTGATGGTGCGTCTCCTCGCCGAAGTGGAAGTGCGGCACCAGCGTGTGCTCAAGCAGATGTACGCCGCAGTAGCCGAGCAGGATAAGCGCAGGCGCAGCTTTTGGATTGACGCGCATGCCTTCGGGAACCATTTCGAGAATGGCTGCCGCGAGCATGAAGCCTGAGCCCACAGCGACAAAGTAGCGGAGTGCGCGGGCGGACGGGGATCTCCGGACGAGCAGTAGACCGCCCACGAGATCGGCGAGACCGGCGCCGAGCCCGAGCGCGAGGCTGAGCCAGAAGCTGCTGCTCATAGGGCAATTCCCGGTGAGCAAGGTTCAGAGTGCGTTCTTCTCGTGTAGTCCAAGCCATACATTCTAATAGACTTAGCCTGCTATGTTCCGGCAAAGTATTCATTCCAGATACTTTAGCGCCAAAGTATTCAAAACACTGGGCTTGTACCGATCCAGCGTACAGTAGATGGAGACGAGCCCGGAGTGGGATGGAGCTTTGTGTATGTCATCTGTATGTCAGCGCGCTCTTGTTCGGACGCGCTCGTCTGGGCGCGCTTGTGAAAGAGAGAGGCAGATTCCCACTGGCTCCAAGACGAGAAGCCGGCCGATCCCTCCTTTAATTATAGCGAGTTCATGGAAACTACTATGACAATGCATGTAAGCAGGACTGGCGCGGGTTTTGTGCGCATGGGGGCTTGACAAGAGATTCCGGGGCTGCGATCCGGGTGTCAGGAATGCACGGCTCTGGCGGTGGATTCGGCGGCTATCAGGAGGACGATGCCGAGACCAGCGAAGAGAGCTGCACCTTCCAATCGTTCGGAGAGAGGATGGAGGCGCTCGAAGGCAAGACGCGCTGGATCTGTACGGGGTGCGGCGTCGATATCACCGCCTGCCTGTGCGCGGTCCCGTTCCATTGCGGGCAGGACGCTGACCTGGAGATAGGCTGTGATGGCGAGCATGAGGATGGCCAGCGCCATCTCGACGGCATAGAGCCGCCGACCGGGTACGGTGCGGTCGCTCCAGAAGATCCCAGTGGCGATGAGGAAGAGCGTCCCGCAGACGGCACCGATACGGTGCAGCATCACGAGCGTGCCGCCGACTACAAGGCCGGCCTGGTGGGTGCTGGGGAGGACATGAAAGGCTACTGGTGCGAGCACGAACGCAAAGAAGAGCAGGCCGCCGACCCAGGCGACCATGGTGAGAAGGCGGATTGCGCGGAGGGCGAAGGTCATGCCTGAGTGTAGCGGAGCGAGGGGGGAACGGGACGGATTCAAGGGCAAGGGCCAACGCGGATCTTCGACTGCGTCTCTCGCGACGCGGTTGCGAGAGACTGCGCTCAGAATGACAGATTTACGATGGAGATGAAAGGAAGACAGTTCGTGTGATGAGTTTTGCCGACCAGCGGGAGGTCTCAAAAGTTTGTTCCGGCACGATACATATACGCGTAATGACTTGACCGCCGCCCGCGCAGGGTATAAGTCTAGATTTAGACAGGCGCTTAGACGTGGTCGCGGCCGATGAGGCGGGTGATGCGTTCCTTGATGGGCGGGTGCGTGGAGAAGAGACTGCCGAAGCCGCCGCTGCCGAGCAGGGGGGCGACGATGAAGAGGTGCGCGGTCGATGGCGAGGCGTTCATGGGGATGCGGCGGGAGTAGTTGTCGAGCTTCTGGAGGGCGCGGGCGAGGGCGTAGGGGTTGCCGGTGACGGCGGCTCCGGTAGCATCGGCTTCATACTCGCGGGAACGGGAGATGGCGAACTGGATGAGGGAGGCGGCGATGGGCGCGAGAATGATCATGAAGAGGCCGCTCATGCCGCCGCCGCGCTCGCGGCTGTCGCGGCCGCCGCCATACCCGCCGAAGAGGGAGGCGAAATAGCCCATGCGGGCGACCATGGTGATGGCTCCGGCGAGGGTGGCGGCGATGGAGCTGGTGAGGATGTCGCGATTTTTAACGTGGCCGAGTTCATGGGCGAGCACACCTTCGAGCTCTTCGTTATCGAGCAGATCGAGGATGCCGCGGGTGACGGCGACCGACGCGTGCTGCGGGTTGCGGCCGGTGGCGAAGGCGTTGGGTGACTCCGTGGGGAGCACGTAGATCTTCGGCATGGGGAGACCCTGCTTTGCCGTAAGACGTTCGACCACTTCGTACGCGCGGGGAAGTTCGGCGCGGGTGACGGGCTGGGCGCGGTACATGGCGAGCGCGAGCTTATCGGAGTAGAAGTAGCTGCCGAAGTTGAAGGCAACCGAAAGTACAAGCGCGAGCAGCATTCCATTCTGGCCACCGACGCGGTCGCCCACAAAGAGGAGGAAGACGGTGAGGGTGACGAGCAGCAGGGTCGATTTAAAGGTGTTCATACAGCGTTATCCGTTCTCAGGCTCCGTCAGCGCAGCGGGAACCTGATGATTAGACGCGGCACCGGCTCCATCGATGCGGGAGAGGGCGCGGCGGAGGACGACCTCCAGGGCCTGCTTGATCTCGAGATACTGCGGGTCGGTCAGCTTGCCGGTGAGCCGGTCGGTTTCGACAGCGAAGAGTTCTTCCTTGAGGGCATGGAGGAGGGTGGGGGCGGCGATGTTCGCAGCCGAGGGGGCTGCGGCGGGTGTGGCCGTGAGGCCGGATCGCGGTGCAGAACCCTTCAGCAGGATGCCGGCACCGGCGGCGAGGGCGAGGCCGAGGCCGCCGAGAATCCACCATTTATACTTGGCCCAGGGGTCGTTAGTGCCTTCGGGATCGATGGGGTTGCCGAGGCCGCCGCCGGGCCGGGTGTCGGTTGCTGCGGTGCCCGGCGTGGGCTGGGTGTTGGCGTCGGCTGGGCTTGCGCCTGCCGCACCGCCGGCCGGGCTGCCTGGCTGGCCGGTGGCTCCCGCGGCTGGGTCGCGCGGCATCTGGCCCTCGCCCGAGACGGTGAAGTCCATGGGCTGCGAGGGGACGACGCTGCGGGCGACGTAGGTCTGTGCGCTGACCTCTTCGGTGACGGCTGAGTACGGTGTGGATGGGCCGGCCGCGAACTTCATGCTCTTCGGCATCATGATGGCAACGGTATCGGTCGGCATCACGAGCCGCGGCGCGAACTTGAAGCTGCCACTGTAAGCGAGTTTGTAGGTGATCTGGAAGCGGGTCTCGCCGGGGCGGATGGGGAAGGCGAAGGCGTAGTGGTTGGGAGCGTCGCCGAGGGGGGCGGGCACGGCCTGCACCGGCATGCCGCCCGGGGCGAGTGCGGCGGAGCCTTCGACGATAGCGCCAGCGGGAAGATAGAACTCGAAGGGACGATCCGAAAACTGGGTCATCGGCGGGCTGGAATCGTTCTTCACGAAGAAGTTCTCGACAACGCGCAGGCCGGAGCCGCCGGGGTCGGACTGGATGCGCATGACGTCCGCCTCGCCGGTGACGCCGGTGACGTGGGTGGCGGCGTTGTAGACGTCGATCTCGACCGACTGCGTGCCGGGAGGTGCAGGGCGGAAGTAATTCGCTTTATCGTGGGTGACGCGGACGAGGTGAATGCCTTCGTCGGGGACGTCGAGGGTGAAGCGACCGCGGGCGTCGGTCTTGGTGCGCGTGGACTCCTGCATGCCCTGAGCCAGCTTGATCAGAACGACGTCATCGCCGCCGGCGGGTTTGTTGATGGTCTTGTTGGTGACGGTGCCGGTGATGGACGCGGCGAGGGCGGCGGTCGAGAGGGCGAGGAGGAGCGCGGTGGTGAGTGCGGCAGAGCGTCGAGAGGTCACGGCTTAAGTTTACTGTAGGGAGATCGCGCGGAGTTTGCACGTGCGGTGAGCCGAACTTCGTGACCTGTCTGGATGGATGGGCGAGTAGGAGCGAGTGCCAATGCAGGTCCTTCGGCTGCGCTCAGGATGACAAAGTTTTTGTGAGGTCGGGAAAGGCGAAGGCAAATGCAAGCGCAACTGAGAAAGCACCGGCAAGTGCAGATGCAGGTCCTTCGGCTGTGTTCAGGATGACAGGTTTTAGGGCACGTTGAGGTGAGTAAGTGCAGGTGCGAATGCAGGTCCTTCGGCTGTGTTCAGGATGACAGGTTTTGGGGGTGGTCCACCGATGCTTTCGGACGGCCGGTGATGCCGCGGGAATCGAGAACGTCCATCTCTGCGATGACGGTGGCGGCTTCTTCTTCAAGGCCGGCGCGCTGGTCGGCGTAGTCCTGCTCGGGATATTTGCCGGCGAGGAACTCGAAGTTGAGATCGCGGAGGTTCTCGTAGATGACGTCCTTGCGTTCGCGGAGATAGTCGACGCGGGTCTTGTCACGCTGGCGGAAGGGATTCTTCTCGGGGAAGAAAATATAGATGAAGAGGGCGAGGGTGAGGAGTGCGCCGGCGAGGATACCCATAGAGTTGTCAGTTATTAGTTATCAGTCGTTGATTGCTAGTACTGGGTTTCGCGGCGGATGCGGTCGCGGAGGGCGGTGGCTTCAGGATTGCCGGGACCTGTGGCCTTGAGGGGCTGGACCGGCGAGCTGCGAAGCTTCCAGATGCGGATGATGAAGGCTGTCCCGATGGTGGCGAGAAAGAAGACGGCAAACGGGGCGATCCAGGCAACGTTGTCGAAGCCGCCGCGAATGGGCGCGGCGAGCACGGTGGCCCCGTACTTGGCGGCGAACCAGTTCAGGATAGAGGTGTCGGTGCCGCCTGAGGACATCTGGGCGCGCAGTTCGCCGATCATGCGGTCCGAGTCCGGGCAGCCGACGTGGTTGCATTCGAGCAGAACCTGAGTGCAGCCGCACGGGCAGATCATCTGGTGACCGATCTTGCTGAAGCGGTTCGACGAGGGGTCGCTTGCGCCAAGCATGAGGATCATCAGGCAGGTGATAGCGACGGTTTGGAGGAGGCGACGTCCTCGGGCTTTTATGGCGCCGCGGGACGAAATACGGCGGTCGCTCCACTTCGCTTCGCTTCGGTCCAGATGACGAACCCTATCCTGTCGCAGGTCAAGCATGGTGGACCTCGGCTTCGGGAATGGCACCCTTAGGAAGATCGAGGACGACGCGGGCGGGCGCGTTCGGGGCCGGGAATCTCGCGAGGTTGGGAGCGAGTGCGACGAAGGTGCCGAGGACGACGATGCCAACACCGATCCAGATCCAGGCAATGAGCGGGTTGACGAAAACCTTGATGATGGGCTTGTCGGTGTCGGGGTTCTTGCCCTCGTAGATCACGTATAGATCATTCTGCAAGGTAGACCGGTTGGCGACCATGGTCGCGTAGGTCTGGCTGGCGTGATAGAAGCGCTTTTCAGGGGCGAGCTGGATGATCTTCTTTGGATTCGAACCTTTGTAAACGTCGAGGAGGGCGTATTCGGTGTCGAAGTTGGCGTTTGAATCCTGGGTAAAGGACTGGCAGACGAGGCGGTAGGGGCCGAGCTTGAGGGTGTCGCCAAAACCCATCTCCTGCTCCTTCGCCTGGTTGAAGGCGCCGCCGGCGATCCCGATGAACATGACGACAATGCCGAAGTGGACGATGTAGCCGCCATAGCGGCGGGTGTTGCGGCGGATGAGGAGCAGGGTCGAGGCGGCGAGATTCTTGCCGGTTTGGGTGCGCAGGACGTTGGCTCCGCGGAGGAACTCGGCCGAGATCGCCGTGATGACACAGGCCGCGAGCGAGAAGGCCATGAGCGAGAAGATGGTGGCCTGCATGTCGTCGCCGTCACGCCATGGCTGGTCTACAAATATCAGGAGCAAAGCTAAGGTGACGAAGAAGGCGATGCCGGGTAGGACGAAGTTCTTGCGGATCGAACGGATGGAGGTGGAGCGCCAGGCGAGCAGAGGGCCGATGCCGGTAAGGAAAAGTAAAAACAGCCCGACGGGAATATTGACGCGGTTGTAGAAGGGAGCGCCGACGGTAACCTTCGAACCCTGAACGTATTCGGAGAGGACGGGAAAGAGAGTGCCCCAGAGGACCGTGAAGCAGGCGGCGAGCAGGACGAGATTGTTGAAGAGGAAGCTGGATTCACGGGAGACAAGGGATTCGAGCTTGTTCTCGGACTTGAGATGGTCCCGCTGCTTGAAGAAGGTGAAGAGACAGACGCCGAAGACGAGCAGGATGAAGCCGTAGAACCACTCGCCGATGGAGGATTGGGCGAAAGCGTGGACGGAGCTGACGACACCGGAGCGGGTAAGCAGTGTGCCGAGGATTGTCAGCATAAAGGTGGAGAAGATGAGCCAGACATTCCAGGACTTCATCATGCCGCGCTTCTCCTGCATCATGACGGAGTGGAGGAAGGCGGTGCCGGTGAGCCACGGCATCAGCGAGGCGTTTTCGACGGGGTCCCAGCCCCAGTAGCCACCCCAGCCGAGGACCGAATAGGCCCAGTGGGCGCCGAGGAAGATGCCGCAGGTAAGAAAGAGCCAGGTGACCATGGTCCAGCGGCGGGTGATGTGGATCCACTTCTCGCCGGGATAGCGCATCATCAAAGCGCCGAGGGCGAAGGCGAAGGGGACCGAGAAGCCCACGTACCCGAGGTAGAGCATGGGCGGATGGATGACCATCTCGGGATACTGGAGGAGGGGGTTCAGGCCGAAGCCGTCGAGCGCCCTGGGGCCGGGCTGGATGGCGAAGGGCGGGGCGGCGAAGTTCAGCAAGAGGAGGAAGAAGACTTGTATGCCAGCGAGGATCGTCGAAGCAAAGGCAGACAGGCGAACGTCGACCCGGTGACGGGCGCGGAGGATGAAGCCGTAGGCGCTGAGGAGAAACGCCCAGAGCAGGAGGGAGCCTTCCTGACCGGACCACAGGGCGGCGAACTTGTAGGCTCCTGGAAGGGCGCGGTTGGTGTGGTGCAGGATATAGGAAACGGAGTAGTCGTTGGTGAAGGCTGCCCAGACGAGCGCAAAGGCGGCGCAGGTGAGAACGAGGAAGCTGGACATTCCCGCGCGCCGGGCAGTCTCTCCAAGCCGGCTCGAGGTGTCATTCGCAGCGCTGGTGGAGGGACGCCACAGGGCGAGGGCACCGGCGACCAGCGTATAGGCGCTAAGCGTAAGGGCGAGCAGCAGAGAGAAGCTGCCAAACTCCGGCATGGGATGCGTTTGCATAGTCGCTCTCTTCATTCTCGCAGGGGGAGGTGACAACGGCAATGCGTCTCCGTTTACCGCACGAAAAATCTATGAGGAGATGGAAGTTAATGACTGCAAAATACGCGCTACTAAGAACCTGTCCAGAGGTGAGATATCTCAGCTAAGCAAAGGGCAAGAACAAGAGCGAAATGCAGGGGTCTCTCCAGAGCGCGGCGCGATAAAGATACGCAGCGCCGGTCGAGATGACGGTCTTGCAGGTTCTAAGAAGGATTTAGGAGCCTTGTTTGAGAAGCTCGCGAACGGAGGACAGTAGATCTTCCGGTAAGAGCGGCTTCAGGCGAAAGCGAACGTTCAGGCCCTCGTACTCGTCTTCGGCCTCTTCCATGCCGCTGATGACCATGACCGGCAGCTTTGGATGGGTTCGGCGTAGCCCCCGGACGAACTCGGATCCGGTCATACCGGGCATAAAGTGGTCGGTGATGACCAGCCGAATCTCTTCCTGGTATCCCGTCCGTTGAATCTGGTCGAGAGCACGCTCAGGATTGAGCGCGGCGATGACGAAGTATCCAGCTTTTCGCAGGATCGCCTGCCGGGTTGCAGCCTGCACGGCATTGTCGTCAATAAGGAGGAGAACTGGGGTCATCGGTCGTCAGCACCATCATCAGTTCCGGCCAGCGTTATGTCGTGGCCGCGAAGTGCTCGCGTACCAGGTCAGAGAAAAAAGGCCGTTGCTCGCTCACGTGGACGTGTTACCTTTTCCCGCTTTCTCGTAGGATGCAGAAAACGGATATCTCGCGGAACAACTTTGGATCGGTCTCTGGCTCGAATCGAGGCGATGTGTCGAAGTCACATGAAGTGCCGTTTCTATTGTTCCGCTGGACATTCACCTGCGAGACCGGTTACATTTGGCCCTATCCGTCAACCAAAGCAGCCTGCACTTTGCAGACAAGGGAATCGTGAATCTGACCATTATTGACTGGCTGATCATGCTGGTCTACTTCGTCTTCGTTCTAGGAATCGGCTTTGCCCTGAAGCGGTATATGCGGACTAGTAACGATTTCTTCCTGGCGGGCCGCTCGATTCCGGCCTGGGTCTGCGGGCTGGCGTTCATTTCGGCCAACCTGGGCGCCCAGGAGGTGATCGGGATGGGTGCTTCCGGAGCGAAGTACGGGATTATCACCAGCCAGTTTTACTGGATCGGTGCGATCCCGGCGATGGTCTTCGTCGGCATCTTCATGATGCCGTTCTACTACGGGTCGAAGGCACGCTCTGTCCCCGAGTTCCTTCGGATGCGGTTCGACGAGAAGACTCGCGCTCTGAACGCTTTTTCGTTTGCCATCATGACGGTGCTCAGCTCGGGCATCTCAATGTATGCGATGGCGCTGCTGATCCAGACGCTCGGGCTATTTCACGGCATCATTCCGGACCCGTACATCTTCCACGTATCGATTTTGCTCTCGGGGCTGATCGTGCTTGGTTACATTTTCCTGGGCGGCCTGACGAGCGCCATCTATAACGAAGTCCTGCAGTTCTTCCTGATCGTTGCGGGCTTCGCTCCGCTGGTGTGGATCGGACTCCGCAACGTCGGTGGCTGGCAGGGAATCAAGCATACGCTGCCGGGTACCATGACGCACTCCTGGCGCGGTCTGGCCCATGCGTCGACCAACACCCTTGGAGTCGAGTGGGTCGGGCTGGCGATGGGATTGGGTTTTGTCTTGAGTTTTGGCTACTGGTGCACCGACTTTCTGGTTATCCAGCGGGCCATGGCAGCGGACTCCGAAGTTTCAGCGCGCCGGGTTCCTCTGATAGCCGCTATCCCCAAGATGTTTTTTCCATTTCTGGTGATTCTGCCGGGATTGATTGCGGTCTCGGTCACGGCGCACATGGGTGCGCCGACGGCGGCCGCAGTCCGTGGCAGAGCGGCGATCCAGGCACAAAGCCCTACGGCTGCGATCACGCAGAGTGGCGCCACCCAGAAGGACGGGGGCGATGCACTGCCGCTCGACGAGCAGCATCCGCACGGAATTATTCCGCAGAAGACGGACCCGCTCAGCGGCGCGGTTGTCGTCGACTCGAACGGCAACCCGGTCTATAACTATGACCTTGCCATCCCAGTGATGCTGCTTCATTTCTTTCCTACCGGGATACTCGGTCTGGGGCTGACGGCTTTGCTGGCAAGCTTCATGTCGGGAATGGCTGGCAACGTAACAGCCTTTAATACAGTGTGGACGTACGACATCTATCAGGCGTACATCAACAAGCGAGGCACGGACGCGCATTACCTCTGGATGGGTCGCATGGCGACGGTTGGCGGTGTTGTCCTGTCAATTGCGGCGGCGTACGCTGTGACCAATTTCAACAACATCATGGATGCGCTGCAGCTGGTTTTCTCCATCGTGAATGCGCCGCTGTTCGCTACATTTTTGCTAGGCATGTTCTGGAAGCGGACGACCGGGCACGCGGCCTTCACGGGTCTGCTTGCTGGGACATTCGCCGCGCTGCTCCATCATGGCCTTACGATTCCGGCAGATGCGCTTCCCGGGATTCATGGTGGCTGGATCACGATCGTGCACCATTATCCCAGCGACATGGCGCAGAATTTCTGGACGGCGATCTTTGCGTTTTCGATCAACTTTGTGGTCACGATCGCGGTGAGCCTGTTTACGGAGCCTACACCGGAGGCGCAACTGGTCGGGCTGGTCTACTCCCTGACGCCTCGGCCAGTAGAGACTCACCTGAGCTGGTATCAAAAGCCGGCGGCGCTCGCCGGTGTGGTTCTCGCGCTGCTGGTTGTCCTTAACCTGGTCTTTGCCTAAGTACGATCACGAGGGAACCATGGGACTCGATATTCGCATTCCGCTGGGCCTGCTTTTCCTGATTACGGGAGGCATTTTGTCCGTCTACGGTTTCTTCACGCGCGGGAGCGCCGCCGTGTATGAGAAGTCGATGGGTGTCAACCTGAACCTCACGTGGGGTCTGATCATGTTCGCCTTCGGGCTGGTAATGTTTGTCGTCGGCCGGCGACAGCGATGGCAGGACGATCCCGTGACGCCGCGTCCGTGGGAACGGGGTGACGCCGCCAAGTCCCGGCACTAGCTTCCCGGCTGAATCCAATAAGCCGAAGTGCTCGCAACCAACGGCTACCGGACCTCCTATGCGCGGATTTGCTGGTTCGATGTACCGCGCAAGATTCCAACGCTGCTGCCGGGTAAGACTGTCGGTCCAATTTTGTATGGGCAGGCTACTCAAAAAAGAGGAAGGCGCGTTGCCGGTCCAGTGGAAGGCGGACGATGGCACCGTCATCGCTATAGGCACCTCCGGTGACGTGCGGCTACACGCAACCGGTACGCGCCGCGGCTCGGTCAACGTCACCGATGGGCCGGATTGTCGACCGGTGTGAAGATCGGTGAATAGGACAACCTCAGCGGGAAGGTGGTTCAGCCTGTTGCGAGATATTGAGAGGATTGGACTGCATCTACGGCGGCTCACTGCTACTATCATCGGGAAGAAACGTACAGGAGTGCCATGTCCTATCAACCCGGTCGCCGCGGCTTCATCATTGGGAGCGGACTGACAGCCCTCGCGTCCACAAGAGCATTTGGTGCAAACAATACGCTGCGCGTCGGTGTCGTTGGAGCGGGAGGGCGGATGCGAAACCTGCTCGATGCCGCCGACCGGCTGGGTGCTTACGAGATTGTCGCCGTGAGCGATGTGTATGCACCGCACTGTGACGCCGTGAAGGCGCGTTCGAACGGTCTCGCCACGACTCACGTCGATTATCGCGAGGTACTCGATGTGAAAGATATCGATGCCGTGATAATCGCGACTCCCGATCACTGGCATGTTCGGGTTGCGATGGATGCGATCGCGGCTGGCAAGGATGTGTATCTCGAAAAGCCGGTCACCCACACGCTTGAGGAAGGCGCGCCGCTGATCCATGCGGTCCGCTCGAGCAAGCAGATTCTGCAGTGTGGCATGCAGCAGCGCAGCTGGAGCCATTTTCGCAATGCAGTGGATCTGATCCAGGGCGGCAGCCTCGGGCGCGTGACCCAGGTGAGAACCTACTGGTGGCAGAACTACAGTCTGAACTGGACGCCGAAGCCGATGGACGTAGCGCAGCTCGATTGGAAACGCTGGCTCGGCTCGGCTCCAGACCAGCCGTTCAGTGTTGAAAAATATAGTCACTGGCGATGGTACTGGAGCTTTGGCGGAGGCGCGATGACGGATCTGTTCGCGCATTGGATCGATGTGGTTCACTGGGCGATGAAGTCCGACCAGCCGGTGCTGGCGCAGATGCTGGGGGACCGGTATGTCTTCGAGCAATGGGAGTGTCCCGACACCTTGCAGGCTGCGTTCCGATATCCCGGCTTCGATGTGGTGTACGAAGGGATGATGAGCTCCTCGATCGACGACGGTGGCCTGGAGTTCCGCGGGACAGAGGCAACGTTGAAGCTCACCCGCAATGGGTTGAGCCTTCACCGCGAGGGCGTCAAGGAGGATCAGAATCCTGTCTTGTCCGAACGGAGCTTCCGCGATGGAACAATCTCACACATGGAGAACTTCTTCGAGTGCATCAAGAGCCGCAGGGAACCCAATGCGCCCGTCGAGGCCGGGGTCTCCGCGGCACGCGCCGGGCACATCGGCAACCTGGCCTACCACCGCGGCGGTCAAGTTGCATGGCCGCTGAAGTCGTAAGCTGGCATGATCCGGAATAGCTGGCGTCCTTTGCATAGCGAGTGGCCTGCCGCGACTTTGTGCATGCAGGCCCTGTTCTACAATCCCCACACAGCATGAATCTTTACGCCGCCGTTCTCGCCGTCATCGTCGTCACCCTCCTGACTGTCTCGCTTACGCGTCTCGGCGCGGTAAAGACCAAGGCCGATTACCTGGTAGCCGGCCGATCGCTGCCTGCATTCGTGCTCGTCTTCACGCTGCTGTCGAGTTGGATCGGCTCTGGCTCGCTACTGGGCGGCGCGGAGAATGCCTACCGTCATGGATTTGCCGCCCTTTGGCAGGGCGGCGGTGGCTGGGCCGGGCTGCTGCTGATCTACTTTATTGCTCCCCGCGCCCGCAAGTTCGCACAATTCACGATCCCCGACCTGCTCGAAGCCCGGTATAACCAAACGGCGCGTGTGCTTGGCGTCGTCGCCATTCTCTTCACCTACACAGCAGTGACCAGCTACCAGTTTGTTGGTGGCGGCGACATCCTTCATCTCATTTTCCCGAGCGTCATCACGCCGGTGCTCGGACAGTTTATCCTTGCTGCCTTTGTCATCGTCTTCACGGCCATTGCGGGTATGGCCTCGGTGGCCTACATGGATGTCGCAATTGGCCTGCTCGCCACGTTCACCATGGTTGCCGCGCTTCCCGTGCTGATCCATCGCGCCGGAGGATGGGCAGCAGTCCATGCCAGTCTTCCGGCGACACACTTCCAGGTGCTCGGCGATCTCTCTCTGATCCAGAGTCTCGAACTCTTCCTTCCCACATGCCTCCTTCTGCTTGGCAACCAATCGATGTATCAAAAGTTTTTCTCCGCCAAGTCTGAGCAGGATGCAACCCGTGCGGTGGTCGGCTGGATCATCGGGACTGTCATCCTCGAGACCGTAATCGTCGCCCTTGCCGTCGTTGGTTCAAGCCTCTTTCCGGCGGGCGAAGTGCACGAGCGCCCGCGCGAGATTCTCGCCTACCTGGGGCTGCACGGCTTTTCCGGTTCGGCTCCCATGCAATGGCTTGGAGCGCTGCTGATGGGAGCTATCTTCGCCAAGATTATCTCTACTGCGAACAACTGGCTCTTTTCTCCGGCCACCAATCTGGTGAACGACATTTATCTCCGCTACATGGTTCCCGGAGCTTCGAATAAGAAGATCTTGATTGTGAGCCGGTTGATGGTGGTGCTGCTGGGCTTGTGGGCGTTGTACCAGGCGCAACACATTCAATCCGTGCTGAAGAAGTCGCTCTATGCGTACACGATCTACTCGGCCGCACTGACCCCCGTGATCCTGGCTGCGTTCTTCTGGAGGCGTGCCACCGCGGAGGCTGCCGTAGCCTCGATTGCTGCGGGCACGGTGGTGACGGTGTTCTGGGATACGGCATTTGTCCATGCTCGTCTTCCTGTGATGCTGGCGGAGCGAGATGCCATCTTCCCGGCTCTGCTCGCCTCGCTCCTGTGTCTCGGGATTGTAAGCCTGATGACACCGCCGCCAGATGCGGAAAAGCTGCAGCCGTTCGCTGAGACCACATCTTAACGGAATGGGTGGCGTAAACCTGCAGTGTGAAGAACAAACGAATGATTTTCCACCGGCGTCTTGCTATCCTCTTCCGAACGAGTGCATCCAAAGCGCAAGTAAGCAAACTGAACCCAGGAGAGCAATCATGGTAACGACGGCAGAGATCACGGAACGAATCGACGACACATTTATCCCAGGCGCCGCCCAGGTCGCCGCCTACGACCTTACCTCCAGCCTGGCAGACGTTGAGAGTAGCGATCGCCTTCATGCCGCGAAGACTCCGCTCGACGATGACGATGAGGATGAGGACGTCGAGGACAAGGACGGCTCGGCGAAGGATGACGACGACCTTGAAGACGATGAGGATGATGACGACGAGGAAGACGACGACCTCGAAGATGATGACGATGACGATGACGAAGACGATGAGGAAGAAGACGACGACGAAGAGGACGATGCTGATGCCGACGATCCGAAGCCTCTCAAGGTCAAGGTTCGAAAGTAGACCTGACCGTCTCCTTCGGTGATGAACAGGCGGGACGATGGGTCCCGCCGCAACTTTACTGGAACGACTTTTGCACAAGGCGTTTGAATCAGTAGCAGCGAGCGGAACGGCGATGCTGGATGGCCTCATCCGAGTGATGAGTAGACGATGGCGCTAATGCGTCGCCGCTTCTCCACATTTAGAACCACCGAAATTAAGCCACCTTGTTAATACATACCCCAGACAAGATTTCTACATGCCTGCTGCGAACGCACTTGCGACGGATCTTTCCGAAATGTTTACATGTACGCCGGATCTGGCTCCCTTTGACTTTGTGCCTTTAGACACAAGAGTCTTTGGTCCGAAAGGGCGCGGATAGCACGTCTGAAGACGGCTGCTGAGGCTCACGCACTGCTGGACTGCGACGATGCGCGTGAGATCGCGAAGGAGTTCCACAAACGCAAATGCCTGCGAGATGACTCTCCACAAGAGAGCCGATCCGAACCTCAACGTCGCCAGCGGTCATTCCGGGGTGATCACCAGAGCCCGAAGAGTGGACAATCGTGCAATCGAACTGGACAGGTCGCGATGCGGGCCGAGTTTTACCGCTGCCTGGGATGGCTGGGATCGGTGCTGATCGCCTCAGCACTTCCTGGGGTGTCTTGATTTTGTCTGCAGCTTAAAGTGACTCAGCGTGAGTCGGGCTGCTGTCTTTGCCAGGCAGAACAGACGACTCTTCACGCTTCTCCGGTATTGTTTGCGGGTTGGCGTTCGCGAGCCGTTGTTCCGCCGCGTACGCCTCGATTTCGCTGTTGATCTCGGCGCCCAGCAGTAGCATCAGGCCGGTGATGTAGAACCACGTCAGCAGAATGATCACCGCTCCCAGCGAGCCATAGGTGACGGAGTAATTATTGAAGAAGTGGAGATACACACGGAGAGCGAACGAGGCAAGCAGCCAGCCGACGATCCCGATTGCTGCGCCGGGCGTAAACCAGCGCCATTTTTTGTTGACTACATCCGGCCCCCAGTAATAGATGATCGAGAACAGAAGGGCGAGCAGAAAGGTGGCGATCGTCCAGCCCGCAACGCGCGCGACGATAACCACTGGCATGGCGATCTCCTGGCTGACGATGTGGTGATGGGCGAGCACTACAAGAAAGTCGCCTCCCAATAGAGCAGCCAGAATCAGAGTGACATTCACTGACAGGAGGATCGTGATGAGGATGGCCGCGCCGCGCACCTTCCAGTAGGGCCGCGTCTCCTTGACTTTGTACACGATGTTGAGCGAATCCTGAATCGCGCTGAAGCCGACGGACGCTGCCCAGACAGCGGCGGCAAGGCCGAAGGTGAGTTTACCGCTGGTGGACGATGCGGTCGTCTGATTAAAAGTATCGAGGACGATGTTGTAGGCCGAGGGCGGGATGATCAACGCGAAGTAATGAAGGAGGCGAACGTAGATGGTGGCAGCGGATTTGGCGGCCAGCCCGAGAATAGAACTGGCGCTTACCAAGGTCGGGAAGAGCGCGAATAGAAAGTAGTAGCCAAGTTCTGCCGCGCGCCCAAGCAGGTTGTCGTCCAGAAAAGCATTCATGGTCCGCTTTGCGAGGACGCGGAGAGGGATGCCTTCCAGGTCCCAGAGTGAGTGCACAGGCGTCAGCGAGACGTAGTTCCAGATCCGCTGCTGGCGACGATGGGCGGCGAACGCGGCACTTTCGTCAGAAGTCGACTTTGAAGGGGGCATGGAGGCTGACATAATGGGTCTCTTGGCAGAGATAGATGCCGGATAGTATGCAAGTGGTGGCTGTGGGAGCGAGGTTTGAAGCATGGGCGCGATCGCGCACATCCAATTCACGGGTGAGATTGATGATGTATAAGAAAACTGCGAGGCGAGGACTTTGGAAGCACAGGCCATTCGCCGTGCAAAAGCTGGAGCAATTGGTCAAGTTGGTGCGCGAAAGCCATGAGGTGCCTCTCACCGGGGAACCGCGCAGAGTGGAGCTTGTTCAGACCGATCAGGCGGGCGTAACGTTTATTGGGCATTCATCGTTTCTGCTTCAACTCGCGGGAAAGAACATCCTGGTGGACCCCGTCTTTTCTACGAGGCTGGTGGTGTTAAGACGGCAGCGGCGTGCTGGCGTGCTGGTGGCGGACTTGCCGCCGATTGACGTCATTCTGCTGACCCATGCGCACATGGACCACCTGGATAAGACATCGCTTCGGGCGGTGGTGCGGGCTACCCGCAGATTGCGGGAGATGGCTCCCGAGGTAATTGTTCCGCGCGGGGTAGAAGATCTTGTTGCATGGATGGGCTTCAGCAAGGTTCATGTGATGCAATGGTGGGAGTCCATTGAGGTGCATGGGCTTAACGTGACGATGACGCCCTGCAAGCACTGGGGAACGAGGATGTTCCGCGACGCGCACCGTGGCTATGGCGGCTATTGCGTTACCGGTGGAGGCCTCTCCATCTATCACTCGGGAGACACGGCGTACTTCTCTGGATTTGCGGAGGTTGGCGTTCGCCTGAAGCCGGATGTGGCCCTACTGCCCATCGGCGCCTATTTTCCGGACACCTACCGGGCCGTACATACAAGTCCCGAGGAGGCGGTGCGAGGCTTCATCGAATGCGGTGCGAGGTGGATGGTGCCCATGCATTTTGGCACCTTTCGGCTGGGACGCGAGCCGATGGACGAGCCGGTCGAGCGACTCACCGTCGAAGCAGGGCGGCTCGGGATTCGCGATCGTATCAAAGTCCTTGCCGAAGGGGCGACGATGCGTCTTTCACTCAGCGGAGGCATCTTATAGGAATGGCACATACAGCAAATGCAAAGGCAGGCGGAACGTTCAAACTTGGTGGCGATCTCGAGGTAAACCGATTAGGATTCGGTGCAATGCGGATCACCGGGGAGGGTATCTGGGGCGAGCCGAAGGATGCGGAGCTGGCAAAGAAAGTCCTGGAGCGCGCGGTCGAGCTTGGGGTCGATTTTATTGACACGTCGGATGCCTACGGACCCGCAGTAAGTGAGCGGCTGATCGGCGAAGCGCTCGCGCCTTATGATGGCGGCGTTGTCATCGCGACCAAGGGCGGGCTGACGCGGCAGGGGCCGAATAAGTGGCTTCCCGTAGGCCGGCCGGAGTACCTACGTCAGCAGGTGGAGATGAGCCTGCGCTATCTCAAGCTGGAACGAATCGATCTCTGGCAGCTTCACCGGATCGATCCCAAAACTCCGGTCGAAGAGTCGCTCGGCGAGATTGCGAAGATGCAGCAGGAGGGCAAGATCCGGCACGTTGGGTTGTCCGAGGTGAAGCCCCCTGAGATCGAACAGGCGCGCAAGGTAATTGATATCGTCAGCGTTCAGAACAAGTACAACCTCAGCGACCGGGAGCACGAGGATGTTGTGGAGTACTGCACCACGCACAACCTGGGATTCATTCCGTGGTTCCCTGTCGCTGCAGGTAAACTGGCTCAGTCAGGCGGCAAGCTCGACGCGATCGCAAAGAAGCACAAAGCTACGGTGAGCCAGCTATCCCTAGCGTGGCTGCTGCATCGCTCGCCGGTTATCTTGCCGATTCCGGGAACGTCGTCGCTCGAGCACCTGGAAGAGAATGTCGCCGCAGCCGATGTGAAGTTGGCTGACGCGGAATGGGCGGAGATCGAAGCGGCGGCTCGGTAGTGACTCTTGTCTTTCCGGAGAAAAGCCGCGCACGATGCGCGGCTTTTTTCATACTTGTGGTCTGCTAGATGCGCCCGGTTGCGCTCAGGATCGCTATCTCCTCGTTCGTGAAGACGCGCGATCGGATCAGGAACCGGAGGCCACGCGGTCCTTCGACGGAAAACATGCCACCGCGCCCCGGTACAACGTCGAGCGTGAGTTGGGTGTGTTTCCAGTAAGCGAACTGGCTTTGGCTCATGTAAAAAGGCGCGTCCGCGATGGTCCCGAGCAGCACATCGACATCGCCGATCATTAGGTCGCCCACCGGATAACACATGGGCGAGCTTCCATCGCAGCAGCCTCCTGATTGGTGGAAGATCAGGGGGCCATGTTCAGCTTGGAGGCTGGCGATCAAGGCTCGCGCTGAGGCGGTCGCAAGGATCTGCTCGGGAGGTACCTGGTGTTCGGCAGAGGTCTCCACCGTTAGAAGAAACCCATGGCATTCGGGCTGTAGCTGATGAGCTGGTTCTTCGTCTGCTGATAGTGATCGAGCATCATCTTGTGGTTTTCCCGTCCAATGCCCGAGGCCTTGTATCCACCGAAGGCCGCGCCCGCCGGATAGAGGTGATAACAATTCGTCCACACGCGGCCGGCCTGGATGCCTCGCCCGAAGCGATAGGCACGGTTGATGTCGCGCGTCCAAACGCCTGAGCCGAGCCCGTAGAGTGTGTCGTTCGCAATGGCGAGCGCATCGTCGTCGTCCTTGAAGGTGGTAACGGAGAGGACGGGCCCAAAGATCTCCTCCTGAAAGATCCGCATCTTGTTGTTGCCTGCAAAGACGGTAGGCTCGACGTAGTAGCCTTCTGCGAGATCGCCCTCCTGCATCGCGCGATGGCCGCCGGTTAACACCCTCGCTCCCTCCTGCTTGCCGATGTCGATGTACGAGAGGATCTTCTCAAGCTGCTCGCTCGATGCCTGTGCGCCGATCATGGTCGCGGGGTCGAGCGGGTTGCCGCGTTTAATCTTGTTGACGCGTGCAATCGCGCGAGCAACAAATGCCTCGTAGATCGATTCGTGAATCAGCGCACGTGATGGCGCTGTACAGACCTCGCCCTGGTTGAAGGCGAAGAGCGCAAATCCTTCGAGTGCCTTATCGAAGAGCGCATCGTCCGCGCTCATGATGTCGGCGAAGAAGATGTTTGGCGATTTCCCGCCCAGCTCGAGTGTCACCGGGATGATGTTCTGGGACGCATACTGCATGATGAGGCGACCGGTCGTGGTCTCGCCCGTAAACGCGACCTTGTTGACGCGTGGGTTTGATGCCAGTGGCTTACCCGCCTCAAGACCAAAGCCGTTGACGATATTGAGCACACCTGGGGGGAGAAGGTCTTCGATCAACTCCATCAGAACAAGGATCGAGACGGGGGTCTGCTCGGCCGGCTTCAACACGACGCAGTTGCCTGCCGCGAGGGCAGGCGCCAGCTTCCATGCTGCCATCAGGATGGGAAAGTTCCACGGGATGATCTGTCCGATGACGCCGAGCGGCTCGTGATAGTGATACGCGACGGTATCGTTGTCGATCTGTCCAATGCTGCCCTCCTGCGCACGGATGGCCGCCGCGAAGTAGCGGAAGTGATCCGCAGCCAACGGGATATCGGCGGCGGTGGTCTCGCGGATCGGCTTGCCGTTGTCCCATGTTTCGACGGTCGCCAGCAGTTCGAGATTCTGGTCGATGCGCGTGGCAATCTGTTCGAGGATGCGGGCGCGGGCGGCGGTGGAGGTAGTGCCCCAGAGGCTTTTCGCAGCGTGTGCAGCGTCGAGCGCACGTTCAATATCCGCAGCGGTTGAACGCGGGACCTCGCAGAAGGGTTTGCCCGTGACCGGTGAGACGTTTTCGAAGTAGTTGCCAGCCTCCGGGCTGGTCCACTGGCCGTTGATGAAGTTGCTGTACCGCTTTTTGAACTCGACCGGATACCCGTATTTGCCGGGATGGACCTGCGGAATCGTCGCCATGGGTGCAGACCTTTCACGAACCATCAAGTGAGTGACGTCGACGACGGCTCGCTGAGCCAGACATCAACGGCTGAAGTGTAATCCTTCGCCTGTGCATCTGTCGCGGGTTCGTCCTGCTAAGCGTTCCGGGAGCATTCCGCTTACAAGTCGATCTTCTACCAAGTATTGCCTAACAGGAGATCGTCGGATTGAGTATGGCCTGCACTTCGGCGGCGCTCTTTCCAGTGATGCGGAGAGTCTTTGTGCGGCTGATGGCTCCGCTGAGCAAGGCGAGACGCGCTTTGGGCAGGCGCAGCTTCTCCGCAAGGAAGGCGATCAGCGCATCGTTTGCGCGGCCGTCTACGGGAGGCGTGGTCAGCGAAATCTTGAGCACCCCGGCGTGAACGCCGGCGGTGGCATTCTTGCGGGCTCCCGGGTGCACGCGGACAGCGAGAAGGCATCCGTCCGCTGTATCGTGCACGAAATTGTCCGTCACGCTGTCGCGGTTGGGCGCTTCCCGAAGATGGCGGTGCCTACGCGAACGCAGGTGCTACCCTCTTCGATGGCAACGCCAAAGTCATTCGACATGCCCATGGAGAGCTGGACGAGGGTTGGATGGAGGCGCTGCTGCTCATCGCGCAATCTACGAAGCTGCTGGAAGTACGGGCGGGACGGCTCTGGATCCTCAGACCATGGTGGGACCGTCATCAGCCCACTCGGGATGAGCTGTTCCAGGGTCACCAGCTGGTTGAGTAAGGGGGGAACGTCTTCGGGCACGAGGCCATGTTTCGACTCTTCGTGGCTGAGCTTTACCTCGATAAGGATGGGAAGTTTCCTGCCAAGCGCCTGGGCTGCACTGTTGAGGCGTTGTGCGATCTTCAGGGAATCGACAGTATCGATGGCAGCAAACAACTCCGCCGCCCGCGCGGTCTTATTCGACTGCAGCGGACCGATCAGGTGCATCTCGAGATCACTGAGGCCGGCCAGGGAAGCTGACTTCTCCTGGAACTCCTGAACGCGATTTTCGCCAAAGAGCCTTTGGCCCGCGGCGTACGCCTCAAGCAGGGATTCGACTGGATGAACCTTGCTGACCGCCATTAACGCTACGTTCGTTTCCATGCGATTGGCGCGCCGGCACGCCTCGACAATCTGATCCTGCAGTTGGGCGAGATTGGCCGCGATAGAGTTCGCTGCGATAGAGTTTGCTTCGCTAGACATGCTGATGGCATCTTATCGTTAGAGCGATTCGCCTGCAGGTGTAACCCGCGGCAAATGAGCGTATGTTGTCTTCGTCAAAGAAAACGATGTACGACAGCATAAGCCAGAGCACAGGGCGACAAGGCGTCAGGAGAGCCACTCCAGGAGATATGTGGGAGAATCCATGCAGAGTCTGCGATGTTGTCCGTCCGGCCCCGCGCGATATTGAGCGTACGGAGATTCTGTGGCGGTACTGAGCTCGAAGCCGCTTCGTCGGTAAAGCAAGACCAAACAAAAGCATTTTTACCAGGAAAGGAACGGCATCATGTCTTTACAGCTTGGCGATATCGCGCCTGATTTCACGGCGGAAACGACAGAAGGCAAGATCCACTTCTACGATTACATTGATGGCAACTGGGCGGTTTTGTTCTCGCATCCGAAGAATTTCACGCCTGTCTGCACGACCGAACTGGGCTACACGGCTTATCTGAAACCGCAGTTTGATGAGCGCGGTGTCAAGGTGCTTGGCCTGAGCGTCGATCAGCTCGACAATCACGAGCCGTGGGCGAAAGATATTGAAGAGACGCAAGGAACGGCGCTCAACTTCCCGTTAATCGCCGATACCGACCGAAAGATTGCGAACCTCTACGGCATGATCCATCCCAACGCGTCGGACACGTTGACGGTGCGGTCGGTGTTTGTGATCGGGCCGGATAAGAAGGTAAAGCTGAGCCTCAACTATCCTGCTTCGACGGGCCGCAACTTCGACGAGGTGATCCGCGTGATCGACTCGCTGCAGCTAACGGCGAAGCACCAGGTCGCCACCCCGGTCAACTGGAAGAACGGCGAGGACGTCATCATCAGTGGTGCGGTCTCGGATGAAGCGGCGCGCGCGAAGTATCCTGAGGGCTTCAAAACTGTAAAGCCCTACCTGCGTACCGTGGCTCAACCCAAGTAGTCAGAAGCGAGAGGCTTAACGCCGATGCCTGCGGATAACACCAATCTGATCAATCTGAACGTGGAGTTGCAGATACGATCACCGCTCGAATCGGTGTCATCGGTCTTTATCGGTGATAAGCCTCTTCCCTTCGGGAGGGCTAGAAGCGCGGGATATCTTCCAGCCGGTTGCGGTTTTGAAACGGGATCATCCACTCGGGATACTCGGGCGGCAGGGCACTCGCTTCATCGAGCTGTTTGAGCTCCCCTTCACTCAGCACAAGATCTGCTGCTGCGAGATTCTCGGCCAGCTGGTCAGGCCGTTTCGCCCCGATGATCACGGACGTGACAAACGGCTTTGAAAGCACATACGCCAGTGAAACGGTCGCCGCCGAGACGTTGCGCGCCTTCGCGAGCGGAATGAGCACGTCCATGATCTTCCAGGTTCGCTCCTTATCGACGATAGGGAAGTCGAAGCTGGAACGGCGGGAGTCTTCGGGCTTCTGGTGATCGCGGGTGTACTTGCCAGAGAGCAAGCCGCCGGCAAGCGGACTCCAGACCAGCAGACCCATTTTCTGATCCTCGAGCAGCGGGACGATCTCGCGTTCGAGGTCGCGTCCGGCGATGGAGTAGTAGGCCTGCAAAGTATCGAAGCTGGCGAGGTTCTTCAACTGGGAGATACCAGCGGCCTTCATGATGCGCCAGGCCTGCCAGTTGGAGACTCCGATATAGCGCACTTTTCCCTGGCTGACGAGGGTATCGAGTGCACGCAGTGTCTCCTCGATCGGGGTTACAAGGTCCGTGCCATGAATCTGGTAAAGGTCGATGTAGTCTGTGCCGATCCGCTTCAGCGACGCGTCGACAGCATCAAGGAGGTGACCGCGTGACGCTCCTACATCGTTTCGTCCGGGTCCCACGCGTCCGAAGGCCTTGGTAGCAATCACAACATCTTTGCGGGAGATGTTGAGGTTCCTGAGCGATTGGCCGAGAATCGTCTCGGCCAGTCCGTCGGAGTAGACATCGGCGGTGTCGATGAAGTTGACGCCCGCATGGATCGAGTTCTTGATGAGGATGTCGGCGCCGCTCTGATCGACGTTGGCGATAGCCTTCCAGATGCCTTCGCCGCCGGCGAAGGTCATGGTGCCGAGACATATCTGCGAGACAAGGAGGCCGGTGTTACCAAGAGTTTTGTACTGCATGAGAGCCTTTCGATTGCGAAGTGTGCGTGCGCCGTTCAGAGCATTGGATTACAGCGAGAGAGGCGCGATTCATGACGGAACAGTGCAAGCCACACACATTCTCTGTTAAGGCGACTTCCCGCCCGCGTCTGAGGTTGATTTAGTGCTTTTGATACATTTCCAGAACGTCCTTGCGGAGCAGGCTCTGGCTTATGGGGCGGCTGTAGAACATATGTCCGCCGTCGTATTCGCGCACCTGCACGCGGCCGGGGTCGCCCATGACGGGCATCTGGTCGACGGTGAGGATGGAGCCCATGAACGGGCAGGAGAGGTCATTCCAGCCGTGGACGATCAAGACGCGGAGCTTTGGATCCGCGGCCACGGCCTGGCGGAGGTCCTCTACAGCGCCCTTGCGCAGCTCGCCCGAGCGATCCCACTGCCGATTCACGTCTTCGCTGAGGGCGTAGTAGCGATTCTGCGTCTTCCAGCCAACCGTGTGCGTCACAAAGTCCACCATCGCGGTTGTCGTGGGGGCGATGATGCTCTCGAGGATGGGATCATTACTGCGCTGGTCTGAGGAGTAGGGGAACGGGTCGAATCCGGTGACGTTCGAATCGTAGATGGAGCCGATGCGGCCCTCGCTCCGATGGACCTCGCGGAGATAGGATTCGATCTCGAGCCGGCCGCCGGCGTACTTGACGTAAGTGGGATCGAGGCCGGTCAACTCGGTAACGCGCTTCACCAGCCGATCCGTCGCTGCCGGATCCGACCGGCCTTTCAGCAGATCCGTTGCGTACTCGCCGCGTGTGTAGGCGATCACGCCGGTCATGGCTTCAAGGGTCAGCTTGTGCTCGCGCTCGAGATGGGCGGCGGTGATCGAGGGCAGCGTCACCATCCAGGCGAGCGGAGAGAGGTCCCGGTAGTCCTGAAGACCTGGGTTCAGATAGGGCGAGACGAGTACCACGCCGTTCATGGCGACGCCGAGCTGGGCCTGCAGGTAGTGGGTGATGCGCGGGCCACGATAGCCGCCGTAGCTCTCGCCGACGAGATATTTCTTTGCGAGGAGCCGGTCGTTTTTGACCAGCCAGTCGTAGACGACGAGCGAAAGATACTCGATATCCGGCGTGGGCGCGTAGAAGAGTTTCTTAGTCTCGGCCTCGTCAACGAGCGAACGACTGAAGCCGGTGCCGATGGGATCGATGAAGACAAGGTCGGTGAAGTCGAGCCAGGTGCCGGGGTTGTCGCGCAGTGTTGATGGATCGGAAGGACTGTCGCCCTCGTTGCCAAAGAGGACGTGCTTGGGGCCGATGGCTCCGAGGTTTAGATAGACGGAGGCTGCGCCGGGGCCGCCGTTGAAGGCGAAGGTGACGGGGCGTGGAGTAGTCGCAGCGCCTTTCTCGGGGTCTGCTGTGTAGGCGGTGTAAACGACCTCGCCGGCGGTTTTGCCGTTCTTGTCCTTGACGGGGATGGTACCCACGGTGACGGTGTAGTGGAGGGTCTTGCCGTTGAGCTGAATGCTCTGCGAGGCGGAGGCGTCGGCGGGCAGCGGGGCTGGGGTCGCCGGGATGGGCTTGGCGGGGGGTGGAGCATCGGTCTTTGGCGGTGGATCCGGTTGAGTCTGGGCCGAGAGCGTGGCCAGTCCCGGGAGAGCGATGAGGAGCAGGGCAGGGGCGAGGCGGCGCAGGATGTGGTGCAGGGTCATGGAGATACTGTATCGCGATGATCTGGTGATCTCCCGCCACCATGCTGTCATATTTCCTCGAGTATGATAGCGTTTGCGCGTATGCATCGGGCAGAGTGTGGCGCCACTTTGCGCATGTGTGCCTGCTTCTGAGAAGATTGCTGCAGCAAGTCGGCTCGATCGTAACCTATTCCATGGACGAGGTTCGCTGATGAAACGCCGTGACTTTTTGAAACAAAGCGCACTTACCGCCGCCGCTGCTGCCAGTACGAAGTTCGCGAGCGCCGCAACACCGAACAATCTGATTGCACGCCGGCCTCTGGGCAAGACGGGAGAGCATCTCTCGATCGTCGGTTTCGGCGGCATCGTCGTGATGCATGAGGAGACCAGCCACTCGAACAATATTGTGGCTGAGGCTGTGGACCACGGCGTGAACTATTTCGATGTCGCTCCCAGTTACGGCGACGCGCAGGAGCGTCTGGGGTCGGCCCTCGCGCCCTATCGCAAGAACTGCTTTCTCGCCTGCAAGACTGAAGGTCGCACGAAGGATGATTCACGCAAGCAGCTGGAAGAGTCGCTGCGGCTGCTGAAGACCGATCATATCGATCTCTACCAGTTTCACGCGCTGACGAAGATGACTGACCTGGACCAGGTCCTGGGTCCCGGCGGCGCCATGGAGACGATGGAAGCTGCGAAGAAGGAAGGGAAGATTCGCTACATAGGCTTCTCAGTGCACTCGGCGGAGACGGCGCTGGCAGCGATGGACCGCTATCACTTCGATACGGTGCTCTTCCCGGTAAACTATGTGCTCTTCTCGCAGGCGAACTTTGGCCCGCAGATTCTGAAGCGTGCGCAGGAGAAGGATATGGGCATTCTTGCGCTGAAAGCCATGGCGAAGACGGTGTGGTCTGCCGAGGAGAAGCAGAGCCATCCCGAGCGGAAGTGCTGGTATCAACCCGCGGCCTATCCTGACGAAGCCTCACTTGGATTGCGCTGGACGCTCGGGCACCCTGTCACGGCTGCGTTGCCGCCTGGGGACGAGAAGTACTTCCGCCTGGCGATGGACGTGGCGCAACGCTACAAGCCTCTCGAACGGAACGAGGAGCAGATGCTCCTGGCGCGCGCGACCGGTGTTGAGCCGATCTTTCATCTCGGAAATGACGTCTAGGCATCTTGGACGACGTCTAGGGTTACGTTTACTGGTTCGACTCAAGGTACCCGCAGAGTCGATAACTGCGCAGCAGCAGGGTATGCAGCTTGCCCGGCTGGAGACGTGTGGCCATAGGCCCAACTACTGCGGTAAGAAGCCGTAGCAGCCAAGGTCGTGCGCCAAGGAAAGCATAGATCCACTCCCTCACGCCTTGCGCCACAGGATCGCGCGCTGTTGGCCACATCTGGTGAAACTGATGTTCTGCGCGACCAAGTGTCCGCATTCGCCTGGCTGCCTGCAAGACCGTCGTTGGATGCAGATGCGTGGCGATCGCATCCCGCAGAAAGGTAATTTGGAGGTAGCCCATCCTGGCCAGTCGAAATCCAAGTTCAATGTCTTCCCAGGCAGCGGCTTTGAATCGTTCGTCGAACGGATTGGCTCGGATCAATTGCGTTTTGAAGGACAGATTACTGGTGTAGAAGTGGTGCCAGGTGGGTGCACGTCCGGCAGTGAGGCGGCCGTAATCGAACTGGATCTCTTCATACCAGTGCATGAAGGGCGTCACTTGCTGGTGAACCCGATCCCATGGTGTCCAACCGAGCCCGACCGCGTAAGAATCGGGATGCTCGCGATGAAATTCGAGATGAGTTTTCAGGAACTCCGGAGTTGCCAGAATGTCGTCGCCAATCAAAAGGCAGAGCTCGGTGGTGACGTGCGCGAGCGCATGATTTCTAGCTCGCGCTGGTCCGGCATTCTGCTGGTGCAGGACCCGCAGCCGTAAGGGGGATTGCTCCTGAATTGCGGCCAGGGCCACTTCTGTCCCGTCCGTCGATCCATCGTTGACGATGATCACGTCGAAGTTGGCGAGGGTCTGCGCTTCCAGGTGCTCGAGACAAAGTCGCAATGTAGCAAGACGATTGAAGGTGGGGATAACTACTGTGATCGCGCTTGGTTCGCCATTCCCGTCTTTCATAGCGTCTGCGCGTCCACCGGAATGGGTTCGAGGGTGCCAGGTTTTCGGTTGATGGCGATGATCGACACCGCCATGATCGCGGTCTGCACCACCTCACCCACGAGCACAGCGGTCAATGCGCCCCAGGATCCAAGCCTCGGGATGAGGGTCACGAAAAGCAGGACGGTGGTGAGGGCAGACCAGAAAACGGATCGGCCGTACGCCTTTGCATGACCCGAAGCGATGAGGTAGTGCAAGCCGAGCAAGGTGTTGAGCAAGGACAGAAACGACCATGCGGAAAAACTAGAAAAGAGATGCGCCTGCGACAAAAGCTTATTGCCATAGAGAAGATGAAGAATGTGCCTTGAGAGCAAGGCGATCGATCCGACGAAGAGCAACGCTCCACCGAGCATGTAGCTGCAGAGCTTCAGCACGGCTCGATTGCCGGATTGAAGACTCTCGTGGAAGCGCTGGCTCACGTGGGGGTAGGCTGCCTGGCTGATGGGCAGCATGGCCATCACCTCGGCGCGTGCCGTCCGCTCCACTGCGGCATAGCTGCCGACCATCCCCATATCCTTGAACATTCCCAGAAAGAGTACGGAACTTCCTCCGACCAGGTTGCCCATGGATGCCCCGAGAAAGGGATGAAAGCTATCTTTAGCCTGGTTCCACATCGAAGCCAGTCCAGGCCGTTTGAGATCAATCTTCAGAACGAATACGGCGAAGAGGAAGGCAATACAACCTTGCAGCAGGACGCCGCCCGTCTGGAATGACATAGCCGCAAGAACGTCGCTCGGACCATGAACAAAGACGAAGATCAGCGCCGTGGAGCAGAGTCGTACAACGATACTGATGCTGGAGATCAAGCGCATGCGCTCTAAACCCTGAAAGAGCCAGCTTGGAAAGAGAATGCTTCCGACCACCTGCAGAAAGGCGACACCCAAAATCGATCGTTCCGCGTGGAAGCGCGTAAAGTTGAATGCAAGGATAAACACAACAATGGCCGAAAGTCCCAGCAAGACGAACTTTACACCCATGACCGCGCTGAAGAGCATGTTGAGCTGCTCTTTATCATTTGAGTGAATCGCGACCAGACGCGTTGCGCTCGAAGCGAAACCGAAGTCTGTCAGCAGGATGAACTGGGCCATCACGGTATTTGCAAAGGCGATCGAACCGAAGTTGCTGGTGCCGAGTACGCGCAGCAGGTAAGGGACGGTCAAGAACGAAACGAGGTATGTGAGCCCTTGCAGAGCAAAGAGTGACATCGCGTTATTCGCAATGCGTCGAAGAGCGCGAGGCCGGGATTTTCCTGTTTCCGCTAAGGTAGACAATGGCACCTGATCGCTGATCCTCACCTGATCCTCACCTGAGGATACAACCTGCCGCACTTCGTCTGGGAGCCGCTTGAGCGCAGGTCGGGAGAGGGAATTCTAGGATTAGCGGGGCTTCTGCAGCGTCGGGTTCATCGGGTTTTGTAGGCTTTGAAGGGAATGTGATAGACGATGCCAAAGCTGAGCCCTTGCGGGTTGAAGCGAACTGGAGGCCGCTGCCCGAGGTTCCAATCCTGCCGTTGATAGTCCGCCATGACGGAAAAGTTCGAGAGCAGAGCGTTCGCGTGGAGGTCGCGTGAGTGCAGGTCGTAGGTAAGACCGCCGCCGTACACGTAGATGAAGCTGCTGTCCCGCCGGTAGAGACGGCCATCGGCCATGACCTCAGGATGGGTAAAGGTGATAATGCCGTCACCGACGAGGAACTCTCCGTACGGATGGAAGTTGCGGTAGGTGCTCGCGATGCGGAATCCGCCCTGGAGCGTTTTCTCGCCGACCGCCGAGCCGGGAGCGACACTTCCACGCACCTGGAACGAAGGAATGATCAGACCGCGATACCGGTGGATGAAATGCGTGTAGTCTCCGCGCAGGGTGACGCCGTAGTTGCCGCGAGGATTCATGTAGTTGTTATCGAGGAGCGTAGACGCGGCAAAGGCGTCGAACTCGTCGGAACGGGTTGCTGTCGTCTTTGCTTGTCCCGAGCTGGCAGCACTGCTCAGCCAGAGAAGGCTTGCAAACAGGACGAGGAGCATGCCGGGTGGATAGGCTGCGTACATTGTCTCTCGTGATAGGGGTGTCCGTTCTCTCTTTCAGAACGGGAGCGATCCATCGATACGGAGCGCTCCGATGGCTGGCTAGCTGAATGAGGTGCAGCGCACTTCAGCAGTAAAAGCTCTTTCAAGCCGGATTGCGATACCGGATTTCTATACCGAAACTCTGGGATAAGCGGCACAACAGAGAGATGCGGCACAAGGAAGAGAGATGCGTCACGCTTCCAGGCGAAAGGTGAATTCTTCGATAACAGGATTGGTGAGAACCTCGCGCGCGATGCGCTCGACCTCGGACTGCGCAAGGTCTTCAGAGAGACCAGCTGCCAGCGTGAGCAGGAAATATTTGCCCTGGCGGACGTCGGCTATCCCCCTGTACTCCATCCGGCGGAGCGCATCGGCAATCGTGTGGCCCTGGGCGTCGAGGACCGTTTGCTTGAGGGTGACATAGACATGGGCCTTCATTGTGTCCGATTATAAACAAACGCAGCCTATGGCTCAGCTCTTGAAGTCATGCGTGCACGTGTACTCTTCGCCCGACAGCTGAGAAGCAGACCGATGTGCAAGGCTGATACCTTAGTTCCATCCCTACTGAGACGAGACCCGAAGACGTTATGCCTAATTATCTGGAGTTGCCGGTGGGACCGAAGTCCCCTGAAGTGATCAACTGCGTGATCGAGATTCCTCGCGAAGGCGTGAGCAAGTACGAGTACGACAAGGATCTTCACGTATTTCGGCTAGACCGGAATCTTTATTCGCCGGTTCATTACCCTGGCGATTATGGATTTATCCCGAGCACGCTTGGCGATGACGGCGATGCGCTGGATGTGCTGGTGCTGGTGGATACGCCAAGCTTTACCGGTTGCGTGATGGAGGTTCGGCCGATCGGTGTGCTCGAGATGCTGGATCAGGGGCTGGGAGACGAAAAGGTGCTGTGCGTCGGCAAGGGCAATCCCCGCTACAAGGATGTCTGGAATTTTTCGGAGATCTATCCGCACATGCTGCGGGAGATCACGCATTTCTTTGCGATCTACAAAGATCTTGAGGGAAAGCGGGTCGAGGTGAAGGGCTGGCGGGATGCGTCGTTCGCGCGCAACAAAGTGCTCGAGGCGCAGCAGCGGTTTATCGACGACAAGAAGAACCCGGAACCGAAGCCTGTGCCGAAGAATTAAGAACCTGTCTAGAAACTGGACGTACGCCCTGCGCGGGCTGCGGTCACTTCGTGACGCGTATACCGGTTTTGGCAGAATGATCCTTTTGGGACCGCCCGATGGGCGGCACGAACATTTGTTTGCGACCAGCGGGAGCACCACGCAACGCCATCACATGTCACGAAGTGACCGCGTCACGCGGAGTGAGTCCGTTCGGCAGGACCGCCTTCGCGAGAGAACAAGGCTTATTGCGGGCGGTGGTTCGAGCGGGCCAGGAGATAGAGCAGCGGGCCGGCGGCGGCTATCAGGGCTGCGAACCTGAGGGCGGACAGGCCTGCGATCTGTTCATTGCGTGCGGCCCAAAGAGCGAAGGCGATGAGGATGGCCGGGCCGATGCCGCAGGCGATTGCTCCCCAGAGGCCACCGGGAACGCGGAAGGGGCGGCGCAGTTCTGGCTCTTTGATGCGGAGCACAATCAGGGCGATGAACTCCAGCAAGAGCGCCGCCCCATAGAGGACAAGGTCGATCGAGATGAGGCGTTCGAAGGAGAAGCGCAACGCCATCGCCCAGGCCGCACTGCAGACCAGCACACTGGCCCAAGGGACGCCGCGGGCTGTTCGCCTGAGCAAAAAGCGGGGTAGCAGTCCCTCCTGCGCCAAGGCGAACGGGACGCGGGTGTAGCTGAGCGTGAGGGCGTTGAACATGCCGAAGCCGCTGAGCGCTCCGCCAAGAACAACGGCGAGGCCAAGCCAGGGTCCGGCGAGCGCGCGCGCGGCATCGGTCCATGCGCCTGTAGAGAATCGTTCTGCGGGAATGCCTGCGAGTGCGACGGCGGCCAGGGGCAGGATGTATGTTGCAGCGACGAGCGCGGCGGCGATGAGCATAGCGCGAGGGTAGTTCCGCTGCGGCTGGTCGACCTCCTGCGCCACGGTCGAGGCGTTGTCCCATCCCATGTAGTTCCAGAGTGCGACGGAGACGGCACCTCCCAGATCGCGCTCCATCGTTCCAGGCGCATCGCCCGTCAATGGAGATAGGAGATGTCCTGTGAGCGCACGCCATAATGCCACGCCCACGAGGACCGCGAAGGGCGAGAGCAGGACGCAGAACATGCCGATGGAGCCTTCACCAACCGCCTTTGCTCCCCAGAGATTCCAGAGGGCGCAACCCGCTACGACTGCGAGCGCCCAGAGAGTTCCGCGGTAGCCCGCAGTCCACGATGGCGCGATCCGTCCGAGGTAGAGGACAAACGTCACGGGATAGATGGCCATATCAAAGACGCTCGCGGCGAGCGAGAGCCAAGCTTCCTGAAAGCCCCAGAATCGTCCCAGACCGCGTCGCACCCAGCGGTAGTAGCCGCCTTCTTCGGGGAGTGCGGAGGCGAGTTCACCGACCATAAGCGCCGTGGGAACGCTCCAGAAAAGAGGGATCACAAGCAGAATGAGGAGGGCGCGCGTGTATCCGGCCTTACCGATGATGTCCTCGAGCCCGTAGGGGCCGCCGGACACCATGAAGTAGGTGGCTCCAATGAGCGGCAGCAGCCGCATCTTCTGCCCAGCGTTCGACACTCTTTCGGACTCCGTTCCGACGATTGGATTGGCTGATAGATGACGTGCCAGCCATCAATTTACGCGAAGTTAAGTACGGAGTTGGCTGGTGCCCGGGTTGCCGGGCTATAATCGGCAAGTTCCCGGTGTTTGACCCCAGCAACCGGACCAGAACAGCCGGAGAGTTGGCCGAGTGGCTGAAGGCGGCGGTTTGCTAAACCGTTATAGGATCAAAAGTTCTATCGGGGGTTCGAATCCCCCACTCTCCGCCAGTGACTTCCTGCAGGTTGCTGAAAAAAATCACAGACAACACATACTAAGGTGCTGAGTTCGTCCACTAAGTCCACTCAAACAACCATATCCAGAAAGCCTGTTTTGCATGACCACGGCCCCGAAGCATCACCATGCCTTTATGCACATTGTGCAGTCCCCAATGGCGTTCGACACGTTACCGTGCTTATTTACAACACGGATGTTTAACAGTAATAAGAAGCACTGTCGTAGATGTCACCGAGGTAGGTACATCAAATTATCAGCACGTTTACGGGCAAGCAAGGACAACAGTACTAACAAAAAGTGTTGACATCGTAACGGCACACGTTGCAAACTTACTCATAGGAAAGATTGTCGACACCCTTTTAGTCGACACCATTATTGAACGTTCTGTTACTGAACGTTGTTTTCAGTCGACAAATTTTCCGTCGACGTAGTTTGGTCGGCAAAGTTACTGAAGTTTGATAGGGTTTGCTGGGCGCTCTCCCGAAGCAGTGTTGGACGCTGCTTCGGGTCGTGGGAACGCTAGGTGAGGGAAAACAGGTGAGGTTTGGAGTCTCTTCCATCACTTGCCTGTTTTTCATTATAGGTGCCCGCCTAAGTCCGTCAAGTGGAAAGCACAACTTGTTGTGTTAGCTCCCATGTCGTCCCAATTTATGGGTCACCACCACACATGCATTGAGAATGCCTCTTCCTGAGGTGTTCGTCTCGGCGGTTCGTGATTCACACAAGAGAGTGGACAAAGCAATCTTGCAAATGCTGCTCTTTCGGAAGTTATCAGGAAAACTCAACCGTTGGTCCTCATCTCCTAAGAAAGCTACGTCTCGAGCGAGGAACCGTGAACCACATCGATCTCAACCAACGTCACGCTGTTATCACTGGCGGCGCTCAGGGGATAGGACTCTCCATTGCTACCCGGCTACTTGCCTCCGGAGCCTCCGTCTCGCTCTGGGATCGGGACGTGGAGTTGTTGGAAGCAGTGCAGAGGCAGTTTGCTAACGACCGCAATCTCTCGATCGAGACTGTCGATGTCTCCTCTCCCGACAGCGTAACCGTAGCTGCAGAGTCCACGATCGCAAAGCATGGAAGAATCGATATTCTCGTGGCAAATGCAGGCATTGCAGGGCCAAATCACAGATCGTGGGAGTACCCGATCGATGCCTGGAAGCAGATCATCGACATCAACCTGACAGGAGTCTTTCTTTGTTGCCGCGCGATTGTGCCGTACATGCTGGAGCAGGGCTATGGACGAATCGTGAACGTGGCCTCGATCGCGGGGAAGGAGGGCAACGCGAATGCGTCTGCCTACAGCGCCTCCAAGGCCGGTGTCATCGCCTTCACCAAGTCGCTGGGCAAGGAAACAGCCGGCAAGAACATCGCAGTGAACTGTATTACGCCAGCTGCCGCACGCACACGGATCTTCGACCAGATGGCACAGGAGCACATCGACTTCATGCTGTCACGTATCCCCCGTGCACGTTTTCTCGAGGTGGACGAAGTCAGCGCCATGGTGGCGTGGCTCGTGTCTGAAGAAAATTCATTTACGACTGCAGCCGTCTTCGATCTCAGCGGCGGCCGGGCAACGTACTAAGTAAAAGACAGTTGAAGTATCACGCTATCAATCCATCGCTGTGGCGAGCCTTTGCAGGAACGGCTTCTGGCTCTCAAGAATATGATCTCCGGCGTCAGGAAGCGAGAACCAGCAACCTCGATCGATCTCGGGAAATTCGAGCTGGCGTCCTGAGCGCGGCGGCCACTCCATACGGCATAGATTGCTTGTGAGATCGGCTGCTATACAGTCACCCTCAAACCCCCATGCTGAGACGACCTTTCCACCTGCTTGTCTCACAGCGCCCAGATCCAGAAACGCACCGTTCGCATCAAAGCCTGTCTCTTCCTGGAACTCACGAACTGCAGCTTCCAGGGCCGGTTCTGCACCCTCGTATTCTCCCTTTGGTATCGACCACGCGCCCTTGTTCTTCTTCGCCCAGAAGGGTCCGCCCGGGTGAACAAGGAAGACCTGTAGTTCACCCTCCGACCGGCGATACATGATCAGACCTGCGCTCTGTTTCGCCATAAGGGGTTCACTGGAGATCTAACCTGGAATTTTGATCCTATAGGAGACGCCATGCCTGAGAACAGGCATGAAGCCCCGTTTGCACTCAGAGCTCTGCTCAGTTCGTCTGCGCATAAGATGAAGACGTCGGTAGACAGCGTCATCCCGGGGATCTATGAGCGAACAGAGCAAGCTGCCACGGCGGGATTTCCTAAAGCAGGCCGCCGGAGCGGTCGGTGCGGTCGCTCAGGCCGCCTCATGGCCCGCGCATGCCGAAGCCCAGACCACCGCAGGCGCAAAGACCAGATCGGCGCACGAGGAACAGGACCACGCGACCACAGACATATCCTATCCCCGCGTCTTTCGCGGTCGGCAGCTGAAGATGATCGCGTTTCCGCTCGGAGGCGTGGGTGCCGGCAGTCTCCGACTGGGCGGACGCGGCCAGCTTCGCGATTGGGAGATCTTCAATCGGCCCAGCAAGGGACTATCGCCGTCGTACGCTTTCCCGGCGATATGGGTTCAGGCCGGCGACAGAAAGCCGGTGGCGCGTGTCCTCGAATCCCGCATCCTTCCTCCGTTCGAAGGGCAGGACGGTCTCGGCTCTAGTAATTCGCCTGGGTTCAGCCGCCTACACTCCGCGAAGTTCACCGGCGAGTATCCTCTCGCGCAGGTCGAATTTGAAGACACGTCTCTGCCTGTCCAAGTGCAACTCGAGGCCTTTTCGCCCTTCATCCCGCATGAGCCCGACGACTCCGGTCTGCCCGTCGCCATCCTGCGCTATCGCGTCACCAACCCCGGTGCTTCTATCGCGAAGGTCAGCATCGCTTTCTCGATTGACAATCCGGTACATGACGATCGCCACCCGCGTGTCGCATCGGAGGACGAAACACGCCGCAACGAGTATAGGAAGTCAGGCCGGCTGGCTGGGCTCATCATGAGCAACCCAGGCCTGTCGCTTGAGGATCCCATGCACGGCACGCTCGCCCTTACTGCCATGCCGAACACTGAGACTCACGTCACCCACTGGCGTGGTTGGCCGCAGGGTCCCTGGTGGAATTCGCCTCTCCTCTTCTGGGATACCTTCGGCGCGGACGGCCAACTCGCCGTTGAACCGAAGGCTTACAACACCGTCGGCTCCGTCAGTCAGAAGCGGACCATCGATGGAGGCAAGTCCGCGACCTTCACCTTCCTGCTCGCCTGGCACTTTCCCAACCGCACACCCGATTGGTGTGGATGGACCGCCCCGCCTGGGAAAGGAAAGACGATCATCGGCAACTTCTATGCGACCCGGTTCAAGGACGCATGGGAGGCGGCAGACTACACCGCCAACAATCTCGATCAACTCGAGCGCCGCACGCGGCTCTTCGCTACGGCATTTCGTGAAAGCACCCTGCCGGCGGTGGTGAAGGATGCTGCTGGCTCGAACCTCTCAACCCTCGCATCGACTACCTGCTTCCGTACCGCGGACGGGGAGTTCCACGGCTTCGAAGGGAGTGACGACACGCGCGGCTGCTGCTACGGCAACTGCACGCATGTCTGGAACTATGAGACTGCGACACCCTTTCTGTTTCCAACCTTCGCGCGATCCCTGCGCAAAGCCTCCTTCGGCTATTCGCTCGACGAGCAGGGAGTAATTCGCGCTCGACAGGTCCTTCCTGACGGTGAGACCCGCGACGGGATCGCCGCAGCCGACGGACACATGGGACAGATCATGCATGCGTATCTGGACTGGAAGCTCTCTGGCGATACAGTATGGTTGCGGGCGCTATGGCCGCGCGTTCAGAAAGCGATGGAGTTCTGCTGGATACCAGGTGGCTGGGATCCGAAGAAGACCGGCGTCCTCGATGGCGTGCAGAACAACACGTACGACGTTGCGTTCTACGGACCGAACCCGCTGGGGGGAATCTATTATCTAGGCGCCCTGCGAGCCGCGGAAGAGATGGCTCGCACCGTCGGCGAGGACGCTGCCGCAAAGCTCTACCGCTCGCTCTTCGATCGCGGCAGCCGATGGATCGACGCCAATCTCTTCAATGGGGAGTTCTATGTCCAGGAGATTGAGAGCATGCGCCCTGATGAAGTCGCGCCTATCCTCCGCGTCGGCACCGCGATCAACAGCACGGGCGTTCCCGAGTACCAGATGGGCAAGGGCTGCCTGATCGATCAATTGGTCGGCCAATACTTATCGGAGGTCATGGGTCTCGGCCCCCTCGTATCGCAGGATCACCTGCGCACCACGCTTCGCTCCATCTACAAGTACAACTACAAGCGAACACTCGTCGACCACGACAATACAGAGCGCACCTTCGCGCTGAATGATGAGGCGGCGATGGTCATCTGCGACTATGGCACCGCCACTCGTCCTCGGATTCCTTTTCCCTACTTTGCCGAAGTCATGACCGGCTTTGAACATTCCATGGCTGCGCTGATGCTCTACTCCGGCATGGTGGACGAGGGCGTCGAGTGTATCCATAACATTCGCGCGCGCTACGACGGAGAAAAGCGCAACCCGTGGGACGAAGCCGAATGTGGTCATCACTATGCCCGCGCCATGGCCTCGTGGACGGGTGTCGTCGCGCTCAGCGGCTTCGCATACGACGGCGCAAGCGCCCGCGTCACCGCCGTGCCACGCATGCCTCATCAAACGTATAAGTGCTTCTGGGCGACCGCCACAGGATGGGGAACCTTCACCTATGCTGCCAACGTTGGGAGCGGCGCTCACTTCAGGATCGACGTCCTCGCCGGTACGCTGCCCTGCGGCTCACTCGAGATTACCGGGGGTGGTTCTTCCGCAATCGTCCGCGGCAAGGAACGCACGTACGCGCATACGCAGGAGCAACATGGACCACAGACTATCGTTCACCTGGATGCACCGATAACGTTGAGCGAAGGCACTTACCTGCAGATTGACATGCCCGCGCAAGCGGCAGCTTTCTCAGGTCGCTCTTTCCAAAACAGACCAACAGCACCCGGCGTATCGAGGAGATGAGTGGGGACACAGAATGCATGCATAAGGCCATGGGTTGTGCTGGTCGGCGGCTTTCTCGGCGCCGGCAAGACGACCCTGCTGATTGCCGCGGCGCAGGAACTCGAGCGGCGTGGTCGCCGCACGGCCATCATCCTGAATGATCAGGGCGACGCCCTGGTCGACACGGACTCTGTCACGCGCTCCGGATTAAGCTTCGGCGAGGTCACCGGCGGATGTTTCTGTTGCAAGTTATCGGACCTGATCGGCGTCATGGACCGCCTCAGCAAACATGCCCCCGACGTCATCTTTGCCGAACCTGTCGGAAGCTGTACCGATCTCTCCGCGACCACTATCCATCCTCTGGCAGAGCACAGCGACCGTTACCAGATCGCTCCGTTTACTGTGCTGGTCGATCCTGCGCGCGCTGTCTCTCTGCTTGCCGACGATGCAGACCCTGATCTCAGCTTCCTCTTTCGAAAGCAGGTGCAGGAGGCTGACCTTATCTGTTTCACTAAATCTGATCTGTACCCTGACTGCCCCTCTCTTCCGGGTCGCGAACTCCGCAGGACGCGGCAACTCAGCGCCAGGACGGGGCAGGGAGTGGCCGCATGGATAGACGAATTGTTGTCCGGCACGCTCACAGCTGGCGCGGAACTCCTTGACATCGACTATGAGCAGTACGCCCGCGCCGAAGCCGCTCTCGTTTGGCTTAACCTGCAGGTCACCATCTCCTGGATGGAGCCGCGGACCTACGCCCTTGTCCTCGGCCCATTGCTTGACGGGCTTGACGAGGACTTCACCGCTGCAGGCATCTCTATCATCCATCTTAAGGCGATTGCCAGCTCTCCCACGGGTTTTTTGAAGGCGGCCAGCTGCGCCAATGGCCAGCACCCGATCCTTGAGGGCGCGCTTGACGCCTCGCCCGAGCGGACGCACGATCTCCTGCTGAACCTCCGCACTCTCGGTTCGGCCAGCGATGTGCGCCATATAGTTGAGCAGCGCGTCACTCACATGGGTGCCGTGCTCCACGAGCTTCGCATCGCCTGCTTTCATCCAGCCGCACCGAAGCCCGAACGTCGCGTCATGCAACTGCTTTGACGTAAACCCTAGTAGTCCTATGATTCACGAGAGATTGGGATGACAGGCGCACCCTGATGAGAAGAGGTGAAGCATGAACCGAGTACAACATATCGTAGTGTCACTTATCGGCGCCATTGCCCTGATAGGCTGCGCAAGCATGCAGCGGGCGTACGGGCAAACGAAGATCGCCGGGGTCCCTGCGCAGACGGCAAATCCTCACCGTGTGGAAGCCTGGCGCGCAAAGGTAAAACAGGAGCTACCCCTGCTTGGCCATCGCAACTGGATCCTGATCGTCGACTCAGCCTATCCCCTTCAGACATCCCCGGGTGTGGAAACCATCGAGACAGGCGCAACCATGGCCGAGGTCACACAGAACGTCCTGCGTGGTCTCGGTGAGTCGATGCACGTGCATCCCATCGTCTATATGGACGCGGAACTCCCCTTCCTTTCCGACAAGGATGTCCCGGGAGTCGCCCGCTATCGTTATGACATGAAAGCCACCTTGGGGGACCGCCCCGTCACCTCGCTCCCTCACGAACAGATTATTAGCCGGATAGACGAAGCGGGAAAGGTCTTCCACATTCTCGTCCTGAAGACCACGCTCGCGATCCCCTATACCTCCATTTTCCTTCAACTCGATTGCAAGTACTGGAGCGCTGCATCTGAAGTAGAGCTCCGAAAGAGGATGAAAGCCGACAGTAAGTAGCGTGACCAGACGGCACGAACAACGCTTTCGGTGATTGATACGGATGACCCGTCTTCAATCCAAAAGAACTGCAGGGGCAGCTACCAGACGCGGCAACTGTCGACCGGGACCATCGGCGTCCCTTTCTTACAGCCAAAGGCCTCCGCAAATCCTGGCTGATTCACGATCGCGCCGTTTGCGCGGAAGTGATCGGGCGAGTGCGGATCAGTGAGGACACGGGCGCGAACGGATTCAGGCCGCGAGTTCTCGCACCAGTTCTGCGTAAAACCGATGTAGAAGCGCTGCGGGGAACTGAAGCCGTCCACCTTGGACGATAGATCGACATGATTCTGCTTTGCGCGTTCAAGGTAGGCCATGTAAGCGAGGACCAGGCCGCCGTTATCCGCCGTGTTTTCGCCGAGGGTCAGCTTGCCGTTGACCTTAACGTCATCGACAGCCGTGAACCCGCCATACTCCTTGACGAGGCAGTCTGTCCTGCTCTCGAACTTTTTCGTATCGTCCGTGCTCCACCAATCGCTCAGGTTGCCATGTCCGTCGAATTTTTTGCCCTCGTCGTCGAAGCCGTGCGTCAGTTCATGCCCAATGACGGCTCCGATGTGGCCGTAGTTCACGGCGTCGTCCGCCTTGGGATCGTAGAAGGCCGGCTGCAGAATGCCGGCAGGGAAGTTGATGTCATTCATGCTCGGGTCGTAGTAGGCGTTCACCGTCGGCGGTGTCATGCCCCACTCGGTATGGTCGACCGGTTTGCCGATCTTGGCCAGCTGGCGATCGTTCTCGAAGTCGTTGGCGCGTTCCTGATTGCCGAGCGCATCCTCCGGCTTGATCTCAAGTTTTGTGTAGTCGCGCCACTTGTCGGGATAGCCGATCTTGTTCGCGACGAGATGCAGCTTCTCTTTTGCCTTGACCTTGGTCGCTGCGGACATCCAGTCGAGCTGATCGATGTCGTGACCCATCGCGCCTTCAATGTCGTGGACCATCTCGAGCATCTTGGTCTTGCTGTCTCCCGCAAAATAGTGCTGGACATAGACCTCGCCGAGTGCTTCGCCCAGAGCCTGGTTAACGGCATTCGAGCAGCGTTTCCACCGCGCCTGCTGTTCCGGCTGACCGTTCAGTATCCGACCGAAGAAGTCGAAGTTCTCCTCATCGAAACGCTTGGGCAGACGGTTCGCAAAAGTGGTGAGCAGGTGATATCGCATGTACGCCTTGAGCGCAGGCATGTCAGTCGAGCGCACGTCGCTCATCAAGACTGGAAAGAATGCGGGGGTGGCATTATTGAGTTCGGAGACGCGGGGCGAGTGAACGGCATCCTGAAACTGACCAAAGTTCACACCAGGAAGCGTGGCCTCAAAGGTGGCGATCGGTTGCAGGTGGTAGATCTTCTCCGGATCGCGCATCTCGGTCACCCCCATCGAGGCGTTGGCGAGCGATGTTTCAAAGGCCATGATGGCGACGGCATCTTTTTTCGCCTGCTCCGGGGACGTCCCGCCGAGAGTCAGCATCTTGGCGATATGGGCGACGTACTGCTCGCGAAGCGTGACATCCTTTGCGCCCGTCCGGAGATAGTAATCCTTCTCCGGCATACCGAGACCGGCCTGGCTGACGGTGGCGATCTGTTTACTCGCATCCTTAAAGTCCTGCTGCTCGCCATAGCCGAAGAAGACATCGACGCCCATGCGCTGCAGTTTGCCAATAAGTGCAGGCAGGGCAAGCTTGCCGCGAACACCGTCGCTGAGACCGTCGATCTCCTTGAGCACGGGTTCGACGGGCGCGAGGCCTTTCTGGTCGATCAGGCTTTCATCTACGCACGCCTTGTAGTAGTCGCCGATCTTCTGCTCGTCGGGCGACCGTCCAGCGCCGCCCGCTGCCGCCTTGGTCAGAATGCCGTTGAGCGCCTGGGTGTTGACGTTATAGAGAGCATAGAACTGGTCAACGCCGGCCTGGTCGGCGGGAATGGGATGGTTCGCTGTGAATTTTCCGCAGGCATATTTGTAGAAGTCACTGCAAGGGTCGACCGTCGTGTCCAAGCTCGACGTGTCAAAGGCCGAAATCGGCAGATACACCTGGACCTTCGCGTCTGGTGCTGCGGAGGCCTGTTGCGCGAAGACGGGCGCGACCCCTGAAGCCGCTAAAACCACTGCTGTCACCCCGGACGCGACCCCGCGTCCTCTCCCTGATCTTGTAATCCAGCTGTATGGACGCAACGTGTATCTACGCATCGTTCGGAATCTCCTCGGGCTATCATCGCAGGAACCTGAATTCGGCGCTTTGCGGGTGCTTGGCGACTTTACTCCGTTTGTGAAAGAGTGGAGAGCAGGGTACGACAGTACACTACGCGCATCCGGCCATGTCAGTTCCTGAAACTCTCTTCGCGCCTCGCCGCCTCCGCATCGTCTCCGCGCTGCTGCTGTCGCTTGTGACAACGTTTGCGTGTGCCAGGGGACCGGAACCGCCGCTACGCGTTCCGCTTGCCTCTCTCGGCTATCTGCCGGTTGCCTCTGCCGCGCTCGCCGCAAGCGGATCTCTGTCAACAGTTCACTTCATCGACGAGGAGCATCTCCTCGTCACCTTCAACGTCCGTCACTTGATGAAGCGGCTGCCCGACGACCCGCCGGACGATACCGATCGGACGGTCGAGGCGGTGGTTGTGCATCTGACCTCCGGAAGGGTGCTCGCCCGCACACACTGGCGGCTTCATGATTCCGGACAGTACCTCTGGGGCCTAGGCTACGGCCGCTTCCTGTTGCGGATCCGGGACACGCTCACGACCTTTGTTCCGCTCGAAAATCTCTCGAACGGCGATCCATTTGTGGAGCAGCCGTTCCTCATCTCGAGTCGCCGAATCGCGGTTGTCCTGCTTTCGCCGGACCGCGATCTGTTGACGGTCGAAAGCCTGGAACACGTAGCAGCCGTTCCGGGCGAGAGCGCACCTCAGGCAACTGCGAAGCGAACGCAGATCAACTTTTATCGTCTGGTAGAACCAGTTCATCCAGTCGACAAGGTGATCGTGCAATCTGCCGGACTTGCGGTTGCGACTACACCAATCGATCTTTCTCTTACCTCAGCCGGCTATGTCGAAGTGTTGAAAGAGAGTGCCGACCGGTGGCTCTTCGACTTCGATTCCTATGCGGGCAAGTGGGTGGAACTCTCCCCATTTGACACAACCTGCCGTCCACATGCAGTCTTCGTCAGTGCGAGCGAGTTTGTCGCCTTTGGATGCCGGGGTAGCAGCGACCGGCTCGCCATCGGCGGCTTCAACATGCACGGTGAACAGGTGTGGCAGCAGAACTTCATGGATGCGCATGCCTTTCCCAACTTCGCCTTTGCGCCGGCTGGCGGGCGCTTCGCACTGAGCCGAAATATCGTTGCGTCTACTGCAGGGATCACAGTCGATTTCGCACCGTCTCAGTTCACCACGCAGGAGATTCGGGTATACCAGATGTATAACGGCAAACAATTGCTCCGGGTCGAAGCATCACCGGTCCAACGAGTCGGACAGAACTACGATCTTTCGCCGGAGGGGCTTCGCCTGGCGGTCCTGCATGCAGAGGCGGTTGAGCTCTACCGGCTTCCGGCCCTCAGCCGTGAGGACGAGGTGGGCATACGCGCCGCCAAAGCCCTGCAACCGGAGGATACAAGAGCGCCTGTCAACCTTGCATCGCATGTGAGGCCGGCTGTGCCAGCTACCTCCGCCGTCGTGCCCGGCAACTCCGCCAAAGTGGCGGAACCCGTAGCGCCGTCGATTGCTCCCACTCCAGCACTGAAGCCAGAGCCTGCCGCCACCGCTCCCCTGGGAGATGTCCCCGCAGAGACTGGCGAACGGCGGAAGCCGCCCACGCTGTACACGCTTCCGACGGACAAGCCCCCGGAGCAGCCCCGATAAGGCTTGCAGTACAGGATCACCAGAGGTACTAGTTTCTAGAAATAGAAGAGGGCTGGCTTATGGTCCTTTCGGATCAGCAGTCAGCCCTCTTCAGGTCTTATGCGAAGCGAACGCACCGCTGGATCTACGCGGCATGTTTAACTACAACAGCCTTCACGCGTGCATTCAGGCGGGACTTGTAGCGGCTCGCGGTGTTCTTATGCAGAACACCTTTCTGAACGCTCTTGTCGAGGACGGAGACGGTCACGCGGTATTGCTCGGCTACATCCTTGCTATCGCCTTTGAGGAGAGCCTCGCGGAGGCTGCGCAAGATTCCGCGCAGCTTGCTTTTGTTCGCGCGGTTTACCGCGGTCTTCGTGACTGTCTGACGGGCGCGCTTTAACGAGGAAACATGATTTGCCATTACTGAACTCTCTTCTCTTTAGAACCCATTTGACGGGAGATTGAATGCAGGCCTGGAGGCCGGAACAGACACAGCCGCTTCAATAAACGAGATCACAGTCTGCCGCAGACCCTCACGTCTGAGTGTACGGAACACCGCACTACCGGTCAACCTCTGTCATAAAGTTTGCCGTGTCAAACAGATCTGCGGGCGGTGTCGATTCCTGGAGAATTGGCTTGACGCGCCTGCTCTCACGTTCTACTCTTCGCTCATCTTCGACACACGTTTGGCACCACTCGCCAATCCGGTCGCAGTCACCCAGCGCTCTCCGCGCTGTGCACCATTTTTCCTCTTTCCACATCCAACCAAACAGCAGTGTCACTGCACGATCAGCCTTTTCCTGACGGAGGTCAGATCCATACTTGATTAAAAAACTGCTCGACATCACCACCGGTATTGAGCCCCTGTACGGGACCCGCGACGAGAATCTCCGTTTGATGGAAGACAGTCTTCACGTCACCATTGATCTCCGTTCCGACTTCATCCAAGTCACCGGTCAACCGGATGCAGTCACCCGCGTCGAGCGTATCTTCGGCGATTTTGAGGCGCTTCGAAAGGCTGGTGTTCACCCGCATAACGGCGAACTCAACGGGATGTTAAAGCTGGTCGTCACCGACTCGACCGTCACGCTTCGGTCGCTCGTCGACTCCGGTAAGCAGCGTTCCGTAGGAGTTAAGCGCGTCGTACAGCCGCGGTCTCCCAACCAGCGCAAGTACGTTGAAGCCATTGAACAGAACGACATGGTGTTCGGACTGGGACCGGCAGGAACCGGCAAGACGTATCTTGCCGTTGCCATGGCTGTATCGGCGTTGATGGCGAAAAAGGTGAGCCGGATCATTCTCGTCCGCCCGGCGGTCGAGGCTGGCGAACGGCTTGGTTTCCTTCCTGGATCGTTGCAGGAGAAGGTAGACCCGTATCTTCGGCCGCTCTACGATGCGCTCTACGATCTGATGGACCAGGAGAAGGTCGACAAGCTGCTTGAACGCAATGTTATCGAGGTCGCGCCACTCGCCTTCATGCGTGGTCGCACGTTGTCCGATGCATTCATCATCATGGATGAAGCGCAGAACACCACGAATGAGCAGATGAAGATGTTCGTCACACGTTTGGGAAACAACTCGCGGGCGGTGATTACCGGCGATCTGACCCAGATCGATCTTCCCAACCCGAAGAGGTCTGGGCTGTTCGAAGCTCTTAATGTTCTTGATGGTGTTGAAGGAATCAAGTTCTGTCACTTCGACGACGTCGACGTCGTGCGCCACCATCTTGTGCAGCGTATTGTCCGGGCGTATGACAGCTATGGGCGTTCACAGCATCAACTGCCGCTTTCGCTTGGAGAGACGGTGCTTCCGGGTGGAGACCAGGCAGTCAAGCCACTTCAGAAAACGCAGTAATTCCGGGGCTTGCGCTATGATTCGAACAGGGGACTGGCAAGCCCTCTGTTTATTTAGAGCAGCGTTATCTAGAGCAAACGCTTTGTGTCCCTCACGATGACAATCGTCGAACCCCCGGATCCACTTTTTCTCGGTTGCCCGGCGCCGCAGCGAACACGCTTCCCTGGTTATGCCTTGCGCGTGATCGTCGGGGCAGGCTTGTCAGCGCTGACTACACTCAGCTTTACTGCTCGTGCCGAGGCCCCGGTACCGAAGAACGTGCCGCTCAAGTGGCAGCTTACGTGGAGCGACGAGTTCAATGGAACCTCCGGCTCCTCTCCCGATCCTGGCAAATGGACGTTTGATCAGGGCGGCGACGGCAATGGGAATCACGAACTGCAGAGCTACACAATCCGCCCAGTCAATGTACAACAGAAGGCTGGCAACCTCGTCATCACGGCGGCCAAAGAAGACTACACCGGAGCGGATCGGATACCGCGCTCTTACACCTCCGCACGCATCAAGACCCACGGATTATTCAGCCAGGCGTACGGCCGCTTTGAAGCGCGAGTTCAGCTTCCCCTGGGCAAGGGAATCTGGCCTGCCTTCTGGATGCTGGGCAACGACATTGATACGGTCGGGTGGCCGAAGTGCGGTGAGATCGACATCTTCGAGAATATCGGCGAGGCAAGGATCAGCCATAGCACCCTGCACGGTCCCGGGTACAGCGGGGCGAAGGCTATCTCAGCGAAATATGCTCTTACCTTTGGTAAGAGAGTCAATACTGCCTTTCATCTTTACGCTTTGGAGTGGGCTCCGAATGACATCAAGTTCTTCCTCGACGATCGGCTGGTTGTCGAGCGTACCCCCGCCGACCTGCCCCCCGGAACGAAGTGGGTCTACGACCACCCGTTCTTCGTCCTTCTGAACCTGGCCGTCGGCGGCGACTGGCCTGGCAATCCTAATGGAACGACCGTGTTTCCTCAGCGAATGCTCGTGGACTATGTCCGTGTCTATAGGAGAAGCGACAGCGGAACCGGCACCAGAAGCCACCACCCATGATCACTATCGAACCCCCAGGTACAGCCACTGCAGCCGCCGCGCTCTCGAAGTCGGGCCTGACGCGTTTCCTGAACCGTGCTCGCCGAGTGGTGGGGCTTGAGGGCAACGTTGAAGTGCTGCTTACCAGTGACGGCGAGTTAAAACGTCTCAACCGGAGATTTCGGGGAAAGAATCAGGCGACCGACGTGCTCAGCTTTCCAGCGCCTGGCGAAGTCGCTCAGGAACACGCGGGCGATCTTGCCATATCACTCGACATGGCCGCCTGCCAGGCTGCCGCTTACGGCCACAGTCTCAGGGATGAGGTCCGCATTCTTCTGCTCCATGGCTTGTTGCATCTCTACGGCCTTGACCACGAGACGGACAAGGGGCAGATGGCCGCACGCGAGATCGGATTGCGTCGCGAGCTTCGGCTTCCCAGTTCGCTGATTGATCGAGTTTCCACAATCCGTAAACTGCCGCCGCAGACGATTCGGAAGGGCAAGAATAAAAGAAGCAGGGCGATCACATGAGTGCCGTCTTCGCCTTGTCGCTAGCAGTGCTGCTCACTGTTCTCACTCTGGCGGCGTATGTTGATCGCGTCTACTCCGAGATGGGAAAGTTTCTGGCGCGCGAGTACCAGGACAATATCGATGTATGGGAGCAGTCCGTCGAACCGCGTCTGCGTCTCGGCCGCGAGTCGGTCGCGCTCTCCGCTTCCGTGCTGCGCCAACTCTCCGTTGTGGCGATTGCGTTGCTTTCGGGACTGCGTCTCTACAGTCCTTCAGCAGTCGCCAGCCATGCGGCGGTGGCTGCTCCGATTGCGGTAACGGCCAGTCTGACGGAGGTGTTCCAGACAGCGTTTGAGCTTATCCTGCTGATCCTGATCTTTGACCGGCTGCTTCCGCAGATTCTCTTCACACGCACGCGCGGCATCTGGATCGCAAAGATCCGGTATCTGCTGGAATTGTTGTTCTACCTGGTGCTCCCGGTCACGCTGCTGCTTGGCCTTCTGTTCTCGATTGCAGCACTGGCCGAACCAGAGGATACGGCAGAGGCGGAGCATCCGTCCGAGGCGATGGACGCGCTGCTCGAAGCCGGCGAAGAAGAGGGAATCCTTGAGGAGTCGGATCGCGAACTGGTTCGCTCTGTTGTCGAGTTCGGCGATAAGGTGGTTCGCGAGGTCATGACGCCGCGCCCGGAGATCTTTGCGGTTCCCGGCACTCTGACACTCGAGGAGTTCACGGCGCAACTGGCCGAGCACGCCTTTTCACGCGTTCCGGTCTACACCGGTTCGCTCGACACGATCACCGGAATTGCCTTTGCGCACGACCTCTTGCAGATCCTCGACACGGATGCACGGACCATCACCGTAGCCGAGGTGCAACGAGCCGGCGCCTTTGTCCCGGAGACAAAGAAGGTTGCCGAGCTGCTCCGCGAGATGCAGCGCGAGAAGCAGCACATGCGGATCGTGATCGACGAATATGGCGGGGTTGCCGGGCTGGTCACGATCGAGGACCTGATTGAAGCCATAGTGGGTAATATCGCTGATGAGCATGATGAGGCCGAGGAGGACGACACACCAATCCGCGAGCAGAACGGGGCCTATACCGTCTCTGGCGGCTTCGAGATTTCGCGGCTTCGCGACCTCTTTGCCGATCAGTTTGAGCGGCGGCTGACACGCCTGGGCGAAGAGGGCGAACAGGAGCAGGACACCGGCGACGAAGGGAGAGGCGATCGCGATACCCGCGACGACCCCACGGCGCTGCGTCTCCCCGGGCACTATGAATCGGCTACGCTGGGCGGCCTCGTCTCTGAGATTGCCGGCCACATCCCGCTGCCCGGTGAGGTGATCGAAGAGGATGGTCTGCGGCTCGAAGTCTTGGCCTCAACCAACCGGCGGGTCGACCGTATTCGGGTCAGCCTGGCGACACCGCCTGATCCGGATGGATCCCTCAATGCACCATAGCGGCGCATAATAGGCGTAATGTCTTTTCGTTCCGGTTTCGTCTCCATCATTGGCCGCCCCAATGCAGGGAAGTCCACGCTGCTGAATGCCCTGCTCGGCCAGAAACTTGCCATCGTCACGCATAAGCCGCAGACGACGCGCACACGGATCCATGGCGTGCTCGAAGTTCCACTCAAGAAAAAGACGAAGGCGGAGCCGGGCCATCCCGCAGCGCAGGTCGTTCTCGTCGATACGCCCGGGATCCACAAGCCCGAGACGCAGCTCGATCGCCGCATGATGCAGGAGGTGCACGATGCGCTCGAATCGCGGGATGCCATCCTCTTCATTGTCGACGTGACGCATCGCCTGCCGCAGGCCGAGAAACCGAAGGAGCAAGGCGCACTCAAGCCCTTCACGAAGAATCGTGTCGAGCTTTCAAAAGCCGAGGACGATTTCGCGTTGTCGCTGATCAAGAAGCTCGAGTGCCCGGTCATCCTTGTGCTCAACAAGATGGACGCCATTCCACGGACGGATCTGCTGCCACTCATGGCGCACTGGTCCTCGCTACACACGTTTGCTGATGTGATTCCGATCTCCGCGCGCAAGAAGGAGGGCCTTGATCTTCTGCTCGACAAGATTGTTGGCCAATTGAAGGAGGGTCAGCGCTACTTCCCGAAGCACCAGCTTACCGATCAGCCGGAGCGATTTCTTGTAGCGGAGTTGATCCGCGAGAAGATTCTGATGCTGACGGGTGAAGAGGTGCCGTATGCCACGGCAGTCGTGATCGAGAAGTTCGAAGAGCCTGAGCCCGAGCTGAGCGAGACCGGCAAGGTCAAGAAACGTCCCGCCGGTGCCAAGGCGCCGCTGACGAGGATCTCGGCGGCTATCTTCTGCGAACGCACCGGGCAAAAGGCGATCCTGATCGGTAAACAGGGAACGATGCTGAAGCAGATCGGCACCGCTGCTCGCAAGGATATCGAGTCACTGCTGGGTACACGCGTTTTTCTCGAACTGTTCGTCAAGGTCCAGGAAGAGTGGCGCAGTAGCCGCCGCTTCGTCGAGGAGTTGGATTGGCGAAGGCAGCTGGAAGAGATCGCCGCGAGGCAGGCCACAGAGGAGCAACCGGAGTAGCTCAACTACTATTCTTATGCTGTTTCGAGCAGCTCAAAGAATGAAGTTTAGGAGGAATCGATGCGTGTAGGCCTGATGACTCGCGAATACCCGCCCAACGTCTATGGGGGCGCTGGCGTTCACGTCGAATATCTGAGCCGCGAACTGGCGAAGACGATCGAGGTCGAGGTGCACTGCTGGGGCACGCAGCAAGAGGATGAAGGCAATCTGCATGTGTGCGGCGAAGAGCCGCCACCGGCGGTGACGGACGGCACCAAGGCAAAGTTCAAGACAGCCGTCGATGCGCTCGCGCTTAACCTGATGCAGATGAAGGAGCTGGCCGCGATCGATATCGTGCACACGCATACGTGGTACGTGGCGATGGCCGGCTTCCTGGCGAAGAAGTTATATAACATTCCATTTGTTCTGACGACGCATTCGCTCGAGCCCCTGCGGGCGTGGAAGGCAGAGCAACTCGGCTCCGGATATGCCATGTCCTCATGGATGGAGCGGACAGCGATCCTCGACGCCGACGCGGTTATCGCGGTCTCGAATGGCACCAAGGCCGATATCCTGCGCGCATACCCTGAGGTCGATCCGGAGCGGATCCACGTGATCTACAACGGGATCGACCTCGAGGAATATCAGAAGACCGAGGATACTACCGCACTCGTAAAGTATGGCGTTGATCCCGGCAAGCCGTATGTACTCTTCGTTGGGCGCATCACACGGCAGAAGGGTGTAACCCACCTGGTCGAGGCGATTCCGTTTCTGCCTGCCGGAACTCAGGTTGTCCTCTGCGCGGGCGCGCCCGATACGCCTGAGATCGCCGCGGAGATGCGTGAGAAGATCGAGGCGGTGCGCAAGCACACTCCTGGCAGCGAGCCTGCGGCTGTCGAAAACACCACGCCTGAAGGCGGCCATTCGATCGCTACAGGAGATCCTTCAGGAACCGGTCACAATATCGTCTGGATCGAACAGATGGTAACGAAGCAGGAGGCGATTCAGCTTTACTCGAACTGCGCGGTCTTCTGCTGTCCGTCGGTCTATGAACCATTCGGGATCATCAATCTTGAGGCAATGGCCTGCAAGGCGCCTGTAGTCGCGTCGGCGATTGGAGGCATTCTGGAGGTTGTTGTCGAGGGGGAGACCGGCCAGCTCGTGTCGTTTGAGGCTGATCCGGAGACGACGTTCCCGTGTGATCCGGCTCAGTTCGCGCGTGATCTTGCTGCGTCGATTTCGAACTTGCTTGCTGATCCTGTAAGAGCCAGGAAGTATGGCGAGGCGGGTAGACGGCGTGTGGAGAAGAAGTTCGCGTGGTCCGCTATCGCCGATCAGACAATCCATCTTTATCGCAGCCTGATTGAAGCGAAAGAGATGAGGAAGGGATCTACTCCTTGATGCTGACCCCGAGCGCCTTCATCTTGCGATAAAGATGACTGCGTTCGAGACCAAGTCCCTCGGCGGCGCGGCTGACGTTGCCATGGCACTCGTCCAGTTTCTTGAGGATGTAATCGCGCTCGTACGCTTCGCGCGCCAGCAGCAGCGTTGCAAACTCCTCGCCACGGCCTGCGGCTTTACCGTGGTCACGAAAGACCAGCACGGGGAGATGTTTCTTTTCGATGCGCTGCACCTTGGGATTCAGGATCAGCACACGCTCCACCAGATTGCGCAATTCACGGACGTTCCCCGGCCAGTGATACTGCTTGAGTGCGGCCAAGGCGTCCTCGGTTATCTCCGTGCGAGGACGGCCGTACTGCTGCCCGAAGTCCTGTAAGAACTCCTTTGCTAGCGCTGGAATGTCTTCCTTGTGGTCGCGCAGTGGAGGAACGAAGAACGGTATCACGTTGAGACGGTAGAAGAGGTCCTCGCGAAAGTTGCCGTGAGCGATCTCCTCTTCGAGATCCTTGTTGGTGGCGGCGATGACACGGACATCGACATGCACCGGACTGCTTGCGCCGACCGGCAGAAAACGCTGCTCATCCAGCGCGCGGAGCACCTTGGCCTGGGTCTTCAGGCTCATGTCTCCGACTTCATCGAGAAAAAGAGTTCCGCCGTCGGCGCGTTCGAAGGTTCCCCGCTTCTCGGAGGGACTGCCCTGGCCGGCAGGTCCAGCACCGTGGCGGTAGCCGAAGAGCTCGGTCTCGATGTAGTCTTCGGGGATTGCAGCACAGTTCAACTCGACAAAGACGCGATCCTTGCGCAGGCTTTCGGCGTGCATGGCGCGGCCGATCAACTCCTTGCCGGTTCCGCTTTCGCCGTAGATCAGGACCCGTCCATTTGTTGGAGCCATGAGCTTGATCTGCTGACGCAGCGCTTTCATCGGAACGCTGTTCCCGGTGACGGTGCCCTTGACGGCAAGCTGCCTGGAAAACTCCTGATTGTCCTCCCGCATCTGCCGCGCTTTCATGGCGTTCTTGAGAACGATCAGGGTCCGTGCAAGACTTAAAGGCTTTTCGAGGAAGTCGTAGGCCCCTAGCTTGGTCGCCTTTACCGCTGCCTCGATCGTGCCGTGGCCGCTGATGATGACGACCTCGGGAACGTGTGCGCGCTCCATCTGGCGAATCTCTCCAAGTGCGTCGAGACCGTCACGGTCGGGCAGCCAGATATCCAGCAGGACGACATCGTAGGCGGCATCGCGCAGCAGATCGAGAGCTTCCGTAGCAGTCGCGGCGGTGGTGACGATATAACCCTCCTCGCGCAGAATGTTCTCGAGCGACTCCCGAATCTCCGCCTCGTCGTCGACGATCAACACATGATTCATGCGGAGCCTCCTCTTGCGAGGGCAGCGACTAAAGGTGTTGCTTCGTGATCTGCGGGCGCGGACCGCAGTTCCACAATGAACTTCGCTCCTGTAGGCACGTTCCTTTCGGCGCGGATCGTCCCTTCGTGCTCCTGGATGATCTTCGCCGCAATCGCAAGCCCGAGACCAGTGCCTCGCTGCTTGGTCGAGAAGTAGGGCAAAAAGAGGCGCTCCCGCATCTCGTCGGTCAGCCCGGCGCCGGTGTCGGCGATCGTGAGCTCAAGCATCCCATTCTCGAGCTGGCAGGTGGAAACGCGCATCTCTCGCAGCAGACTGTGCTGCATGGCTTCGGCTGCGTTGTCGATGAGGTTGCCGATGGCCCGTTTCAGCGCCTCAGGATCGGCCATCACCAGCGGAAGATCTGCTTCCATCTTCGGGATCAACCGGATCGTTTGCAGTCTTCCGGCAAACATGGCGAGCGCATTTTCGACAATCGTATTAAGGTCGGCAGGCCGAGGCCGCGCGGTAGGAAATTCAGCGAGCGCGGCGAACTGGTCAACCAGCCCGCGCATGCTCTCAACTGAGCTTGTGATCACCTCGCTGCATCGCCGGATTACGGCAACGGAGGGCGATGCCACACCGTCGGCGGTCATCGCATCTTCCATCCTGCCGATATGGCGATGGATCTGCTCGGCGCTGAGGGAGATGGGCGTCAGCGGATTCTTGATCTCGTGGGCTACCCGCCGGGCGACTTCTTTCCAGGCAGATTGTTTCTGTGCCTGCAGCAACTCCGTCGCGTTTTCGAGCACAACGACATAGCCGAGGGGCAGACGCTCTCCAGTCTCGAGCAACGCCACGGTTGCGAGCAGGTTGAGTGTGCCGCTTCCACCTACTCCGCGTGACATCATCTCAAGCTCGCCTGAGGCCGATCCCATGCGGTGGCTGCGCCGTATCAATCGATCGAGAGCCTCGGCGACTTCCGGGGGGAAGACCTCTTCCATCGGTCTGCCCAGAAATGGCCGCTGTCCGCCTGGATCCATCATCTCGCTGAGAGCGCGGTTGGCGAGCACGACGCGGCGCTCCGTATCGAGCGTCGCGACTCCGTTCGGAATGGTCTGGAGCATGGTTTCCAACTCGCCCCGCCGAGCCTCAAGCGCCGCATTGGCACGGCTCAATTGGACGGTCGACTCCTCAACCGCGTGGCGGCTTCCTTCAAGATCCGCGGCCATGTGATTGAAACTTCGGACGAGCTCCTCGAGCTCTTCGGTGGCACTCTCGCCTACACGATGCGCGTAATTACCGGCTGCGATGGCTTCCATGGCATCGGCCAGGGCCTCCACCGGTCGCGTCACCTGCTTGGAGAGGTGCAGAGCGAGCCAGCTGGTTGCAAACAGGGCAAGGCTGGTCATCATAAGCAGCAGCCACATGTAGGTGTTGCGAATCAGCCGCCGACTGCGAAATAGTTTCCAGTAATCGTCCGCCGCCTTACGAAGCCGGGCCATGGTCGCCGACATGCCATACGGCATTGGCAATCCGACAACCACCGAGCCGCCATCTTTCATCACCGAGACCCCAAGGACATAGTCCGTGGCGCCCAGCGAGAACATCGGCTCATCGCTGCGCTGCGCCGCAGCCAGAATAGCTCCATCCATGGTCGTGTGGCGTTCCAGGATCTCCTTTGCGTCTGTGGCCGCACGCTCTCGCGTAGGGGAATCGGCTTCGTCGCTCGTTTCACTGTGATCTGGAAGCCACGGCTTCACCCTCACCGTGGTTCCTGTCTGGACCGGAAGGTGGAACGCGGCGACGGCCTGCCCGTCGTAGTAGACAACGGCGAAACCATCCTGCAGGGTGATCTCATGGCGTCGCAACACCTGCAGCACACGGGACATCCTGTCTGAAGAAGGAGTCGAGAACTCCGTCTTCTGTCGCGCTGCCGTTACTGGCGAACTCAGAGCGGGCAGGCTGGTTGCGATTGAGGCGGCTTCCACGCGGGCGTTGGCCGCGGTGTACTGGGCCAGCTCCAGGGCCATCCTTGTGCTGTCGTCGCGCATCTCCGTAACTGGCTGAGAGAACCAGCGGTCGACGGCACGGTTCATCAGGTCGTAACTGAACGCGAACATAAACGCGATTGGGATCAGGCTGACCAGAACCGCGCCCCACAACATTCGCGTGCGCAGACGCTTGCCCATCATGCGACTGCTCTGGTCCGCATAGAGCTTCAACACGTTGCGAACCAACAGCACAAGGATAGCGACAAAGAGGACGAACGCCAGCGCCGATAGCCCGGTGAACACGGCAACCTGCGCCGTCGTCGCTGGATTGAGGAAGTTCTTGAACGCGTTCATCGACGCCAACATGAGAAAGAGCGCGAGCAGGCAGGTCGCGAGCAGGATACTTGCGATCTTGCGCCGATGCGGGCTCGCCGTCATGTTCCGCCTCTTTCGACCAAAGCTAAATCTCGTACCGGGCACGGAGCAGAAAGTCGCTCGGGGCAGCGCACGTACGTCACTCGCTGTGGCTGCTCGGTTACGCCGAGAATCGTCTCGCCCCGATCCTCGGGAGGCGCATGCCTAACACATCAGCTCCGCTACGGGAGTCCAGGACCGAGCCTGCGCCTGCGCGACGGCTTCATAGGTCAGCACACCGTTGCAGGTATTGACGCCTTCGGCGATCCCCTTATCCTCCCGGATCGCAGCGACCGCTCCTAGCCGCGCAAGCTTCAGCAGATACGGGAAGGTTGCGTTGGTGAGTGCCAGCGTGGATGTATTCGGGACCGCTGCCGGCATGTTGGTGACGCAATAGTGCACGACGCCGTTTACCTCATACGAGGGCTCGCTGTGCGTTGTGGGCCGTGCTGTCTCGATACAGCCGCCCTGGTCGATGGCGACATCCACGATCACAGCACCCTTTTTCATCTTTGCGACCATGGCTCTGGTCACGATCTTCGGCGTCGCTGCGCCCGGAATGAGCACGCCGCCGATGACGAGATCTGCCTCGCACACCGCCTTCTCGACGTTATAGCTGTTGCTCGCGACGGTGAAGACACGACCGCCGAAGATGTCGTCCAGCTCGCGAAGGCGATTCAGGTTCATATCGAGCAGGGTCACCTTTGCGCCCATGCCGAGTGCAATCTTTGCCGCGTTCGTCCCGACGATGCCGCCGCCTAGGATGCACACGTTTCCCGGAGCCACACCCGGAACGCCGCCGAGCAGAACACCGCGTCCGCCGTGCTCCTTTTCGAGATAGGTCGCGCCCACCTGAACACTCATCCTGCCAGCCACCTCGCTCATCGGGATCAGCAGCGGAAGCGCGCCGAAGCGGTCCCGCACGGTCTCATAGGCGATGCCCGTTACCTTCTTCTCAAGCAGTGCATTTGTCAGATCGGCTACCGGCGCGAGGTGCAGGTACGTGAACAGGACCAGGCCATCGCGAAAGTGCCTGTACTCACCAGCGACCGGTTCCTTGACCTTGACGATCATCTCTGCCAAACGCCAGACATCATAGGCCGAGCCAACGATCTCGGCTCCCGCGGCCTGATATTCGTCGTCGGGCATGGCGGAGAGCGCGCCGGCGTTCGTCTCGACCAGCACCTCGTGTCCGGCTTCAACCAATGCCTTGACGCCTGCCGGGGTCACGCCTACCCGGCTCTCATGATCCTTTACTTCCTTCGGAACGCCGATGATCATTGTTGCTCTCCTCAAGTCTCCTCAATTGTAACCAGCGGCTCTCTCCTTGTCCGAAGCGGCTCGCTACCGGGTTTGATGAACTCTGCACGATCGCTCTGTCGTTTCCGTCTCATCCGGTCAGCCAGCAAGCAGCGCAGGTCTGTGCGTTATAACTACGTTGTGCCCCCCTTTTCGCTCCCGACACGCACCGCGACCGAGCCGGACCGGCGGATACTTGCTGTTCTGCTCATGGTTCCCTGGATCGTTTCGATGTCCGCTTTCTGGATATTCAGTCGATCTTTAGCGCGGGCATCGCTGTTCGCGGTGTCCAACTTCGTGGGGCCTACGGCGGAGAGCCTACTGCATGGGGCTGGGCTGAGTGTCTGCACGGAGGCCATGGGAACGCTGGGCAATCCAATCTGTTTCCATGCTGCCCGCATGCCGCTGCCGTCCTTGGTCCTTGCGCTTGGAGTGAGACTGCTGGGCACCCAGTTTCTTCCTGTCGCTTTCTTGAAAATGTCTCTGTTGCTGCTTCCACTCGAAGCGGCTTTCTTTCTTGTCTGGTGCCACCTTCCTCGCTCCCGTTCTCGCCAAGCTCTTATCGCGTTCCTTCTGCTGGTTCCGTTCGCTATGACGCCGTTGCTGGCTGACGTCGTCAATCTACAGGTGGAAGAGGGATATACCTACAGCTTTCTCGCGCTCGCAGTCGCCATCCTCTTCTTCGCTACGGGCCAACCGCGGCCTATCCGGAAGGACGCTCTGCTGGCGATGCTTTTCGCCATCTCGGTTGACGCGGTCTATCTTGCGAAGAGCTCCATGGCACCAGCAGTGCTTGTACTGACCGTCGCATTCGTTATGCGGGAGCGCCGCACGGTGGTGCGTCTGATGGTGGTGCTGCTCGTTGCGGCGGCTCCCGTGGGTTGGGCGATCCATCAGCATCACGCTAGCGGCCGCTACGCTCTTGGGACCAGCATCGATGGCATCAACCTGCATAAGGGCAACAATCAAGCTTTTCTGGACCGCTACCCGCCGCAGCCTGGAGATTCGCTCGACCGCTACGACCCTGAGTTGAACGCAGGCCAGCACTTTCAGAATGAGTGGAGCTTCAACGACTTCCACCAGCAGGCCGCAACTGACTACATCCGCTCGCACCCCTACCGGACCTTCCAGGGCGATGTGCACAAACTCGAAGTGATCTTCATCATCACCCGAAAGCTTGGATCGAGCGCGAGCCGCGGTCTGATGCTCAAGGTAGAGACGGCCGGTCTCATTCTCTTTCGTTTGCTGCTCTGGACGGCTCTTGGCTGTGCTTTCGTCGGAGTCGTCGCGTCTCGACGGTCCGGCTCGCACCACCGTCGCGCATGGGTGTCCTCGGGAGTTATCTTCCTGTGTCTCGTGGGAGCGTGTGCGCTTCCTTACGTGCTGGGTTTCGCCTACATCCGCCACGTTAGCACGCTCATCTACCCGTCCGTCCTGATGTGCTGCACGGTTCTGGCAGGAGATTCAGAATCGCCAGTTCTGAACCTTCCACACCGCGCGGATGCGTGAGTAGACGGAGGCACACCCGCACACATCGAAGCGTTTCTTTTGCTCGGAGGCGGTACACTCATTGCAGCATCCAGTCAGGAAACGACCTTACTCATGTCATCGAACGGCTTTCAAATGCGGTATTCGCGCATCCACAACATGCGCTCGCTCTTTAGCCTCTTCTCGAGCGATCTGGCAATCGACCTGGGAACCGCGAATACGCTTGTGTTCGCCCATGGCAAGGGCATTATCGTCAATGAACCCTCCATTATTGCGGTCAACAAGATCACGAACGAGGTTGAGGCTGTCGGCAAAGAGGCGAAGGAGATGCTCGGCCGCACGCCCGGCAATATCGTCGCAATCAAACCGATGAAGGACGGGGTCATCGCCGACTTTCGACACACGGAGAAGATGCTGAACTACTTTATCCAGAAGGCGCACAACCGAAAAATGATGGTGCATCCGCGCATCGTTATCGGCGTACCGTCTGAAATTACGCAGGTTGAGAAGCGCGCTGTCATGGATTCGGCGTACCGGGCCAAGGCGTCCGAGGTGCATCTGGTCGAGCAGGCCATGGTTGCCGCCATCGGCGCGGGTCTGCCAATTACGGAGCCGGGCGGCAACATGGTCGTCGACATTGGCGGTGGGACGACCGATATTGCAGTGATCTCGCTCGCTGGAATCGTCTATTCGCGCTCCGTACGCATGGCGGGCAACCAGATGGACGAAGCGGTCATGATCTATCTGAAGCGCAAATACAACCTGCTGATCGGCGAGCGCACCGCCGAGCAGATCAAGATCGTGCTTGGATCGGCCTACCCGCTCGACAAACCCATTCACATGGAGGTCAAGGGCCGCAATCTGATCGAGGGTGTACCGAAGACCATCACCATCGAAGACTCCGAGATTCGTGAGGCGCTCGGTGAATGCATAGCCACAATTATCAATGCGATCCGAGTTGCGCTCGAACGAACGCCGCCGGAGCTCTCCGCCGATATCTCCGACCGTGGCATCGTCCTTACCGGCGGCGGCGCGCTGATTAAGAACCTCGACAAGCGTATCCGCGAGGAGACTGGCCTGCCCGTCTCGATCGCCGACGATCCGCTCGCGTCGGTTGTGCTTGGGACTGGCAAGATGCTGTCGGATTTCAAGCTGCTGCGCAAGATTTCGATCGACTAATCTCAACGACTAAGAGAAACAGACAGCGATTCTCGAGCGGCCCGGCGATAGGATCTTCTTCGGCTGCGAAGAGCGGTCAGCGAGGTAGATCATGAGCATCCTCGTGTCCAGCTCCAGTATTTCGATAGAGAATGTTGTGATCAAAGCGCCGCACCGGCGTCCAATTCGCGAGTACATTCTTCCGGAACGCGCTTCCCAGGTCATAGGGCACCCGATGCCGTTGCGGGTAGTGGAAGACGAAGCCCTGGACGTCGCGAAGCTTGGCCGGAGTCTCCAAAGATGGTCCATCCCACTGGTCCGGCAAGAGCGCCCATGAGGCCGCGTTAAGTTCGGCGATGGAGCGCTGCTCGCTGGCCAAGTTCAGCACATCGACCCAGTAGCCGTAGTATCCCGGCCTGGCATGATGCGTCAGGCGCAGCGCTTCCCGAACCGCAGGACTCACTTCCAGAGGTGTCGCTATGAGCTCGCTGCCAACGAGCGATTGCAAGGCGGCAGTCTCCAACTGGTACTCTGGAGACTGTTACGGAACTGAGTTTCAGATGATGCTTGTGAGGATGTGGGCGGTTCCTCAAGTCTGATTTTGCGGAGTTGGTGGTTTGCGGAGCGGCGATTTCATCTCAGGCGGGGGCGAGTGCCTGA